>ENA-ORUI01002629-ORUI01002629.1-human-gut-metagenome-genome-assembly--contig:-NODE-2629-length-14519-cov-55.776341_pt1 | contig 14519 bp, 10 predicted proteins | sample MGYA00242078_ERZ509205 | MGnify/ENA primary metagenome ERZ509205 (study PRJEB26280, sample SAMEA2338828) | human gut metagenome | biome: human gut; feature: human-associated habitat; material: faeces... | reverse complement strand
CACAAGATCAAGGATGTTCTTCATTCTGACAACAAGTTGGCTAACCTCGACTAATCTTCGAGATTTTACAACACAAGATATGAGCGGGAATCCGGAAGGGTTCCCGCTTTTGTTTTATCCCCTTTTTCTCGCAATCATACAATCTGTCAGCAAGTAATGCATATTGTGCACGATAACATGAAAATCTTTACATTATTTAACTGAGAAAACTTGCATCCTATTGACTTTTTTCCTATATTTGCATTGTTCAAACGAAAGAACAGGACATGTAAGAGGGGTATAAGCCCTATAGTAAATGATAAGCAATAGTAAATGATAACCAATAGTAAATGATATCACTCCTCCCAACATATCATTTGTGTAATTGTAAAAGATGATTTAAACCGAAAGGTGTTTGTTTTTTAAAGCATCGGATGGTAATGGCCGAAAGGCTGGAATCTGAAGATGACTGGTTTAAATGATAATGAAAACAATTAGTAAATGGTATAACTATGAAGAAGTATTTTATGATGGTCATCGCTATGACTATGATGACAATAGGATTTGTAAGTTGCAGTGCATCTGACGATGAAATGGGTGAAACAGTTAGTCGCGTTACCACCAATGAGTCAGGTTTCTCTTTGCTCAGCTATTCCATGACTGCGGGCTCTGCCGTAAGCGAGGAGTCTAACAGTAAGGCTGAGAATGATGAGAAGTTGGTTTGCAAGGTTCTTCCGGGTGGTCAGCTCATGCTGACTCATAAGAATGTAATCTTCGACCAAGGTACAAATATCAAGTTTGCAACTCAGTTGGTTGGCAAGAAGTTAATCATTACCGAAACAGGTGATTATGGAAAGTCTGGTCAGTATGGTTATTATACGCTTGTTGCCAAGGTAGGAACAGTTAAGGATGGTGACTATGTGGTTGTTGTCATGCGCAATAATCACGCCCGTGAGGAGTTCAAGTTGAAGTATGACTCTTCCCGAGCTAATTAAGATACATATAAATAGTAAAATGCAATTCAGATATATAATAAATGATATGAAGTTACAATTATAATGAATGGTATGTTGATATATAATATACGAAGTTAAGACAAATGATAGTAAATGATATGTTTATTCAATAACAGATGTCGCTTCTTTCGACCAGTCTAGTTTTACTTTCTGTTTTCATTTCCCCGTAATGCTTCCATGAGCTGTTCCGGTGTACAGTCTTTTAATATCACCTTATTCTCTTTATCCAACAGGTAAATGGTTGGCATGGCTTTGAGCCCGTAAATCGTGCTCAAGCGGTTATCTGCTACGATGCGGAGCAGACTGAAGCCGGCTGGTATTGTCTGTTTGTCGAGCCATGCAGATATCTTGTGGCAGTTCTCGCAGTCAGGATCGTAGAAATATAAGATAACCTTCTTTTCCCGGTAATCGCTCAACTGATGAGGCTTGCCGTCTTCCAGCATAAAACTGATATTGGTAGCCTGTGTGCCAGGCAAGTTCTTTTTTGCCTGTTTCAGTTTAAATTCTATTCTTTCTTTCTCGGTTACATCGAAGTATGGCGATTTAGCCATGTCTTCCAGAAATAGGGCATATACCCTGTCGTTGCGCATGGGCGACTCAGGGTTCTCATAATAATGCTCGATGAGGCTTTCAAACTTCTCTTTAGATGGCTTCTGCTGGTAAGCTTTGGCTGTAAAGGCTGCAATCCCCTTCTGGGCTATTTCCTGGTCGAAACGGGCCAGAATATCGATGAAGTTGACAAAGCCCTGTTCTGCCATCTCCTTGTTTGCCAGTTCCAGGGTATCGGAAAAGTTGAAGTTGTCCCAATAGTGCTCGCTCAGGTATGTTGCGCGTTGCTCTACGCTGCGCAGACTGTCTGGCAGAGTAGGGTATGGGAAACTGTTCTGAGCCTTGGTTGGGGCTAAGGCTCCAACCAGCATGAAGAAACTGAGGAATATGAATCTTGCCATCATCTTTATATTGGAATTAATGATATTACTAACGGGTGCAAAATTACAAAATAAAATTGAAAGTGGCAAGGTTTTTTATATAAAAAAAAGCCGCGGAACTATAGAAGGTGAGATCACCTCGGCAACTACAGTTCCAACGACCAGTCTAGTTTAATTTATTGGTTCCCGCATTCTATTTGTATAGTAAATGATAATTATTTTATTACCTATTTCATTGATATTTGGGGGCATTTAAATTTTGAAACGATATGCGCCCCGATACAGATATATGAACTAAACTTTTCTAAAACTTACTACTGATAGGTGAATTCAAACTTCTTGGCCTTTCCTTGGTTGAAGTTATCAGCCTTCAGCCAGAAGTATCCCTTTTCACCTTTTTTGGCATTCTTGCGTACATTCCTCAACTTAAAGGTATATGTATAGGTTCTTTTTCCCTTCTCCTCCAGAAGAGTTCCTGAATTCCTCTGGATTACTTCAGCCTTATAGGTAAACCAGCTGCCTGTTTTGCAGTCGTTGTCCGTTTCGGTTTCAGTATTACCTATTTCTACCTTCCAGTCCTTTGGATTGATATCATTGGATGCGATTTTGAAATTCACTGGCAGCAGTCCGTCAGGATAATCCTTAGGAATGGTGATGGTGAAATCTCCTTCGCTGTTCAATGTTGCACTTATATTATTGGCATTTTTGAAGTCATAATTAGCCTCACTCACACTATAGAGATGGATGTTTCTGTTGAGTCCATGCTTCTTGTCGGTAAGGTAGATGATGCCTTCTCGCCAGGTCTTGTCTATCTTGTCCAGCCAATAGGTGATGGTACCGGTACCGGTCTTGGTTGCTTTGTTATATTTATAGCTGGTAACCTTTGGGGCATCTGCAGTTGCGAATGACAGGTTCTCAGTCCATAAAGCCACGAAAGCCGTAGTATCCTTGTTGGCTGCATCATCGCCCTTATAAGTGAACTGTACCATCTGCTCAGTATTTTCACCTGTATTTACAGTCTTATAGGTACCTCCGACGATAGCCAGTTCGTAATTTCCATCAGTAACGCCCGGTACAATCTGTTCTACTCTAATCCAAGGGTTGTTTGCCGGTGCACCTTTCAATGCTACCTCAGAATTAGAATTGCCATAGCTCTTATCCAGCTTATCAATGATGATTTTATATTCATAATTACGCTTGATGGCGTATGGCTTATTCTTGCTGTCCTGTAAGTAAATCAGGTAATAGAGGCCATCATGCCATAAAATCACTTTAGCAGGATCTGTTGGCAGATTGTGCTCTTCGAAAGCACCTGTAGGATTGAACATCTGACCAACATCACCTTTCAGTCTTCGGGTGTTGATGGATGGGGTAACATAATTTACCTTCCATACCCATTCATCATCTCCTGTAGTAGGGTTGAATAACAGACTGTCTCTGTTGAAGGGAGCCAGCGTTCCGTAAGCCACACCATTGATGACTGTCATTTTAAAGTCGTTTATTATACCAGGATTTGCTTTCTTTACCGCATCGCTCCAGTCTGCAGAAATCTTCGCTCTGTCTCTGATGAGATGAATGATATAATCTTTCTTTTTGGTATCTGGTTTCAGATACTCTTTCAGTTCTTTTGGAGAGTCTTTCTTGATATATCCCCAATAGCGAACCTTGGCAGCCTGGTCTTCACCATGTTCTGTTTCAAATGTAGTCATGAGCATATTCTCATGCATACCTACCCAATTTGCCTGGTTGCCCCAGTTGATGGTTTGGTATTGGCTTCCTGTGTTGGCAACCAGATGGATACGGGACGTTTGGTTTGGTATGGTTGCATGGAAATTATGAAGATCTGTGCTTCCATTCGGATGAATGTCTCCATCATCATGAATTGTACCATTATTGTCTCTTGTGAATCCTTTGATTTCATCAAATTCTGTAACCTTGCCGAAACCTATAAACTGACCTTCATTATCAAAGCAGAAGAGTTTCATGCTGTCTTTCGGAATTCCTTCATTCATGAACACGGTGCTTCGGGTTACCTGTTGTTCGAAGTTGGGGATGGATACATTGAAACTGGCTGTGTAGTAACCTTCTTCGGTTTCGTCTTTAGAAGGTTCGCTGTCGGCTATACTGTCAGAACAGCCTGTCAACATTGCTGTTAACAGGACTGCTATGATTCCGATATATAATTTTATTTCTTTCATGTCATTTACCTTCTTTACTTTTCACCTTGTTTCTCTATCAGTACTATTTCTCCCTGAGTTAGGTCGTGGACGCAGCGAACGTAGGTACCATTCTGCGGGTTATTGTCGTTCCTCACGGTCTTGTCTCCATCCAGCGTCCAATAGTATTCGCCTCTCAGCAGCTCTTTGCTTATAGCCTTATCTTCGTTGCCTAACTTATAGATTCTGTTGATTTCTTCCTTTGTAGGAAGTCGCCAACCTTTCAGTTCGAGATTCTCATTCTTATAAGTCGTAGCCTTTTCCTGATACTTTTTACAGTAATCTCTTGCAGCCTGATTATTCTCGACTTTTCTTTCACCCTTTGCGGTTGATGCAAGGATGTAAGCAGGAGATACCGTATTGTCGGCAGACATATTCTCATTGTTGACTACAGGTTTGGCAATGGTGTAATCTGTAGCATACTTGTTGCTGGAGAACTGTATCGTGTACAGATGATTCTTCTCATCAAAATCATTTGTACCTTCGCTTCTTACATTCATTGAATAGACCGAAGGATACTTTCTTACGACTATTTCCTGTTTCTTGTCTGCATTTTTAACTTTGATGTTAAAATAGGAGTATTGAATAGTACAGTATGAAGGAGCTCCAGAATGTACGTCTATCCATCCTCTATAGCGATTTCCGGTAGACTCTTCGAATCTTGCATCGATCTGTTCATCCTGTCCGGACTTCTTGTTACCATATCTGTCAAAATAATAATTAGTTCGATCCGTAATTTCACATTCATAAGATGCAAACCAACGCATCGTGTAATCTGTAAAATCATTGCTTTCACCACCTTTTATATCTATGGCAGTAGGAGATACCACCAGATAGCTTGCACCATCCGTATTGACGTGGGTATCTTCACCTTCGGTCCATTTGGTAATCGCCCATTTCAGATAGTCTTCCTTTCCATCGTAATCAATATCTGTCTTGGTATCAAGATATTTGATGACGGCATTGACGGTATAGATATAGTTGCGGTCTAACCTCTTGTCACCCTGAGGATCACGAACCGGTATATTCAATACCTTCAGGGTATCCTTTTTAGAATCGTTCTTATATTTAAAGTTGACCTTTGCTACAATCTGTGGCATTGTTTCCTGAGTTTTCCATTGGGTGGAATAACTGTAGGTGGTTACCGTGAAGACCTTATTTCCCTTCTCATCTTCTGCAGATGCTGCCGGGCTCCAGGTATTGTTGTCTGATATGATAGGTGGAGTTGCGGTTTGATCAGCACCAGCAAAGATGGTAGTATTGGTATTGTAATTGATGAGTTTCCACTGAACGTCTGAAATATGGTAATCCTTCACTGTAGATGAGATGTTCAGCTTGATTTTAGCTGCCGCTCTTACCAGTTTTACAGGGATATTCTGTTCCGGATCTTGGTTGATGGTATACTCACCTTGGCTGCTCATCAGGAATTTCTTGTCGTTTACCATGGTAGCTGGCTTCCAGATATCATCATCCTGCTGGGTGCTGGCAAGGAGTTCTTTCAGATTCTTATCCTTGAGATTATCCTTTGCATTGGCTACAGCATAGTAATGATAAGTTTTATTCACATCAAGATGGTGTTCCGATTTCCAGTCGCCGGAAGCCAATACCTCTGCCTGGTTTTCTACCGGTCTTTTAAACTGGCAGTCGATTCTACAATCACTATTATTTGTTGGTTCGAACATCTTAAAGTCAAGAGAAGACAGAGTTTTTTCATGAAGATTCTCTTCTTCCTTCACTCTTGTGGTCTGCAGGTCGTTGATCATGGGAGTCATGCTCAGCTGTTGTGCAGCCGAACCGTTTCCCAGTTCGTCTTCAGCTGAGCATCCTGCCATGAGCCATCCTGCCGTAAGAGCCAAGATGCATTTTGCGAATCTTATGTCTATATATAACTTCTTCATGATGAATGTTATTTTCTGTTGTCTTTATAATACTTGTTCAAAGTGAATATCCTTACCGGCGAATTTGCCCTCCTTACATCCTTTATATTTGAAACCTGGATTCAGGATAAACTTATCGTTTGGATATTTGGTTAGGAACACCTGCGCCTTTACATTGTGTGGCTTTGCCAGATCCAGTCTGTTCTTTGGCACGACATAGAAGTAGAGCGTCTTCTTCTCACCACTTTGATTGATGATGAAATCCTTTATCTTGTAGGTTTTTCCTACCGGATTCTTGCCATCGTTTTGGTCTGTAATGATTGGATCGTAAACCGGTTCTTCTTCCGGATATTTGCCATTTTCGTCGCATTCTACGAATCCGAACATCGGGTTGTCTGTCTGGAGAATCCAAGGCTTACCTTTGGTATCGATATCCTTGAGCGTAATCATCGGTCCGCGTTTAGGGAAACCGTAATATACCTTGTAGCCCCAGTCTGTCTTTCCGCTGTCAGGGATTTCAACATTCGTAGAAGCATCGATGAAATCGAATGTTCCTCCATCCTGCCATTCCTGAATAGATGGAGTAACGGTGAGCTTGCCCATCTGTCCGTTGAGGAAATAACCATAAACTACCAGTTCTCTGTTTCTGATGGCATTTCCTTCAGAAGGAATATTGAAGGTCGCGTTCTTGGGTGTTCCACCATCTAATGAATACCAGATGGTGCCTTTGATGGCTTTGTTGGTCTCACGGAGATAACAGAGATTGTGAGAATCAATGCCTGCCTGTTTAAAAGCATCCAGATATTCCTGAGCAGACTGATTACTCGTTTTGATGAAACTCTTAGGATCATCCACTTCCCTGATATCCTTGTTCTCTACACCAGCCAGTTTCAGAGTGGTTGGTACGTAAGTCGTACCTGTGTTGTATTTCTGACTAGTAACGTCCTGGTTGTAACCATCCTCGTTATATGTCGCTTCGTCTGGGAAAACATAGCTGGCAGTAGGAATGGTATTGCCTTCTACCTCTATTTTTGTTACCTTTACCTGACTGGTATTGGCATCATTACCCGATTTGCGGGCAAAGTAGAAGTGAAGCTTGGAAACAGCGCGAACCAGAGGTATCTTGATGCCTTTGTCTTTGGCTCCTTCTTCTGTATCAGCCACATGACTATCTACAGAGATTTGAGTGATGGCACGGGAGATAGGGAGTCCCTTTCCGGCTGGCACTTCTTGGTTTTCTGCAGTACCATCTTTATTGATACCGAAAGGTGAGGTAAAGCTGACTTCTTTCAGATCTTTGCGGGTAACAGAACTGAGGTCTTTTCCTTTTATCTGGTCCAGCATGTTGATGCTCTCAGAGTTTGCCAGGATGTAAAGGTCGATGTTCTTTACTTCTTCGCCGCCAATCTTTCTCAGGAATCGGAGGTTCAGAGTATAGTTACCGTTCTTCACTTCGCTCAGCGTCTCTGCTTTATAAGAGATTGGAGTGGCTTCATCGCCGGTATTTGATTTGAACACCCACACCTTGATGTTGTGGATGTCGTTCTCCTGAGTAGGATTTGCATCAGTCTCATTGTCGGCAAGAGCCTTTCCGCTAGTTTCTCCGGCTCTGGTACTGTTTCCGGTGCCGGTAGAGAAACTGAGGCTCAGATAGGCATTGTCGCTTTGAGCTGTTTCTGTATTTTCGTTCTCTGAACAGGATGCCATTGCGCCTACCATGAGCAAAGCAGCGAGTGCCATACACACTGGGCGTGTCATCTTGGTCAGAGTAGATTGATAGCGTTTCATGTTTTCTTTCTTTTACTTATACTTCTTTCTTTTCTTATTTTCCCAGGTCGGCATTCTGAAGATTCAGAACCCAGTTGTTTACCTTGATTCTTGCATCCATGCTGTAGGTAGAACTTGGAGCTGGCACGTAGAATACCAGGGTGTAATGGTCCTGACGGTCCAGATACTGCTGGTCGCTCCAGTCTTTGCCGTAGCGGTCGCTGGCACAGAGTGAGAGGAACCAAGGCAGGGAGTGGTTGAAGATGACTTTGTTGATGCGCTTGTCTGTGATGACGATGCGCTTGTCATCATATTGGCTGGATCCGTCGGCAGCGCGACTCTTGTTGTCATCTTTGGTTTCGAACATACGTGATGATGACAGGTCGTAAACCAGCGCCTTTTCTACGTCTTCGCCTTCTACCTCGGTCTTGCCGCTGTGGTTTTCTACCAGTTTCTTCTCATAAGGAAGATAGGTGATTGCCTTTGGCTTTACCTTGTCGCCCTTATAGTCGAGTAGGGCAGCGGAACCTTTGATTTCTACATCGAAGTTTTCGGCTGTGAATCCTTCCTGGTCGGGTTCGAATGGAAGCATCACCACTCGGTATGTCTTGGTACACTTCATCAGACTCAATTTTCCCTGCACATCGTTTTCTCCATCAAAGTTGAGGGAGTCCTGTGCGGTATAGAGTGCGGTGAAGTGCTTGTCGTTTACGGATTCTTCTGCGTTTTTTTTGCCCATTTCCTCTTGCAGGTCGTTGATGGTAGAGATACCTGGGGTAAGTTTAGTAAAGCTAAACTCGGTCTCATCATCACCTTCGGCTCTTGTTCCCATTGCTGCAGGCTGCTTGTCACGAGCCAGGCAGACGAAGGTATACTTGCCTGCTTGCAGGTCTGTGATTTCCATCTTATGACCTGTTTCAAACTTGTCAGCCGACTCGGTATAGTTATCTACGAACTTACCGTTCTTGTCGAATACATAAACGTTGAGGTTCTTCACCTCAGCAGAGAAAGCATCTGCCTCTTTCACATTATAAGTATAGTCGAATTTGAGCGACAACTTAGCTGTAGGGCAGCTCGTGATATCGTCTTTCATGCATGATGAAAGAGAAGTGAGTGCGATGGCTGAGATGCAAACCAGCTTGCAACATTTGTTGTTGAGGAAATGTGCCATATTCTTTATATTTTATAATCTTTTACTTTTACTTATTTTATATAGAGAGTGCCGTAGGTAGCGAATATCTTTGCTTCATTAGCTCTCTGTTTCGTTGCCTTCGGCATCGTTATTATCTAAGGATGAAAAGTGCCAGTCTTTCGGGTTGGGGGTATGACGGCACGTCTTTGTATCTCCCGCCTTTTATACATGGGCGGCAATGTTAGTTATCTTTTAAGAATGTTTTCGTTCTTTTCAGAACGAACTTTTGATTGATAAACTCTCGGAGGAGGATTGCTCCCCCGAGAGTCTTGGTATATATATAAGTATTTATATTTTATCTGTCTGGTTTGACGGAATATTACTGCAAGTTAACGTCCTGGTTGTTGAGAACCCAAGGGTTAACAGTAACGGTAACGTTGAGATAGTAGAAATCATTCTCTGTAGGCTCACCATTAGGAACCTGAGCACCTACGTTGAAGATATTGTTAACAGTGAGGCGATAGATGCTGTTACGCTGGATAGCGTTAGCATAACCGATGTGATTATCCTTGATAACCTGCTTGTAGTATGTCTTACCTCCCTTGAATACCTCAATGTTGTAATGCTCACGGAACTTTGACAACTCTGTATCGTCATTGATGGCATTAGTCAATTCTGCCTTCATTGTACTTGCGTCCTTGCCTTCGAAGAAGTTTGGTACATCCTTGTAATCTTTGATGATCTGAGCGAAAGAGGTGTAGATAACGTTGTTGTAACGATAGAATGTACCTTTATTATCGCCATCCTTGAAATCAGCATTAGTCATCTCCGTTTCCTTAAGAGTAACCTTGTACTCGAAATACATGGTTGTAGGATTTTTTGATGAATTGTTCTCGAATACGTAGTTTACTGTATTGTTGTTGAAGAATTTCTTATCCTCGTAAAGATACTTGGTACCGAAATCATCAGCCTTCTGTGTATAGTCGGTGTTAGCTGGAAGACTAAGCTGTTTCCCACTCCATGTCTGCATTACGTAAGACTGATTTGCCAAGTTAGCTACAGCATAGTCTACCGGTTCAATTTTTTCAACCTTTTCTTTTGCATCATCTATTGCCACCTTCAATGCTTCAGAAGCATTTTTTGGGTACTCTGCAAAGAGTTTTGTTGATTTATTTACAGGAGCATCGATACGAGCTACTACACGCTCAACCTTGATAGGAGCTACTTCTCCATTATACTTAACCTTTGCTGGGTTAGCTTCATTATTGTTAGCCTTGATGAAGGTTACTGTATAACCGTTACCATCTACCTGTGTATCGTTCTGGTTGAACATAGCAAAGTTCTCTGCTTCAGCGAATGGAGTAGCAAACTTTTTGTCAGTTGCAAATATGTTGCTAAGAGTTGGTTTGAAGTTTATTGCTGCTGTTGGCTTTTGGTTACCCGCCTTGAAATATACTTTGTATGTATTGTCAGCATGAACATTCTTAACCTCTATTTTGAAAGTCTTCTGGCCGTCCTTCTGAGTTACTGATTCTCCTTCTCCAACGGCACCAGACCAATCCAACCCAGATAAGTCTTCATGGAAAGCAATATCGCCATTGGCATCTACCAAATACAAAGTACCATTTGTGATAGCTGCTTCACCTGCTGTAGCATTCTCAGTAGGATCAAGAACTGAAGTTCTTGTACCGCTAGCATTTGGAGACTGTACAGTCAAAGTCATGTAGAGACCATCTGCCTTAGCCTGACCTGCGTTGTTATCATCCAAATCATCATTACTGCTGCAGCTAGTGAAAGACAAAGCTGCGGCTGAAACCAAGCTCATTACGAGCAAATTCATTTTTTTCATAATCTTTTTACTTAATACAAAAAAGTTATACAATATATTTAATTAATTCTTATTCTCAAAATTAAGTTTCGCACATATTGGCACAATCCGCTGAAAACAGATCGTATTTTACATCATCTTTTATCTTATACTTATATAAATAGAAAGTAAATAGTTACTTTAAAGTGCCTGGTTTACTTTATCCAGGTTTTCCTGTGCCTCCTTCAAACCACCGGCAATAGCTTTCTCAAAGTATTGCTTGGCTGTCTGATAGTCTTCCTTCATGGAAGCCAGACAACCGCGGGCATTGTTTGCCTCGGCGCTGTCGCCTGCTTTCAGGAGATATTTCTCTGCACTCACCTTGTCGCCACGTTCGATGGCTGCTGAGGCTGCATTGAGATTGGCAAGCTTATCTTCTGGGAACATTCTTACAGCGATGTCGAAAACATTGTTGAATTCGGCGCTACCCTTAGGATAAGTCTGGGCTACCAGATACATCTCCTGGAGAGAGAGCTTCTGAGGACGGGTCTTGATAACCTCTCTAGCCTTTGCTACATTGAATGCCTGAACATCATATTCTATCGTATAGTCGGTACGGCGAAGTGATGGCCATACATTCTGCAGGAGATAGCGATAAGCCTGAGGAGCCTTCTTGAGCAATGCTTTCTCTTTGGCATCTGGCTGCATGTTGCTGTTGATAATCTCAAGTGCAGCTTCCTTCTGAGGAATCTCATTCTCATTTACATACTTGATGGTTCCCGCCCAGTCCTCTGCTGTAGCTGTGGCCGCAAACAGTTTTGAAGAAATTGGATAGGTCTTCAGGATATGCTTCAAAAGCGCCTGTGTACGGTTATGCGACAACTTGTTGTTGTTGGCATATCCGCCATCTGGTGATGCATAGCCGTGGAGGGTTATCTTGGTGATGGTAACATCCGAATCGTTCTTCACGAGATCGAGTGTCTTGCGGATATTATCCAGTTCGTTGGCATTGTTGCCCATATCGTACAGGATATCCCACTTGTTCACCTTGAAGTTCAAACGGGCAGAACCATTCTCCTTTCTTGCCTTTACGGCTTCTGCCTTAGGCTGGACATAAGCGTTGAAGAGATTCTTCGGAGTAGAGAATGCACGTCCTTCCGCATTCAGAATACCTTCGTCGAGAAGTTGCTGGTTGCAACCGCAGGCATCATTACTGATGGCGAAGTTTGAGTTCTTCATCCAGTCGCTGAACGGAGCGGCATATTCATAATGAAGTGTCTGTGCTGTCTTGTTCTTACGGAGTGCCACGATGAGTGGGTTTGCCGTAGCCGTTTTCTGGTTACGCTGATAGTAAATATATCTCTTTTTACCCATCACCTCAACGCTCGGCATGAAGAGCGTATCCTTTTCGTTGAGGATCATTGGGGTATAAATGAGACCTTTGTTGCTGGCAAGCTGAATTTGGTCGAGATTCAAGTCCATAGCCACTTTCACCTGGTTGCCAACCTTTCTGATTGCCTTATTCTGGATTTTCAGATTCTTGTAAGCCTGCTGGGTATTATCGGCTGATATAGGAAGAGCGATAAGCAAGGCTCCGAACATACTACCTATTATATTATATGTATTCATCTCTGATTCTTTTTAAAAAACATACACTAAGTTGAGGGCTGCTTTCGTCGGGCCCACATAGTTGTGTGCCTTGTCATCTTCAAGTTTATCTCCGCATTGAGCACAGTTAAACTTATCTGCCTTAGAGTAGATATAGCCTACACCAAGTTCAGCTTCCAGATTCCAATGTTTCGAGAGAGCCCAAGCATAGCCGTAAGCTACACCTGCACCTATAAACCATCCTTCATACCGATAGTCTTTCAGCTTAGAGAAATCAGTGCCCAGGAACTTGAAGTCAAGATCCATGCCACCGATGTTGTGAGATCCACCCAAGGCATGGATGCCGATGAATGAACCCATCATTTTGTTACAGAACCAGTATCTGGCCTCTGGCTGAACGAGCCAGTGTTTCCATTTCTTGTTCTTTGAAAACGTCCAAGGATTGTAGTTTCCGGATACGTCAAGTGTCCATTTTGGAGAAAGACCGAATTCAACACCCAAGTTCATGGTTGTCGTTGCATCATACAGCAAGTTGGTCTTTACCGCAGCTTCCTGCGCTAGAGCAGGACAGATTAGGCTGCCGAGTGCTACTAACGCAATTAAAATCCTTTTCTTCATACCTCAATTAAACTTTTCTTTTTAAAAATACATTGAGTGATTTAGAATCACCTTTTACTTTCGTATACTCTTTTATATTTATAATGATCACCAATACCTGAATCTACTGAGAACTCATGTTTCCTAAAGTTTACTTTCAACTGTTCCTTTTCTCCTTTCAGTTTACTTTCAACTTACTTTTTAGTTCATCTGTATCTCATATCGTTGGATTTCGGGTGCAAAAGTAGAACGAATATTGGATACAACCAAATTTTTAAGCACTGAAAAATACTGAAAAATGCCATTTTTAGCAAAATAGTACACTGATTTATGCTTAAAATCGTTAAAGTTGCACGATTTTCGGATATTTGAACAAGAATTTCTGATATAATTTGTAATTTTGCAGCCGGAATCAATAATTCCCTAAAAAATGGCAATTTCCAAGAAAAAGAGCCGTTTGACTTACGAAAGTATAAATAAGATTTAAGAAAATAACCAATACGAAATGAAACTGAAGAATGACATTGTAAACGTGATTGTGAGGGTAGAGCATCATTTATGCCCTCAATATTGTGGTGTGGTAGACCGCCGACGCGTTATCGCCTTTCTACTTCTGACGATAAGCGAGCTGATTATCATACCTTATCATATAATGCTCTTTCTGCTGGTGAAAGAACCTTATGGTTTAAGCCTCTGTGGCTTGCATACATTCGTGTTCTGCATCCTGCAGTTTCTGATTTGGAAACGGAAGATAGCTTTCGTGAAAGGTATTTCTTCTCTTTACCTTCTGATGTTCGCCAAACTGGCTCTTGATAGCGTATTTTGCATCAATTTCGGTTTTGCTAATGATGATTTGAGCGTTATCTGCAACCTGTTTGTCGTCTTTATCCTGGCTATTACAGCGTTGAGCCAAACTTTGTATAAGACTTGCGCCATCATCACGGTAGGTATGATACCGATGTTGCTGATATACCTGTTCAGCACTCCGCTTATGCCGGCTCTGTTCAGTATGAAGGCTGTTTTCCTGGGTTTCATGATGCTGGTTTATGTGGCAGTATATAATATGAGTATTGTAACCAAGGGGTTGCGCCAGCCAAAACGGATGGCTCGGGTTGAAAACAAGGCGTTGAATATGCTTGCCGATTTGAAGGATAATGAACCGGAAGCAGCAGAAAGCCTGATGAAGCGTCTGACTCCTGATGTCCGGCAGAAGATTATTACCCATGCTTCTGAACATCTGTATAATGAAGAATTGAATAGAGTGGCATGGGATCTGGTTTGTGATGGTCTTACGTTCAGCGAAAAGGAAATATGCAAGCTGATTCTTCAGGGGCATACTTTAAAGGAAATTTGTGCAGAACTCAATAAGAGTGAATCAAATATCACCAGCCAGCGTTGCCATATCCGCAAAAAGTTGAATATGGACCGTCGCGATGATTTGAGGAGAACCTTGGAAGTAAGGTTCTATGATGCGCAGAAACAAGTAAAAAAGTCAGAAGCCGAGTGAAGGCCCAAAAGCTTCAGAAGCAGCACGCCCTGAAGGCCCAAAAGCTCCAGAAGCAGCACGCCCTGAAAGGGCAGAAGCTCCTAG
>ENA-ORUI01002628-ORUI01002628.1-human-gut-metagenome-genome-assembly--contig:-NODE-2628-length-14520-cov-7.629381_pt1 | contig 14520 bp, 12 predicted proteins | sample MGYA00242078_ERZ509205 | MGnify/ENA primary metagenome ERZ509205 (study PRJEB26280, sample SAMEA2338828) | human gut metagenome | biome: human gut; feature: human-associated habitat; material: faeces... | reverse complement strand
TAGCCATCGTCAACCAGAAAGGCGGCACCGGCAAGACCACCACCTGTGAAAATCTGGGCATCGGGCTGGCGATGGAGGGCAAAAAAGTTCTGCTGGTGGACACTGACCCGCAGGGCAGTCTTACCATCAGCATGGGCTGGCAGCAGCCGGACGAGCTGCCTGCCACATTGTCTACTCTGATGCAGAAAGCCATGAACGACCAGCCTATCCAACCCGGTGAGGGCATCCTGCACCATGCAGAGGGCGTAGACCTCATCCCTGCCAACATCGAATTGGCAGGATTGGAGGTGGCTCTGGTAAACAGCATGAACCGGGAAAAGATGCTCAAACAGGTGTTGGACGGAGCAAAACGGGAGTACGATTATATCCTGCTGGACTGTACTCCCTCCCTTGGTATGCTCACCATCAATGCACTGGCGGCGGCAGACACTGCTTTGATACCCGTACAGGCTCAATATCTTTCTGCCAAAGGTCTGGAGCAGCTTTTGCAGACAATCTGTAAGGTACACCGGCAGAAAATCAATCCGAAGCTGAAAATCGAGGGCATCCTGCTCACCATGACGGACAGCCGCACCAACTATGGAAAGCAGATCGACACTTTGATTCGTCAGGCATACGGTAGTAAAATCAAGGTGTTCGACCAGACCATTCCCCGGTCTGTTCGTGCTGCTGAAACCAGTGCCGCCGGCAAGAGCATTTTCCAGTATGACCCCAAGAGCAAGGTGGCAGAAGCCTATCAATCTCTTGCGAAGGAGGTGTTGGTGGATGCCGAAAAGCGGCTTAAACGTAGCACTGAAAGGTCTCGATGATATTTTTTCGACCGAAGAATCCCGGCAGGAAGAACAGCGGGAGCAGGTACAACAGATTCCCGTCAGCGAACTTTTCCCGTTCAAAAACCACCCGTTCAAAGTTCTGGACGATGATTCCATGACCCGGACGGTGGAAAGCATTTCGCAGTTCGGTGTGCTTGCGCCGCTGATTGCCCGCCCCAGACCAGAGGGCGGCTATGAGATCATCTCCGGGCATCGTCGGAAACACGCCGCAGAGCTTGCAAATCTGGACACCGTGCCTGTCATTGTGCGAAATATGGAGGATGATGCCGCCACGATATTGATGGTCGATTCCAATTTGCAGAGAGAACACATCCTGCCCAGCGAGCGGGCATTTGCGTACAAGATGAAGCTGGATGCAATAAAAAATCAAGGTGCTAGGTCAGATTTAACTTCGTCCCAAGTTGGGACGAAGTTGAGAGCCGATGAAAAAGTAGCAAAAGATTCAGGCGAAAGTCGCAATCAAGTCCAGCGTTTTGTGCGTCTGACGAACCTTGTCCCTGAATTGCTCGACATGGTGGACGAGAAAAAAATCTCTTTTAACCCTGCGGTAGAACTGTCCTATCTGGACGAAAAACAGCAACAGGATTTTTTAGAAGCAATGGATGCTTCCCAGAACGCACCATCTCTTTCACAAGCCATTCGGATAAAAAAGCTGGCGCAGCAGGGTGAGTTTGACTATGATGCAGTCTACAACATTATGAATGAGGAAAAGAAAAGCGAACTGGACACCGTGACCATCAAAAACGAAACCCTGCGGAAATACTTTCCACGCAATTACACGCCCCGGCAGATGGAAAGCATCATCATCAAGCTGCTCGACCAGTGGCAACTAAAAAAGCAACAGGCAAAACAGAAGAAGCAGGAAGAAGCGCGCTGATCGCAGACTGAACCAAAAGACCCAGTTCCGGGTCTTTTATTTTGCAAAAATTTTGGAGGAAACGTCTATGAACTTTACTACCACTCACATCCGTTCCGAGAAAGTCACCATTGATACTCGCATCTACACGATTCTGAACGGCAGAAAAAAGCCTGGTGAAGTCTATCTCGCTGCCATTGCCCCGGATATGGAGCTGACCATCATCACGCTGGACGAGGCTCCCGGCATCCTGCCCTGCTTTGAGGAGGATGATGCCTGCCTGAACCTTCCCAACACCTCGCTGCTGCTCTGCTACAACCCGGCGCAGGTGCTGAAGATGGGCGGCAAGCACTACCTGACCGGTCCGGTGATTCTGGTCCGCACCAACATGGACGGCGAGGTCATCTCGCTGACCATCGATGAGGTCTACCTATTCCAGAAGTATCTGGCAAGCCACAGCATCACCCTGATGGCAGACGATCAGAGGCTGCCCCCGGGCAGCGTGCAAAAAGGAACAGCGCAGCTTCAGGGCAAATGCCCGTCCGCTGCGCCGTTCCTTCATTTACTTATGGAGTTTGTCGGTAACACCGCGCTTTCGCCATCTGGTCAGGCCAGAATGCTCCACCCGCATCATTCGGGATTCACGCGATGGAAAGCATCAAGTGCCTGTGCGCAGATGCAGATCTCATCCGGACCAAACGTGGTTTCGCTTGTGCCTGCAACGATGCCGGTTTCCACGGCCCACGCCACAGCCTTTGCGTAGTAGGCATCCGCAGGAACATCCACGAAGCTGCTCATCGCCTTCGGTTCAGGAGAACCGGCTGCACGCCACAGCAGGAAGATGATCTGTGCACGGGTGCAGGGCTGGTCAAGTGCGAAGAGATCTGCGTCCACAACGTTGGAGCCGCCCGGCTCTGCAGTCTCCGCCTCCAGCACCGTGAAGCTCGTATCTGCCGTGCCATCAATGGCTTTGATGACCAGCGTGTGAGAACCTGCCGGCAGCGTTTCCAGATACTCTGCTCGCAGAGTGATCCCTGTGCTGCCCAGTTCCGCCGAGTAGCACCCTGCGTCGATCGCAGTTCCATCCACTGTGACACCATCAAACTTTGCAACGTCAGCACTGGATCGGAACGACAGCCCGGTCAGGCTGCCCTTTCTCCATGTGCTGTTTGCGCCCTCCAGAATGAGATAGCTTACTGGAGCAGGGAACTTTTTACCGCAGTCATCGCAGACAAGATCGTGATCGCTGTCCGTATGGCTGCCATCGCCGCAGTCCTTCCAGACCGGGGTCAGCACGATGTCTCCGGTCAGAACATCGCCCGCCTTCACAGGCGCGCCCGTTTTCTGATCCGTCCAGCCATCAAAGAGGTTGCCTTCCTCCTTTGGCGGCAGCACGGGCAGTTCCGGGACCTTGTGGCTGGCTCCAACGCTCAGCATATCGCCAATATCAGTGCCTTCAAACGAGATGACAAAATGGCCCGCATGTCCGATCACAGGGATCTCTGCCTCGTCCGCATACCCGCAGGTCAGGCAGGTGCGCTGCTTCGTTCCGGGTTGTGTATAGGTTGCATCCTTTGTCACGGTCCACGCACCGAACTTGTGTGCGGCGGCCGGTTTTTCATCGGTGCAGAAGCTGCACTTCAGCCAGTGACCGCCGGCGTCCTTCTGGTACTCATAGGTATGACCCAGAGCGGGCGTTTCGTTGGCACGGTAGCTGTAGCCGCATTCGCAGGTGTAAACGGTATAGCCGCCGCTGGTGCAGGTAGCCGCAACCACGGCAGGCACACAGTGATGGGTATGGCCTTCCTCGGTGATGACGGGGATCGTTTCTGTTTTGGAGTAGCCGCAATCACAGTAGTAGGTCAAAACGCCTTCGTCCGTTTTTGTGGGCTGCGTTGTGATCTCTGCACTGCTGAACACATGGGGTTCCACATTGACTTTGGCTGTGCAGCCATCTCCGCACCAGTACCAATGCTCGTCATCATCATAGTCCTGTTCTCCCAATGTGGTGGTGCAGTGTCCGCCCACCGTGCAGTAATGCGTCTTCCACTCGTCGCTTTCCACGCAGATGCCGTGGCTGCAGCCATAGCTGCTGCTCACGTCCTCGCAGCAGACCACGCACAGCTCGCAGCTGTCGCAGAACGCCTCGCACTGCTCGCAGATGCCGCAGGTCGCACAGGTCTGGGCGCAGTCCCTGCAGAGGGCAGCACAATCCGTGCACAGCGTTGCACAGTTGCCGCAGTAATGGCAGTCGTCACACATTCCGTTGTCGTCCCTGGCACACTCCGCGCAGGTCCCGCAGTTGGGGCAGAAGTCCCCCACGCAGTCCTCGCACCGGGTGCAGTCCGGGCACATGACCGCACAGTTTGCACAGTGCTCTTCGCAGTCAGGGCAGATGTCCTTGCAGTTTTCGCAGGTGCCGCAGCCCTGACAGTGCTTGCCGCAGTTCTCGCATTCCCCGCACTCGGGGCAGAGCTCGCCGCCTACGCAGTCCCGGCAGACATCGCAGTTGGGGCACATATCTGTGCAGTCCCGGCAGATCTCTCCGCATTCCTTGCAGATCACCGTGCAGTCACTGCACGTTCCGCAGTCATGGCAGAATTGATCCACGCACTCGTCACAGCGGCCGCAGTCCGGGCAGAGATACTCCGAGCAATCCGCACAGGTCAGACACCTCGTGCAGAAGTCGATGCACTCATCGCAGATCGCCATGCACTCGATGCAAAGGGTGACGCAGTACTTGCACGTGCCGCACGATTCGCAGTGAGTGCCATCGCCGCTGAGGCAGTTGGAGCAATGGTCGATGTTGGGGCAGATCCAATCCACGCAATCGCCGCACAGCTCACAGTTGCCGCACCATTCGCTCGCGCAGTCCAGACACGCATCGCCGCATTCCTTGCAGATCAGGGTGCACTCGGAGCACATGCCGCAGCTGGTACAGTATCCGTCGGCGCAGTCGGAGCAGATCCCACAGTTCGGGCAGATATCATCCCAGCATTTTCCGCAATGTTCACCGCATTCCGGACAGACCTTCGTACAATCCGAGCAGCCTTCGTCGCAGATGCAGACGGTCACGCAGTCGCCGCAGTTGTTGCAGTCGCTGCACCAGCCATAGCCTCCCGCGCAGTTCTTGCAGCGGTCACAATAACCGCACATTTCCTCGCTGCATTTCTCACACTGCTCGCCGCAGGCCAGACAGACATCGCCGCAGCTGGTGCAGGTCTGTCCGCAGTAGCAGATGAGCTCCGCACAGTTTTCGCACATGCCGCAGCTCTGACAGGCCGAGCCCGTGCAGGCGGAGCACACACCGCACCCCGGGCAGAACTCGTCCCAGCAGTTGCCGCAGTGCTCGGTGCAGTCCGGACAGACATTCGTGCACTCGGTGCAGCCATCGCCTTCGAAGCAGGTGACCTTACAGTCACCGCAGATGTTGCAGTTGCTGCACCAGCCGTTGCCGTCCGCACAGTGCTTGCAGCGTCCGCATTCTTCGCAGAACGCATCCCCGCAGATGCCACAGCTCTCGGCACATGAGGGGCAGACATTGGTACACTCTGCACAGCCTTCCTCGCAGAAACAGACGGTCGTACAGTTTCCGCAGACATCGCAGGTGTAGCACCAGCCGTAATCTTCCACACAGGGGAAGCACAAGCCGCAGAGTCGGCAAAAACGTTCGCAGCAGTTCTCACAGCTTATCCCGCAGCCCTCGCAGATCTCGGCGCAGTTTTTGCAGCCTGCCCCGCAGTTTCCGCAGATGTTAGCCTCGCCAACACCGCTCAAGCAGTTACTACAGTGGTTCTCTTCGTAGCAGTCGCGTCCGCTTTCTGCCGAGCAGTGGTCGCCGCCTTCTCCGCAGTCGCAGATGTAATCGTCCGCGATGAAGCTGCCGCAGAACTCGCAGGTGCTCTCCACATCCCATGCATGCGCCGTGAGCGTTCCCCTTGGTGTAATGAAACTGCGCGGGAGTTCGAATCCTCATTCTCCCGTTCTGCCTTCTTTTCGATGGGGTGCTCTGTCCGCAGATTGTTCTCCGGTGTGCGGACACCGGTCGGAACGTAGCCAGCGTCAAAAGGGCACTGACAAGGCGTGTTCGTTTTGAGAATCGTTATTTCATGGGGTGCTCCTTTCTGTTTGCAAAGTGTTCCCCGCAGATTTTGCGGGGCGAAACCATGTTTTTGACCCTGTGGGGGTCAGCCGATCTGTGCGGTAGAGGGCAGGATGGTCATTCTGCCGTCCACGGCGGCGTCCACCACCTCGTGCTCCCGGAAGTACTCCATCAGGATATCCTGACAGGAGGTTGCCACGCTGCGGGGCTTCTGGAGCTTGCAGATGGTATCGTAGGAGATGTTGAAAAAACTCTCGATGTTTTTGAAGTGGTAGTTCTGCAGCCCCACGGTGAACAGGGCATCGTCGCCGATCTCCTTGCCCACCTCCTTGCCGCAGTAGGTAAAGTAATCAAAGTCGCCCTTGGTGCGGTCGTAGCGCAGCCGCAGGGTGGAGGGCAGCTGGTAGAACTCGGTGTGGCCGGTGTAGGCCTCCTCCCGCAACACGTAGTGGAGCATCTGGCGCAGCTGCTGGCCTGTCACCTTGAACATGAACACGCCGTCATCGTAGGGGAAGCCCTCGATGAGGTCGCCGTAGGTGACAATGGGGCCCAGCTTTTCGGCCCGGATGCTGCCGGAGCCGATGAGCATAATATCAATGCCAAGGCTGCGGGTAAAGATGTCCGCAAACAGGTTGCCAAGCTCGGTCTCCCGGGTGCGCTCCGGGTGGGTCAGCTCCCGGCGGAAGTGCGCCACGATGTGGCTGTACTTTTCGTCCACCTGACTGGTGAAGCGGTGCAGCACCTGCTCCATGGCGGGGTTGCGGGGGCAGGTGTCGGCGCAGATGGGCACCGTGTGCCATGTGTAGGAATCGATGCAGTTGTTGTCGGTGTCCACCACGATGTCAAAGCGACCGATCTGGTCGGTGCCGGTGCCCGCCTGCGCAATGACCACGCCGTTTTCCACCACGGCATGTTCCAGATAGGTGTGGCTGTGGCCGCCGATGATCAGATCCACCCCCCACGCCGGGTCCAGCTGGCGCGCCAGATGTTTGTCCTCCTCAAAGCCGATGTGGGTCAGCAGCACGGTAAAGTCGATGTCGATGCTGTTGTGGGCGTTGCAGATCTTGCCCACCTCGGCAGCGGCGGCAGCGGTGTCCACAAAGGACCCCACCAGCGACTCGGACTTGGTCTGGTTGATGACGTCCTGCGTGATGATGCCGATGAACAGGATGTTCATGCCGTCCATCCGCAGGATCTTGTAGGGGGTGAACAGCCGGGTGGGGGTGTTCTTGATGTAGAGATTTGCATTGATGATGGGGAACCGTGCGCATTTTTCGATAAAAAGCAGGTGGGCGATGCCGTAATCCACCTCATGGTTGCCGATGGTGACGATGTCCGGGGCAAGGGCGTTCATGATCTCGATGGTGGAAAGCCCCTTGTACTCCGAGTCGATGACCGAACCGCGGAACATGTCGCCCGCAATGGCGTAGATGGTGTTGGGCTCTTCCGCCCGCACCTTTTCGATGTAGCCGGACAGCATGGACACGCCGCCCACCAGATTTTCGTCCACCTGCTCTGCCAGAAAGTCTCCGTGCAGATCATTGGAGTGGAGGATGGTGATCTTTTTGGTGTGCTTCATGGTGCATTCCTCCCGGTGTGGGTCGGCGGCGGTCAGCCCATGGCCTCCTGCCGCGCAAAGTAGACAGTATTGACAAGGCTCATGTAGCTCTCTTCGCCGTCCAGATAGAACTTCAGGGCAAGGGTGTCCTCGTCCTCCAGCGTGACAGCGTAGCGGGAGCCGTCCTCTCCGGTAAAGGTAGCGTACCACTCCTGATTGGAACGGAAGGGTACCTCCGGGGTGCCCTCCTGATAGAACAGGTCGGCTTCCTCCACGTTCAGCTCCGGGTAGGGGGTGATGTAGCTGGCGGTCAGGGGCAGCTGGTCGCCCTCGGTGTCGGCGTCGGTGGGCAAAAAGCACATCCGGTCGGCGTCTGCGGGGTCGGTCTCAGAATAGCCCTCGTCAGTGTCGCGGGCGATCTCCAGCCAGTTGCCTTCCAGCGACCACGGACTGGTGGTGGTTTCCCAGTCGTCCCCTTCCGGGTAGATGGTAAAATCGCACACGCCCTCGGCTTCCACCACATGGCCGTTCTCGCCGGAAAGGAAGGGGCTGAATACCAGCTCTTCGCCGGTGCTGGGGTACAGCTCCACCTCGGTGTTGGGGACGATATCGCTGATGTTGCACAGCAGCAGGATGGGCTGACCGTCCTCACTGTAATAGAGCTGTTTACCGCGCTGGAGCGGTTTTTCGGCATCGTCTGTCAGGCTCGTCTCGTAGACGAACAGGGTGGCATCCGGGTCCTGCGGGAAGATGCAGTACAGGTCGCACCCGCCATCCGGTGCCACGACCCAGTGATCCTGCGGGATGTCGTAGACGAAGCCCCACAGCTGGCGTAAGTCCGGCTGGCTGTCCAGCACCTTCTGCACATCGGTAGTGATCTCATAGGAGCCGCCCAGATACAGCACACAGGCACGGTATTCGTCCTCCCCTGCCAGCAGGCGCATGTAGGTCACGTCCTCCGGCTCGGTGTACTCCTGTTTGGCGGAGGACGATGCGATCATGTTGTCTCCGTCCAGCATTTTTTCGGGCTTGGAGCTGGATGCGCTGCTGCCTTTGCCGCAGCCCGCCAGACCGATGGTCAGCGCCAGCAGGGCTGCCAGAAGTTTCAGTCGTTTCATAAGTTCTCCTTTCTCATGCCCTGCCGGGGCGCACCTCAGGGGGCAGCGCCGGGCGTTGGGTGTTGGGAAAAATCGTCTACGCCCTCCACCGGCTCCGGGCTGCCGGTCCCGGCAGAAAGCCGGGGCGACCAGTCCAGCGCGCGGCCGGTGGTGCAGTAGACTACCGCCGTGATGTCGGGGGTGTCCGGGGTGCCGTTGCACAGCAGCAGAATGGGCTGGCCATCCTGCTTGCAATAAAGCTCCCGGCCTGTCTGGTGTGGGTACTGGGGGTCCTGCTTTTCGTAGACAAAAAGCGTATCCTCCCTGCACACGGCGAAGAGGCAGTACAACTCCCGCCCGCCGCCCGGTGCTGTGACCCGGTGGTCTGCCGGGATGTCCATAACAAACTGCCACGGCTGTTCCTGCAGGCTGTCCAGCGCAGCGTCCACATCGGCGGTGCGCTCCGGGACACTGCCCAGATAGAGCACCACGGCAAGGCTGCCGTTCTGCTCTGCCTGCTGCCGCAGCTGCGCCACGGTCACAGCGTCCTGCCGGGGGACGCTGTCCGGGGCGGATGCGCCGGAGCGGATGGGTTCGCCGTCCACCGGCCCACAGCCCGCAAGACCCAATGTCAACGCCAGCGCAGCGGTAAACAGCCGTATGGTCACGCCCTTCATCTTACGCCCACGGGTCGGCCGATGTCGGGATGCGGATACCGGTCATCAGGTACTGCTCCCACAAAAACCACTGTCCGCTGCCCTTACGGCGCAGCTTGATGGGCCGGGGGTCATCGGCACCGCCGCAGGGGATGAACAGCTTGCAATAGCCCTCCTCCACGTTGGAGGTGTGGTTGCTGCCCACCAGCAGGGTGAAGGGCTGGCGGGGGGTATAGCCGTTTTCCGGCGAGGCCCCTACAAAGTAGGAGAAGGGGATGTAGCTTTTGCCGTCCCGGAAGCGGTCGTTCAAAAAGGAGATATCCTGCCCGTTCAGCGGCCGGGGGCCCCGCAGCCAGTTGAGCATCTCCTTTCCGATATTCTTGTCGGCACCGTAGGCGCACAGCGCACAGACGGTGAGGGCCGCAGTCTTAAAGGGGGTGTCAAGGCTTGCTTCCGGCAGCGCCTGCATCTGGGCAAGGCTTTCCGGCAGAGCCTGAAAGGTAAAGGTGACGGTCTGGTTGCCGCCGGTGGCAGCCGTGGCCTGCTTCATCTTATCAAAAAGTCCCATGAGAATGCTCCTTTCTGTTTCAGCTGTAAAGGGTTCAGCTCCGGTTCGGGTCATGGCGGGGCACGGTCCGCCTGCGGACCATCTTCTGGTTCAGATCCAGACTGAGGTTTACAAAATAACCGTTTTCAAAATACCATGCAAGGTCCTTTGTGTCCATGCCAACGCTGTTGCACAGCCACCGCAGGGGTACTTCTGTCCCGGAGTAGCTTTCCACCCGGCGGGCGATGGTTCTTGCATGGTAGCGGCGTTTTTCGTTGCGTGCGAACAGAACAAGGGGCACGGCGCCCACCACGATCCAGAGCACATAGCCTCCTACGTGGGAGGTGTCCTTGGCCTGCAGGTCCAGGCAGAGGGTATACAACCCGCCAAAAGAGCAGAACACGCAGAAGGCAAGCCCTGCGTTCCGCAGCCATTTGAGGAAACGGGGGATCTCGCCCCGGGCTTTTTCCGAGAGATAAGGGTTCATAAACATGCTCCTTTCAGAACGAACCGCCTCCACCGCCATGGGTGGTGCCGCTGGAAGAGGTGTGGGTGGAGCTGCCGCCGGAGCTGTCGGAGTCCTTTGCCTCCACATGCTTCGTGCGCTGCACATTCCGGTACAGGAACAGCTCCCGGCTGTTGGTCAGGTTCATGCTGCCCTCCCGCACATAGCTGGCGGCGTTCTCCTGGAACGCCACGCTACGCAGCTGGCTTTTCATTACGCTGACGACGACCCATGCCAGCACAAGGCCGATGCCCAGCGCAAGGAACAGGTACATGAGAGACAGCGGCTCCCGGGGCAGGTTATTCACGTCATAGGGGTGGCCCTCCCGGGCAGCGGTCACGTAGTCGTCCGCCCACTGGACAAAGGTGCGGAATGCACCGGCGTAGTCTCCATCGGCCATGAAGGGGGTCATCTGCTCGCCAAGGTACTGGATGCCGGCGTCCGTAAAGGCGGTGATGCCGTAGCCGCAGGTGGAGATGTGCCATTTGCGGTCGCCCACGCTCACCAGCAGCAGCACGCCGTCCATATCGGGGCCGTAGCCGTACTGGCAGTAGTCATACAGATCATCGGCAAACTGCTCCATGCTGTCGGCACCAACGCTTTCCATCGACTCGATGGTGGCAATGGTCACATCGAAGCTCTGGCGCAGGCTCAGTTCTTCCAGTGCGTCCTCCAGCTCGTTGTCCTCGTCCTCGGTCAGCACCTCAGCGTCGTCGAATATGCGGTAGTACAGGTCGGCAAAGCCGCCCTCTACCGCAAAGGCCGGAACAGCCAGCGCCGCCGCAAGAATCAGTGCTGCCAGCGCCGCAAAGAGGGAGTGCAGTCGGTTGGAAGTCTTTTTCATCGTTCGTCCCTCCTTTACAGGATCCGTGCCAGCCACAGCAGCCACATCACGCCGTAGGAAGCGGCGGAAAGGGCAGCCGTAAGGCCCAGCATCCACTTGCGGGCAGCGCCCTTGTCCACGGGCAGGTCACCCACGAATCTGCCGGTCTGACCATTCATGGCAAACAGGTAGTTTTCGCCCCGCCAGCTGGTGCTCAGCAGCCAGACCGGGAACAGGGCGTACTTTGCCTTGCCGCCGTGCAGCTGGATGCTGCTGTTTTCCACCTTGACCGAATCGTAGCCGGTAACGGTCTGCTGGAACGTTTCCTCGGTGGAGCGGCGGATGCGCTTGTTGGCCCGCTCGATGCTGTCCTCGGCGCTCACATCGTATTTGTCTGCCACATAGCCGGCCAGATAGGCGGTCTGGAAGGGGATGGCATCCTGCATGGCAAAAGGCTCGATGGACTCCATCAGGTCGTCCTCGATCTTGGACGAGCCGTCCACCGGCACGGCGTCAAAGCCCAGGGTGCCGTCCCGCCGGACGGAGTAGTAGTTGGTCTCGGTATAGTCGTATTTGCTGTCCGACCAGCAGCGGGTCCGGGTGGCGGTGAACCGCAGCTGAGCGTCGGCGTCGCTGTCGAAGAGCCAGAGGGGCACATACACGCCCTTGATCTCGTCGATGTGGTTCTGGCTGCGGAACACCCGGGGCAGCAGGGTCTTGCCCTTGAGATGCTCCTGCAGCTTTGCCTTGGCGGCCTTTTTGTCCAGCTTGAAGGGGATGATGAGGTCGGGCCGCAGGGCCCCGGCAAACTGTCCGGTGAGGACGATGGGGTTGCCGCAGAAGGGGCAGGCCGAGGCGGCCATGGTGTCGTCGCCCACGATCTCGCCGCCGCAGCTCTTGCAGCTGTAAGTATGCAGACCGGCGGTCTCTCCTTCTGCCCAGCTGCCGCCGGGGGTGGCCCACTCCATCTCGCTGGGCTTTTCGTCCTTCAGTTCCTCATCATAGCCCTTGAGGGTATCCACGTCGAACTCGGTGTCACAGTAAGGGCATTTCATCTTCTGGGTGGCGCTGTCAAATTGGATGGCGCCATCGCAGCAGGGGCACTTGTATTCCAGCATTCCTGCCATAGCGTTTCCTCCTGTTGTTTCAAAGGGGGCCGGGGGCTCTTCCCCGGCCCCGCTGTTTTTGCGTCAGTCTTCCCGCCAAAGCGGTCGGCTCAGAAATCCGTAGTGATGCGGAACACCACCGGCTCGTCCGGCTCGGTGGCTTTGCCGTGGTGGCCCACTGCCAGGAAAGCGTTTTCCTCCAGCGGCAGGAAAACATCAAAGGTGCAGAAGTCGCCGCACAGCTGGCACAGGGTCTCGCGCTCACCCACAGGAAGGGACTTTTCCAAAAATGTGCCGTCCGGCGCGTACAGCTCCCACATATAGCCCGTGTCCAGCAGATAGCCGTTGGGGCGCTTCATCATCACGGCGTCAAAGCTGCCCACCGGCTGTGAGCTGCGGGCCAGCTCATTGCCGTCCAGATCAAAGGCAGCAAAGTAATCATCGCCGCTGGATTCCAGCTCGCCCACCGTCAGCAACTCGTCCCCGCTGAGGTTCAGGGAGGACATGCTGCAGAAGGGGCCGATCTCGTTATCGCCCTCCAGCGTCAGCTCGGTGTACTCGCCGTCCTGCACCAGCACCGGTGCGGAGTTGGTCCAGTAGATCACGGTCAGATCCCGGTCCTTGGAGGAATAGCAGCTGCCCGAGTAGTCCAGTGCGTCGCCGGGCTCCTCCGGGTCGCTGCTGTTCAGATCGTAGCAGTAGACATCAAAGGTGTCCATGGCATACAGGATGCCATTGCGGTCGATGCTGAGGGCGTTGCTGCCGTCAATGTTGTACTCTTCCACCGGGGTCAGCCGGTCGTCCTTGATGGCATACTCGAAGATCTTGGCAGACTGCTCTTCATCGTCCTCGTTGTAGAAGCTGAAGAAGTAATTGCCCCGGTAGCTGTCCGCTTGGATCAAATGATAGGCACCGCATACCTCGCGGCGGACGTCAAAGGGAATGTACTGTGCCTTGAAGGTGTAGTCGCCGATGGTCAGTTCCCCGGTCTGGAACTGGGTCACAGGGGGCCCTGCAGGGGCGGCTTTGTCCTCTGCAGCTTCCGGCTGTGCCGAAGCGGACGGGGCACTGCTGCTGGAAGCCGGTGCGCTGGAAACGCTGGATGCGCTGGCAGCACCGGAGTCGCCGCAGGCGGTCAGCCCGAGGGCGGCGGTGGCAAGGCCCATGGCCTTGAGGAAATCTCTGCGCTGGATCTTTCTCATATCCGTTCCTCCTTTTGGGGTCACTGCACTTTTGCAAAGGCTTCGTCAGCACGGCGGCTGTACAATGCCATGCCGCCGGTCTGGGCATCGTTTGCCAGATTGATGTTCTCCACAAAGCGGGCCTTTTCCTGCTCAGAGAGCTGCCCGCCCTTCATGGCGGCAGATGCCACGGCACCCATGGCACCGATCATGCCCATCTGGCCCTTCAGCTCCCGTTCCTCGGCCTTGGACATCCGGCGGCCGAACAGGCTGGTCTCGTTGTCGTGGACTCCGAAGATGTGGTCCAGATGCTGCCGTGCGATGTGGGCATAGCCGATCTCCCGCCGGTCCCGCTTGCTGAAGCAGATGACCAGCTCCTGCTTGATGTAGGGGTGGGGATGCATGCCCCGCTGGGTCTGGGCCTCGGTGATGCTGCGGGGCTGCACCAGCTTCAGCTTCAGGCCGCCGCCGTTGAGGGTGGGTTCCTGGCCCGGCTCCTTGGCGGGGGTCTCGTCCAGATACTCCTCGTAGCTGGCGATCTGGTCGTAGCGGATCAATTCCGGCATCTTGCCCCGGCCGCCGGTGCGGTCGTCGATGTACAGCATTCCAAGTTCATCGCAGAACACCAGCCCCATCTGCGTCGGGGTGGAGGGGTATGCGTTGACCCGGAACTCGGTCTTGTCGAACACCTCGTCGAACACCCGCTTCATCCGGGCCATATACTCCATGTGCTCCTTGGCCTCGTCCAGCGTCAGCTCGCTGAGCCGGATATATTTGGAGCACTTGTTGCCGCAGTCATCGCAGAGGAACTGTCCGTCCCGGAGCTTGGAGCGGTGCAGGGTGCCGCACTCCTTGCCGCAGACGGCACAGTTCTGTTTTGCGAACAGGTTGGAAAAGAATCCCATCATGGTATGCTCCTTTCATTGCTCTGTATTTGTCAGGTCAGGTCCGGTCGCTGTCGTCAAAGGGGTCGCCGCACTCCGGGCAGAACTTGGGCGGGTGAGCAGGGTCTTCCGGCTCCCAGCCGCACTTGTCGCACTTATACTTGGGGGTACCGGCGGGCTTTGGTTTGCCGCACTCGGAGCAGAAGCGGCCCTTGTTCACTGCGCCGCAGCTGCAAGTCCAGCCTTCTGCTGCCGCCGGGCGGGGCTTGCCGCACTCCGGGCAGAACTTGCCGGTGACGGTGGCACCGCAGCTGCAGGTCCAGCTGTCCGCAGCGGGCTTCGGCTCCGGCTTTTTGCTGCCGCATTCCGGGC
>ENA-ORUI01002625-ORUI01002625.1-human-gut-metagenome-genome-assembly--contig:-NODE-2625-length-14533-cov-8.075010_pt1 | contig 14533 bp, 10 predicted proteins | sample MGYA00242078_ERZ509205 | MGnify/ENA primary metagenome ERZ509205 (study PRJEB26280, sample SAMEA2338828) | human gut metagenome | biome: human gut; feature: human-associated habitat; material: faeces... | reverse complement strand
CAGCCAATCTGTTTCGAGAACGCTTGCTGGGCATACACAGTTGGTGCAGCAATCGCAATCAAAAAAGGATGTAGAAGAGCAGCAGACGCTGCAGCAGCAATCGGAGAGGGACTTCAGGCATTCTGTATCCCTGGATCAGTTGCTGATCACCGTAAGGTAGGTTTAGGACATGGTAACCTTGGAAAGATGCTCCTCGAGGAGGAGACAGAGTGCTTCTGTTTCTTAGCAGGTCACGAGTCATTCGCAGCCGCTGAGGGTGCTATCGGAATTGCTGAGAAGGCAAACAAGGTTCGTCAGAAACCACTGCGTGTTATCCTTAACGGACTTGGAAAAGACGCTGCACAGATCATCTCACGTATCAACGGATTCACATTCGTAGAGACACAGTATGACTACAAGGCAGCTAAGCTCAACATCGTTTCTGAGCATGCATACTCAGATGGACTCCGTGCAACAGTTAAGTGTTACGGTGCAGATGATGTTCAGGAAGGTGTTGCAATCATGCATCACGAGAACGTTGGTGTTTCTATCACAGGAAACTCTACAAACCCAACTCGTTTCCAGCATCCGGTAGCAGGTACATACAAGAAAGAGTGTATCGAGCAGGGCAAGAAGTACTTCTCAGTAGCATCAGGCGGTGGTACAGGACGTACACTTCACCCAGACAACATGGCAGCAGGACCAGCTTCATACGGTATGACAGATACAATGGGACGTATGCATTCAGATGCACAGTTCGCAGGATCTTCATCAGTTCCGGCTCACGTTGAGATGATGGGACTTATCGGAATGGGTAATAACCCAATGGTTGGTGCTACAGTAGCAGTTGCCGTTTCTGTTCAGCAGGCTTCTGATGAGGGCAAATTCTAAATAGAAAGCTTGATTGTATAGGCTTTTTGGAGACTCATATCATTTTTGGTATGGGTCTCTTTTTTTAGCTCATTTTCTGGATTTGGTGTAAAAATAGCTGCACGCTGCCATCAAGTCGCCATATTTAATTATTGGCGACGTGGAAAGTGAAATATTGGCGACTTGGGCGACGCAGGTTGACAAAAATAATTGTTTATGGTGACTTGGAATACTAATTCCGGTTGCAATACAGGATGGTTGTATTCAGATTGCGTTCATTATAATAACGATGATTGCCAACCACAGGGGACTTGCTGCACCGGCAGGTTCAGTGTTATCGGTTGTGATATGCGCTGCCGCATTCGTATATCTTAAGAAAAGAGGGAAGCTGGGATAAGTGAAAAGTTATCTGATAATTTTATAATATTTGAAAAGAATAACTATTACTACGATTTATGATTTAATAACCAACATTTATTTTACAGGAATGACAAATGGGGTTATGATACCATTATCAAAGGCAAAGGAGCCGGAAATCTTTAGGGGATTCTGGCCCCTTTTTTACATTAGCAAGTATTTGAAGGAGGAAATATATATATGGAATACGAGATTTCTAATCGTTTATCAGGTGTACATGGTTCGATGATACGAGAACTTTTTAAGTTAGGAGCAAGCAAGGATATTATATCTTTTGGTGGTGGCAATCCGTCAGCAGAGACATTCCCATGCAAGGAGATAGAAGAGATAGCAGCAAAGGGACTCAGCGAGAATCCTGTCTCTTTATTACAGTATGGACTGAGTGAAGGTTATACACCTCTGCGTGATACCATGAAGAAATATCTTGAGAAGAAGGAAGGCTTTGATTTCGAGAATAATGAGCTTTTCATAGTGTCAGGCGGACAGCAGTGTGCGGACCTTACAACTAAGGCACTTGTTAATGAAGGAGACGTTGTGCTTACTGAAGAGCCTGCATTTGTAGGCTGCCTTAATACATTCCGTTCTTACGGTGCAAAGCTTGTAGGAATCCCAATGGAGCAGGACGGAATGAATATAAATGCGCTTGAGGAGGCTTTAAAGGCTAATCCTGATGCAAAGCTTTTATACACAATTCCATCTTTTCAGAATCCTACAGGAATCACAACTTCTCTTGAGAAGAGAAAAAAAGTGTATGAGCTTTGCTGCAAATATGATATCGCAATATTAGAGGACAATCCTTACGGTGAATTAAGATTTGCAGGTGAAAATGTGCCAACTATCAAATCAATGGATACAGAGGGCAGGGTTATATATGCAGGAAGCTTCTCAAAGGTAATGGCACCTGCATTCCGTCTTGGCTTTCTTGTGTTCAACAAGTCGCTCACAGGACCGCTTACAGTTGCAAAGCAGTGCACAGATGTACATTCAACTGTACTTTTCCAGTACATTTGTAATGAATATATTAATAACTATGATTTTGACAAGCATCTCGAGGATTCAAGAAAGGTGTATGAGCATAAATGTAATCTCATGATGGAGTGCATGAAGAAGGAATTCCATCCTTCAGTAACCTTCGGTCACCCTGAGGGTGGACTTTTTGTAATGGCATTCCTGCCAGATGGAATGGATTCTGCACCATTTGTAAGGGAGGCCATTAACAGAGGCGTTCTTTCAGTTCCGGGAGCAGCGTTCTTAGCAGATGAGAACCAGAAATCTAATGGATTCAGACTTAACTATTCGACACCTTCTGATGAACAGATTGTTAAGGGAATCGAGATTCTTGGAAAACTTACATACGAGTGGATTAAGTAGGAGGAGTGAAACATTATGAAGATAGCAGCATTCAGCGTTCGTCCAGATGAAAAACAGTATTTTGATACATTTGCAAATGTATACAAGGTGGAATTACAGATTAATAGAAGCGGATTTACAGCAGGTGATATAGAAAGTGTCAAAGGCTGTGAGGCTATGTTGGTGTGCGATGGCATGTGTGACTTGTCAGCACCTGTTCTTGAAAAGCTTGCAGCAGAAGGTGTTAAGTATATCGGTTTCAGGACAATCGGATATAACAGTGTTGACCTTGAGGCAGCAAAGCGCCTTGGAATCCGTGTTGCACACAGCGGATATTCGCCATATTCAGTTGCCAATTATACAGTAATGCTTATGCTTATGTGTATCCGCAAGGCTTTGTATGTAATGATGCGTTCGCACACAGCGGATTATTCACTTGGTCCTATATGTGGACGAGAAATGCAGAATATGACAGTAGGTATTATCGGAACAGGAAGAATTGGAAAGGCAGTTATTAAGAATCTTTCAGGATTTGGATGTAAGATTATTGCGTATGACCCATACCCTGCAAAAGACCTTGAAAATGTTGAATATGTAACGCTTGATGAATTGTACGCTAAGTCAGATATTATCTCGCTTCATACTTTTTTAAGTGATGAGACATATCATATGATTAATAAGGATTCAATTGCAAAGATGAAGGATGGCGTTATCCTTATAAATGCGGCTAGAGGTGCACTTGTTGATACAAAGAATCTGATTGAGGCTGTTGAGAGTGGCAAGATTGGTTCAGTTGGAACTGACTGCTGCGAGGGTGAAGATGATTTTATCCGTACAGACCGTAAGTATGATGACCTTGTTGTTAATCACGATTACATCATACTTAAGTCTTTCCAGAATACTATTGTCACACCTCACATTGCATTTTTCACAGATCAGGCTGTGTCTGACATGGTTGAGTCTTCAGTTAAGAGTGTTGTGCAGTTTGCAGCCGGTGAAGACACACCATTAGAAGTGCATTAAAATACACAGGTGCATTATTTATTCAATTTCTTGAAATATTCTTCAAGCTGGTGCTCGAAGATTCGCTGATTTTCTGAGCAGAATGAGCCAAGCGGCTGATAATAAATGCTTCTGAAATGTGGACAGTCATCTATATGCAGCAGGCTTATGTTTTCAGGAAGGCTGCTGCTTGTCCATGTTACAGAGGCAACAAATGATACTCCAAGACCGAGACTTATGAGCTTGCCCTGTAATATGTAATCATTGCATGAGTAGGCTATCTGAGGAGTTTTCTTAAATTTACTGAATATTGAATTGAACACTCCGGCGTAAGATGGAGTATCTGCAAGGTCAATGAATTTCTCGTCCATCATCTGTTCTACTGATATGTGTCCGGTATGGGCAAGTGGATGTGATGATGAAACGGCAAGGCAGATTTCTTCTGTCATAAGAAGATGTGCATTGTCTGGAATATCATAAGCTGATGAGACAGAGTCAATCAGCAGGTCACACCCTTTTGGTTCAGAAGATATTGAAAAGCTGACATGAGGGTGCTCATGGATAAAATCTTTAAGTACATTGCTGACAAGAACTGCACTTGAGCGGAGACAGAGCCTTATTTCGCCGGCATCTCCAAGACTTTCACTGACAGCACGCGAAGCATCTTCTGAAAGAGCCAGTATTCTTAATCTGTTGCAGTGGACATACGGTATTGTGATAATAACCCGCCGCAAGGATATGATAAATATAAAAAAGGTATTTGTCAATCCTGTGACAATATCACTTGTTATAGGACTGTTTCTTTTTATTACGGGAATTAAACTGCCAGGTGTAATAAACAGCACGATGGCTGGAGTTGCAGCACTTAATACACCTGCAGCCATGATAGTACTGGGATATTATCTGTCATGTGTCAGAATCTGTGACTTACTGCTTAATCCATCCCTGTATTTGGCATCGTTTGTCAGGCTTATAATAATTCCGTTGCTTACACTGCTTGTACTTTATATTATACCGGTGGGACATGGTCAGATTGGAATGATTACACTGATTGCTGCGGCAACACCAGTTGGAACGAGTACGGCAATATTTGCACAGAAATTCGGGCAGGATTATGAGCGGGCGGTATGTATGGTCTGCCTGTCAACGCTGTTTTCAATTATTACTATGCCAGTTGTGATGTATCTGGCGCAGATGTGGATTATGTAGTTTAACTATTATTTTTGGTTATGGTTAGATAACCAACATGTATTTTACAGGAATAACACAATGGTATATTATACAGACATCAAAGGCAAAGGAGCCATGACCCGGAAGGGGTAATGGTTTCTTTGCTTTTTTGTGTATAAGATATCTTTGCAGGAAAATGTATAGTAAATGTGGCTATTCACAATATGAGAAAGAAAGGAACTAAAGTTATGGGAAATAACGGAATTGAATTGGAAAGAGATGGCTTTAAGAGCCGTACAGGTTTTATTCTTGCCTGTATCGGTTCGGCAGTAGGAATGGGAAATATATGGCGTTTTCCATATATGGTATCTGCATGGGGTGGTATGACATTTTTAATACCTTATGTAATATTTGTAATACTGATAGGTTCGACAGGTGTTATAGAGGAGATGGCACTTGGCCGTGCGACTAAGGGCGGACCTATTAAAGCATTTGGCGACTGTATGCAGATGCGTACAGGAAAGAGAAAAGCAGGTGAGGCAATTGGTTTTATTCCTGTGCTTGGCTCACTGGCTTTGGCAATGGGCTATACTGTAGTTGTTGGCTGGATATTCAAATATACTTATCTTGCATTTTCTGGAAAGCTTTCAGCAATGGGCAATGATATGTCAGCTATTGGTGGTATGTTTGGAAGTACAGCAAGCTCATTTGGCAATAATATGTGGCTTATAATCGCGATGGTTGTAACTGTTGTTATTATGGCACTTGGTATTGCAGGCGGAATTGAGAAAGCAAACAAGGTCATGATGCCTTTGCTTTTCATCATGTTTGTAGGACTTGGAATATATATCTTCACGCTTCCTGGTTCAAGTGCAGGTTATAAATACATTTTTACTCTTAATCCTAAGGGACTTCTTGATATAAAGCTCTGGATATATGCATTTGGTCAGGCGTTCTTCTCACTGTCTATCGCAGGTAACGGAACTGTTATCTATGGTTCATATCTTAGTGATAAGGAAAATGTTGTTACTTCAGCAAGAAATGTTGCTGTATTTGATACTATTGCTGCTTTATTAGCTGCATTTGTTATTATTCTAGGTATGGCAGCAGGCGGTGCCGAGTTATCTTCAGGTGGTCCCGGACTTATGTTTATCTATCTTGTAAATGTATTTAATGGTATGCCGGGTGGCAAGATTGTAGGAATTGTATTCTATGTATGTGTTCTGTTTGCCGGCATGAGCTCACTTGTTAATCTGTATGAAGCTCCGGTTGCAACTATTCAGGAGAAGCTTAAGCTTAACCGTGTTGCATCTGTTGGAATTATTGCAGTGGCTGGCTGTGTTGTGTCACTTGTAATACAGGGTATTGTATCAGGCTGGATGGACGCGGTATCTATCTATATCTGCCCACTTGGTGCAATGCTCGCAGCAATTATGTTCTTCTGGGTTGCAGGAAAGAAGTTTGCTGTTGATGCTGTTAATGCAGGTGCAGATAAGCCTATTGGAAAGTGGTTTGTACCACTTGGCAAATATGTCCTTGTCCCACTTTCACTTGTTGCACTTATTGCAGGTGCTTTACTTGGTGGAATTGGCTGATGGAGGTTTAGACTGGTTGATTGAGACTGGCGGATTGCAAAGCAATCCGCCTTTTTTTGCGTGGTGGAGTGAGAAATAGCGGCGGATTGGACTTTGAGGTGGAGGGGAGGCAGGAGGAAGTCCAAAAGGAGCAGAAATGAAGTGGTAATCTAAAAGTAGACACCAACCCAATTATTATAGACATTATTTATATATAAGAGTACCATTTTTTATAAGGTAGTCACTTATATAATAATGGAATCATGGAGGTGTCACATGAAGCACAGTTTAGAAGAAAGAATGGATATAGGACGACGTATGTATTTACACGAGATTACATATAAGGCGGCTATGGAGATTTATGGTCTTAGTGAATACATGATAGTATAAATCCAAAGATGATGGTCTATCAGAGAGACTGTTATATATCTTCAAGTTTAAAAAGATAATTTTCAATAATTTTTCAAAAATCAGAATCGACAATTCATGACAAATCAACCCTGAATCGGGGAACGTTTCTCATAGAAAAGAACTACAAAAAATAAGAAAATAAAAACGGAAAACCATTGTCTGTAGTATAAGTATTTGTTATTATGAAGTAAATAGAGGATATTTTACAAAGTAAAGCTTAATCTAGAGAATCTGCCAGTGGCAGGCCTCTGTAGATACCAAGGTATACAAAAGGAGAATGAAAAAATGAAAAAAGAAGACATGTCCTGTATCGACTGCGCAGTAAAAAACTGCAACAAAATGGATAAAACCTATCCGGATTTCTGTCTGACAACACACATGGATGAAGAAGTTCTAAATGAAGCTATGGAATGCTACAATGAAGACGAGAACCGCAAAGTAACAATCGCTGCAGCTGAAGTAGAGTATGAGAATTACTGCAAACATACCCGTGTCGAAGAAATCATGGATTTTGCAAAGAAGATTAATGCGAAAAAGATCGGGATCGCAACCTGTGTCGGATTGTTGAAAGAAAGCCGTATCCTGGCAGATATCCTGCGCAGACATGGCTTTGAGGTGTATGGTGTCGGCTGTAAAGCCGGAACACAGAAGAAGACATCGGTCGGCATCCCGGAATGCTGCGAAGGTGTCGGTGTGAATATGTGTAATCCGATCCTGCAGGCAAAGCTTCTGAACAAGGCGAAGACGGACCTGAATGTTGTGGTCGGACTTTGTGTGGGGCATGACAGTCTGTTTTACAAATATTCCGAGGCACTGACTACGACAGCAGTGACGAAAGACCGTGTATTGGGGCATAATCCGGTGGCGGCGCTTTATACTGCGGATAGTTATTATTCGAAGTTGAAGAAGAGTAATATTTCTAATTTGGGCGTTTAAAGATACATAAAGATATAACAAAGCGAAAAATGAAACTAGAGCTTGTGTAAATGTTCTGTTATAATAAATTGTTAAAATGAGAGGGGGTGTAAACATGGCAAGTATAAAAGATGTAGCACAAAAGGCAGGAGTCGGTGTTGGAACAGTATCAAGAGTACTGAATAACAGTGGATATGTATCGGATGAGACACGTGAAAAAATAGAAGAGGCTATGAAAAATCTTCAGTATACACCGAATGAACTTGCCAGAAATCTGTATCATAAAAAGAGTGGGATCATTGCCGTTCTGGTGCCAACAGTAGAAATTCCTTTTTTTGCAGAACTTGTACATAATATTGAAGCAGAACTCTATAATGAAGGATTCAAGATCATGTTATGTAATACAGATAAGGCACATAATGCAGAACTCGAATATCTGGATATGTTAAACAGGCATATCGTGGATGGTGTGATTACAGGTGTACATTCCTTAGATGTAGAAGAGTACAAAAAGATAAAAAAACCAATCGTTGCATTTGACCGTTATTTGGGAGAAGATATTCCTGTGGTTACAGTCGATCATAAGGAGGGCGGACGACTGGCGGCGGGAATTCTGCTTAAGAATGGGTGTAAAAAAGTAGTACATTTCAGAGGTGCAACTGCAGTAGAGTCGCCATATCACGAAAGACATTTTGAATTCGCAAGAATTATGAAGGAACAGGGAGTAGAGTGCTTTGATTATGAACTGGCATGGAATAAATTTGATCTGGAGTATTATAAGTATGCGGTAAAAGATTTGTTTGACAGACTGGATGAATGGGAATTTGATGGGATATTCGGAACAGATCTGGTTGCAATCGAGTGTATGAATGAGGTTATCCGAAGACATAAAAAGGTTCCGAAGGATGTAAAATGTGTGGCTTATGATGGAACATATATTACGCAGATAGTAGAACCAAGTGTGACTGCAATTGTTCAACCGATAAAAGAACTGGCAAAAGAGGCGGCCAGGTTAATTTGTGAATTGGTTAATGGGAAGACATATAAAAATGAAAAAGTAACATTAGGAGTATCTGTGAGAAAGGGGAGAACAACAATGGAATAGTAAAAATGCACAAAAACAGTGCACAAAATTTGATAAAATAAACGAAATGACGAAAAAATGTTGACATCTGAGCAGCTAAGAGTTATATATAGATTATACAAATCAGTCACGTGCACAGCTGAATTTATTTTTTTTAACAAACATGGAACGGGTTCCATAAAAAGATGCGGAATTATTTTTTTTAGGAACATGGAACAGGTTCCACAAACAACCATCTACTCATTTAGGGAGGAAAAACTATGAAGAAAAAAAGCTTAAAAAAGGTTACATCTGCAGTATTAGTTGCAGCGATGTCGATGGGACTGCTTGCTGGATGCGGAGGAAGTAAGTCATCAGGAGAAGCAAAAACGGATGCGGACGGGGCAACCGTCATTAAATTTGGTATTCATGTGGCAAACCCAAAAAAACAGGAAACGGTTACTTACAATATTGTTCAGGGATTTAACAAAGAAAATAAAGGAAAATATAAAGTAGAATTCGTAGCAGCTGATACAGAAGCACATTCAAAAAATATGAAACTGGCAGCACAGGATGGAAGTCTTCCGGAAATTGTACATTTAGATTCAGCGGAGGCACCGGAATACAATGAGGCCGGATACTTATTAGATATGTCTGATTTCCTGAAAGAAAATAAAGACATTGATGATGCACTGGATGGTATGGAAGATGCATTCAATGATGGAAAAGTACAGTATGGACTTCCATATCAAAGTAATGTTCAGGGATTTTTCTATAATAAAGATTTGTTTGATAAAGCTGGGATTGCTTATCCAACAGATGATACAACTTATGACGAATTCCTTGATATGATCGCAAAACTGAAAGATTCAGGAGTTACACCAATCGCAATCGGAAGTAAGAACAGTGGATACTCAATGTGGGAGTTCAATGAATTCTTTTCAAGATATGGATGGGAAGATAATGAAAAATCCTATACTGGTGATAAGGCAAAATATTCAAACGATGATATGAATGCATGTTTTGAAAAAATAAAAGGACTTGCAGATGCCGGAGCATTTCCGGAAAATATGGCAACAATCGAATATTTTGACGCAAAACAGCTTTTTAATGAAGGAAAAGCAGCAATGTTCGGAACAGGTCAGTGGGACTGTGCAGAATTTGATAAAAATATCGGTGAACATATCGGATTTTGGTGGGGACCAAAATTTGAGGATTCTTCTTATGAACAGAATATTGCAATGAAAGTTCCGGCAGCTCCGCTGGTAGTAAGTTCAGCGGTAAAAGATAATGATAAAGCAAAAGAAGCTGTGTATGCATTTTTGAAATATTATTATGGAGAAGAAGCAGCAAAGATTTCTTATGAAGGATCCATTTTCCCGGCAACCAATTATGATGGTATTGCAGCAACAGATTCACAGTATGCAATGAATGCAATGATCACAGCACTTGGAAATGGATGGAAAACACCAAAAGCAGCTCCGGACCAGACAGTTACTCCGGCAGTTCAGGAAGCAATGTATGATGCAATATTTGGTGTTATGCAAGGAACATACAGTCCGAAAGATGCTTTAAAAAATATGGATTCGGCAGCAGCAAACTAGACAGACGTTAATATTGGCTGACACTGCATGGGACCGCCATGAAGATTTGTCATGGTGGTCCCGGATATAAAGAGGATGAGCGTATGCATTGGTTAAGTAAAAAGAGATACAAGATAGGATTGGTAATTCCGACACTGGTTGTGTATATGGTATTTATTATTATTCCTATTGGAATGTCAATTGGATATAGTTTTACAAAATATTCTGGAATTGGAAAGGCTACATTCAACGGATTGACAAATTATATGAGATTATTTAAAGACCGTTTGTTTTGGATATCCTTAAAGAACACAATGATTATGTTTATATTGGCATTTGTATTGTTATTGTCTTTATCTTTTCTCATTGCTTTGTTACTGAATAATAAATTAAAAGGAGTGGATTTTTCAAAGTCATTAATCTTTTCTCCTGCGATTATCGCACCGATCATTGTTGGAATTATCTGGGTTTATATATTAGATCCAAACATTGGTATTATCAATAATGTTCTGGATGCGATAGGGGCATCTGGTTTGAAACAAAAATGGATAGGCGGCAATACACTGTCTCCGTACAGTATCGCGATTATCTATTTCTGGCAGCAATTAGGATATCTGGTAACGGTATTTATTGCAGGTCTTAAAATGATACCGGGAGAGGTGTTGGAAGCAGTTGAAATAGATGGTGCAAGCTTTGTACAGAAGACAATGTATGTCACAATTCCAATGATGAAATCAACGATTTCAACAGTAGCGGTTCTGATCATTACAGGGGTGTTTAAGATCTTTGAAATTGTGCAGCAGACAACAGGAGGAGGTCCAAACCACCTGTCTGAGACGTTGGTTACATATAGTTACTCAATGACATTTAACAGTGGAGATTATGGTTATGGAATGTCTCTGGCTACATTTACATTCCTTCTTTCACTGGTGATCACAGGTATTTATTCAATACTTACAAGAGAAAGAGGTGAATAGGAATGGTACCGAAAAGAAAGAAAATTGCAATGTATGCTGCGATGATCATTATAACAGCGATTGTTGTATTTCCATTTTTATGGATGGTATTGCTTTCGTTCAAATCAAGTTCAGAGATCATGTCTAATCCATTGGCAATGCCGAAGGCATTTAATCTCGACAACTTCAAACATGCATTGGAAACATTAAACTTTCCACAATTATATGCGAACACTTTTGTTGTATGTATATTATCTGTTGTGTTGGAACTTATTATTACATTCTGCAGCTCTTTCGTAATTGCAAGAATGGAATTTAAGCATCCGAAGGCAAAGAGTTTATTATATGGATTTTTGATTTTGGGATTATCTGTTTCACCATTTATTTTATTGTTCCCGGTATATAAGATTAATATCTTTTTCGGGTTGAGAGGAAAATGGGCATTGATTTTTCCATATGCAGCAAGTTCGATTTCATTCAATACGCTTCTTCTGACAGCATATTTGAAACAGCTTCCTACGGAAATTGACGAAGCGGCTGTAATAGATGGCTGTAACATCTGGCAGCTGATGGTGAAAGTTATTTTGCCAATGGCAAAGCCGGTTATTGCAACAATTGTCATTTTTAACGTGTTATACATATGGAATGAATATCCGTATGCATCTGTAATGCTGAAAGATGTATCTGATTATACACTTTCTATGGGAGCTTCATTCTTCAAAGGAAATTATACGGTAGATTATGGTGGAATTGTAGCATCCAGTCTTATGATTATTGTTCCGGAACTGATCTTCTATGGATTATTCCAGAAGAATATTGTAGAGGGTATGACAGCGGGAGCTGTGAAAGGATAATTATTAACAAAAAGAAAAGGAGACTTATATTATGAGCAATGTATCAGGATTATTTAAAGATTTGACAACTGTAAAAAAAGCCAGAAACGGAAGACTTGCCAGCTGGGATCAGAGAGGTAAGAATCAGGATTATTGGGAAATCCCGGCAGGCGAGACAATCTCTCTTGGAGAAGTGGAAGGACCTGGATGTATCACACATATCTGGATGACTTCTTCCTGCAGAAAAGTAGTAGCACCAAGTATTCTTGATCCGGTATTAAATGCTTCAGCAGCTCCGGTTATGGAGATTCATCCGGCACTTGGAGTTATCTGGGATGATTATGATCCATTCTATTATAGAAAAGTTCTGATCAAGATTACATGGGATGATCAGGATACACCAAGTGTACTTGCACCATTGGGAGATTTCTTCTGTATTGGTAACAGTTATCCGGGCAATTTTTCTTCGCTGCCATTTAATGTTTCGCTGAAACCAGAAGAAGCAGGAAGATATGGAGCTCCTTGTTCTGTGTCATGCTATTTCCCAATGCCTTTTAATAAAAAAGCAAAAATTGAGATTGTAAATGAAAACGAACTTCCGTTTATTTTATATTTCAATATTGACTATGAAATGTATAAAGAGCCACTGGATGAGAATACAGCATATTTCCATGCAAGCTGGCACAGAGAAAATCCTTGTCAGGGCTGGGGACCAGACCTTCAGACAAACTGTCCGGAAGTTAATAATGTAACCAATTTTAAAGGTGAGAATAACTATACGGTGCTTGACGTAGAAGGAACGGGACATTATGTAGGATGTAACCTTACTGTAAAACACTACCAGGGAAGCTGGTGGGGAGAAGGAAATGATATGTTCTTCATTGATGGAGAGGAATACCCGTCATTAAATGGTACAGGAACAGAGGATTATTTCAATCATGCATGGGGAATGCAGAAAAATGCATATCCATTCTTTGGAACAATTGTACATGAAAGTGATACGGATGGATTCCAGGTATCTTATCGTTTCCACATTACAGATCCAGTAAGATTTGAGAAGAGTCTGAAAGTTACGATTGAACATGGACATGCGAACCATCTGTCAGATGACTGGAGTTCAACGGCATACTGGTATCAGACACTGCCAACAGCAAAACCAATTACGATTCTTCCTGTAGAAGAGAGAATTCCAAATGTACCGGTACTTCCAGAACGCAATCTTCAGATGCCGGAATTAACAGAAGAAATGAAAGCAGCGAGAGAATCATGGGCAAAACGCTGGGAAGAGTATAAGCCTGCAAGAGAAGAACAGTTCAGAATTAAAGAAAATAAGGCCCGCCGGGAATCAAAGCTTAATACTGAATTTGCAAAGAAACTTCGTGAAGAATATAAGTAATAATACCGGAGGCACAATATGTCAAAAGAACTGATGATTGAAAGAATAGAAAAAGCCCAGAAAGAAATTGAAGCAAAAAGAGAAACCGTACAGCAGGGAAAATTTCGTCAGGACTATCATTTTATGGCAGAAACCGGATGGATCAATGACCCAAATGGGTTGATATATTTTAAAGGAAAGTATCACTTTTTCTATCAATATAATCCATATTCCGGATTTTGGGACTATATGCACTGGGGACATGCTGTCAGTGAAGATATGATTCATTGGGAGTATCTGCCATTAGCGCTTGCACCAAGTGAAGTATATGATGATCATTTGAAGGGGGGCTGCTTCTCCGGCAGTGCGATTGAACATGATGGAAAGTTATTCCTGATCTATACAGGAACCTGTAATAATGGAAATGGGTTTGAACAGGCACAGTGTATCGCATATAGTGAAGACGGAATCCACTTTGAAAAATATGAAGGGAACCCGGTGATCACAGCACCGGAAGGTGTTCCAACAGATCTGTTCAGGGATCCGAAAGTATGGAAACATGATGATACCTATTATGTAGTCTGTGGAGCAAGCAAAAATGGATTTGCACAGGCAAGACTGTATAAATCGACAGATATGTTCCACTGGGAATTTGTCAATGTCCTTGCAGAGAGCAGAGGCGAATGGGGCTATATGTGGGAGTGCCCGGATTTTTATCCGGTAGGAGATAAATATGTGTTGATGTTCTCTCCGATGGGAGGAAAAGAGCGTACCAGTGTTTATCTGGTAGGATGGGCGAATGCATGGGATTGGATGCCATTTTGGAAAGACTGGGGTCCGACATATCAAGAAGGCTGGTGCGGATTCTATAACATTCCGAGAGAGGCAGTATTAGCAGAAGATAATACATTAAAGTTTATTCCTGTAAAAGAATTACAGGATCTCCGGAAGAATAAGCAGGAAGAAGCGGACATTCTGATAAAAGAAGACGAGAAAAATGAGTATCAGAATAATTTTTCTTGTAATATATATAAT
>ENA-ORUI01002616-ORUI01002616.1-human-gut-metagenome-genome-assembly--contig:-NODE-2616-length-14587-cov-2.742843_pt1 | contig 14587 bp, 8 predicted proteins | sample MGYA00242078_ERZ509205 | MGnify/ENA primary metagenome ERZ509205 (study PRJEB26280, sample SAMEA2338828) | human gut metagenome | biome: human gut; feature: human-associated habitat; material: faeces... | reverse complement strand
CACCACCCGGGCGGATACCGTCTTATTCTGCATGCACGGCGCTATTCCACGGCTATTCCTGGCTCTGGGAACAGGTTTGGTTTTTTCCTGTTCCAGTTCCCGGACAATGCCCGTTTCCTCTTTGATTACCCATCCCCTTCACGCGGACTCCAGGCAGAGCTGTTTTGGAGGCGTCTGGTATAATCCCTCGGAACAGGCCGTCTGGAATTCTCCAAGGCTGAAAGTATATGTAGCCCCCGTCAATATTGACTATATCAAAGCCAGATTCCCCAAGGAATCCCCGTCCCTGGCGGCACAATTCAGGGCCGGGCTGCAGAAAGACATCCGCAACGTGCTGGAAAACAAATCCAGACAGACAGGCGGGAGGATGAAATGGCAGTTGGTTGACCGCCCCGTTCCGGGATCTGTAACTCTCAGCCTCGCCATAGTCAAGCTGAAGCCTACGGACGTGGGCGGCAACATCATGTCCGATCTTGTTTCCCTGGTCTCCCCCCTTCCGGGAACTTCCCTGATCCTGGGGCGCTTCATGAGCGGGGACGTAGGCATTGAGGGACGCCTGTCAAATACGAATACGGACGCCGGCATCATGGAATTCAAAGCTTACAACACGGATCCCATCACCCTGTTTTCCGTAAAGGAATTTGAACGTTTTGCCTTCGACCAACGGAATTTGCGGCTTTTTTCCAGCTGCATTGCAGATATTTTCAAGGCTGGTCCCGCCAGCAGTATTCCCAAAACAGGGGAATTTGACCTGGACCCGTTTTAAACGGCTTTTCCGGACGATTCTTTCCCGTCTTTATTTTCAGATTCATAGAAAGCGCATTCCTGAACCGTCTGCCTGGTCTTGAAGGCATATACAAAGAAAGCGGCGCCCACCAGCACGAGGAAAACGGAGAGGAACTGCCCGCGGGTCAATCCCATGGAGAAGGGGGAATCCGGCTCCCGGAACTCTTCGCAAATAATTCTGCCCGCAGCATAAAGAACGGCAAAAATACCGCAGAACAAGCCGTTCCACGCACGGGGAAACCTTACCCGTACAAACCACAGCACGGCAAAAAGAAACACACCTTCCGCAAACGCTTCATACAGCTGGGAGGGGTAGCGTGCATGATCCTGCATCATCTGCCCCACGATTTCCCTGATGGCGGGCGTATCCCTCACCCGGTCGGTCACCCAGGCGGCAGTCATTCGTTCCGGCACGGCTACGCCGGAAAGGGACAGTTTGTCCAGCAATCCGGGCGTTTCATAAATACGGGAGGCCACCCGCACGAACAAGTCCGGATCCTGGGAAAGCTCCGCCGGAAAAATCATTCCCTGGGAAGAGCCGGGCGGGACAACGCGCCCATACAGTTCCCCGTTGATAAAATTGGCCATGCGCCCGAAAAACAGCCCAACGGGAGCTACAATGGCCAGGCCGTCCAGAAGCGCCACCCACTTGACGCGGTGCTTCCACGCATAATAAAATGTATACAGCCCCACTCCAATCATTCCCCCGTGGCTGGCCATGCCCCCTTCCCACACCCTCAGGACCATGAGCGGATCCGCCAGAAACTGGGACCAGCCGTGGTTGGGAATCTGGTAAAAGAGCACATATCCCAGCCTTCCGCCGATCAGGACACCAAAAATAGCCACATAAGTAACAAAATCCGCCATCCTGTCCTGGGGGACAGGATACAGCTTCCGGCGGGAAAGCCAGGAAAGCAGATAATACCCGCCGATGAAGCCCATTAAATAGGCCAGGCCATACCAGCGCAGGGCAATTGAGTCCGTTATCTGCCAGATGACAGGGTCCAGATCATGTACGTAAACGGTCGGATTCATGAGCGTTTCTTTCAGGGCAGGTAGTGGGTAAGGGCTTCCACGGCCTCCTGGTCCAGGGAACGGGCCAGAGCCACCGTCAATTCCACCGCGGCGCGGTAGTCCCGCAGATCCAGCACGCCGTTATGGGCATGAATGTACCGGGTGGGAATTCCCAGCACAATAGTGGGAACACCCTTTCCGGAAAGATGCAGGGCCGCCGCATCCGTTCCGCCGGAACGGCGCACCGTCAACTGGAATGGGATGCCCGCATCCAAAGCCGTTTTTTCGGCCAGGGCGGCCAGCCGGGGATTGGTGATGGCCGTGGGGTCAAACAGCCTGATCTGCACGCCTCCGCCCAAGGCCCCTTGGGAATCCGTCACGGCAAACCCGGGGGTGTCGTCTGCCGGCGGCCCTTCCAGAACAATCACGCAATCCGGTTGCATGGCGACGCCGGCCGTCCTGGCGCCCCGCGTGCCCACCTCCTCCTGAACCGTCGCGGCGGCAATCAGGGTGTTGGGATGCCCTTCCCGGCATAATTTCTTGAATGCCTCTATCATCACAGAAAGACCGGCGCGGTTGTCAAAGGCTTTCCCCATGACCCGGAACGGATTTTCCAACGGGGAGAATTTCACGTCCGGCACCACGGGATCCCCCAGGTGAATACCGAATTCATTCTTCACCTGTTCCGCGCTTTCAGCGCCCACGTCTACAAAAAGGGCTTCCATGCTCATGACGCTGTTGCGCTGGCCTTCCGGCAGAAAATGGGGAGGCTTGGAACCAATCACCCCCCGGATGCCGCGGCCCGAGCGGGTTTTTACCAGGACACGCTGGCTTAACAGGGTATGCGGCCACCAGCCGCCTATCCCCACCAACTGAAGGAAACCGTTCGACGCTATATTCTGCACCAGGAAGCCTATTTCATCCATGTGGGCGGCCAGCATCACGCGGGGGCCGGCCCCTCCGCCGGTACAGAACAGGCTGCCGGAACCATCGGAAGAAAATTCCCCATATCCTTCAAGTTCCTGAGCCACCAGGCTTCTCACTTCATCCTCATGCCCCGAAATACCGTGGGCCTCTGAAAACTTCTTCAGCAGATCAGAATCAATCGCCATGGGCCGAGCATGTGGAAACACCTCTGCCAGGTCAAGCCCGCAGCCATGCCGCATGTTTTTTTCTTGACCGCCCGGGCAGAACCGCCGGACGGAGCCGTGTCATGCTCCACACACGCTACATGGAAAGAAACAAGAGATTTTTGCTAGCCACAGTTCGGTTTTTAGTGTAACTAATCAGGGAATTGAATTGTGCTATGAAATCCATCCTTAACACTATCACGGCCATGCTGGCTGCGGTGCTTTTCGTCCCTGCGGCATCGGCGCAGACCACCAGCAATCCCAGAATGCAGGTGCGGGTCTCCCTGGAAAAGCTGTCCCTGTATATGCGCCAGTCCCCCAACGTCCTGACGCAGGACGATCCCCGGCCGCTGCCGAAACCGAAGAAATGGGCGGATTTTGAAATTCCCTTCAAGGTGGAAGCCGCTCCTACCCCCAAATCCGGCTATATTGATGCCCTGACGTTCAAATTCTACATCGCGGTAGTCAATCCGGACCGCTCCCGCCAGTACCTGAAACTGTATAAGGAAGTCAAATACGTCAATATTCCGGTAGGAGAAAACACGTACGCTTCCGTGTATCTCTCCCCGTCCTCCGTCAAGCGCATTACCGGTGTGGAAGGAGGAAGAGGAAAATGGGTGAAGTACCAGGGCGTAGTGGTGGAATACAACGGCAAGATTGTCGCCACTTATTCCTCCGAACGCGGAAAAATGGAAAAATGGTGGACCATCCAGTCCCCCAGCATCGTGGAAACCTCTTATTACCCCCTGCTGAACAAGGATGAAACGCCTTTCTCCGTGTTCTGGTACGACCGTTATCCGGAAATTATGAGGCCCAACAGCCAGCAGGCGGCTTCCAGTTCCGTCCCCGCCCCGTTCGGTACTCCTGTGGAACCCCCGGCGGACGGCGAATAACGTTCCATTAATTCTATCATTTCATCTTATTTAACAGAAATCACCCATGGCTAATTCACGACCAATCGTCGCATTAAACGTAGGTTCCCAGAGAGTTTCAATGGGCGTCTTTTCCAAGACTTCCAAAGACGCCCTTATCCTGGACCGCTATGCTACGCGCCTCGTAGTGCTGGACCCGTCAACAGAAGGTTTGCGCCTGACGAAAATAGGGGAAGCCATCGCCGACCTCGTCCAGGAACTCAACGTCAAAGGAAGCGTCGTCAACTATTCCGTTTCCGGACAATCCGTTTTCATCCGCTTCGTCAAGCTTCCGGCTCTGGACGATACCGATGTGGAACAGCTCATCCGCTTTGAAGCCCAGCAGCACGTCCCCTTCCCGCTGGACGAAGTCGTGTGGGACTACCATCTGCTTCCCGCCAAAGGTCTGGAACGGGAAGCCATCCTGGTTGCCATCAAGGCGGAAGACCTGGACTCCCTGAATGATGAAATCATCTCCCACGGCCTTTCCACCGGCAAAGTGGACTGCGCGCTTACCTCTCTGTACAATGCGTATGTGGACAGTTATCCGGATGAGAAAGAACCGGTCATGCTCATCGACATCGGCGCCAAATCCACGGATTTGATTTACAGCGAACAGGGACGTTTCTTCACCCGCAGCATTTCCGCGGGGGGAATCTTCGTAACCTCCGCTATCGCCCGTGAATTCAATATTCCCTTCCTGGAAGCGGAACGCTTGAAAACCACCAGCGGGCTCGTTTCCATGAGCAACGGGCAAACGGAAGGGCTGGATCCCGCCACGGCCAATCTGGCTACCGTCATCCGTACGGCCATGACCAGGCTTGCCTCAGAAATCCAGCGGACCACCAACCATTACCGCGCCCAGATGAGCGGAAGCGCTCCCGTCAAGGCATACTTGTGCGGCGGCGGAGCTTCCCTGCCCTATACCAAGGAATTCCTGGAAGATAAACTGGGCATTCCGATCTCCTTCTTCAACCCCATGCACAACGTGGGCGTGGGCTCCGGCGTGGACGTGAACACCATCTCCCGCGAAGCCTTCATCCTGGGCGGATTGATCGGCACCGCCATTCACTCCATCGGCCGGGCTTCCCTCAATATTGACCTGGAACCCACCGCAGTTGCCAAAAAGCGGGCCAACCAGAAAAAAATGCCCGCCATCATCGCCGGGGCAGCCATTGCCGTTCTCGGTGCCGCAGCTTATGCCGTCACAGGATATATGGGCGAAAAAAAGGCGGAGGAAATCCTCGCCGGCGTCCAGCCCACCGTTACTTCCATCAAATCGGCACAATCCGCCCTGCGCCAGAAAGAACAGGAACTGAAAAAACTGGACTCCACCCTGGCTTCCTACCAGCAGCTCACGCTTCAGCGCTACGGCTACGCGGACATCATCAGGCACCTGCTGGAACAGTCGGAACACAAGGATTATCCCTACTGGTTTACGGATTTTGAACCGCTGGCCCACTTCAATCCGGAGGATACCACCCAAATCACGGGATACTCCGTCATCAAGGATTCCTTCACATCGGACAAAAATACATCCCTGGTGGATGACATCAGGACGGAGGCCTCCGCCAACGCATCCAGCGAGGATGAAGCGGGCGTTTACAGCGTCAACGCCATCCGCCTGACCGGATTCGTCCGGCGCAGCCTGGGCGGCCAGAGAATCATCCAGGACCTCCAGGCAAAAATAGACGGGAACAAGGAATCCCTGTTCACTTTCAAGCCCGGAGATGTCAAGCTGGAAGCCCGCCAAATCATGGAACTGGGAGCCAAGGACGCCAAGGTGGACGCGGCGGCAGGGGCCTTTGTACCCTTCAAGCTGGTGCTTCCGTTAAAAACGCCCATTCCCGTGAACTTTAACAAATAAGATTACCCAACCCGAACAAGACATATTTTATGAGCAATTGGATTACAGACAACAAGCCCGCCGCCATGGTCGCGGGCGTGGGGCTTCTCTTATTCCTGGGGTTATCCGCGACAGGGTACATCGTCAATTCCAAACGCAGTGAACTGGACAAAAAAATCAGCATCGCCGCCAAGGAAATCAAGTCCGCCAATGCTGCGGAAATCACTCCGAGCCGCTCATCCAACGAAGAGCTGGAAAAAGAACTGAACCGCTATGCCAAGGCCGTGGGCAGCCTGGAAACGGCCTACAAGCCCTTCCTTGCCTCCTCCGCGCTGGTCCCCACCACGCCCACGGCATTCCAGAATGAACTGAAAACATTCAGGGATTCCCTGATCTCCTCCTGCAAGAAAAAGAACATTCTCATAACGGACACATCCTCCTGGCTCGGCTTCCAGGTTTACAGCACCCAGGCTCCCTCTGTTCAGGCGGCCTCCACGCTGGGTTTTGAATTGAAAGCCATCAACAGCCTGGTCAACAAACTGGCGGAATGCGGCCTGTCCAAATTCATCAAGGGGTACCGCCCCCAGCTCCCCATTGAAACCCCGGCGAACAATCCGGAAGAATCGGACGAAGCCGACCAGGCTCCATGGACTCCCATGCCTCTGGAAATAGCCTTCCAGGGCGACCGGGAAAGTGTATTGAAAGCCATGAACGCCATAACCGGTATGCAGGACTATCTGTTCACGGTCAACTCCATCCGTATCCGCAACGAACGGATGATGCCCCCTCCCATCGCCAATCCGGCAGCCGCCAAACCTGCCGCGGCCCAACCCGCCACGGGTGCGGCTTCCCTGACTCCGGCGGATGAGGCGGCTGCACCTGCAGCCCCGGCCATCCAGCAAGTCATCAAGCCTTACATGGGCAAGGAGCAGGTCTTTGTCCAGGTCTCCCTGAATCTGGTCCACTTCAACCAGCCCAAGGCTCAGGAACCGTCTGAAAATTAACCAAGGCAACACCAACCGCAGCAAATACTTTCAACATGTCTGAAAAACAAAATTACGACAAAATCCTGTTGGCATCCGGAATCGTCCTGGGCCTGGGAGTGGCCGCCTATGGTACGCTGACCTTTCTGGGACTGAATGACAAATACAAATTCACCACGCAGGTTTCTGAAAAAGCCATCGAACCGCCTCCCGGCATCAAGAAAGCCGCAGAAGTAGGCCAGGAGCTTTCCGCCTCCCACGAACTCAAGCCGATTGCCCAGGAAACGCAGAAGTATGTGGGCTTCGTCGCCCCCAATCTCTGGATTAAGGAGGGGGGAATGGAACCCTTTGACATCATCTCCGGTCCGCCTATCCACGGCAACATCCCGAACAAATGGTTCCTGGACAACGGACTGGAAAATGAATTCGTTTACTCGGACGTCCTGACCCGGGACCCGGACAACGATGGATTTACGGTGCAGGAGGAATATGCGGCCAAAACCCATCCCAACGACCCCAACAGCCATCCTCCCCTGGTCAGCAAACTTTTTGTCGACGAAATCAAGCAGTTCGGCTTCTACCTGGCTTTCACCCAGGCGGATGGCAATGACTTTACCTTTAAGGGCATGAACCGCGCCAAACAGGAAATCTGGAAAAACATCGTCCAGACCAACGGCAAGTTCGGTACCCGTAAGAATACAAAAGACGAGCCCAGATTCGAACTTGTCAGCGTTGTCAAAAAGGAATTCAAGAATCCCAGCCTGGACATGGTGGAAACGGACGAGGAAGCCGTCGTCAAGGATTTGAAGCCGACCAAAAACGGACAAACCTACACCATCAGGCGCGGAACAAAATACGTCATTCCAATCATTGATAAGAAAGTAAACCTTACTATCACGGCCGGCCCCGAACGGGATACCAGCTTTGAAGTAGAGGAAGGTTCCGACTTCCGGATTCCGGGAGACGCCAAACAGATCTACACGCTGAAAATAATGCTACACAGACCGTAACCATTGCCAACAAAACCACTGGAGAACAAACAACACTGAGCAAGAAAAAATAGAGCCGGATTTAAACTTTTCTGAAAAAAAAGCTTCACAAATCCGAAAAACATGTAAAAAGAAGAACCTAACTATGGACCACGCACCACTTTATCAACCGAAGCGTTCCCTGATCGCGCTGATGGCCATTGCTGCCTCCTGCCCGTTTGCGCAGGCTGGTGATGGCGGCGCCGTCGGAACCTCCAGTGCCTTGGGATCGTCCTACGCCGGACCGGGCAGTTACCAATACCAGTCCAGTGCAGCGCGCACAGCCATGGCCCGCCGCGAAGCGCAAACCCAGGAAGCCATGCAGCTCCTTGCGGAAGGCCGCAACCTGTACCGCGAAGGCAAGTACAAGGAAGCCCTGGACAAATACAACGCCGCTTACAACATGCTGCCTTCCGCGCCGATCAACGACCAGCGCAAGGAAGCTATCGCCAACCATATTGGCGACGCCAGCATCGCCGTTGCTCAGGAATACATCAAAGTGGGGCGCTATGACGAAGCCGACAAGCTTCTGCAGGATGCCATCAAGCTCAATCCCCGGAGCGCCAAGCTTGCCAAGCAGACGCTCGAATACATGAAGGACCCGATTCGCACGAATCCGGCGCTCACCCCCGAACACGTGAAAAACGTGGAAAAGGTGAACACCCTCCTTCACATGGCCTATGGTTACTATGACCTCGGCGACTACGACAAAGCCATCGCCGAATTCAACAAGGTTCTCTCCATCGACCCGTACAACGTGGCGGCCCGCCGCGGACAGGAAACGGTCAACCGCCGCAGAATGGCTTACTATGCAGCCGCTTACGACGAAACCCGCAGCACCATGCTGGCGGAAGTGGACAAGATGTGGGAACGCCCCATCCCGATGGAAGTCCCGACCGGAGCCGACGGCACTGACAACGCACCGATCACGGACATCAACGGCGCCACGGCCAATCTGATGAAGCTCAAGAGCATCATCATCCCCTCCGTCTCTTTTGAAGACACCACCGTGGAAGACGCCATTGACTATCTGCGCAAAAAGTCCATTGAACTGGACCGCACGGTAGGCCCGAACGGTGAACGCGGCATCAACTTTGTCATCAATGATTCCCAGCCCGCTGCCGTCGCCCCCGCCGTTCCCGCAACTGATGAAGACGGCTTTGGCGAAGAAACTGCGGAAGTCACGGAAGCTGCTCCGGCAGCAGCCCCGCAGGAAAGCATCCGCACCCGCAAAATCGGCCAGTTGAAGCTGACTAATGTTCCCATGCTGGAAGTGCTCCGTTTCATCTGCAGCAATGCCGGCCTGCGCCAGAAGGTGGAAGACTATGCAGTGACCATCCTTCCTGCCGGCGGTAATGACGTGGATCTGTACCAGCGCACCTTCTCCGTGCCCCCGGGCTTCCAGTCCGCTCTCCGCACCACCGTCGGCGACGGCGGCGGCGAAGTCAGTGACGACCCCTTTGGCGGCGGTGGCGAAAGCTCCTCCGGCCTTAAGCCCATGCCCTCCATCCGCAGCCTGCTGCAAAAGAGCGGCATCAGCTTCCCGGAAGGCGCCACGGCATTCCTTGTCAACGGCAATTCCTCCCTGGTCGTCCGCAACACTTCCGGCAACCTGGACCTGATCGAACAGCTCATTGAAAACACCCGCGGCGAATCCCAGCAGGTGCGCATCATGACCAAGTTCGTGGAAGTAACCCAGGAAAACACGGAAGAACTCGGCTTTGACTGGATTGTCACCCCGTTCTCCGTAAGCAATGACCGCAGCACCTTCCTGGGCGGCGGCACGAACTACGGCACCGGTTCCACTTCCGACAGCTTTACCCAGTCTCCCGGCGGCGTGACCGGCTGGCCTGTAAACAGCGGCAGCGACACCATCAACGGCCTCGTTACCGGCGGCAACCGCACGGGTGACTACGCCATCACCAAGAACTCCGTGGACAATCTGCTGAACAGCACCAACCGCTCTGAAGCCTCCCAGAAAAACGCCGCTCCCGGCATCATGTCCCTGACGGGCATTTATGACGAAGGCTCCTTCCAGATGCTGATGCGCGGCCTGTCCCAGAAAAAAGGCTCTGACGTCCTCACCGCCCCCAGCGTGACCGCCAAGTCCGGTGAAACCGCCAAGATTGAAATCATCCGCGAATTCTGGTATCCCACCGAATACGAACCGCCGGAACTCCCCAACTCCGTAGGCAACAGCGGCTATAACAACGGTTACGGTTATGGGAACAACGGTAACATTGTGGACGGCCTGCTGGGCAATCAGATCCAGCCCCAGATATCCAGCTTCCCCGTCACTCCCGCCACTCCCGGCGTGTTTGAAATGAAGCCCGTCGGCGTAACTCTGGAAGTGGTGCCTACCATTGGCGACAACAAGTACATCATCGACCTGAACTTCAAGCCCAGCATCGTGGAATTTGAAGGCTTCGTGAACTACGGCAGCCCGATCCAGTCCACCGGCGTTGGTTCCGACGGCAAGCCGATGTCCCTGACGCTGACGGAAAACCGCATCGAGCAGCCGATCTTCTCCAAGCGGTCCGTTGAAACGTCCCTGTTCATCTACGACGGCCATACCGTGGCAATCGGTGGTTTGATCACGGAAAACGTGCAGACGGTGGAAGACAAAGTGCCGATCTTCGGTGACCTGCCTCTCATCGGCCGCTTCTTCCGCAGCAACTCCGACAACCACATCAAGAAGAATCTGATGATCTTCGTAACGGGACAGATCATTGACGCCACGGGCCAGCCCGTACGCGGCAATGCCCTTCCCACTGCGGCCGCTCCGGAAAGCGCCCTTCCCGCCTCCGAAGGCCTGCTGCCTCCCATGTAGGCTGCGTGCATAACGTCCATATTGGAGCGGGTGAAAGGGTAACCCTTTCACCCGCTCTTTATATCCCAGAAGCGCCTTCCTTTCCCTTCCCCCCATGAAAACCCTGATTGTTACCGGAGGAATAGCCACCGGGAAATCTACATTCATCCGTCTGCTGATGGAGGCGGGAGGCGCGCGCCTGCGCCTGTTTGACTGTGATGCGGAGGCGGGCAGATTGCTGGATGGCGGTACGCTGAAAGCCCCCCTCTCCAGCGTCTTCGGCCCAGCCAGCGTAGACTCCTCCGGAAAGGCTGACAGGCATTTTCTGCGGGAGCTTGTTTTCCGGAATCCGGAAAGCCGCAGAACGCTGGAAGGGATCATTCACCCCCTGCTGCATCAAGAATGTCTTGCGCAAATGCTGGCGGCGCGTCAGAATACGGAGGTGGACGGGTTTGTCATTGACGTGCCCCTGTTTTTTGAAACTTCGGCGCGCTATTGCCAAGATGCCGTGTGCGTGGTGGCTGTTTCCAGGGGAACGCAGAAAACCCGCCTGGCTATCAGGAATGGATTCCGGGAGGATATGATTGAAGCCATTCTGGCGGCCCAGCGGCCTATCATGGAAAAAGTGGCTGCGGCCGACTTCGTCATCTGGAATGAAGGCCCCCCGGACCTGCTCCGCCAGCAAACCCAAAGACTTTACCAACATTTTTTTCATGACTGAAGAACTCGACAACACCCCTTCCCCCGCCGGAGATATTCCGCAGGAAACCCTCCCCAAGCCCCTGCCCGCGACGGAAGAAACCTCCGGGGAACAGCCGGCTGCCGCTCCGGAGGAAAATAGTGGAAACGCAGTCCGGGAGGAGGAGGAAGCAGCCCCTGTTCTGGAGCAGATTGACATCAATGAACTGCGGAAACGCCCCCTGAACGATCTTCAGGAAATGGCGGAAGGGCTGCCCATCCGGAACGCGGCCTCCCTCACCAAGTCCCAGCTGGTTTTTGAATTGGGGAAACAGCTTCTGGCAAAGGGCCATGAAGTCGTAGTTTCCGGGGTCATGGAACAAGCCAAGGATAATTACGCCATGCTGAGGGATCCGGTGAAAAGTTTCCGTACCTCTCCGGATGATATTTATCTGGGCGGCAATCTCATCAAACCCCTGCATCTCCGCGTAGGCCAGCAGATCAAGGTCAGGCTGCGCAAATTGCGGCCTCATGACAAGTACCTTTCTGCAGCCTCCGTCATCAGCGTGGAGGACATCCCTGCGGAAGACTACCGGGCGCGCAGCGATTTTGAACGCCTCACCCCCCTCTTCCCCAAGGAACGCCTCCTTCTGGAAAACAAGGGGGTCAATTCCGCCGCCATGCGCGTGCTGGACCTCATGACGCCCTTCGGCAAAGGGCAGCGCGGCCTGATTGTGGCCCCCCCGCGCGGAGGAAAAACCGTTCTTCTGAAAACAATCGCCCGTTCCATCAGGGCCAATTATCCGGAAGTGGAACTGATTGTGCTGTTGCTGGACGAACGTCCGGAGGAAGTAACGGATTTTGAAGAAACCGTGGATGCTCCGGTATTCGCCTCCACTTTTGATGAACCTTCCCGGCGCCATGCCCAGGTTTCCGATCTGGTTATCGAACGGGCCAAACGCCTGGTGGAAATGGGCAGAGACGTCGTCATCCTGCTGGATTCCCTCACCAGGCTGGCCCGCGGCTACAATGCCAACCAGACGGGAGGACGCATCATGTCCGGCGGCCTGGGGTCCAATGCATTGGAAAAACCGCGCAAATTCTTTTCCGCGGCGCGCAATGTGGAAGAAGGAGGCAGCCTGACCATCATCGCCACATGCCTGGTAGACACGGAATCAAGAATGGACGAAGTGATTTTTGAAGAATTCAAGGGAACGGGCAATCTGGAAATCCGCCTGGACCGGGAACTTTCCGAACGGCGCATTTATCCGGCCATTTCCCTTTCCCAGAGCGGCACCCGCAATGACGACAGGCTGTATAACGAACAGGAATTCGTCAAAATCATGCAATTGCGCCGCCAGCTCGCCATGAAACCGGGCTGGGAAGGCCTTCAGACTCTCCTGCAAAATATCTCCAAGACACAGAATAACGCGGAACTTCTGCTGACGGGGCTGCGGTAAGATTTTCTGCCCGGCCTGTTTTTCCCCCGTCCTCCGTTCCGCCCGCCGGAACGGAGGCTTTTTTATCAGGATATCTTCCGCTGTTCCAAGATTCCGCGGCAGCATCCGGATATCGGGATGGGGGCATCCTCCCATAAACAGGGGGAGGAAGAGAGTTCCCTTTCGTCACATGTCCAGCTTCACCCGGAAAATACGCATGGAGTTGCCCACCGCAAGCAGGCAGACGCCCACATCCGCCATCACGGCGGCCCACATCCCAGCCAGCCCCAGAATACCCAGCACCATGACCAGAATTTTGACGCCCAAAATAAGAACGATGTTCTGCACAATGATGCGCTCTGTGGCTTGGGAAAGCATCATCCCCAGCGGAACGGCCAAAGGATCTCCCTTCATCACCACTACGTCAGCCGCCTGAAGAGCCGTATCGGACCCTACGCCGCCCATGGCAATGCCGATGTCGGCAGCAGCGAGGGAAGGGGCGTCATTCATACCGTCCCCCACAAAGGCAAGCAGCCCCGTTTCAGGTTTCAGCCGGCGCACATGCTCCAGCTTGCCGGCAGGCATCAGCCCGCAGAATACCCCGTCCATCCCCAGCTTAAGCCCCACTTCCGTTCCGGCGGAAGAAGAATCCCCCGTCAGCATGACCAGGTTGGAAACGCCCAGTTCCCTCAATTTCCGCACCGCACGCTCCGCTCCCGGCTTGACGCGGTCAGACAGGCGGAGGCATCCCAGAAGTATGCCGTCCAACGCCGCATAAACGGTCACGCCATGGTCTTCTCCCTCCTCCGTCCTTACGCCGGCCTCTTGAAGAAAAGACTTTTTCCCCACCAGAACCGGTCTCCCTTCCACGCGGGCTGAAACGCCGCCGCCCGTCACCTCTACCAGTTCCGCCACGCGGTCCGGAAACAGAGTCCCTTCATATGCCTTCACAATGGAACGCCCCAGCGGATGGGAGGCGGAGAGTTCCGCATGGGCCGCCCAGTACAGCAGTTCCTCCGGGGAAACGCCGTCACGGGGAAGCACTTCATCCACGGAAAAAACGCCTTCCGTCAAGGTTCCGGTTTTGTCAAACACCACCGTCTTCACCTTCCGCAGGGCATCCAGATAGTTGCTCCCTTTCAGCAAAATCCCCTGCCGCGCCGCTCTCCCTATTCCGGCAAAAAAGCCCAGCGGGATGGACAGTACCAGCGCGCAGGGGCAGGAAATCACCAGCAGGACCAGGGCGCGGAACAGACCGTCCGCCCAGCTTCCGCCCGTCACAAGGGGATAAAGCAAAAATACCAGAGCGGCTATGGAAATCACCAGCGGCGTATAAATGCGGGAAAATGAGGACAGCCTCCCCTCCAGAGGGGATTTGCGGCCTGATGCGGCTTCCACCAGTTCCTGGACCCGCGCCAAGGCGGAATGCCGCCAGTCCCGCTCCGTACGCACTTCCAGCACACCCTGCCCGTTGATGTACCCCGCCAGCACGGGGCTTCCGGATCCGGCTTCCACCGGCAGGGATTCCCCGGTCATGGCGGAGGTATCCAGCACGGAGCAGCCTCCCGTTACCACACCGTCCAACGGAACGCGTTCGCCGGGGCGCACTTCAATCAGGGAGCCGGGCAGAACCTCGGAAGGAGGAACGTCATCTACGGCTCCGGCTTTTTTCACATGGACGGCCTCAGGCCTCAGACTCATCAGTTCGCTTACGGACCGGCGGGAGCTGCCCACCGCACGTTCCTGAAGGTACTCTCCCACGCGGTAGAACAGCATCACCCCCACCGCCTCGGAATAATCCCCCAGGAACATCGCCCCCAGGGAAGCAATACTCATCAGAAAATTTTCATTGATGGCGCGGCCGCGCATCATCCCCAGAAAGGCGGCCTTCAGTACATCCCAGCCTATCAGCAGGTAGGAGCCCACGTAGGCGGCCATACCGGCCAGGGAATCGCCGCCCGCC
>ENA-ORUI01002612-ORUI01002612.1-human-gut-metagenome-genome-assembly--contig:-NODE-2612-length-14604-cov-14.577909_pt1 | contig 14604 bp, 12 predicted proteins | sample MGYA00242078_ERZ509205 | MGnify/ENA primary metagenome ERZ509205 (study PRJEB26280, sample SAMEA2338828) | human gut metagenome | biome: human gut; feature: human-associated habitat; material: faeces... | reverse complement strand
AGTTTGGCGAGGGCGTTTATCAGGATATTCCCGGTCTGTGCAAGGTGGCCAGCCGAGACACCATCCTCAACGAGAAAGGCACATCCCTGACGCCCGGTGCCTATGTGGGAGTTGCACCTGTGGAGGATGACGGCGTGGATTTTGCCCAGCGGATGAAGGAAATCCATAAGGAACTGCTGGAATTGCAGGCAGAGTCCAACCGGCTGATGGAAACCATCTCGAAGAATTTGGAGGAGATGGGGGTATGAAGTGGGAAATTGCAAAATTAGGGAAGATTGCTATCATCAGAACGGGAAAACTGGATTCTAACGCTGCAGTTATAGGTGGAAGATATCCATTTTTTACTTGTGACCCAAATACATTATCGATTGATGTATGGGCATATGATACAGAAGCCGTTTTGCTTGCAGGGAATAATGCAAGTGGAAATTATACGGCGAAGTACTATAAAGGCAAGTTTAATGCTTATCAAAGAACATACATAATTGAGAGTGCTAATGAAGAAGAGCTAAATATAAGGTATCTTTGTTATGCACTAAATCAGCAATTACGATTACTAAAAATGATGTCAAGCGGTTCGACAACGAAGTTTTTAACTGTTAGAATGTTGGATAACCTAGATATCCCTTTGTTCGGTATAAACATACAAACTCAAATAGTAAATATTCTCTCCGCTTATGATGACCTAATTGAAAACAACCAGAAACAAATCAAGTTGCTGGAAGAAGCGGCCCAGAGGTTTTATAAAGAATGGTTTGTGGATTTGCACTTTCCGGGGCATGAAAACACGAAAATTGTGGACGGTGTGCCGGAGGGGTGGAATGAAAAAACATTGTCTCAGGTGGCAAATGTGATTATGGGTCAAAGTCCAAAGTCTGAATTTTATAATTCGGAGAAAAAAGGATTGCCATTTCACCAGGGGGTTGGCAGCTATGGTGTGCGGTTCGTGATGGATGATATTTATTCTACATCGTATACTCGAATAGCAGAACCAAACAGTATTCTTTTTAGTGTTCGGGCACCTGTGGGGAGATTGAATATTACCAAGAATAAAGTTGTGATTGGACGAGGCCTTGCGGCAATAAATCAAGCGGATGGATGTCAAAGCTATCTGTATTACCTATTGAAAAACAGGTTCTTCAAAGATAATATTGTTGGAAATGGCTCTATTTTTGCGTCTGTTTCGAAAGATGAACTGTTAAACCAGAAATTTTTGATACCGGAACGGAATTTGATGATGCAATTTGAGAAAATAGTATCACAGATGGATAAACAAATAGAAAATCTGGATTCTAAAAATAAAAAGCTAATAGAAGCACGGGATCGGTTACTGCCAAAATTGATGAGTGGGGAAGTGGAGGTATAATGTATGCCAGAGTGGGTGACGTGGGTATTTGATGGAATCGGTTCGACAATTTTTTCTATAGCTGTAAGTGCTTTGATTGGCGGAGCGATTGGATATAAGATAGGCATACATAAAAACGTTAAACAGAAACAGATTGGTGGAAACAGTGCCAAGCAGCGACAGGAGTTTACACTGGAAAACGAAGATGTTTCCAAAGATGGAGGAAAGATAAAAAACAACTTCCGGCAGAGTCAAAAGGCCGGCGATAACGCAGAACAAGTGCAGATTGGAGGTATAAAGCGTGGACATTAACAAGCAGACCCAGCAGGCCGGTGAAGGAAGTCAGCAGATACAGGCAACGAATGTTACTATTATAAATAACAGCGGCCCAACAGAAGAACAAGTGAAAAAAATTGTTAATGATTTGATTCCTGTTGCGATAAAAGAGTATACTGAAGAAGCGAGAGAAACAGCAAATGAAAGAATTGCAAAATTAGAAAATTGCATTCTACCTAGAATTAGTCAAGTGGATGGGATGATTGAGTCATTCTCAGACCCGGCATTTCAGAGACTTCTTGTAAAAGCAGAACAGGAAGCAGCTGTAAGTGAGCGTGAAGCAGATTATAGTTTGTTGACGGAATTGTTGGTATGTCATGTGAAAAAGGGGAATGACCGGAAAAATCGTGTAGGAATAGAAAAAGCTGTCGAAATTGTGGATAAAATTGATAATGACGCGCTTTGTGGTTTGACATTAATTCATGTGGTTGAACACTTTGTACCAATGATTGGAGAAGTATCATTTGCGTCAATGGTGTGGGATGATGCGGTTAAACGATTAGAATATGAAGAGTTGCCAAGCGATGATGAATGGATAGAGCAACTAGAAATGTTGGGTGCCATACGTACTGTTAGAGAAAGTAAATTTAAGAAGTTTATAGAATATTACTCGCAGAATAATGATGGGTATTTGTGTGTTGGAATAAAAAAAGATTCGGAAAACTACAGAAAAGCGCGCGAAATACTTAAAGAGGCGAAATTGGATGATAGAAGATTTTTAATTCCAAATGAGCTGATAGAGGGGTATGCAAGATTAAATATAAGAGATATAGCATCTGTTTCAAGTCTAATGATTACAACAATAGATGCAGTACATAAAATAACAGCGGAAGAAGAAAGGGCAATAAAAACTGTTTGGAGCTTATACGAAACTGATGAAGAATTGAAAAAGAAAGTAGAAGAGTCTTTCTTAATGATGTGGGATTCACACAAGTCGTTAAAAAAACTTCGTGCATGGTGGGATAATATTCCTATATATTTTCAAATCACAAAAGTTGGAGAAATATTAGCCCATACAAATGCAAAAAGATGTGTTCCGTATATCCCTGATATGATATAAATGAGGTGATCCTATGAGCCGCGAATACTCCGAAAATGTCCTTGTTCAGAACAGTGCGGGCAACCTGCTGCAAAATGTTCTGGGCTGGGAGGTCGTGCTGGCTTACAACTCCGAAAAGCTGGGGCCGGACGGGACGTTGGGCCGCACCGGCTATGGGGAAGTGCTGCTGACCCGGTATTTTCGGCAGGCGCTTTTGCGGCTGAACCCGTGGCTCACCCCGAACCAGCTGGACGAGGTGCAGAAGAAATTCACGGCGCACGTTTCCACCGCATCCCTGATGCAGATCAACGAGGAAAAGTATTTTCTGCTGCGGGATGGCATCCCGGTGACGGTCAAGCGGCCGGATGGACGCACCGAAACGCGGAGCGCGGCGGTGATCGACTTCAAAAACCCGGAAAACAATCATTTCCTCGCCGTAAAAGAGATGAAGATCCACTCGCAGCTGTACCGCTGCAGAACGGACATCGTGGGCTTTGTCAATGGCATTCCGCTGCTGTTCATCGAGCTGAAAAAGCCTACCGTGGATGTGCAGAACGCCTACATAGACAATTACCGAAATTATCTCGATACCATTCCACAGCTGTTCTATTACAATGCCTTCCTTATGCTGTCCAATGGATTGGAAGCCAAGGTGGGCACGCTTGGCAGCAAGTACGAGTTTTTCCACGAGTGGAAGCGTCTGAAGGAAAGCGATGCAGGCAGCGTGGAACTGGAAACCATGCTGCGGGGCATCTGCGAGAAAAAGACCTTCCTCGATCTGCTGGAAAACTTCATCCTTTACGACCATTCCGGTGGGCGCACCACCAAGATTCTGGCGCGCAACCACCAGTATCTCGGCGTCAACGAGGCCGTCAGTGCTTACGAGAACCGCAAGCTGAAAGACGGCAGGCTGGGTGTGTTCTGGCACACGCAGGGGTCAGGCAAAAGCTACTCCATGGTCTTTCTGGCGCAGAAGATCCGGCGCAAGTTTGCAGGCTCGCCCACCATTGTGGTGCTGACCGACCGTGACGAGCTGAACCGGCAGATCAGCGATACCTTTGAAAACTGCGGTCTGCTGGGCAAGACAAAGGCTTCGCAGTTCATTGCATCCAGCGGTACAGACCTTGTAAAAAAGCTGCAGGGCAACCCCAGCTTTGTGTTTACCCTGATCCAGAAGTTCAATCTGCCCAAGGAGCCGCCCATCTACCCGGATCACGACATTCTGATTTTGTCGGATGAAGCCCATCGCAGCCAGTACGGCATTTTTGCAGACAACATGATGCACCTGCTGCCCACGGCATCCCGCATCGGCTTTACCGGTACACCGCTGCTGGCGGATGACCATATTACCGAGCGCACCTTTGGCGGGTATCTGTCGGTGTATGATTTCAAGCGGGCAGTGGAGGACGGCGCAACGGTGCCGCTGTACTATGAGAACCGCGCGGATAAGATCGCCCAGTTGGACAAGCCGGAGATCACCGGGCGGATCCTGGATGCCATTGAAGCAGCCGACCTTGATCCCTCGCAGGAGGAAAAGCTGGAACGCGAGTTTGCAAAGGAGATCCATATTCTCACCGCAGATGAACGGCTGCGTTCCATTGCAAAGGACTTTGTGGAGCATTACTCTGACCTTTGGACCAGCGGCAAGGCGATGTTTGTCTGCCTGAATAAGGTCACCTGTGTGCGGATGTACAACTATGTGCAGGAATACTGGCGGGCAAAGATCAGGGAACTGGAAGCCCGGCAGGGCACAGTGACCCAGCAGGAAGCACAGGAGCTTGCCCGCAAACTGGCATGGATGAAAGAAACCGAAATGGCAGTGGTGATCAGTCAGGAGCAGAACGAGGTGCAGACCTTCAAAAAGTGGGGGCTGGATATTCTGCCGCACCGTGCCAAAATGGAAAAGCGGGAGCTGGATAAAGAATTCAAGGACAGCAAGAATCCGTTCCGGGTGGTGTTTGTCTGTGCCATGTGGCTGACGGGCTTTGATGTAAAGTGTCTGTCCTGTCTGTATCTGGACAAGCCGTTGAAAGCCCATACCCTGATGCAGACTATTGCTCGTGCAAACCGTGTTTCGGAGGGCAAGAGCAACGGCCTGATCGTGGACTATATTGGTATCGTAAAGGCGCTGCGCAAGGCTCTGGCAGATTATACGGTCAGCAAGAACAGTCCGGCGGGCATTGACCCAACGGTGGACAAAACGGAGCTGATTCAGCGCATCCGCACGGTCATCGGAAAAACGGACGGCTTTCTGGTAGAACACGGGTTCCGGCTGCAGGAATTGGTGGACGCACAGGACTTTGAGAAGATGAGCCTTGTACAGGATGCAGTCAACGCGATGTGCGAGACGTTGGAAACCAAGAAAACCTTCCAGACCTATGCGTCTGAACTGGCGCGGCTGTTCCGCTACGCAGACCGTGACGATGTGGACGATGCCGTGCGCGCCCGGAAAAACGCAATTCTCGCCATCTACGAGGGCTTGCAGCAGAAGCGGAAACACGCGGACAATACCGACCTGATGGTGCAGATCAACGGCATCGTCAACGAGTACATCCATGTGGAAAAGCCGGATCAGGAGGCTGCACCTTCCCGGCAGTTTGACATCAGCAAAATTGACTTTGACCTGTTGAGCCGGGAGTTCGCCCACACCCGGCGGAAGAATCTCTTGCTGCGAGATCTGGATGAACTGGTGAATCAGCAGTTGTCGAAGATGCTGTTTGCAAACCCGCAGCGCATTGATTATTATGACCGCTATCAGGAGATCATCGATGCCTACAATGCAGAGCAGAACCGGGCAACCATTGAGAAAACCTTCATGGATCTGATGGAGCTTGCAAGTTCGCTGGACACGGAGCAGCAGCGCTATGTGCGTGAGGGCTTTTCCAGCGATGAGGAACTTTCAGTGTACGATTTGCTGTTTTCGGAGAACCTCACGAAGCAGGAAATTGAAACGATCAAGAAGGTGTCTGTGGACTTGTTGACAAAAATCAAACAGCAGATCGCCAAACTCGACCATTGGACGGACAAGCAGGAAACTAAGGCGATTGTGGATAACCTGATTCGCAATACCCTTTGGCAAGAACTTCCCAATAGCTATGATGTAAGCGATATCCAGACCTACCAGAAGAAAATCTACGAGTATGTATATATGCGCTACCCGGAAGTAGCATAACGCAAAAATCACCCCAGAGAGAACGCACAAGAGGCTATTCTCTCTGGGGTGATTGCGTATCAAATCATCTGAAAATGCTTTAATGCCTCCACAATCGCATCCTCTTTTTCCTTCGGACATTTGGGCTGCTTCGTATTTTCATTTTTCGCTTTATGGTAATTCTCTCGCTCGATGATGCCGTGTTTCTGCTTCACCTGTGCGATATAGAGATTGGATACCTTCAACTGATGATGCTCCCACACATAATCCCGAATCTGATCGTAAGTCGCCTTGCTTTCTGCAGCAGTCACATCCAGCTCATCCATGCTCACTTCCACTTCAACGTGGCGGTCGACATTGAGTTTGGTCAAAAGGAGAACCGCTTCGCAATGCTTCGTCCTCGGGAACAGATCCACCGGCTGCACCTTCTCAGCGTGATAGCCGTTCTGCTCCAGCCAGGCGGCATCGCGGGCGGCGGTGGCGGGGTTGCAGCTGACGTAGACCACCCGGCGGGGAGCCATGCGCACCACGGCGGAGAGGGTGGCCTCGTCGCAGCCCTTGCGGGGCGGGTCTAGCATCACCACGTCCGGGTGCAGGCCCTCGGCGGCCAGCCGGGTGGCCGCCTGCCCGGCGTCGGCACAGAAGAAGCGGCTCTTTGCGGCCACAGCATCCCCCATGCGGGCGGCGTTGGCCTTGGCGCTCTCGATGGCTTCGGGCACGATCTCCACGCCCACCAGCTCCCGGCAGTGGTCCACCATGGAAAGGCCGATGGTACCCATGCCGCAGTAGAGGTCCAGCAACAGGTCATCCGGGGTCAGCTGGGCGTACTGTGCGGCAATGCCGTACAGCCGCTCGGCGGCCAGCGTGTTCACCTGGTAGAACGACAGCGGCCCCAGCTGCACCGGAACCCCGCAGAGCGTATCTTCGATGTAGCCCGGCCCGTACAGGGTGTGGGTCTCGGTGCCCAGGATCACGTTGGTGTTTTTGCTGTTGACATTGAGCAGGATGGTGGCAATGTCCGCAAACTGCTCCCGCAGACGGGTGCACAGCGCATCGGCGTGGGGGAAGTTCGGGCGAGTGCACACCAGACACACCATGATCTGTCCGCTGTGCGCGCCCCGCCGCAGGAAGATGTGCCGCACCAGGCCCCGGCCGGTCTCTTCGTTGTAGGGCTGGATGCCGTTTTCGGCAAAGAACCTGCACAGTGCGTTGCCGATCTCATTCAGTACGCCGGGCTGCAATTTGCAGTCCGGGCAGGGCACGATGCGGTGAGTGCGCCCGGCGTAGAAGCCGATGCAGGGGTTACCGTTCTTGTCCAGCCCTACCGGGAACTGGACCTTGTTGCGGTAGCGGTCCACTTCGGGGGAAGGGCAGATGTCCAGCACCGGCACGTCCAGCCCACCGATGCGGCGGAAGGCATCGGTCACATTCTCCTGCTTGGCACGCAGCTCGGCGGTGTAATCCAGATGCCGCAGGCTGCAGCCGCCGCAGGGTCCCGCCACGGCACAGTCCACCGGAATGCGGTCCGGCGAGGGGGTGCGCAGATGGTCCAGAATGCCAAAGGCGTAGCGCTTGCAGTCCTTTACGATGCGCACATCGGCTTCGTCACCGGGGGCGGCACCCGGCACAAAAACGGTCTCGCCGTCCGGGCTGTGGGCCACACCGCTGCCGTCGCTGGAAAGCCGCTCGATGCGCAGGGTCAGGATCTGGTTCTTCTGTAAGGGCATGGGTCATAGTCTCCTTTGGTAGTGGAAATGCGCCGGGTCACGGCTGCGATTCGGCGGGGGCAGCATCTGCCTGGGTGGCAAAATACTTGCTGGGCGGCACGCCCTTGGCGCGCTTGAACACCCGCGAAAAATAGAACTGGTCGAAGAAGCCTACTGACACGGCCACCTCTGCAATGGAAAGGTGACCGGCACGCAGCAGCTTGCAGGCTTCGTTGATGCGGTATTCGGTGAGGTAGTCGATGGGGCTTTTGCCCACATTGAGCATGAACACCCGGTACAGGTGGCTGCGGGAAACGCCCACGCTCTTGGCGACATCGTCAATGGAGATGTCGTGGGAGTAGTTGAACTGGATGTATTTGATGGCGTTGAGCACATACTGGCTGGAGGACGAGGTGGAGTGCGGCTTGCCGGCGATGGTTTCCTTCATCAGAGCGGCAATGAACAAATAAAGGTAACCCACCATGGCGGCCTCGTCCTGGGGCTGCAGCCCGCGGGAGGAGTAGATGTTAGCCAGGGCGGCGCGCATGCCGTCCGGGTCGCTGGTGTGGTGTACGGGGGCGTCGTCGGTAAAGGGCAGCTGGGCTGCCAGCTTGTGGGCGCAGGCACCGTTGAAGCCCACCCAACTGTACTCCCAGGGGTACTGCTCATCGGCGGTGTAGCGGATGAGCTGGCTGGGGCGCGCAAAGAACAGATCTCCGGTGCTGACTTGCCAGGTTCGGCCGCCTACCTCGAATTCGCCCTTGCCCGAGAGCACCAGGTGGATCAGGTAATGGTCACGGATGCCAGGACCCCAGGTCTTGGACGGGGCGCAGCGCTCAATGCCGCAGTTGAAGATGGAAAGTTCGATGTTGTTCGTGTAGTTCTGTTTGAAGGATTGCTTGTAAACGTCTGCCATGGCGGCTTGACCTCCCTCGTTGTCACGTCTTTCGACCAGTATACCACAGAACCGCCTACAAATTCAACAAAAGTACATCTTATTCTTTGAGCCGGACGCCAAATTTCGCGCTTTTTCTTCGATAGAAATTGAAAAAACAGAAGGGATGCATTACAATAGACCTAACAAACCTACAAACACTGTTTGAATGTTTCAGGGAGGGATCGCGGATGGCAACCAGCGCACAACTCAGGGAACAGATCGCGGCAGGGAGGTGGGACGGACCCCTTGCCGCGCTTTACGGCACCGCCCCGCAGGAACTGGCCCGGCAGCGGGCGCGGTACTGCGCGGCGCTGGAGCAGTTCGAGCTGTATTTTGGCCCGGGGCGGCAGGTGCAGGTGTACTCGGCCCCGGGGCGTGCGGAGCTGGGCGGCAACCACACCGACCACCAGCATGGCTACGGGCTGGCGGCGGCGGTCACACTGGATCTGGTGGCGGTAGCGGCCCGGAACACGGACGGCTATGTGCGGGTCAAGTCCCGCGGGTTCAACAAGCTGGATGTGATCGACCTGGCCACGGCGGAGCCGCAGGAAGGGGAGAGCACCCACTCGGCCAGCCTGATCCGGGGCATTGCCGAGGGCTTCCGTACGGCGGGAAAGGCTATTGGCGGCTTTGATGCTTACACGGCCAGCGACGTGCTGCGGGGCAGCGGCCTTTCCAGCTCTGCGGCCTTTGAGATGGGCATGGCCTGCATCTGGAACGGGGAGTACGCCTGTGGGTTGGATGCCCGGGCACTGGCCGGCATCTGCCAGTATGCGGAGAATACTTACTTTGGCAAACCCAGCGGTCAGCTGGACCAGCTGGCCAGCGCGGTGGGCGGCGTCATTTTTGCCGACTTCGCAGACCCGGCCGCACCGCAGGTGGAAAAGATCCACGCAGACGGCCTGCTGCCGCCCGGCATGACCCTGTGCGTGACCGACACCCGGGGCAGCCACAGCGAGCTGACCGGGGAGTTCGCGGCCATCCGGCAGGAGATGGAGGCTGTGGCGGCCTGCCTGGGCGGCAAGGTGTTGGGTCAGGTGCCGGAAACCGATTTTTGGGCAGCACTGCCCCGGCTGCGTACCGCCTGCGGTGACCGCGCGGTGCTGCGTGCCATCCACTATTACGAAGAAAATGCCCGCACGCTGGCCCAGCGCCGGGCTTTGCTGGAAAAACGCTTTGCCGATTTTGCCGCGCTGGTGCTGGAAAGCGGGCGCGCCTCCTTTGCACTGTGCCAGAATGTGTACTGCGCCACGGATGTCCGGCATCAGGGGCTGTCGGTGGCGCTTGCGTTGAGCCAGAGCATCCTGCAGGGCAGCAGCGGCGCATGGCGGATGCAGGGCGGCGGCTTTGCGGGCACCATTCAGGCCTATGTGCCGGAAACGTTGCTGCAGCGCTACCATACCGCCATGGAGCGGGTGTTCGGCCCGGGCAGCTGCTATGTGCTCCGGCTGCGGGAACAGGGCGCAAGACAAGTGCTGTAACTGCAGAAGCAACAAAAAAGGGTCTGCTGCAAATTTGCAGCAGACCCTTTTCAATTTTTGATTCAAATGGACTCAGCGCAGCGGGAAGGAATTGGTCTCCTGCTGGGCTGCAAGATGCTGGACCGTTTCCGAGGTCGAGGTGCCCAGCCGGAAAATGGAGGATGCCAGCAGCTTGTTGTAGACACGGTAGCCAAACAGCACCACGTTCTTGACCGCTGTGAACAGCAACATCGGCACGAAGGTGACAGAGAAGGAAACGAGCCCTTCGCCCAGTGTAAAATCGTGCAGATGAAGGCTGCCCAAAAACTCATCCAGAGAATCCTTGAGTTCGCCGCCGCCCGAAACGGTCCGCTGTTCTTCCTCCGAAAGCACAGCATACGACGAAGGCAGTTGGAGCTTTTTCATGAACGAACACTCCTTTCAGGCAGAAACCCGAAACACTCAGGCGGCCAGACCTGCGGCCACGGAAGGATCCTGTGTATCGGTATTCGTGGTAGTGCCAAACATAGAGCCGAACAGGTTCTTCAGCGACAGGTACATGCTGCGCACCTGTGCATAAGCGTAGTAACCGGCCAGTCCTGCCATGCCGACGGTGGCAACGCGGCTCCAGGTATTCATACGGTTCCAATTGTGTTTGACCACACCGGTCAGGCTCAGGCCGTCGGACAGACCCTCTTTGAAGGTGTTGATAAAGTACTGGAAGGAACCCTGGCTCAGCATATAAACGCCGTTCACCACCACATTCATGGCGTAGGTGACCAGAACTTCGGGGTGGAAGGTAACGGTGTACTTGCCAACGTTGAAGTTATAATCGGCACCGCCGTCGAGGTAGGTCATTTCTTCTTCCGAGAGAACCGCATAGGAGGCGGGCATCAGCATGGTGCTCTGATATGTATGATCCATAATGGAAAGGCTCCTTTCACTCGTGAAATCCGCCCAAAGGCAGACGATATGTTATCTGAATTATAGCATATCTGTATAAAAATAACAAGGGATGCGGCGAAAAAAAAGATGATACCTTTGTGAACAAAACGTGAACGGACGAGAGAATAACTGCGAACAGACGATGGAAACAGTGTGAATGCGGCGCTTTCGGCCGCTGAAAAAATGTTCCGCAAAAACGCAAAAAAAGGCACCCGCAGCCGGAAGCTGCGGATGCTAAAAGGGGAGAAAACGCTTATTCGCCGCAGGGGGTGCGCTCGTACAGTGCAGTCAGCTGTGCGATGTGTGCTGCAAGGCTGCCGGGCATAGGGCTGTCGAGCCGCCACTGCCAGTTGGCACCCTGGGTGCTGGGGGTGTTGATGCGGGCCTCACTGCCCAGATGCAGCCAGTCGGCCAGCGGAATGATCGCCATGTCCGACACACTGGCAAGGCAGGCGCAGATCATGGCCTCGGTCAGATCCTCCGGCTTGCAGCGCAGGTAGCGGCAGGCATAGGCCACATCTTCCGGGCTGGCATTGGTGCGCCAGCCTTCGGTGGTCACGTTGTCATGGGTGCCGGTGTACACCACGCTGTTGCGGGGGTAGGTATGAGGCAGGTAATTGCCGGACTCCCGGCTGTCAAAGGCAAACTGCATGATCTTCATGCCGGGGTAGCCGCTCTCTGCCAGCATGGCCTTGACCTCCGGGGTCAGGTAGCCCAGGTCCTCGGCAATGATGCCGCCTTCGCCCAAAGCTTCGTGCATGGCGTGGATAAAATCACGGTCCGGGCCCTTTTCCCAGTGGCCGCCCGCTGCGGTCTTGTTTCCGGCGGGGATGGAGTAGTAGCTCTCAAAACCGCGGAAATGGTCGATGCGCACCACATCGTAAATGGAGGTGGCGTGCTGCATCCGGCGTTTCCACCAGGCAAAGCCGGTGGCTTTGTGCGTGGGCCAGTCATACAGGGGGTTGCCCCACAGCTGGCCGTCTGCTGCAAAGGCGTCCGGCGGGCATCCGGCCACCTGGGTCAGATGCATTTCTCCGTCGGTCTGGAACAGCTCCGGGTGGGTCCACAGGTCGCTGGAATCCGGGCTGACATAGATGGGAATATCGCCCACCAGACGGACGCCCTTGCCGTTGGCGTAAGCCTTCAGGGCGTTCCACTGGGTGTAGAAGAAGAATTGCACCGCCTTGTAGTAATCCACCGCACCGGCGAGACGCTGTTTTGCAGCAGCGATGGCTTCCGGTTTGCGGCAGCGCAGGTCGTCCGGCCAGTCGGCAAGGCCTGCCTGCCCCTGTTCGGCCTTGACAGCCATAAACAGGGCGTAATCCTCCAGCCAGAAGCTCTGCGCCTCGCAGAAGGCTTCATAGGAGGGGGAGGGGGCTGCCAGCAGGCGGTCGGCTGCCTTTTTCAGGATCACAGGCCGCTCGTTGTACAGTGCGCCGTAGTCGATGGGGCCTACAGGCCGTGCGGCGGGCACTTCATCGGCCGTCAGCAGACCGACGTCGGCCAGCAGGCGGTAGTCAATGAAGTAGGGGTTGCCGGCAAAGGCGGAAAAGCTCTGGTAAGGGCTGTCACCGTAGCCGGTGGGGCCGATGGGCAAAATCTGCCAGTAGGTCTGTTTTGCCTCGGCGAGGAAATCGACAAATGCGAAGGCCTCTTTGCCCAGCGTGCCGATGCCAAAGGGCCCCGGCAGGCTGAACACGGGCATCAGAATGCCGCTTGCACGCATGGTGCGCACCTCCTTAGCCCTTGACAGCACCGGCCACCACACCCTCGATGATGTACTTCTGGCAGGTCATGTACAGGATGATGATGGGGATGATGGCAATGATGATGCAGGCCATCATGGGAGCCAGCTCCACTCGGCCGTAGCCGCCGCGGAAGTACTGGATAGCCATGGGGATGGTGCGGTACTTTTTGATGTCCAGAACCAGGGTGGGCAGCAGGTAGTCGTTCCACACCCACATAGTCTCCAGAATGGCAGTGGAGATCATGGTAGGCTTCAGGATGGGGAACACGACCTTAAAGAAGATCTGGATGGGGTTGCAGCCGTCGATCATGGCGGCTTCCTCGATCTCCATGGGCACGCTCTTCATGAAGCCGGTGAACATGAACACGGCCAGACCGGCACCAAAGCCCAGGTAGATGATGCAGATGTTCCACGGGGTGTTCAGCTTCAGCTGGTCTGCAGTCTTAGACAGGGTGAACATGACCATCTGGAAGGGCACGACCATGGAGAACACGATCAGCAGGTTCATGAACTTGCTCAGCTTGTTGTTCACGCGGGTGAGGTACCAGCCGGTCATGGAGCAGCACAGCAGGATCAGGAACACACTGGTAATGGTGATCAGAAGGCTGTAGCCCAGGCTGGACAGAAAGCCCATCTTGGTCACGCCGTAAACGTAGTTGGACAGGCCCGCAAAGGTCTCTTTCGTGGGCAGCTGGAACACCGTGGAGGTGGTAAAGGTGCCCTCTTTTTTCAGGCTGTTCAGCAGGATCAGCACGATGGGGTAGATCCACAGCAGGCACAGCACACTCATGATGACGGTGAGGATGTTATCCCACATCTTTTTCTGTTTAGGCATTACTGCTGCACCTCCTTGGAGCGGGTAAAGTGGAGCTGGATGAGCGAGATGACCACCACGATCAGGAAGAACACCACAGCCTTTGCCTGACCAATGCCCTTCCACTGGGCACCGGAGCGGCCGTAGAAGGTGTTGTAGATGTTCAGGGCCAGCATTTCACTGGCGTTGGCGGGTTCACCGGCGGTCAGGGCCACGTTCTGGTCAAACAGCTTGAAGCTGTTGGTCAGGGTGAGGAAGGTGCAGATGGTCACACTGGGCATGACCATGGGGATCTTGATCTTGAACAGGATCTCGCGGTCGTTGGCACCGTCGATCTTGGCCGCCTCGATCAGGTCGCCGGGCACGCTCTGCAGGCCGGCCACATAGATGATCATCATGTAACCGATCTGCTGCCAGCACATCAGGATCACCAGGCCCACAAAACCAGCCTTGGCGTCCAGGGCCAGCAGAGGCTTCTGGAGGTTGGCCAGCAGGCCGTTCAGCAGGATCTGCCAGATGTAGCCCAGCAGGATGCCGCCGATCAGGTTGGGCATAAAGTACACGGTACGGAACAGGTTGGTGCCCTTGATGCCCCGGGTCAGCACCAGCGCGATGGCAAAGGCAAACACGTTGATGAGCACGGTGCTTACCACGGTAAAGACCGCCGTAAAGCCAAAGGCATGGAGGAAGGTGGAATCCTGGAACACGGAAAGGTAGTTCTGGATGCCCACAAAGGTGGTCTTGGACACGGTGGTGAATCGCTGGAAGGACAGATATGTGCCCCAGATAAAGGGCCAGATGAAGCCGATGATAAAGGCGACCAGAGTAGGCAGCACAAACACCGGCCAGTATTTACTAATGGCTTTTTGCATGATATACCTCCTGATGGAGCTGTTAGAAAAAAGAAGGGAGGCGGGCGAACTCATCGCCCGCCTCCCACATTAGTTCTTATGGGAGCTCTTGGTCAATGGCTTAGCCGTTAGCCAGCTTGTACTCCTTGGCCCAACCGTCCACAAATGCGGTGACCACGTCGTCCCACTTGCCGGTGCCGGCTGCGTAAGCGGTCAATGCGCTGCCCACGCCGTTCTTCCACTCCTCGGAAGGCATGGTGGAGAAGCACCAGT
>ENA-ORUI01002609-ORUI01002609.1-human-gut-metagenome-genome-assembly--contig:-NODE-2609-length-14620-cov-15.559973_pt1 | contig 14620 bp, 10 predicted proteins | sample MGYA00242078_ERZ509205 | MGnify/ENA primary metagenome ERZ509205 (study PRJEB26280, sample SAMEA2338828) | human gut metagenome | biome: human gut; feature: human-associated habitat; material: faeces... | reverse complement strand
CCAGTGTTGACTGGTGCTTCTCCACCATGCCTTCCGAGGAGTGGAAGAACGGCGTGGGCAGCGCTCTGACTGCATACGCAGCAGGCACCGGCAAGTGGGACGACGTTGTCACCGCATTTGTGGATGGCTGGGCCAAGGAGTACAAGCTGGCCAACGGCTAAGTCTTTGACCGGAGATCTCCCTAGGAATTAAAATGGGAGGCGGGCGAGAAGTTCGCCCGCCTCCTTTCCTTTTTATCAGACAGCTCCCTCAGGAGGTATATCATGCAAAAAGCCATTAGTAAATACTGGCCGATATTTGTGCTTCCTACTCTGGTCGCCTTTATTATCGGCTTCATCTGGCCCTTTATCTGGGGCGTTTACCTGTCCTTCCAGCGGTTCACTACCGTTTCCAAGACCACCTTTGTGGGCATCCAGAACTACCTCTCGGTATTTCAGGATTCCACCTTCCTGCACGCTTTCGGCTTTACGGCAGCCTTTACCGTGGTGAGCACCGTGCTCATCAACGTGTGCGCCTTTGCCATTGCGCTGGTGCTGACCCGCGGCATCAAGGGCACCAACATCTTCCGTACCGTGTTCTTCATGCCCAACCTGATCGGCGGCATTCTGCTGGGCTATATCTGGCAGATCCTGCTCAACGGTGTGCTGGCGAACCTGCAGAAGCCCCTGCTGGCACTGGATGCCAAGGCTGGTTTTGTCGGTCTGGTCATCCTGATGTGCTGGCAGCAGATCGGCTACATGATGATCATCTATGTGGCTGGTCTGCAAAGCGTGCCCGGCGACCTGATTGAGGCCGCTAAGATCGACGGTGCTAACGACCGCGAGATCCTGTTCAAGATCAAGATTCCCATGGTCATGCCCAGCGTGACCATCTGCACCTTCCTGACCTTGACCAACAGCTTCAAGCTGTTCGACCAGAACGTTGCCCTGACCGCAGGCGAACCCGCCAACGCAAGTGAAATGCTGGCTCTGAACATCTACAACACCTTCTACGGCCGCTCCGGTGCGCAGTGGAAGGGCATCGGTCAGGCAAAGGCTGTTGTGTTCTTCCTGATCGTTGTGGTCATCTCGCTGATCCAGCTCCACTTTACCCGCTCTAAGGAGGTGCAGCAGTAATGTCGAAACAGAAAAGAACCTGGGATGTCATCCTTGCTGTTGTAATGGTGCTTCTCTGCCTGCTGTGGATCTACCCCATCGTGCTGATCCTGCTGAACAGTTTGAAAACCGAGGGCAGCTTTACCACCTCCACGGTGTTCCGTCTGCCCACCGCCGAAACCTTTGCCGGACTGCGCAACTACGTTTATGGCGTGACCAAGATGGACTTTCTCTCCAGCATGGGTTACAGCCTTCTGATTACTATCACCAGCGTGGTGCTGATCCTGCTGTGCTGCTCCATGACCGGTTGGTACCTGACCCGCGTAAACAACAAGCTGAGCAAGTTCATGAACCTGCTGATCGTGTTCTCCATGGTCGTTCCCTTCCAGATGGTCATGTTCACCCTGTCCAAGACCGCTGACCGTCTGAACCTGAACAACCCTTGGAATATCTGTATCATCTATCTGGGCTTCGGCGCCGGTCTGGCTGTGTTCATGTTTACCGGCTTTATGAAGAGCGTGCCCATGGAGATCGAGGAAGCCGCCATGATCGACGGCTGCAACCCCATCCAGATCTTCTTCAAGGTCGTGTTCCCCATCCTGAAGCCTACCATGATCTCCACCGCTATTCTGGAGACCATGTGGGTATGGAACGACTATCTGCTGCCCACGCTGGTGCTGGATATCAAGAAATACCGCACCATCCCCATGGCCATCCAATATTTCCGCGGTGGCTACGGCCGCGTGGAGCTGGCTCCCATGATGGCCTGCATCATCATTGCGATCATCCCCATTATTATCCTCTACATGACCTGCCAGAAGTACATCATCGAGGGTGTCGTGGCCGGTGCTGTAAAGGGCTAAGGAGGTGCACGGTATGCGTGCAAGCGGCATTCTGATGCCGGTGTTCAGTCTGCCGGGGCCTTTTGGCATCGGTACGCTGGGCAGTGAAGCGACCGCATTCGTTGATTTTCTGGCCGAGGCAAAGCAGACCTATTGGCAGATTTTGCCCATCGGCCCTACCGGCTATGGCGACAGCCCCTACCAGAGCTTTTCCGCCTTTGCCGGAAACCCCTACTTTATTGATTTCCGTCTGCTGGCGGCAGATGGCTATCTGACCGCCGAGGAGGTCCCCGCCGCGCAGCCGGTGAGCACCGTTGACTACGGTGCGCTGTACAACCAGCGCCCGGTTCTGCTGAAAAAGGCCGTCGACCGGCTGCTGGCTGCCCCCTCCCCTGCTTACGACGCCTTCTGCGCGGCGCAGAGCTTCTGGCTGGAGGACTACGCCCTGTTTATGGCTGTGAAAGCGGAACAGGGGCAGGCTGGCCTTGCTGACTGGCCGGACGCCCTGCGCTGCCGGGAGCCGGAGGTCATTGCCGCCGCAAGAGCACGGCTGGCCGACCAGATCTGCTACCACAAGGCAGTGCAATTCTTCTTCTATACCCAGTGGAACGCACTGAAAGCCTATGCCAACCGCAAGGGTGTCCTGTTGGTGGGTGATATCCCCATCTACGTCAGCCCGGACTCCAGCGACCTGTGGACTCACCCGGAGTTGTTCCAGACCGATGGACAGATGCACCTGACCCATGTAGCCGGCTGTCCGCCGGATGCCTTTGCGGCAGACGGCCAGCTGTGGGGCAACCCGCTGTACGACTGGCCTGCCCACAAGGCCACTGGCTTTGACTGGTGGAAGCAGCGCATGAAGCACGCCACCTCCATCTATGATGTGGTGCGCATCGACCACTTCCGGGGCTTTGAGAGCTACTATTCCATCCCTGCCGGAAACACCACGGCTGCGGGCGGTCACTGGAAAAAAGGCCCCGACCGGGACTTTATCCACGCTATGCAGCAGGCGCTGGGCAGCGGCAATATCATCGCCGAGGATCTGGGCTACCTTACCCCGGAGGTAAAGGCCATGCTGGCCGAGAGCGGTTATCCGGGCATGAAGATCATGCAGTTCGCCTTCGACAGCCGGGAGTCGGGCAACTACCTGCCCCACACCTACCCCCGCAACAGTGTGGTGTACACCGGCACCCACGACAACGTGACCACTGAGGGCTGGCGTAGCAACGCCAGTGCCGAGGACATAGCATACGCCTGCCGGTACCTGCGCTGCACACCGGAGACCCTGACCGAAGGCATGATCTGCGCATGCCTTGCCAGTGTTTCGGATACCGCCATCATCCCGCTGGCAGACTGGCTGCATCTGGGCAGCGAGGCCCGCATCAACACCCCCAGCACACAGGGCGCAAACTGGCACTGGCGGCTGGCGCAGCCCCTACCCGCAACATTGGCCGGGCATATCGCCGAGCTGACCACGCTGTATGAGCGTGTGCCGGAAAGGCTTTAAATGCCCGTTTCCCTTTCGTCTGACAACCTGTAAAATACACAAGGCATCTGCTTTGCCCGCTGCTGCGTCCTGCGCAGCACAGCGGGTACGGGCAGATGCCTTTGTTGTCCTCTTTTTCAGCACGTTTTTGCTACAACATTTTTTCGCCGTAAAAAAAGCAGGCGCTTTGCGTGTTTACAGCGTATTCAGGTCAGTTTTTCAGCATTCCGTCACAATATATTCACAAATGTATCATGGTTTTCAAACCCGCGCTCTCTTGTCATTTTTGTGCAGATATGCTACAATTCAGTTACTAGATGAACTGCCCCTTGGGGAGTTCTGTGTACGAAAGGAGTTTTCCATCATGGATCATACATATCAGCGCCCGCTGCAGCTGCCTGCCGGCTACTCTGTGCTCTCTGCCGAGGAGATGACCTACACCGAGGGCGGTGCCTTTTCCATCAACATCACCCCGCAGCAGGTCATGGCCTTTGGCATCAATGTTACGGTAAATCTGCTGGGCTTGATGGGGCGCTATGCGTTCCAGGGCGCAGTCTCCGGTATGCAGAATGCCCTGAACGATGGTTTGAGCGTTGGTGATGCCATAGGGCACTACTGGGGCAAGCTGAACACATGGAGCAAGGTTGCCACGATCGGTATGGCTGGTCTGGGCGGTTATTATGCCTATTGTCAGGCACGCAGCATCTATCTCTCCATCAAAAATCTTGTGGACGCCTTTAAGAATACGTACAACGAAATTCAGGCCAAAAAGAAGGCAGAACAGGAGGCCGCCGAGCAGCAGAATTGTCTGCCTACTCTGGTAGCTCTGTGCTGATCTTTCATCGACCCGGAAAGGAGTGTTCTTATTTATGAAAAAGCTTCAGCTGCCCTCTTCCTACGCAGCCCTCTCCCCCGAGGAGCAGCGTGCTGCCTTTGGCGGCAGCGAATTCGGCGATGCTGTCGGCAGCTTTTTTGATAATCTGCACTTTGGTGATTTCTTCTGGGAAGGTGGGCTGATCTCGTTTTCCTTCACATTCGTGCCCATGCTGCTTTTCCGCATGATCAAGGCAGGTGTGCAGACCGGGATCAAGCTCTCTCAGCAGATCGGCCGCCTGCTTGGCATCACCCGTGAGACTGCCGTCACTGCCGTCCAGTACCTGGATAATGTTCAGCAGAGAGGTGCCAAGCCGGTCGAGAATTCTCTCCCCCAGCCTTTTTCGCTGCAACAGTAAGCCATAAAAATAAGCCGTGCATCCCGGAGCATTCCGGTCATGCACGGCTTTTTGTTTTGTTCAGATCACCCGGACTGCGCCCTGCTCCCGCAGGCGCAGCACATAGCAGCTGCCCTGCCCGAACACCCGCTCAATGGCTGTATGGTACCGCCCGAGCAGCCGCCCGGGCACATAGGCTTGGATGGTGCCTGCAAAGCCGCCGCCCTGCATCCTCCACGCGCCCTCGGTGCCTTCCAGAATGCTCTGGCTCAAGGCCAGCGCCACCGACAGCCCCTGATGCCGCACATCCGCTGTGCAGTACACGTTCTGGCACAGCGCAAAGGAAGCCTGTCCGCTCTGCTTCACCAGCCCCGCAAACACCGGAAACTGCTTTGCATAAAGCGCATCCCGCTGCGCCAGCGTGCGTGCGTTTTCCTCAAAATAATGGATCGCCCGCAGCACCGCACGGTCTCCGCAGCGGCTGCGCAAGGCAGGCAGTGCCGCCCAGAATGCCGTCTCCTGTACCTGCCCCAGCAGCGGCTTACCGAAGCAGGCGGCCACCTGCTCCATCTCCTGCCGGATGGTTGCAAACTCTCCGGTCAACTCGCTGTGGCTGCCCCGGGTATCGGTGACGCAGAGGAACATCCCCTCCGGCAGCAGACCGTCTGCGTGGAGTTTTTCAATCTTTGGGGTGCGCGGATCGGCAAAATCTGCAAAGATAATACCGCCCACCGCACTGGTCAGCTGATCCAGCAGGCCGCTGGGCTTGCCGAAATAGGTATTTTCCGCATACTGGCAAATGCCGGCCAGCTCTGCCGGGGTCAGCCCGGTACTGTATTCCTCGTTCCAGATGGAGGCCATGCCCATCTCGAACGCCGCCGAACTGGACAGCCCGGAGCCGCGCAGCACATCGCTGGCGGTATAGGCATCAAAGCCGCCGATCTGCTTGCCCACTGCGCGGAATCCCTCGGCAATGCCGCGGATCAGACTGGCCGAGTGGGTGCTCTCCCCTGCCTGCGGCTCTGCGGTGGCAAGATCAATGACATCCAGTTTGTTGAAGCCCCGGGACTTGACCCGCACATAGCCATCCGTGTTGCGGGCCGCCACCGCCACCAGATCCAGCGTGACCGCCGCCGCAAGGCCATAGCCGCCCTGATGATCCGTGTGGTTACCGCCCAGCTCTGCCCGCCCCGGTGCAGAGTACACCTGCACCTGCCGCCCGGGGCCGAAATACAGCTCGAACTGTTCCAGCGCAGCCGCATAGCGCCCGCGCTGCCGTTGCAGCACCGCCGGGTCTGCCCCATAAAGTGCAGCAAGTGCGTCGTCCCAGCTGCCCTGTAGGATCTGTTTTCTGAGTTGTGCACTGGTGGCCATGACAGCTCCTCCCCTCCAGAATGAACGATTCTGCTCTTTTTGCTTATTGTAATGCATTTCGGGCTTTTTTTCAATTTATTTGCCCCAAAAATCCAAATTTCGGCGTCAGTTGCAAAGAATAAGATGTACTTTTGTTGAATTTGCAGGGCGTTCTATGGTATACTGGGTGCAGAATGTGACAGAACGGAGGTAAAGCTGCCATGCCAGACGTTTATAAGCAATCCTTTAAGCAGAATTACACCAACAACATTGAATTGTCCATCTTCAACTGCGGCCTGGAGCGGTGCGCTCCGGGTCAGACATGGGGTCCCGGCATCCGCGACCACTACCTGATCCATCTGGTGGTATCCGGCAAGGGCATCTTTGAGGTTGGCGGCCGCACTTGGGAGGTGAGCGAGGGTGATCTTTTCTTCGCCCGCCCCAGCCAGCTGATCCGCTATACCGCCGATGAACAGCAGCCGTGGGAGTACAGCTGGGTGGGCTTTAACGGTGCCTGTGCCCACAAGCTTGCCGCGCAGCTGCCCTTTACAGACGATGCACCCGTGCACCACACCAGCGACCCGGACGGGATGCGGGCAGCCCTGAACAACATCTACTCTTCCCGTGGGCTGCAGCCGCAGGACGAGGCTGCCATGGTGGGATATCTGTACCTGTTCATCGCCGCTTTGATGCGGGAGACCAGCGCAGGCAAGCCTCACACGGCCTCCTCTTCCAGTCAGTATGTGCTGAACGCCATCAAGTACATCCAGTTCAACTACTCCCACGACATCTCCATTGACGATGTAGCCAAGAGCGTGGGGGTTTCCCGCAGCCACCTGTACCGGGTGTTCATGCTGAATGTGGGCAAGAGTCCCATCGACTACCTGACTGAGTACCGCATCAACGAAGCCTGCAAACTGTTGCGTGCCGGCAGCCTTTCCATTGCAGAGGTGGCGGTGTCAGTAGGCTTCTTTGACCAGTTCTACTTTTCGCGGGTGTTCAAGCGCGCCAAGGGCGTGCCGCCCAGCAAGTATTTTGCCGCCCAGCAGGACGCCGACCCGGCAAGCCCTGCCCAACTGTAACCTGAGCCAATCACACAAGGAGAAACCATGCCTTTACAGAAAAACCAGATCCTGACCCTGCGCATCGAGCGCCTTTCCAGCGACGGCAGCGGCGTTGCCCACAGTGCCGATGGCGAGGCCGTGTTCGTGCCCGGCACTGCCCCAGGGGACGAAGCCCGGGTGCGCATTGTAAAGGACTGCGGTCGGTATGCCTTTGGCATTCTGGACGAACTGCTCACCCCCTCGCCGGACCGCATTCCGGTGGACTGCCCGGTAGCAGGCCCCTGCGGCGGGTGCAGCCTGCGGCATCTGGACTACGCCGCAGAGCTGCGCGCCAAACAGGATAGCGTGCTGGACGCCTTCCGCCGCATCGGCGGGCTGGAGGTTCCGGTGCTGGATATCCTGCCCTCCCCGGAGGTGGACCGCTACCGCAACAAGGTGCAGTTCCCTGTGGGCGTGGACAAGAACGGTGCGCCTTGCATCGGCTTTTACGCCGGACGTACCCACCGCATCGTCCCCTGCCCGGACTGCAAACTGCAGCCCGGCGTGCTGAACGAGATCGGCAACGCACTGTGCGCCTTTTTTTCGCAGCAGGGCATCCGTCCCTACGACGAGCAGAGCGGCAAGGGGCTGGTACGGCACATCTTCCTGCGGCGCGGCGCGCACAGCGGGCAGATCATGGTGTGTCTGGTATGCACCCGGGCAAAGCTGCCTCACGCAGAGCAGCTTTGCACCGCGCTGCAGGAGCAGTTCCCGGCCATCAGCACCATTCTGCTCAACGTCAACGCCAAAAACACCAACGTCATTCTGGGCGGCGAGAACCATATCCTGTACGGCCCGGGCTACATTGAGGACACTCTCTGCGGCGTACCGGTGCGTCTGGGGCCGCTGTCCTTCTATCAGGTCAACACACTGGCCGCCGAGCGGCTGTACGGGGTTGCCGCGCAGTACGCGCAGCTGACCCCGGACGACGCGTTGCTGGATCTCTACTGCGGCATGGGCACCATCGGCCTTTCCATGGCCGACCAATGCCGGGAGCTGATTGGTGTAGAGATCGTGCCGGAGGCCATCGAGAGCGCCAAGGCCAACGCTGCCCGCATGGGAGAGACCGTAGCCGCCAAGAGCCGCTTTTTCTGCGCCGATGCCGGACAGGCTGCCACCCAACTGGCCGCCGAGGGCCTGCACCCGGACATCGTCATGCTGGACCCGCCCCGCAAGGGCTGCGATGAAGCCACTCTCTCTGCCGTGGTGCGCATGGCCCCCCGCCGGGTGGTGTATGTCAGCTGCAACCCCGCTACTGCCGCCCGCGATGCTGCATGGCTGGAGAAGAATGGGTACCATGCAGAAAAGGTGCAGCCGGTGGATCTGTTCCCGAGGACGAAACATGTGGAAGCGGTTCTCCTTTTGACCAAACTCAATGTCGAGCGGCACATCGAAGTGGACGTCAGCATGGACGAGTTGGATGTGACCGCTGCAGAAAGCAAGGCGACTTACAACGAGATTCGGGATTATGTGTGGAAACACCATCAGTTAAAGGTTTCCAATCTCTATATCGCACAGGTGAAGCAGAAGTACAGCATCATCGAGCGAGAGAATTACAATAAAGCGAAAAATGAAAATGCAAAGCAGCCCAAGTGTCCGAAGGAAAAAGAGGATGCGATTGTGGAAGCATTAAAGCATTTTCAGATGATTTGATTTACAGTATGTCCGTCTGATTTTCAGGCGGGCATTTTCTTTTGTTGGAATATGGTGTTTCTATTTTTATCGTGGTACAATATCTTAAAGACTTTTTGATTTCGGAGGGAGCCGTCATGATCGATCTTGCAAAACTGGAGCCTGTTTTGGGCGGATACCAGACCTATTTCCCGAAGCATTGGCCTCATGTTGAAGATTTCAAATGGGAAGCCGCGCAGCATTTCCACGACCATTGGAATATTGACGCGGCAGATTTTGGTGAAATGTTCAAGGAAGCCACTGCAAAGGTCTTTTCGCTTCTGGATACCGGCTATGCCTATCCCCGTGCGATGATCCTGAATTTCGCAGCAGCGGACTGTGAAGCAACACGCGCAATGTTCCGCAGCTTGTTTGATGAATCCACCGAACTTTCCCAGCGCATTATTGCATTTCAGGCTGCCACCGAAGAAATACGCACAAAATACAACGACGGCAGTTGGAATAACCACTACCAGAACACCAGTGCCATCAGCGTCTATCTGTGGCTCCGGTATCCGGATCAATATTATATCTACCGCTATTCCGTTGCCCGTGACATCTCGGATGCGCTGAACTTCGATGCTCCGCCCAAGCGGGATGGTTCCGTAGAATCGCTGCTAAACAGCTACCGCCTTTATGATGAGCTGCGGGTGGCACTGAGCCAAAATGCTGCCATCACCCAGATGATCCGCAGTGCCATTGAAGCAGCCCCCGCCGGAAAATACTGGCCAGACACACACTGGAATATCGCTGCCATTGATCTGGGCTTTTATCTGAGCCGTTTCTACCTTGCCGAACAAAAGACATCACAGATGCAGGCCGGATGGTTTCCTGCTGAAAGTGAGTATGATCCGGGCATTACAACCGCACAGTGGAGTGCTTTGCTGCAAGACACCTCGGTTTTTACCTCGGAGGCTTTGCGGGTGATGAAATGTATGCTGGATTACGGCGGGCAGGCCACCTGCAAACAGCTTGCCATTAAATACGGTGAAACCAGCAACTTCTACATCTCCAACTCCTACCATCTTGCACAGCGGGTGGCAGAAAAGACTGGCTGCCGCTGCATGCCCCGCGACAGCGAAAATATGCGTTGGTGGCCCATTTTATATGTGGGCAAAAATGCCAGCACAAAGGCGGATGGCACTTACATCTGGCGCTTGCGAGATGAGCTTTTACAGGCTCTGAAAAAAGCCGACCTCTCGAAAGTACCGGCTGCCGCTGCCGCCTGTGAAGCACCTTCACGCCACTACTGGTGGCTGACTGCCAATCCTAAGATCTGGAGTTATTCCAGTCTGCGGGTCGGCGAAGAGCAGACCTATACGCTGTACAATGACAACGGGAACAAGCGCAGGATTTTCCAGAATTTCCTCGATGCAAAAGCCGGGGATCTAGTGATCGGCTATGAGGCCAATCCGGTAAAGCGAGTGGTAGCTCTGGCCAAGATCACACAGGAAAGCAACGGCAAAGAGATTTATTTTGAAAAGACCGAGAGCCTGACTTCCCCCATTGACTATGCTGTACTGAAGGCTTTCCCTGAGCTGGAGAAAATGGAGTTCTTCGTACAGCCGAACGGAAGCCTGTTCAAGCTCTCGGAGGGTGAGTACAACTTTATTCTGGATCTGATCCGGGATGAAAACCCTGCTCCCGTCCGGCAGGCATCTGCCGACAGCTACACCAGAGTTGATTTTCTGCACGATGTTTTTCTGAGTGAGCAACGCTATGAAGTGTTGGTTTCTTTGCTACGCCACAAGAAAAATATCATTCTGCAGGGTGCACCCGGCGTTGGAAAGACCTATGCTGCCAAACGGCTGGCGTACTCTATAATGGGTCAAGCTGATTCCTCCCGGGTTGAGTTTGTTCAGTTCCACCAGAATTACTCCTACGAGGATTTCATGCTGGGCTACCGGCCGGACGGCTCCGGCTTCAAGCTGACAGAGGGTGTATTTTACCGCTTCTGCCAGAAGGCTTCCAACGACCCCGACCGAGAATACTTTTTCCTGATCGATGAGATCAACCGGGGCAACCTGAGCAAGATCTTCGGCGAGCTGATGATGCTGATTGAAAGCGACCATCGGGGCGAAAAGATCACACTGGCCTATAACGGGATGCCCTTCTATGTCCCGGAAAATTTGTACATTATCGGTATGATGAATACTGCCGACCGCAGCCTGGCCATGATCGACTATGCGCTGCGCAGACGCTTTAGTTTCTTCGAGATCGAGCCGGCGTTCACCTCCGAGGGATTCCAGAAATATCAATCTGCGCTTGACAATGAAACCTTCAACGCTCTGGTGGAACAGATCAAGGCATTGAACCGGGAAATTACCACAGATGCCTCCCTCGGTCCCGGATTTCGTGTTGGACACAGTTACTTTTGTCTGGCCGACCCTGCCGCCTGCACCACTGACTGGATGCGCTCTGTGGTGGAGTTTGACCTTCTGCCTACGCTGGCAGAATACTGGTTCGACGCGCCCGACAAACTGCACCGTTGGGAAAAGAATCTGCGTGGTGTTTTCAATGACGACTGACAAAGGGATCTTTATCCAGAACATCTACTACATGCTCTCCTACGCCTATCAGGTGCTGCAGCAGCAGGATTATCAGTGCATCGCCTCGGAAAAGTTTGAGCGTATCGACGATTTGTTTGCTGCCATCCTTGCAAAGGGTGTTTCCCGGCAGCTGAAGCAGGGGCTCTATCGAGAATATGTTTCCCGAAGCGAGACCCGGTCAGTTTTGCGTGGAAAGCTGGATCTTCCGCAGACCATTAAGACCCGTATCCAGCACAAGCCACAGGTCGCCTGTACCTTTGACGAGCTTTCCGAGGATAACCTGTATAACCAGATTCTGAAAACCACCCTGCATGTGCTGCTTCGGGATAAGAATGTTTCTACTGAGCGCAAAGTGGAATTGAAGAAAGCGCTTCTGTTTCTGGACACGGTTTCTGCACTGCTTCCCTCTCAAATCCCATGGAAGCAGCTGCATTATCAGCGGAGCAACCAGAATTACGAGATGCTGTTGAATCTCTGCTATTTCGTGCTGCACGATATGCTGCAGACCACCGAAAACGGCAGCTATAAAATGACAGCATTTTCGGATGAACGCATGGCAAAGCTGTACGAACGCTTTATTCTGGAATATTACCGAAAGCACCACACCTATCTTACCGAAGTTAAAGCTGCACAGGTCAAATGGGATCTTGTAGGAGAGCACGATGCTGCCATGCTGCGGTTTCTCCCCGCCATGCAAACCGATATTTTTCTGCGTTTCCATGAAAAAATTCTGATTTTGGATGCCAAGTATTACAGCCAGACATTGCAGCAGCGTTTCAACAAAGAGACCTTGCATTCTGCCAACCTCTACCAGATCTACACCTACGTCAAAAATCAGGACGCTGCCCATATCGGAAACGTTTCCGGGCTGCTGGTCTACGCCAAAACGCAGGAAGCCATCACCCCGGATTGCCTGTTCAACTTAGGCGGCAACCAGATCGGTGCACGCACCTTGGATCTCAATCAGGATTTCCGGCAGATCACCGCACAACTGGATGGAATTGCCCAGCAGTTTTTCGGGAAGTATCCGCTTTGATATTTTCCATGTCGATTTACCGCACGTCTGGTCTTCAGGCGGGCATTTTCTTTTGTGGAGATCCTAAGAATTGCAAAAAACTGCCCCCGAAGCAGCGCGGTCTTACGCGATCTGCTTCGGGGGCAGTCTGTTTTTGTTTTATGATAAGGTTACTGCTTTGCGCTTTCCGGGGCGACCTCAAAGTCGATCTTGCCCAGATTGACGTCTGCGCGCACGATGGTGATCATCATGGTATCGCCCAGATTCCAGTTCTTGCCGGAAACGGGGTCGGAAAGGCGCACGCCCTCGGTAAGCATGGTGCCGGTAGCGGTCAGGCTGGAAGCGGGCACAAAGCCCTCCACGCCGTTTTCCAGCTCAATGAACAGGCCGCGCTGGGTCACGCCGGAGATGCGGCCCTCGTAGCACTCGCCCAGATGGCGGCGTGCATACTCGGCCTTATAGCAGTCCTCGGCCTTGCGCTCGATCTGCATGGCGATGACTTCGCGCTCGCTGGCCTGCTTGCTGACGTCCTCTGCAAACTCGCTGTAACGCAGGATCATGGTGTCCTTGTCCGTGCCCTTGAGCTGGGCGGTCATGATGCGGTGGATGGCCAAGTCCGGGTAGCGGCGGATGGGGCTGGTGAAGTGGGCATAGTCCTGCAACACCAGACCGTAGTGTCCCTTGGGTTTTTCCTCGTACACAGCCTTGGACATGCAGCGCAGCATACCAACATTGATGATCTGCTCGTAGGCCGTACCGCGCACACCCTCCAGAATGGCGCTCAGCTCCTTGGGGGTGGGCACATCCTTGGCAAAATGGTCGTTGACGCCGCAGGCCTGCAGCAACCCGTGCAAGCGCTCCAGCTTTTCGGCGTTGGGCTCCTCGTGCACACGGTACACAAAGGGGATCTGCTTCACGCGGGCAAAGTGGGCAGCGCACTGGTTTGCCAGCAGCATGAATTCCTCGATCATGGCCTCGCTCTCGCCGGAGGTGCGCTTTTTCACGTCGATGCAGTGACCGTCCTCGTCTAGGATCAGCTTTACCTCGCCGCTCTCGATATCCATGCAGCCGCGCTCCTTGCGCAAGCGGGCACGGTGGCCGTACAGCTCCTTCATGGCAGGCAGCTGTGCCAGCACCTCGTGGTACTTACCGGTCAATTCGTCATCGGTGCTACCGGCCAGCAGTGCGTTGATCTCGGAATACACGCCCTTGACCCGGCTGCGGATGACGGATTTGACAAAGCGGTAGTCGGTCAGGTTGCCGTCCTTATCCAGCCGCATCAAACAGGAGAAGGCCAGTCGCAGCACGCCCTCGTTCAGGCTGCAGATACCGTTGGACAGCTGCTTGGGCAGCATGGGCACCACCTGATCGGCGTAGTAGACGCTGGTAGCGCGGTTAAAGGCCTCGTTGTCCAGCTCGGAGCCGGGCTTGACGTAGTTGGAAACATCCGCAATGTGCACGCCCAGCTCAAAGCCGCCGTCCGGGGTCTTGGTCAGACTGATAGCATCATCGATGTCCTTGGTCTCGGCGCTGTCGATGGTAAAGATGGGCAGGGCGCGCAGATCCATGCGACCCTCGCAGTCCGCAGCGGATACCTCGGCGTTGTCCAGCTTTTTGGCCTCGTCCCGCACCTTGTCCGGGAAGCGGCTGCGGATATCCTGTGCGTAGAGCAGTGCCTTTGCGCAGCGCTTGGCCTCGTCGCAGCTGCCAAAGCGCATGGCAACGCCTACGCGGTGATCCTCCTGACGGTTGCCGCGCAGCAAAATCTCCACTGCCACCTTGTCGCCGTCCTTGGCACTACCTTCGCAGTCCCGCATGACCTGCATGGAGATAGCGGGGCAATCGTCCGGCACGAACTTCAGGCGGCCCTCCATGCGGTGCATGGTGCCCACCAGAGAATTTTTCTCTTCCAGAACAGCAAGGATCTCGCCCTCATCGCTGCCCTCTACCCGGGGATGTGCAAACTTTTCCACCAGCACCTTGTCGCCGGGCATTGCGCCGCGGGTGAACCGACCGGGGATAAAGATATCGCTGGTGCCGTCCTCCAGCATGACGAAGGCAAAGTTTTTGCCCAGCTTTACCACCTTGCACAGCAGCGCCTTATCGGCACGGCCGCTGCGCACGGTGAAGAACACGCCCTGCCGCTGGCAGATGACAGCCTCGTGCACCAGCTGGTCCACAGCCTCCATCACCTTGCGGTCTGCACCGCGATCCCCGCCGAACTTATTTTTCAAATCCTTTACGGTGCACGGCTGATTCTGGATCGCGTGCTCAATTTTATCGCGCATTGCCATAA
>ENA-ORUI01002605-ORUI01002605.1-human-gut-metagenome-genome-assembly--contig:-NODE-2605-length-14633-cov-6.123268_pt1 | contig 14633 bp, 10 predicted proteins | sample MGYA00242078_ERZ509205 | MGnify/ENA primary metagenome ERZ509205 (study PRJEB26280, sample SAMEA2338828) | human gut metagenome | biome: human gut; feature: human-associated habitat; material: faeces... | reverse complement strand
GCTGGGACATTTCAGCGCAGGATTCACGCTCAGCACCTATGTCCACTCGACACCGGGGATGAAACAGAGCGCGGCAGATGCGATCGGAAACACCATCCGCAACGCGATCTGACCCCAAAACCAAAGCGGCGGCTGCAAGTTGCAGCCACCGTTCAAACGTTCAAAATATTCGTGAAAATAGAGAAACTCGTGCTGTTTTGTCAAATAAATCTCAATAAATCCACCGCGTTTTCGCGCCCGTTTGGGTCAAATCTGGGTCAGGTCGCATGACTAAAGAAATGCGGCTGATTTTCGAGAAAGGAAAGTGGAACGATAAGCGGGATACTCCGCAAGCTTCGCTTGCTCCGTGCCGATTGCATTTTCTTATGTTTTCTGCATTGCATGCAGAAAAAGCGGCGCTTTTGCGCCGCAAAAATGCATTCGGTCGAACCACAGCGTTTCTCGCGCCACGTATGCCCAGCCAAAACAAAAAAGCCATTCCTTACGGAATGACTTTTTGTTTTGGTGGAGATAAGCGGGATCGAACCGCTGACCTCATGACTGCCAGCTGCGATCGGTTCGTGATATTAAGTGTTTTTACGTCTAATCCGTCCGTTCAGCCAGTGAAAAGTGCGGGATTTTGCAGCGCTTTGCGCATTGCGTCCACTCGCTTTCGCGCACACCTGGGTCAGAATCTGGGTCAGGGCAGTTGGGTGAGTTGGTAGAAGTTCTGCCGGACTGGACACGGATTGTAGCTTGAAAGTTGAGCCGATCTCTATCTTCTGCCGCTTTATTTATGATATACAATCAAATCTCTATCGGATTAGCATATCAAAGTTACTACAAAGCTCATAGACACAGCCGTCTCTTGTGTTGCAAACCAGAGCGTTCCGCCAGATCGCACAATCTTCCAATTCTTTTGTCGCAAAAACAGAATGTGAAAGGTCAATCCGGCAAACTGTTTTTCGCGCATCAAGATCAAAAATTAAGATTCCATTCGGATTCTCGGCAGTTCCAAAGCCAAACGCCTGAATCAGATATTTACCATACAGCGTACCGCCTTGAGTTACGCTAAAATCATATGGAAAAGCCATTTGATCCAGAATGTTACTCGGTCCATAAATCACTGCATTTGCGGAATATACGTCGGGCAATGAAAAAACTGTAACTAGATATGCATTTTTACAGTCATATTCCTGCAAAGTTGTCCGGTATCGTGCTGAAAATAAGTACAACAACCGTTTGCTGGTGTTCGGAAAGAAAGCTGGAAGTCCCCAGCACGGTGGTTCATATGAAGGATAATACAGATACCGCCCATCCTCTGCTTTAGGCTCATTATTATCACAGTAGGATATAGTCTGCAAAAGTTCTGATGATAAGGCCTCATTTTTGATGCAGATTTGTTCAACTGCACATCTTCCATAATAGCCATCTTCATCAGCACCGGGGCCATTCCCAATTGAAACATACATAAGTGGAAGTGCTCCAGAAGGTTGATATGGTGTGAGTCGAGAGCAAAAAACAGCTTGGTTTGCATGGTTTGTGTACGGCCCGGCTCCATCTCCAGTATAAGATGCAAGATGGAAGCTTGAAACTTTCTGCTTTGTGTTCAAGTGCAGCACATCACAACTTCCACCATGGTGCAGCAAGAAAGCAAGGCTTCCGTACACATCCATCCCCTGCTGGGATATAGCTGCCTCAGGGAGTGCGGCAATACGTTTTCCTGCAAAGGCGAAGCGCTTTTCGGTTTGTTTCATATGATTCCTCCTGCTGTGCCGTTTTACACACTCGGGTGTAAATAATGCAGTAAATTTACTATCCAACTGGGGCCGCCAACTGATAGATATAACCACCCTGTGTATTGACAAGCAATGAATTTCCGTAGACAACACAGCTTTCAATCTCATCAAAGGCAAACATACTATCACAGAGGATTAATTCATGACAAATACGCTTCTCTTGCAGATCGAATATCAGAATTTTATTGGGGTTTAATTCCCTGATTTGCCCAAATCCAAACGTATAGATTATTTTATCGTCAAAAACCGTCCCACCCTGTGTTGCAAATGCTGCAAAATCAGTTGTGAACTGATCAATAATATCCGTCGGGGTTAATACGACTTGCTCTCCTGCAGATAATGATGGAAGATTGAATTTAGTAATTATATAATAATTGTCATTAACCGATTCATAGCCAGGATAATTTACTGTATCGCCAACTGAACCGTACGTTGTTCTGTACTTTGCGGAGAGCATATACACGGCATTTTCCTTGGTGTTAACTAGCCACATTGGGGCGCCAAATCCAGCAGCAGGCAGATAGGCTGTTCCATGCTCGTCGTTATAGTTTGCAATATTCTTTCCGCCATCGTATGTATCGGAATAGATAATAGTCTGCAAAAGCCTGGACGAAAAACTCACAACGCCGTTCGATTCTGTTTTGGTTATAGATTCAACAGCTAAGCGATTATAATACCCAATATTATCTGCACCAGAACTATTTCCTGTTCTGACATACAGTAGCGGGAGTTCATTTATGGCCCCTGTTTGTGGATCGGTATAATGGTTCTCACCAAACATAACCGTATTACAATGATTCTGATATGCACTTGATGGTGTCCCCTCATTATAGGAGCCGAGTTTAAATGATGCAATCGGTTTTGAGCATTTTGACGTCAGATCATAAACTTTACAAAACCCTCCATCATGGAACACGTAAAGCTGATTATCCCATAGCGCCATGCCCTGTTCCTTGTCCACATCCGTGCCGTCATCCATTTTTGGATTTTCTAACGCCATAAATAGTGTTTCATCATAGTCTACATGAGATTTAGAAATGTTTGTAACAATTTCTGCATTTCCGGTTCCCTGATGGCGTGGAGGTTCAGAATTGAAAAAATTACTAAAATAGGCTGTACTTCCTGCTTCAATACTAAATGCACTTTTGGGCGCGCAATATGCAGTAAAGAACGTTACACTACTGCTATCAACAAGGGAAACATCGTCCCATGCGGACAAGTCCGAGCGAAGCACTGGGTTCTGTACATTACTAAAAACCAGTTGCTTTTTTCCGGAAATCATTTTCTTAGATTGTAGATTAATTTCACCAATGTGCGCAGCACCATTTCCACTAAACACAACTGCAACTGCTCCGCTTACAGGACTATACATATTTCGGGCATCATACAGTGCGGTGATTTCACCACCACTGATTACAATTTGTGAAGTACTCATTGGAGCAGGTTTGCTTGCAGTGCCATATCCGTTCACATATGCTGCTTTTGCCACCGCACCGCCTGTAATATTGACGATACTGGAGGTTACCGTTGTATTAGTACCACCGCACTGGATGTATTGCGCCACTGCACTTCCGCCAAAATTTAAAAAGCTCTTTTTAACATTTTTACGGCTATTCCCACCCTGCACATAATTCCAGTCGCCGCTTAATACAGAGAGATGCGCTTCAGTAGTAGCAGAGTTGTACAATCCTGTCCGAATTGTAATTTGATTTTTGCTTCCAGTAGCTGAGGTCTCCACACCAGTGGCAATTGAAAGGGAGAGCCCCGACCATATCTCGGCAGATGTACCGGAGCCAGATGCGCGATTAAAGCAAATTCCAATATCTTCAATAGTTGTTTCTGATAGGAAACTTAGAATAATTTTCGCCGAATTGTCTTCTTTGCCAAGCAGAAGCTTCGAATTGTAACACCTTCCGTTATATTTTCCCGTAATCGTAAGCGGGCGAAGTTGCTCCGGAACAGCGTAATGAATCGTCGATGTCGTAGTAGCACCATCAATAATCGGCGTATCGCTACACACAACAACTGTGCCACCCTTTCCATTTAGCGACGCCAAGGCACGTGCCCATGTCGCAGCTGGGTAACTTGGTGTTCTTGCAGATGAAACATCAGAGCCGTTAACTGGGTCAACAAATGCTATGCCGCTTTGTAAGTTTACATTTGAAACGCTGGAAAGACTCTCGGGCATTGTGATATCCTCGGTAAGAATCAATTCGCTATTTGCATCAATGTAGAGCTCTGCAGACGGCATAGAAAATTCTTGGTTCAGGTAGATATTGCCCGAGTTATTCGCTTTAAAGTAATCCCACTGTGAAAGTGTTGCATCAATGTAAGCTGGGGCAGAACTTTCCGATATACCATCAATAATCAACGTTCTCGTACCCCTATGTGCTGAATTTAATCGAATGCACTCAATGTTCTTTGTCGCTGAATTTCTAAGGCACAGGGTCAATGCACCAGTTATATTGCCAGTGCTGTTTGCGCGGCAATCTAAAATGTTGCGTATAACACCATCGGTCACTGCAATATTGACATTTGACACATCTGCACTATACCCATCCACGTAGAGGTTTTCGATTTCTCCACCATTTATCTGCAAAGAAACTGTTGATACATCTTTCGCAATTCCTCCGCACTGTAGGAAGCTATAAATCCTAGTTGATCCGAAAATTTCAACTTCCGCAGTGGTCATCGTGTTAATGCCGTTTCCAGCGATAAGATACTGATATGTACCGGAATGTACCACAAGCGTAGAATTCTGTACCATCTGTTCCGTATTTCCTCCACGAATCGCAATAGATGGATATAAAAGATCAATGTCTCCATTCTCATCTGTCTGCGAAGTTACGACATCTGCACCTATCGTTAACGACGGTCCTGAATAAATAGTGAGCAGTTTTTTCCCAGCGCTAGATTTTAAATTATAATTGATATGCAAGCCATTGATTTCTGCTTCACTTGAAAAAACCAGATTTTTATTCGCCTGATTTTGAGCAGAACCAAAACTCAGTGTGCTGCTATAGTTTTTTCCATTATAGATGCTTGTAAAAATCACCTTGCTTTTTTGGGCGGGAATCGTGATTCCTGTATTTTCTAGCACATCGCCTGAAAATACAATTGTACCGCCTGCACCGTTCAGAAGCTCGGTGGCCTTTTGCAGGTGTCGTACAGCCTGCTTAGGGGATAAGCCGCTGTTTGCGTCATCACCGGTACCGGAGATAAAAATCACTTTTGCATTATTTTCTACTATGTTATTTGCAGCAGTAATCACACAAGCAAAGGAAACCATAATTGCTAACAAGCAAACGATCCATGTGGCAAGTCTGAGCTTATTTCTCATTTTATTATCCTTTCATTCCAGACGTTGCAATACCTTCTACGAAATACTTCTGGCAGAATACAAAGAGAATGATTAGAGGCACAATTGCAATGGAAGCTGCAGCCATTGTCAGCTCATATTGTTGTGTATCAGACATCAGATACCAACGAATTGCCTGTGCGATAGTGTAGACCTTTTTGTTGGTCAGGAAAATCAATGGGGAAAGATATTCGTTCCAAAGCGCGATAAACGAGAGGACAATACAGGAAACCATAACAGGCTTTGTAAGCGGGAGCATAATCTGTGCAAAGATGCGCAAATGCCCGGCACCATCAATCTTGGCAGCCTCGATCAGATCATTAGGCAGCCCCATGTAGAATTGCCGTAGCAGGAAAATGGAAGTTGCACCAAACCATGACGGCAAAATTATTGACCAGAGTGTATTGTAAATCCCCATTTTATAAAACAGCATAAAGCGGGGAATGATGGTGACCTGCGATGGGATCATGATCGACGCAAGAAACAGAGTAAAGACAAACTTTTTTCCTTTGAAATCAATCTTTGCGAATGCATATGCGGCCATAGATGACACAATTAATTGGCCAGCCGTTCCAATGACGACGATCAGGATAGAGTTCCAATAACACTTTGCCATGGAAAGCTGAGGGTTCGTCCAAACCTCAGCATAGTTTGACCAGTGCCACTTACTAGGCAGCCAGTTCGTTGTGCCGAAAACTTCATTTGTTGATTTAAAGGATGTAAGGATCATCCAGACCAATGGCAAGACAAACAGGCAGGCAAATAGACCCACAATTAGCGTTGTAATCTGTCTGGAACGAACCTTTTTTGCGCGTGTTTCAGCCATAATTGTGTTCTCCTCTTTTAATAATGAACCCACTTCTTCTGCCCCCAGAAATTGATTGCAGTTACAAGAATGATAATGGCAAAGAGTACCAGCGCCTCCGCACTGGCATAGCCAAATTTATAATTTGTGAATGCATTTTCATATACTTCCACAACAATGGAGGTATTGGAATACGCAGTGTCGCCGTAATTCATGACGTTTATTGCTGTGAAAATCTTGAAACATGTTATAAACTGCACAATTACGAGATAGAAGGTTGTCGGCGAAATCATTGGAAAGGTAATATTCCAGAATTTTTTAAAGCTACTGGCACCATCTAGGTCTGCTGCTTCATACAGAGACTTTGGCACATTCTGCAGTGCAGCCATATACACGATTAACTCAAAGCCTATATGCGACCAGATGACAAATATAATGATAGGAATTTTATTCAAAGAGAAATCAGAGAACCACGACAAACCATGACTCATACTAAAAATCTCTGTCAGGATCATATTGATAGCGCCGTTTTCTCGGAACATTGCTTTAAACACGGCCGCCAACGCAACGGCACTGGAAATATAAGGGATAAAAAAGCACAGACGCAGAATTTTCTTGCCGTAAACACGGTCGCTGTTTAGGACATACGCCAGCACCAGTGCAATAGCAATTGAAATTGGCACAGTTGTGATCGCGTAAATAAACGTGTTTTTTACACCCCAAACAAATCGCTTGTCTTGAAGCAGATTCGCAAAGTTGCTCAGTCCAACCCACTTAATATTTTTGATGCCGGACAGAAAATTCCACTCTGTAAAGGACAACAATATAGAGGCAATCAGCGGGAATGCAATGAGGACCGTGAACACAATCAAGGCCGGCGCAACAAACGCATATCCTGTCAAGGTTTCCTTCATTTCTTTCGTTCTTTTCATCATCCAACCCTCTTACAGTTTTATTTTGGATATTTTGATATAGGAGGAACCGCCTGGCGGTTCCTCCTTGCGCCGGCTGCGGAAACAGTGCTTATTTTGCTGCTTTAATGGCTGCGTTTGCCTGTGTAGCAGCCTCATCCAGCGCTTCGTCAATTGTCATCTGACCATTATACGCATACATAACATACTCATCCCAGATTGCGCTTACTTCCGTATAGGCTGTGGTATCGGTGTCAATCGCGGACGGATTTTCTGTAGCACCGACAACGCGCTTATACGCTTCCACATCGATGATCTTAGCTGCATTTTCCTCAGAGCCAAATGTCAGTGCAACCAGATCATCGGCCTGCGTACCGCGCCATGTGGACTGATGACCAGCCAGTGCTAGATACTTGGAACCATAGGTTGAATACCATTTCAAGAATGCCCATGCCGCGGCTTCGTCCTGGCAACCATTCGTAATACCAGCAAACGAGAAATAGTTAACACCAGACATATAATTTGTCTGACCGGCTTCAACCGTCGGATAGGGGGCAAAGGTGGTAATAAAGTCAAGCGGATATTTTTCTGTATCGCGGATGAAGCGGGGGATGTTGTTGATGACGGTTGAAGCAACGGTGCCATCCATATATGTAAACCACGTCTTATTATTATCTGCTCGATAGGTGACCAGCGGGAACCAGATGCCGTCCTCGTTTTCCGCCTTGATATTACGTGCAACCGTTTCTTTTACCAGGTTACTATTAAAACTGGACGTTCCATCTTCGTTATAAAAACGATTTTTCCCATTTACCTGATAGACTACGTTTAAAATATCACCGATAACCTGGAAATTGGATCCGCCGTAGCGAGTAGTCTTGCCAGAAGCATCTTTCTGCGTCATGGCTTCACTAGCTGCGAGATATTCGTCCCATGTCCATGCAGTCGGAATTTCGCCAAGTCCGGCTTCGTCCCATGCGGTCTTGTTGATCGCAACATAATAAGAGATGCCACCGCACGGCAGGCTGTAGACCTTATTATCGTATTTATAGTTGTCGGTACCCCAGTTCGCAACAAGGTCAATTCCATCAGCCGACAGTTTGTCTGTCAGATCCATATACATGCCATTCTGCCAACGAGTATATGCTTGCGAAATTTCAAATGAGGCAAGAACATCAACTTCACCAGCCATAATGGAAGTATTGACGGCCATGTTACCCTCGGCATTGTTGTTATAGGTATTCAGTTCAACCGTGATATTTGGATATACTTCGTTGAACGCAGCAATCATTGCATCCATGCCCTGCTCACCCTTGAATGGAATCCAGAAGCGAACTGCACCTGCCATATTTGTATCTGGCTCCAGAATCCACGATGTCAGGTCTGCTTCATCATTTGATACCGGTGCGTCGCCCGCTTCGGCATTGGGTGTCTGGGTATCCTCTGCATTTGGTACAGGTTGATCTGCATCGGTCTGTGCTGTATCCGGCTTTGCGGTCTGGTCACTTTTTGCGGCGCAAGCAGCCATGCTCATCACAATCAGGCACGCCAACAGCGCTGCCAACACTTTTTTCATCATTTTCATAGTAAAACCTCCATTTGTTTTTGTGTTTTCTAAGGGAATAAGCACTCTACGCTGCACTATCGCCTCCCTCTTTTTAGATAAGAAATTATCAGCACTGCCCGCTTAATCCGGGAGAAATGCCCCCTGTTGACGCAAAGTTTCACGAACTTGTGCGGGCTGAATGTTGCGGGGATTCATGCATTGCTGGGCAGAAAGCGACGCCGCAATTCCGGCAGCCTGTCCCATACACATACATGGCGGCATCACGCGGACGGCACCTGCCGCATCTGACGTTGCAGAGAAGCATCTTCCGGCAAGAAGGAGACCATCAATTCTCTGCGGCACCAGACAGCCGTATGGGATGCCATACCAATCGCCGTTTTGAATGACCACATATTCGTTACTTTTCGGACCGAAACGGCCATGAATATCCGCAGAATTAGAGCAAACGAGCACACTGTCATGCGGCGTTCGTCCCTCAATGATATCTTCCAGTGTCAACGTTTTCTCTCCATGAATATGTCGAGACTCCCGGATGCCAAGCGTTGAGCCAGAACAAAGCAGGCGTGCATCCTCACAGCCAGGAACATACTTTTTAAGAAAGCGGAAAATTTCATCTACTTGTCGGCGTCCCTCAATCTCACCTTCAGTAAGGCTTCGGCTGTCAGTGGAATCAATGCCCATGATTCGGCTGGTGTTGATATTCCATTCATCCGGCTTGACACCTTGGAAGATGCCGATAGACACACGATCCAGTGTCCAGTCCCCCCTGGCTCTCGCCTCTGCCACGCGCCAATGCAGCGAACGATAGTTGACGCCATCTTTGCGATAGAAGTCATTTTTATGCGCTTCGATCTCATGATAGAGTTTCTCGGCATTTACGTTGCCAATTCGGAAAAACATTGTCGCTGGCTGTGTAATGTGGAGTCCTTCGTTTCCGTTTTCAAAGGGCACGCCAGCGCGTGCAGCAACGTCACCATCCCCAGTACAGTCAATGGTAACGGCAGCATTGATTTTCTCCACACCGGATTTAGAGGAGAAGATGCCTCCACAGAGACGGGAACCATCCATAATGGGCTCCAGAAACGTTGTGTGGTACAGCATGCTAACGCCAGCCTCCGTCAGCATTTCATCATAGACTCGCTTCAGAGCCTCTGGCTCAAATGGTGTTACGTGGTCATGCCCAACTACAATCCATGAGGTATAGCCGGTTCCAGCTCTGATTTCAGATGGGTGCAGTGCACCTCCGCAGGCGACAAGTCGGTCAACAACTTCTGAAAATATCCCTTTTAGAATCATCTGCATACCGGACTTATCATAACACGTCATAAAAGGACCAACGAGCGCCTGCGTCGCCATGCCGCCGCAGGTGCCTGCCTGCTCCACAAGTGTGACTTGACTGCCTTGGCGTGCTGCAGCGACCGCCGCGCATACACCACTCGGCCCACCGCCAACGACCAGAACCTGTGTCGCCGAACTGTGTGTAATCCATGGTATGGATTCTACTTGCTTGATATCCATAGAGGCCTCCCACTGCTTCATTCTTTTTTACTCTTTTTTTGCAATATTTAAAATTTGGAGCGATCTAAAATTCGGGATGAATAAAAACGCACTCGGCGTGAGGCGTCTTATTCGTTGTATATTAATAATTTCTTCTGAGCGCAACGCTTTCACGAAGAACCATATTGGAGGGTATGACGATTTTTTCAATTTCCTTTTTCGGGTTCCGAATCCGCTCCAGCAGACACGTCGCCGCGCGGCGTCCGATTTCTTCCTTGTGAATGTCAACGGTCGTCAACGGTGGAATTGCGTAACCAGACAGAGAAGAATCCTCGTACGCAACAATAGACATTGCATCCGGCAAACGTATATGTTGTTCGTACAAATACCGCATTGCACCCAATGCAAGGTTTGCGTTTGCCGCAATCATTGCATCCGGTCGATTTCCGGCTTCCCAGAATGCCTTGAACGCTTGATATCCGCCTAAACCATTATTTTGTGTGCAGCTCAGCATCCAATCCCAATTGAATTGAAGTAGTCCGTTTTGTTCCAACTGCCTAACAGCTTCGCAACGAACCTCGTAGGAGCGGAACGTCTGTGGGCTGTTCAGCAGGCACAACTTTCTGTGTCCAGTCTGCAGCAAATATTCAACACCCATTTTTACGCCGGCTCCCGGATCCGAAAAAACGGAATCAAATCCATCAACATTGCTGTTGACACCAACCGCAACGATTGGAATTCCACAGGTTTTCAACTGTTCAAATAGCTCCGGGCTGTAGGGCGAGCCCACAATGAATGCACCATCTACGCGGCGGTTTCGAATAGATTTTGGCAGCTCATGTGGATTTGCAATCGAACAAAAATGCTCTGTGATAATTCCATAATCTGTGTCCAGCAGGCCGTCCATAATGCCGAGACTGATGTTGTAGGAACACATACCAGTATGCTGGTCAAAGCCATATCCATCCTGCGGATTTTCCTCCGCCATGATAATGACACCGAGACTGTTTGTCGTTTTACGGCTTAAGCCGCGCGCGTTATTATCCGGGACGTATCCAAGCTCTCGGATAATACGCAATACATGCTCACGTGTTTCTTGCTTTACAAGCGGACTGTTATTCAAAACCAGAGATACAGTGCTTCGGGAGACGCCTGCGGCGCGTGCAACGTCGATGATGGTCATGCCGCATACCTCCTTGCACTACTAAGATGAATTTATTCTAATTTGGATCGGTCTAAAAATCAATCCTAATTTTGTGACAGATTTGCGCTGCCTAATTTAGTACTTTTGCACAAGGTCAATACAACTCTATTTGCTTGTCAGCACAGGCTTTGCGAAATTCTTTCGGAACCTGTTCATCTGTGACGACAACATCAATTTGGTCAAGCGCTGCAAAGCTGAATGTGCTGGAAAGACCAATTTTCTGTGAATCCATCAGCATAATTACGCGATCTGTACACTGCAGAACTGCTCGCTTCAGCTCCGCTGCGTCTGCATCGCCACAGGCAAAGCCGGCGTTTTCGTTATAGCTCGTCGTACTGAGAATCGCCAGATCAAAATGCAGCTGCGATAACTCCTTCAGCGTCTGTGGACCGCCAACACACATACTGTTTCTATTCATTTTTCCACCGAACAGATGGACTTCTAGCTTTGACAACTGTGCAAGTTCTGGTAAATAATCCACCCCGGATGCAAAAATCAGCATCTGCATATCTGGCATACAACGGACGAGTTCCGTGACTGTAGAACCAGAGTCTAGGAAAACAGAACGATTTTCCGCCAAAAAAACAACTGCTTTTTTTGCGATGGCTTGTTTTTGTGGTAAATTCCGCATCCGCCGCCGAGAAAGAAGATCATCGCTTCCGATGACTGAATAGACAGACTTTGCACCGCCGTAAACGCGCAAGATTTGGTGCGTCTCGTCCAAATATTTCAGATCTGTCCGCAGCGTCATTTCCGATACATCCGAAAAGCGTTCTTTTAACTGTGCAAAGCTTACGTTGCCCATAGTATTAACCAGTTCAACGATCCGTCTGCGCCGTTCTTCCATTTTATACACCGTCCTTTTAGATTAGTATATATAGCTTTTGTCTCAAAGTCAATTTTTGATTTTAACTGTTGACTTAACAATCTCAGTATGCTATTTTGTTGATACAAAAGTATTAACTTTTGAAATAACAACGCTTGGAGGATTTCTTATGCAACGTGCGATTATGATTGGCGCAGGCAACATTGGTCGCGGATTTATTGGCGCATTGCTTGCAAAAAGCGGATATCAGGTCCTGTTTGCGGATGTGAATCAGTCGATTATTGATGCAATCAATGAAAAAAAGCAATATACTGTACATATCAAGGACACAATCTGCCGCGATTTTTCTATCCAAAATGTCCGAGGAATTAGTTCAGCAGGAGAAGCACTGTCGCAAGCAGTTTGCGATTGCGATTTGATTACGACAGCTGTTGGTGTCAATGTCCTGCCAATTGTTGCAAAACCGCTTGCAGAGGGCTTACGTCGCAGAATGCGGGCTGGAAATAAGCAGCCGCTGAACCTGATTGCCTGTGAAAATGCAATCAGAGCAACCTCTCAGCTGAAAAAAGCAATCTTTTCGTTTTTGAATTCAGAAGAACAAGCGTTCGCCACGCGGTTCATTGGATTTGCGGACTGTGCAGTTGACCGGATTGTTCCGCGTGCCCTTTTCAACGATGTACTGGACGTTGCAGCGGAGGAATATTACGAATGGGACATCGAATCAACGAATTGGAAAGGTAAGCGTCCTCAAATTTCTGATGCAAACTTCGTGAAAGATCTTTCACCATATATCGAGCGTAAGCTCTTTACACTGAATAGTGGGCATGCAATTTGTGCCTATCTTGGTTTTTTGCACGGGCATGAAACAGTTTTACAGAGTATTTCTGATAGAGCAATCAGCGATATCGTCTATCAGGCTATGCAGGAAAGCGGAAACGGTCTGATCCAAAAATTTGCATTGGATGAAACAAAGCATCACGCATATATTGACCGCATTGTTGCACGTTTTCAGAACCCCTACTTAGAGGATAGCGTACTGCGAGTCGGTCGTGACCCAATTCGAAAGCTTTCTGCAGATGAGCGGTTGATAAAACCGCTTATGACTGCAGTTTCCTACGGCTGTGGTGTGGATCATCTTTTGTTTGGAGCTGCAGCAGCTTTACATTTTGTGAATTCAGAAGATTTACAGAGTGTAAGACTCCAACAAATGCTGCAGTCGAAAGGAGTAATGCACACACTCTGCGAATACTCTGGATTAACACTAGAGAACCCGCTGACACAGCGAATCACAGATATCTATCGTGCCTTGAATATTTAGATTGTCTGCTACAAGTGCAGTATTTTTTTGCAGCATATTTGGAGCGATCCAATTTTGCTGCAGCGTATTTTAAAGCAAATCTCATCACGAGATGCATTTCAGTCCGTAAAGCAATCTGATCTTGCCGCAGCGGTGAATCCTACCGAGCCGGTAATGACTACGCCATTCGTAGTCGCCGCTGCAATGAACGATCAGAAGGTTTCCGTCTGTATCCTTGCCGCCGACAATGCCGACGTGTACGTCTGCCGAGTAAAATACGAGCTCGTCCGGCTGCACGTCACTCCATGAGATATTCGCGCAGTAGCCGTGCTGTGAGACTGTGCCTCCGCCGCGTCCGGGCAGATATGCACCGCTCGTGATGTTATAAAACGTCCAGTCCACAAAGCCAGAGCGGTCCAATCCGAACGGAAGCGCTTTGTCGGTCGAAGCACTGCCCGGTGCAGTAACCGTCGTCGGGGTTCCCTAGCGGCTGTCCCAGCCGAGTGTTAAACTCTTAATAGCGATAGGTAATCCACCGCTTCACACCGTGCTTGCGACTTTCGCCGCACACGGCGCACCATCAGTGCAGATTATTTGTTGCGTGTATGTGAAGTAACCAGTTTATTCCTAAAACCTTGGATTTTCTTTTGCGTTTCGCTGTCGAACTCACTAATAGCGACTTGATAAACGCCTAAATTGGATTTTCCAACGTTGGTTTATCCTACGTTGGAAAATCCAACGCAATAAAATAAAGATATAATTAAGTAAAGATATATAAATTACTGATAGAATCGAATCGATTCAGAAGCGGTATCAGCAAGTGAAAATTTTCTGCAAAGGGCCATTGACAAACGTTTGTTCAGACGTTATCATGTGAAACGTGGCAGGAAATCCTGCTAACAACAAAATAATCCGAAGCGCACCATGAAAAGTAATGAAGGAGCGCTGCGACCGAGAAATGGCCGCAGCGCTCCTTTTGGTGCTCTTTAGGAGAAATATGGGGGGGGATCACAATCCCAAACAACTGAATAACCAGCGACGCGGACAACACCGCAGGTTGGGAAAAGCGCACGGTGCGCGCGAAGACCCGGAGGCAGCGAGCTTCCGGCGAGCGAGAAACGCACCGTGGGCAGCCTTGGCAGGTTGCAACATGCCGTCCGATCTGCTTAGACACACAATGTCCGGCCATAGTTGGGGTCCCCACGAAGTAGCCTACTTCGTGGGGAAAGGAGAAACAAACGGAGCGATTGAGCTTTCGCGCTTGCACAGAAGCGAAAGATACGCAGTTTGTTTTGACGCAAGACAGGCTGCCGTGGCTGGGGTTGCAAGCAGTCAAGACCCCTTCCACGAGCTGTGAGAGCTGCCAAGCTCTGTCCGCGCTGTTCCCCAT
>ENA-ORUI01002603-ORUI01002603.1-human-gut-metagenome-genome-assembly--contig:-NODE-2603-length-14636-cov-10.962485_pt1 | contig 14636 bp, 35 predicted proteins | sample MGYA00242078_ERZ509205 | MGnify/ENA primary metagenome ERZ509205 (study PRJEB26280, sample SAMEA2338828) | human gut metagenome | biome: human gut; feature: human-associated habitat; material: faeces... | reverse complement strand
CCCCGCGCATCGACACTGTAAAAGCGATTGCAGACTATTTCGGCGTATCGGTCGACTCGCTGCTACAGAAGCCGAGAAAACGGAAGGAACCTTGAGACTTGTAAAAGAGACTCAGACGTAAAAGGAGGACGTATGAACCACATCGATAGAGTGGTAACGCTTGCGGTAATACCACGGTATTACCTTTAGGAAATGGAAATGGAATAGATAGTATTTCTCTAATCTTAGAAAAAGAAAAAGGAGAGATAGGATGTTAAATCGAGCAACGATTTCGCCGCAAGAAGCGGTAGAGATTCTGCGAGAAAACGGCATGCAGATCGGTGTTGAGGTTCTTAGGCTGGGGCTGCAACAGGGCGTTTTCCCGTTTGGTAAGGCGGTAAAAACCGAGAAAGCACCTGTCTACTGGGTTTTCCCGAAGGACCTTAATGCTTGGATTGAGCGGCATTTAAAGGATGGACCCACTAAGAACGGGGAATTTGTGGAGGTACATGATGACTGACGTTGAATATATCCTTGAGGCGAATCACCGGCGGGCAAGAGAGCGCGAACTCGGCGAGCGGTGGGACAAGATTATCCGGCAGCGCAAGCGGAAGTCGGAGCTTTTGAAGGCTTCGGAGGCGTTCTGCTTCTCGATTGGCTGCGTCCTTCTGGGCGGCACGGCGACCCTGCTGGGCTTCGGGCTGTTCAAAGCAGCGTTCACGCTCGGCGGCGCGGCGGTGATCTTCTTCGGCGGCGCGGTGCTGATGGAGGCGTGAGATGATTTACCCGTGCGAGAAATGCACACATGATACGGGCAAGTGCCGTTGCCTTGACTGGCAGAGATGGTTCTCTGTGGAGTTTGAGGCAGAAGCGGCGAAGGTGCTTGCTGCGACGCACACAGAGCCGTTACCGGCGCCGCCGAAGATATTCTATCGCGAGATTGTTTTCAGTTCGATCTTCACGCGGCTTTGGAGGTAAGCATGACACAGACAGAACGGGTTTTGAAGTACATGCGCGACTTCGGCAGCATTACGCAGCTCGAGGCGATGCAGGACCTCGGCTGTATGCGGCTGGGCGCGCGTGTCTACGATCTGAAGCGCGAAGGGTACAACATCCGGCGCGAAATGGAAACAAGCAAGAACAGGTATGGCGAGGATACAAGCTATGCCAGATACAGGTTGGTGGAATGATGAAAGATAAGCAGCAAGCGCCGTGCATGTACGATGTGTTCGGCAATGAGATCTATGAGGGCGGCGAGTATTGGGTCGGAGATGAAGGGAACATGGCTGATCTGACAGACAGAGAGGACCGTGACCCGAACAACCAGATTATCGCTGTTCTGGTAGAAACACTTGGCACAAGGCACATTTTGGAGGAACTGGGCTATGAAAAAAGGACGTTCCGGCGTTGATTATATTCCGGTCGAAACGCGCGTCAGCGTCTATTTTGATCAGGACCACATCTGCTGCCAGTTCTGCCCGTTTTTTGAGACCTACAGCCGGAAACAGTGCAGATTGACAGGGGAATATATTGTCAACGAGTTTGCCCGCGGCTATTGGTGCCGATTGGAATTGGAGGGGTTATATGACAATCAACGAGAAACTGATTCAGATTCAAGCAGAACTGAAAGCACCGAAGGATAAGACAAACAACTTTGGCGGCTACAAATACCGCAGCTGCGAGAGCATTTTAGAGGCGGTAAAGCCGCTTCTGAAAACCGTTGGCTGCACGCTGACGATTTCGGACAGCATCGCGGAAACCGGCGGGCGAATCTACGTCATGGCAAGAGCTGAACTGTCAGACGGCGAAAGCAGCGTCATTACAACGGCATTTGCCCGCGAACCGGAAAGCAAGAAGGGGATGGATGAGCCGCAGATTACCGGTACAGCATCATCCTACGCGCGGAAATATGCACTCAACGGCTTGTTTGCTATCGACGATACAAAGGACGCCGACACAGACGAATACCAGAAGCAGACCGCACAGCCGAAAGAGAAGCAGCAAGCCCAAACAAAGGCTTTGATTTGCGCGGATTGCGGCGGGGAGATCACACAGGTTGTTGAGGGAGGCTCTCAGTTCAGCGCAAGGGCTGTAGCGGAAAAGACAAGAAAGCGCTTTGGCAGGTGCCTTTGCTGGAACTGCGCGAGTAAGGCATGAGAGAGCTGAATGTCGTTGAAGCTTCATGGAGCATGGACGCTTCGGGGAGCTGGTTGAAACTCCGACCGGAGCTGCCCGGACAAGCCCAGATGGTTGCCGGGGAGATTGACCCGCAGAAGAAGTACACGGTCACGATCAAGGAATTTCGCAAGAAGCGGAGTCTGGACGCCAACGCTTATTTTCATCTCCTTGTCGGGAAAATCTCGGATGTGACGCACATAGGGTTCGAGGATGTCAAAACGAACCTTGTCACGGAATACGGAACCATTGAACGGGACAACGACGGTATGAAGGTTGGCTTCAAGCTGCCGGTTTCTGTGGATGTCAGCCGGATTTACCGCTATGTAAAGTGCTTCGACACGCGAACCGAGGGTGGCGTAACCTTTAACTGCTATATCGTTTTCAAACAGACCCATTTGATGGATAGCAGGGAAATGTCGCGCTTAATTGAAGGAGCCGTGCAAGAGGCGCAGAACTTAGGTATTGAAACGCTTACGCCGGGAGAACTGGCACGGATGAATTTAGAATGGGGTGAAAAAAACGGAAGAATGGAGACCAGTTAAAGGTTACGAAGGGCTTTATGAAGTGAGCAACTTCGGGGGAGTTCGTTCCGTCGCACGTTGCTTAACAAGGAAGAATGGTCGGACGTTTCACTATTTCGGAAAGGAACTAAAGCAAAATCCAAACAGCAAAGGATATATGCGTGTACCGCTGTCCGACAGGGGCGGGCATAAAAAGCGCCATTTTGTACATAGGCTTGTCGCTGATGCATTTGAGTGCCCCGGTAACGGCGATGTCGTAAACCACAAAGATTTTAACCCATTGAACAATCATGCCGACAATCTCGAATACACGACTATTTACGGGAATTATGCTTATTCTGCAAATCGTGGGAGGTATGTACGGACAGAAGAATGGCTGTCACAGCTTAAGAGGACATTAGATTCTAAATTTGCAAAGCCGGTAATTGGAGAGAACATAACCACGGGTGAGATAATTCGTTTTTCTGCATTGAATGATTGCAAAAATGCTGGATTCCAGCCAAGCTGTGTAAGTAATTGCTGCAAAGGGAAACGGAGCACCCACAAGGGTTATATATGGAGGTACGATGCGTAAGGAAACGAAGGCAACGAAGATACCTGAGAAGGTCAAGAAAGCCGTCTGGACGCGCGACGGCGGGCGCTGCATCGTCTGTTTCCGCCCCGGCAATCCGTGGTGTCATTTCATTCCACGGTCGCAGGGCGGACTAGGAATCGAGCAGAACATTGTGACGCTATGCGATAGCTGCCATATGGCATTTGACCAATCACCGAAGCGCAAAAGCCTGAGAGAGTATATCAGGCGGTATCTCAAAATGAAATATCCCGATTGGGAGGAAACGAAACTGATTTATAAGAAAGGAACGTAATTATGGAATCCTATGTAAAACTGAGTACGGAAAAGTATGAGGAATTGGCAAAGAAGTGTGCGAGATACGATATGCTTTTTGAGGCGTACAAACACACGCCTTTTTATCGTTTCGACGATGTTTTGAAAGCCATTTTGGGCGCTCCGGAAGAGAACGCGGCGGATACGGAGGACGGCAAATGCTGAACCACATTGTTATTATGGGGCGGCTCACACGCGACCCGGAACTGAGAAAGACGCAGGGAGGAACGTCCGTTGCATCCTTCACGCTCGCTGTCGACCGCGATTTTACGCCGGAAGGCGGAGAGAAAGAGACGGATTTCATTGACTGCGTCGCCTGGAAGGGAACAGCTGATTTTGTCAGCGGATACTTCTTCAAGGGCAGTATGGCGGTCGTGGACGGTAGATTGCAGCTGCGCGACTGGAAGGACAAGGACGGGAACAAGCGCCGGTCTGCCGAGGTCGTAGCAAACCGTGTTTACTTCGGCGAAGGAAAGAAATCTTCGGAGCCGAAGGACCCGGCAAACCCCGGCGGGTTTACGATGATGGACGAAGATGACGGCGATCAGCCGCCGTTCTAAGGCGGTGGCGGGATGGCAAACAACAAAGACCCTGCCGTCTTGTTTTACACATCGGATTTCCTATCCGGCTGTGCCTTGATGGATATGCGGGAGCGTGGGCAGTATATCACGCTCCTGTGCCTCCAAAGAGAGCGCGGGCATATGACGATGCAGGAAATCATACGGGCTGTCAAAAAGCCGTCAGACGAGGTTATGAGCAAGTTTCAGAAGGATGAGGACGGCAAGTACTTTAATCGCCGGATGGAGCTTGAAATCGAAAAAAGAGACAAACATTGCCAGCGTCAAAGGGAGAACATCAGCAAGCGTTGGAACAAAGAAAATGATAACTCTGGTATGGATGATGGTAGTGCTTGCGGTAATACCACGGTATTACCTTTAGGAAATGGAAATGGAAATAGAAAAGAGAGTAGTTCTATTTCTGAGAAGAAACGTAAGAAATTTATACCACCTACGTTGGAAGAGGTTTCCGCATACGCGAAGGAGCGTGGAGCCCCGAATCTGGCACAGAAATTTTTCGACTATTATTCTGCCGGAAATTGGGTCGACGGGAAGGGTGACCCCGTACGGAACTGGAAGCAGAAGTTTTTGACGTGGGAATCGAAAGAACATGAGAAGGGCGCGCCGTCACAGCCGGGGAAGAATCCTGGATACAACGTGCAGCATCACGGGGACGAGCTGTCCGATGTGCAGCGGGCGGCGATTCAGCGGATGTTGGGGGAGGAAGCATGATGAAGCAGGGAATCGAAGTCTGGATTGTCATACCGGAACCGCTGCCGATTTTCCAACGGCTCATGCCGAAGCTCAGAACGCCTTTAAGGGCGCGGAAGTATCCGCAGAAGATGCACAACAAGACGTTTTACCTCGTCAGCGTTAAGGACCCGGAGGACGGGCGGCGGAAGATTATCACCGTCCGGGAACCGGAGTGCTGGGAAGCGGAAGTGACGGTGCAGGTCAGGAGGAAAGAATGAACAGCGTGAAAACGGAGTTGTTTCATGATAATTTCCAGAATTATAAAAAATACGGAATTCCAAAAGCACAACTTGTGATCGCGGATATCCCGTATAACATCGCTGGGAATGCGTATGCATCAAATCCAATGTGGTACAAGGAGGGAGATAACAAAAACGGTGAAAGCAAACTTGCAAAGAAAGCGTTTTTTAATTCCGATGGGAATTTCAAAATCGCAGAGTATATGCATTTCTGTTCGCGTCTGCTTAAAAAAGAGCCAAAGGAGAAAAACCAAGCCCCGGCGATGATTGTGTTTTGCGCGTTCGAGCAGATACAGACGGTTATAGATTACGGAAAGCGATATGGGTTTCAGAAGTTTTACCCGCTGTTTTTTTGCAAAAACTATTCCGCGCAGGTGCTCAAAGCTAATATGCGCCCGGTCGGAGCAGTAGAATTCGCGGTTGTTCTTTACCGAAATAAGCTACCGAAATTTCGCAACGCAGACGTATACGGGCAGAGGCACATGGTTTTTAACTGGTTTTCGTGGGAGAGAGATAACGCAAAGTTATACCCGAAAATCCACCCGACGCAAAAACCAGTGAAATTGTTGAAACAGCTTATTGAGATTTTTACAGACCCGGGCGACGTCGTGATAGACCCTTGCGCTGGTTCTGGGTCAACGCTTCGCGCAGCGGCAGAACTTGGACGGAATAGTTACGGGTTCGAAATCGACAAGCGGTTTTATAAAGCGGCGAAGGAGAAAATGCTCAGCTTTGAGCCGGACGGGCAAATAAAGTTGGAGGAACTGGCATGAGTAACTTTGGACCATGCACGCAGGACTGCCCAAACCGGAAAGCCGGTTGCAGCGCGTCCTGCGAGGCTTGGAACGCCGTGAAGGGAGAACGGCTGAAAAGCTACGACAAACGCGCCGGAATCGTCGACATAAGCCAAATGACCGATGGCGGGGCGAGAAACTGCCGGAGGGCGGCAAGAGGGAAACGGAAAATAGGAGGGGAAATGTGACGCTATGACAGACAAGGAAATTATACAGGCGCTGCGGCTGTGCGGAAAAATAGACAGCAATTGCAGAGAATGCAAGCTTTGGGGCAATGACCGATGCGTCGAACACTTGGCTGGGGCGGCAGCCGACCTCATCGAGCGCCTGACCGCCGAGAGCGCAGATCTGCGAAAAGAAATCGAGTGGAAGGACATGGTGATTGCCCTCGCCCAGAAGGAGCAGGAAAAGGCAGAAGCAGAAAGGGACGCGCTGCGGGAAAAAATGCCACGATGGATTTGCGTGGATGACAGGCACCCAAAGCCTGGGACGCGCGTTCTTGCTACGGACGGCGTATTTGTTGGAGAAGCATACCGAACAAGCGCTGATACGTGGCGCAGATATGATGGCATTGCAATGCGGGACTGCATCGGCAGCGTAGTCACCCACTGGATGCCGCTGCCGGAAGCGCCGGAGGAAGGAGAAAAGGCATGAAAGCTGTCTTAATCAGCATCAGCCCGAAGTGGTGCGAGAAGATCATAAGCGGAGAGAAAATGATCGAGGTGCGCAAGACGCACCCGAAACTAAATCCGCCGTTTAAGTGCTATATCTACTGCACGCGGAACGGGAAAGACCCTGATAGATTGTGGGTGTTAAACGATCATTCGAGGAAGGAGTATGACGGGCTGGTAGCTGTATGCGCTAATTTGAGAGAGTGCCAAGAGCGTCATTATCTCGGCAATGGAAAAGTTATCGGAGAATTTACTTGTGACAAAATTTACGACATTCAGAAGCGTGGAATCCCAGAAAATTTCGATTATTGTTATCTTTCGCTCAACGAATGGGGCAATGACGATATTGAAACCGAAATCAAAGCAATATCCGCGTCGTGCGTGTCAAAAGAAGAACTCAACGTGTATGGAGCTGGCACACCGGTTCTTTACGGCTGGCACATATCCAACCTCAAGATTTACGATATGCCACGAGAACTGAATGAATTTACCGGTTTGCGAACGGGACTGGGCAGTATTGAGTTGCGTGTACTCGAGCGCCCGCCTCAGAGCTGGTGCTATGTAGCGGAGGGATAAGCATGAGCTACAATATTTCGTTCAAGGTCAAAGTCGAAGGAGTTGATACCTATGTCCCCGTTGGTGCATGCGACGCAAATATAACTTGGAATGTTCGGAAGATTATTGAGAAGTCAACTGGGCTGGAATGGAAGAACTGCCAGAACAATGGGCTTTGCGTGGATGTAATTCCAAAAATCGAGGCTGGCTTGAGAAAGTTGGAACAGAACCCCGAAAAATTCAAAGAATACGAAGCACCGAACGGATGGGGAACGGTAAAAGGAACAGCACAATTTTTCCGGAACATTCTTAACGATTGGAATGATTTCCAGCAATGGCATGAAGAACTTGTCCCGGTCGCGACGTTTTGGATTGAATAGGAGGGGCTATGGAACGACTGACTAAGTGGAACGAATCATCGCATAAACACGCCTATTATCCGCGCTGCTTCAAAGAACCGTGCTACGGCAGAGGGTGCAAAATCAAGGATTGCCCGTTTGAAACAGCAGTGTGTGATCGGCTTGCGGCATACGAGGACATTGCCGAGTTGTGCGGCGGGTTTGACCGCCTCCGCGAGCTTGCCGAAGCCGACAAGGACGGGCGCGTGGTGGTGCTGCCGTGCAAGGTGGGCGAGACGGTTTATTTCGTAAACGCCAAGCAGATTCTCGAATTTGCGGTGGTAGGGTACGCGGTGGACGAAACAGGCATCTCATGGGTTTACAGCGAGCACGTTGATAAAACAGGGCATACGTATGAGCGCACATTTAGTCCAGATAGAATCGGAAAGACCACATTTTTGAGCCGAGAAGAAGCCGAGAAGGCTTTGCAGAAAATGGAGGGTAAGAAGGATGGCTAAGCACATAACCAAAGCGCAGTTGAAACAACTCTATCAGGCTCAGCTCTTCGATAACGACGAATATCTGAAACTTTTAAAAGAGTTTGCAGGGATAGAATCCCGACCGACCACGGAGTACAACCACTACGACGAAAATGGCGAGTTTATTGGTAGCAGCGTGGACACCGATCTTTCTGACCTGCTGGGCGAGGCTGGCGTGGAGGTGCGGGACGATGGCTGATTATCGTTGCCCATACGGATACGGCTGGTGCGAGGTTCCGTATAAGGATTGCCCACATTGGCAAGGCACGTTCTGCGAATTGGATGTGGAGGCAAGAGAAGATGGATGAATTGAAACGCTGCCCTGAGTGCGGTGGAGTTGCAACCGTTATCCATATGTACGATACCTACGATAGAGCAGATTTTGGGTGGGATGCCGGTTGTGGGAGATATAGGGCTGGTGATGGCCTCCACACAAAGAAGATGAAAGTATCTGGGCTGCCCAGCAAAGAAAAAGCAATCGAAGAATGGAACAGGATGGTAACAGATGGGGCAACATAAACACAACCCGACCGCTATTGCGGCGGCAAAAGGCGAGCTGCCGCCGAAGAAGCGGGAGCGGCGGCTGACCAAGCGGCAGGCGGAAAGGCTCTTGCGGCTGAAAATTATACGAACAACCGACCCATTCCACGCCTTGCCGGATGGGATGGACGGAGTTATTGCAGGAGGTATGCTTTATGGCTGATTATATCCGGCGCGAGGATGCGCTATTTGCGTTACGGAAAGCAGAACGCGGTGGAAGCATGACGGCACTAACACGGTTGGAACGCGCATATGCCGAAATTCGGGAAACGCCCGCCGCCGACGTTGCGGAGGTGGTGCATGGAGAGTGGCAAGGCGAAGGCGACGGTTACGCCGACGGCGCACTTGTCTATGATGTGTGGAACTGCTCAAATTGTGGCTACTGCATTGATGACGGAACGGACGACCCGGAACGTCTGCCGAAATACTGCCCCAACTGCGGGGCGAAGATGGATGGAGGATTTGACGATGCGACCAGTTGACGCGGATGCAATCTACAACAAGGCACTGGAGGACCTCAGAAAGGGAGAAATCGAAGACTGGGAGTTTGATTCGATCATCAATTATTTGGATGAGGCACCTACCCTTAACGTCGAAACGAATATGCGCTGCAAGGACTGCAAGCACTGGCAAAGGCACACCGGCGTTGTAGACAGTCCAAACGGGCATTGCTTTGCTCTAGAGACATGCACAAACGGGATGGACTTTTGCAGCTACGGTGAGTATCAGACAAATACGAAAGGCGTGACGGAATGAGAGGGCTGCGGTTTGCGCGCGGAAGTTTGGGAGGTGGAAAGCTGATGCACGATTGCTGTTTGATTTGCAAGCATCTGGAATACAGAAAGAACTACGTTTACCCGTACCGGTGCTTGAAGCACAAGGCGGAACGGTTTTCTGAACAAGAACTGGAACGGATGTGCTTTTCCGGCGAGAAATGCGGAGATTTTGAAGAAAGGAGATTTGAATGTTTGGAAGAGCAAAATTGAAAGCTGAAATTGTGCGGCTACAATACCGTGTGGCTGAACTTGAAGAAAGGTTATGCCCGTGTGAGGAACACGATTGGAAAGAGATTGGGTATAAATTGTCCTTCGGCGATTTTGACGTTTCGCGGATATGTACCTATAAATGCAGGCAATGCGGAAAAATCGTCACAAGAGATGAGGATTAGAGGATGAACACACACATTACAAACATCAAGGGAGACTGGCAGGAGATTCAAGACGCTTCGGGATATAGTGTCAACCGAGATGGACAAATCAGAAACGATAAGACTGGTAAGATTCTGAAACCGTTTGGCAGCAGAGGGAAATATCTGGGCGTTGGGCTAGGAAGATCTGGGTACCGAAGAGTACATCGTATTGTAGCTGAAACGTTCATTCCAAACCCGGAGAACAAGCCGCAAGTCAACCATATCGACGGAGACAAGGCGAATAATAGAGTTGAGAACCTAGAATGGTGCACTTTGAGCGAAAACCAGCGGCACCGTTTCGATGTTCTTGATAAGCATTTTTCAAAGGAAAAAATGGAGGTCATAACAGAACTTGCAGCTATCAAAAATCGCAAGAAGGTCCGCTGCGATGATACTGGCGAAATTTATTCCAGCATTAGGGCGGCAAGTGTAGCAACCGGAATCAGCCGTGCGAATATCTCAAATTGCGCACATGGGCGGTATAAACAGGCTTGCGGGCAGCATTGGAGTTTTGTATAGGAGGGAATTTTGAAGACAGAAATCATCAAAGTAAAAGGAGACTGGCAAGAAGTTGTAAACGATTGCCGGGCAACTGTAAAAAAACCGCCTCTTGGGCGCGAGCCGAGTGCTGAATGGAAAAGGGCAATCCTAATCGCAGAGCATGACCCAATCCGAGATATTATCATCAAATTTCGATGGAAAGATATTAAATATTGGGTCGCCATGCACTGGAAGACCCATATTTGGAGAAGCCGGGTTGATTCCCAGAGAAACGACAGGCAATCGAAGTACGACCGCAATAAGGCGCCTCAGGACGCTAGGGTTGATTTTATTGGGGACCCAAATATTCAAAATCTGATTGATACCATGCGCAAGCGCTTATGCAGCCAGGCAGACCCGGAGACGCGCGCGTATGCCGAGGATTTCAAAGCGGCGCTGCATGAGGTGCAGCCGGAGATCTCGGACGTTCTGGTACCTAACTGCATTTATCGGTGCGGCTGCCCGGAAATGCAGACGTGCGGATTGTATGAGAGCTGGTCAAGACTTCGACCGGAGGTCATGAGTACCTACATCCAACACCGATATGACATCTACAACAGTATGTTTTGGAAAGCGAGGGCAAAGCGTGGGAACAATTCTTGCGATTGACCCGGGGAATTTGGAATCCGGGTATGTCCTCGTAGAGCACGACGGGAAGGAAATCCGGAAGGTGCTGGACGTTGGGAAGCTGCCGAACGAAGAGATCTACAAAGTACTCTGCCAGCCATATGACCTGCCATATGTACAGCCATATGAACATCTGGCCATTGAGATGGTGGCCGGAATGGGCATGCCTGTAGGTCAAGAAGTATTTGACACCTGCTTCTGGATTGGTCGGTTCTGGGAATTTGCGACGTTATACGGCGCGAGTCATCCGCCGCAGAAGATCTTCCGCCGGGAAGAAAAGCTCTACCTTTGCGGCAGAGCGTCGGCGAAGGATGCAAACATTCGGCAGGCGCTTGTAGACCGCTACGCGCCCGGTCAGCCGAATTTCGGGAAAGGGACAAAGAAGAACCCAGGTTTCTTTTACGGGTTCGCTGCCGACATGTGGGCGGCTATGGCGGTCGCCGTGACGTATTTTGATAAATACATAAGGGGGATACAGCTATGAACGATAACTGCATTTGCGCGCATTTATACGGAGATGGTAGCAGGGATTGTAGGTTAAGAGCGGAATACATCCGCTGCAACCGCACCGAGGAATGCTCTGCCTATAAAAATGGAAAGTGTTTTTGCGTAACAACACTATTTGGCGTCAGATGCCCCAACGGTGAGATCACAATTGTGGATGGTGGAACAAAACGTTCAAAGGCATTTTTACGGGTTCAGAAAGAAGCCAGAACGAACCCAGCTTATGGGAAATTGCAATATCCATCAACCAATTTGATTACACGCATAGGAGAAGACGCTTTTCTCACCGTTCCTTATACATGGTTGGAGGAATTCGGCGGGGAAATCCGTTGCGATGACCCGCATTTCGGCACAAACAAACTGTACATAAGCGCCGATAAACTCACGCCTGAAAACATCAAGAGAATTTGCGATTTTATCCCGCGATCAATGATGGGCGGCGTAATTCGGGATTATCAAGACAAAACCGTCCCGATGTTTTTGCATCAGCTACGGGGTTTATTCCAGGAAAAGTATGCAGCATTTCAGGAAGCGTATCCTGATTACAAAATCAAAGCTCCAGACTGGAAGGGACGATGGGCAAAGCTTACAACCTGCAATAGGAATGCAGAGTACAAGGACTGCCACAAAAACACGTTCCGTTTTGATGGAGACTACATTGTATGCGACTGCTATAACTCGTCATTTGCGCCATTTCGTGCAAATCGGGCAGAAATCCGCGTGAAATTATCTGATGAAATGGAGGTAGAAATCACAGACAATGGACAAGTCACCGATGAAACCGTTTTCTTGTGAGAGGGGGATACAGCTATGAGTACAACGAACGATCTGGCAAAGCGTATTCGCAGAAGCAACAAGGCTTATTTTGCCGCCGGTATGGAGGCAGGAAAGCAGAAGGTGGTAGATCTTTTCTTTGTGGCGGCGCATGAACTTGGCATGCTCAAAAGCCCGGCGAAGGCAAAAGAACTTCTGGACAAAATGGAGCAGCTGGACGAAGAGTACGGCGTGGCATGGCTGGGCAAGAAGGAATCAGATGATGCAATTCACCGGCTGGACTCGAGCCTTAAGAAGCTCTGCGGTCCGTTCTTTCAGCCGTTTTTCGAACGGAACGATACAATCAAGGATTGGTGGGACAAATGAAGATTATGTTGGAGCCGAACGTAGGAGAAACGGGAACCCAGAATAACTGTCAATGCGATGTTTGCGGAAAGAGATTCCACAGAAAGCCTAGTCAAATCGAAAAATCCAAAAGGCATTATTGTTCGGTGGCATGTCACGCTGCTGCAAAAGCATTGCTTATGCGTGGCGCTGGGAATCACCAGTACGGATTAAAGGGGAGTGCAAACGCTTCGTGGAAATCCGACATGAAAGAAACCAGATATGGGTATATTGCGGTACGTTGTCTGGAACATCCGTTTCGCGATAAATCCGGGTTCGTTCTCGAGCATCGCCTTGTGGCAGAAGAATATCTTCTCACGGACGAAAACTCCGTAGAAATTGATGGTAGGAGATATCTAAACCCGGACTATGTTGTTCATCACAAAAATTTTGACAGGATGGACAATAGACCAGAGAATTTGGCGGTATTATCTCATGCCGAACACCAGAGGCTACACTTAAATTTGAATATGCACGGAAGGAACGAGAAGGGGCAATTCGAAAAAGAAACACCAGACACAATAAAGGTAAAGCGAGTGACGGAAACAGCTGTTGTTCCTGAGAGGAAAAGCATCGGCGCAGCTGGATTCGACCTATGCGCTGACATCACAGATCCTGTAGTAATACGCCCAGGGGAAACGGCTCTTATCTATTCTGGTATCGCCTTTGCAATCCCTAAAAATTATTTTGGCGCTATTTATGCTAGAAGCGGACTTGCTACCAAATGTGGGCTTCGACCTGCAACTTGTGTGTCTGTTATCGATAGCGATTATAGAGGGAACGTCGGCTTGCCAATTCACAATGATTCGGACAAAGAAAGAACAATTATGCCGCATGAACGTGTAGCACAAATTGTTTTTCAAAAGGCATTGGTTCCGGAGCTGGAAGTGGTCAGCTCACTCGAGGAGACGGAACGCGGGGACAATGGGTTCGGGAGTACGGGGAGATAGGAGGCGACGCAATGAGCAAACCGCGCTATGGGTGGTGGGGCTACGCAAAATGGATGGTACGAAGCTACAAGGGCGGTACGCTTATGACGCGAGAGGAAATCGACGCGGTAGATGCTGCCGTCGAGGAAACAAAGCAGCTTCCCGATGGTGCGGAACGGCTGAAGCTTATTGATCTGGTACTTTGGAAGCGTACACATACCCTACAGGGAGCTGCTATGGTGGTATATGTTTCGGAGCGCACCGCTCAGGAATGGCATAGGCAGTTTATCTACTTAGTGGCAGAAAAACGTGGTTTATATTCAAAAGTTTGCGTAAGAGAGCCTTAAACATAGTGTATCGTTGAGAGCGTAGAGGTGTATCCTCTGCGCTTTCATCCTTCTTACGGCTACGCAGCGGACTGCGGAACCTCCTTTTTCTTAGCTCCACCGGGAACCGCAATCCGGTGGGGCACGAAAAAGATAGAAATATAAAAAATGCGGCTCGTTCTCCACAGCCGTGAATAAAATACAAGGAGATTATACCATGAATGAAGATTTGATGATTTTTGAACGCAAAGAACAGGCTGTTGTGAGCAGCAGAACGATTGCCGATCGCTTCAACAAAGACCACAGAAGCGTGACTCGCAGCATTGAAAATCTCACTGCGCAAAATTGCTCGGTGAAAAATATGTTCATCAAGAGCCACTATGACACGGAACGCGGGCGCTCATACAAAGAATACCTTATGAACCGCGATGGATTTTCTCTCTTGGTAATGGGGTTCACCGGGAAAGAAGCGCTTGAGTGGAAACTAAAATATATCGCAGCGTTTAACCGCATGGAAGCTTTTATCCGTGAAAGAAAGTCTTCCGAATGGTTGATGACAAGAAAACAAGGGAAACTCGTGCGGAGAGCAGAGACGGACACACTTGCCGATCTGGTTGAATATGCAGAGGCGCAAGGCAGCCGGAACATGAGAAAGCAGGTATACACGATTTACTCGAAATTGGTAAACGACCTTGTCGGGATTCAAGGCGGCCAGCGCGACAGCGTCCCCTTCAAAACGATATCAGTAATTGGGTTTCTTGAAGATATGATTTTGCACACAGTTTCAGAAGAAATGCAAAAAGAGACTCACTA
>ENA-ORUI01002599-ORUI01002599.1-human-gut-metagenome-genome-assembly--contig:-NODE-2599-length-14665-cov-3.376728_pt1 | contig 14665 bp, 17 predicted proteins | sample MGYA00242078_ERZ509205 | MGnify/ENA primary metagenome ERZ509205 (study PRJEB26280, sample SAMEA2338828) | human gut metagenome | biome: human gut; feature: human-associated habitat; material: faeces... | reverse complement strand
CCAATGTCTCACGATCGCCATACGATTTTTATGATTATGATTTTGGTAGATGACATTTTTTGAAAATGTATTGCCAAGCATTTAATTATCAACGGTTTATGTTTACAGAAGCCCCTAAGATTCAGTAACTTTAAAGAAAAGTTCGCTGCTTTCTCTATGAAGGTTACTGATTCCAAGGATTTGGTTAAAGTTAGCCAAATCCGCCCGATTATGCAAGAGTATTTTGGAATTTCGATGGATCTTGCCCGCATAAAGCTTATGGCTTATATGCTCCATGCACTTTGTGGGGTGCAGACTGTGAGCCTTCACAAACTGGTTTCGGCGATGCCTGCGTCGGTTGAGCGCGATTCCAATCTGCGCTGCATTCAGCGGTTCATCGCCAACTATGCCTTGAACCTCAACCTGGCAGCAAGGATGATCTTCTCTTTGCTTCCTGTTAAGGACGGTTGGGTTCTGAGTATGGACCGAGCCAACTGGAAGTTCGGAGAGTTCAACATCAATATACTCACCCTCGGCGTCACCTACAAGGACATTGCCGTTCCATTGCTGTTCAGCCTGTTGGGCAAGCGCGGAGATTCCAATTGGGAGGAACGCAAGGCTATAATGGAGCGATTCATCCGACTTTTTGGACATGGCTGCATCGACTGTCTTGTGGCCGACCGCGAGTTTATCGGCAAGGAGTGGATTGGATGGCTCAACGACAACAGAATTCGATACTACATCCGTATCCGGCAGGACATTTGGATTGTCAAGCCCTCCACAGGAGAAAGAATCAGGGCATGGTGGCTCTTTAATTCCCTCAAAGTCGGACAGGAGAAGTTCTACTACAAAACCGTTCTGCATAAAGGGCAGTATGTTTATCCTGCCGGAAGTCGAATCAAGAGGGTGCCCGAGCTTCAGATTCTGATCCGTTTCAACCGGTCTGAAGATGGAGTCGCGAGCTACAAAAAGCGTTGGGAGATTGAAACGGCCTTCCGCGCCATAAAATCTTCGGGCTTCAACATAGAGGACACATACCCGCGAGACAGAGAGCGCATCGCACGTCTGCCTGCGATGGTCCGCATCGCTCTCGTATGGACGCATCTCGTTGTTTAACATAAAGATACACACGTTAAACCTATTAAAATTCTGAAGCATGGAAGAAGAGATAAGCGTTGGTCAAGTATGGTCTTAAGGAAATCTCAAATGTGATTTTACGACCGACATACACACCTAAATTCGATGTCTTCAAATTTTTGTCATGTACTTAATATTTATTCTTAAAAAATTTGCAAAAAAATCATAGAAATGGGGAATTCCGCGATACGTAAGGTTGTACATCCATAAGGAATCAGCATGATATCTTCTTCTGACGTTTTAATTTCTCGGCCAGCTGGAATACTGTATGGCAACGGACCTGCAGAGCCGTTATATATATTCCAATCCGGAATTTTCTTGCCCTTCGTCCGAATTTCAAGCGGAGCTCCGGAAATATTCCAGGGATAGGATGTTACGTCGGTACGTACCGCTACCCGGTAATGTTCTTCCATTTTGGCCGGATCTCGTGCAATCAACGCATAATTCCAAGGAGAGGTTGTATGAACCTCCCAAAAACCTTTGTCCAGGCGTCCATTTGCGGGAACATTGTCGTTCCACTGCCATTTTTCCTCAAGACGCAATGCATAGACCAAAGGGCCTCGCTCCACACTTTGGGAGCGTTCGTACCATTCCGTCAGTCGAATCTTCATCGGAAGTTTCAATACCACCAGATCATCATTTCGCCAAGTCCTCTTTATAACAGCTATACCGTTCTTTATTTTATCCAATTTTATGCTTTTGCCATTCACGTGCAATTCAGGAGCCGTACACCATTCAGGGATGCGCAGGTGAAAGGGAAAACAGACAGGATTGTCGGTGTAGATTTGGAAGCGAACCGTTTCTTCGAAAGGATATACGGTTTTTTCCTTGATCAGAATTTGTTGTCCGTTGATCTCTGTTTTGACTTGTGACGGAGAGTAAAGCAGGGCTGCAATTCCCCCGTCGTTTGTTTTATAAAAAAGATTTTGTACGAACTTCGGCCATCCCTGGTGCATGTTGGATGTACAACAAGGATAACCACTTAACAATCCGAAACAGGTGGTCGTTCCATGATGGTTTGTATCAAAATTTCGGTCGCACATCGAAATTTCGACTTGGTTGATTTGCTGAAAATATTGACGGGTCATGAAATTATCCGAGATCTGTGTCGGAAGTGCATTGAATGCAATGCGTTCGATTTGAGATGCATAGTCTGGATCTCCGGCGATTTGCAACATATTCTCCAAAGAGAACATCATCTCGACAGCCGTACATAATTCGGAACCTTGGGTCGGGTTATTGCCGTGCAGCGCCTCGTCTCCAATGATAACTCCGTGTGGCCCGCTGATGAAGGTATTGATATCTTTTAACCCCTGTTTTGCGGCATCTACATATTTTTGCTCCGGGTGGCGCTGGTAATAGATTAACGGGGTCTTCATGCCGTGTGCGAGATTGACACAATGCATGCTTCCCGTATGCCACCAGTTGTGTGAGGTGAATATTTGAGTAAACGGGAAGGTTTGCGAATAAATGATCTCCCCCAGATCCAGCAGAAAATCATCCCCCGTAATATTATACAGCCAATATACGGACATCAAATTGTCGCCGCCGCGATAACGCGCCCAGAAAGTCCAGTGATCCAAAGGATACACAGGTAGTGTCTTCAGTTGATACTGGAAATATTTGGTCATAAAATCGATGACCCGTTTGTCACCGGTAGCCGAATAATATTGCTGCATTACTTTCAACATGACCATTTTGGGCCACCAATCTCCGCAGTTGTTACGCTGGATTCCGACAATGGTATTTTCATAGTCGGTATCGGGACCGAAATACCCGTTTTCCTTTTGGCTTGCCAAAGTCCATTCGATCCAAGGCTTAACTTTGGCAATCAGTTCTGCATCGTCAAGGATGTATGCCAACGGTAACAGACCGTCGATCCAATATGGTCCTCGCTCCCATTGATCTCCGTCTCCTCCTAGCCAGCCATTTGTCGGCCCCATTACGAGAGGATATAACCGGTCTAAGTTGCCAGACAGTCCCTCTTTTTGGCGAACGAGCATTTCTTCGAGCCATCCGGCCGGTTTGATTGCACCTAACGAAAACTCTTGATAGGGATTTTCCTGCAGTCCGGGTTTATCGGCTACTGGCTGGCCATATGCTATCGGCATACCGAGCGATAAAAGTAACGGGCAGACTGCAATTAATCTTATTACACCTTGTAATTTCATAATCATCCAAATATTTTTTAGCAGATGACATTTTTTGAGAATGTATTTATAAGCATCTAATTTACTAACGGATTGGCTTGTATAATACTCTGAAATTCAGCAACTTTAAAGAAAAGATCGCTGCTTTCTCTATGAAGGTTACTGATTCCAAGGATTTGTTAAATTATACAAAACATTCGGTTTCGGGCACCAATCTTCAATCAATCTTTACAAGAATCCGAGCACAAAAAGGCGTGTATACTGTCTCACAACGTGTTCAGTCATCAGTCAGTCTCTTCATCCAAGAGAGCATCGACAGGTGCATCCGGCGGCGGAAAGATTTTTTCCCAAGCGTTTGCATGTATTTTCGGGCCCAAGGAGCTCCTTATTATAAAAGAGCCCGGCAATACGACAACGGGAACACATAATTCAAAAAATTAGCAAATGAACCGAAAACTACTGGTTTTGTAGCTCTTACTTACGACATTTCAAACAGGCAAATACTGTGCTTATTTTCTTTTTAGTCTACAAAAGGTCGATACCCAGTTCAAGTCAATTCGAGGTAAAGCATAGGATAAAATTCCTTATCCATAGCGGTAGGGCTAAACCATGACAAGTTATTTTTCGGGATTGTTTCGGTTCCTCCAATGTTCCCAAACGACTTCTGCCTAAATTATTAACATCATCAAAAATCTCCAAATAAAAGAGGTTGTCAGAAGATGATTCTAAACTGTAAGGGTTTTTCTCACGCTTGCAGACAACCTGAAGATAAATATCCAGTCGCACTCACGGGGAGTGTTATGATCACTTCTTCCATTGAAGTCTGTACCGACTGCTCATATGGCCATTACGGCAGTTTGCTGAACTCGCGTTCGCTCCCTTCCAGATGGCTGTCTATTTCCCCACCAGGACACATCTCCAATAGTGGCGCTAATACACTATCCTCACCGGATAAACATACCATCAATATTCTATTTTTCAATAGTTTACATCTTGAAATCCACCGATTCGAATGAATTATTCATAAATAAAGAGTATCTGTAAAATTAGTAAATTCTTTACTTAACTCACTTTAGTTTACATCCCTCAGTTTTGATTTTTCATGCCCGACTTTTACTCTTTCTATCCCTCCCTTTTCATTGGGCAACAATCTTCCGAAGCCGCCGGAGGAACTTTGCGCAAGGTTTGCCGGTGGCAACTCGTCCTGACCTTGCGTTGTCCGTCCGGCGGCTTATCTTTGCGGCAGAAAGGGAAGGGCTACTTGTTTTTTAACTTTGCTGCGTCGCGTTTGAGCTGTTCGGCCTCTTGAGCTTTCAGCCGCGCCTGCTCGTCGAGAGCCGCCCTTCTGCGTACCAAGCGTTCGTACTTCTCGACATCCTGCCGCATTGAGTCGATACGTCGTTGGTCCCGCTCGACCTCGAACAACTCCTCCAACTCCGACAGCCGTTTCGGTGATGCCTCACCCTTCATCAGCACATAGCGATACTTCAGATCGTTGTCATACCGACTTCGGTCGGGCCGCCAGTCTAAATAGAGTCCGACAGACTGCACCGCAATCACGACAAACATCGACATAAAGAGCCAAAAGTTGCGGGTTGCGTCAAGAGAGAGCGAGAAACGGTGCTGCACCATCCGCGGCGGCAACTCCTCGGGAATCTCCATCCCGACCACTTTCTCTTCCATCTCCGAAATCTGCGCTCCGAGGTCTTTCCTAATCTGCTCCTGCCGATCGGAGATCGCTTGAAGCAGTTGCTTGATCGCGTCCGTATCAACGGGCGCTGCCGACTGTGATCGGGCTTCGGCCAACTCCGTGCGGAGCGTCTTGATAAGGGTCTCCTTCAACTCCTCGTACATCTCAAAGGAGAGTTCCAGGGTGTTCTCTTTCATCTTTCTCGTATTTTAGGTTTGTTATCCGATTTTGCGGGAGCGTGCCTCCATGCGGCGCTTGCGTTCCATCAAGGCTACGGCCATCGCCTCGGCCGCCTTGTTGATCAGCGCCGTAATACGGGCTATATGCTCCTCGGGGCTCTCACCCTCGCGTCGCTGCATCATTTCGAGTGAAAGAGCAAATGGAGAGTCGAATGGCGGCAGCGGAATCGACCCGGCGCTGCCGAGCGACACCGATCCTGCGCCATGGCTTCCGCCTCCTCCACCGCCTCCCGCTGCGGAGAAGGAGCGCCGCCTCCGAACAGACCTGCAAAAGCAGCCCGGAAGCTCCCGGCTGCCGCCTTGAGTCCTGACATCAGGGTCGTATGCCGCTGCTGTGCCTGTCCGAAGTGGCGATCCAACTTCGAGAAACTGAAGGCCCGGTCAACCTTCGAGCCGGAGAACTCCAGCCCGTTTTTCGAGAACAGAACGCCCTGCTTTTGGCTGGTAGAACCGCAATACTTGTAGCGGACATTGATGCCCTGTTCCTTTAATCTCTCTTCCAGTTCGTTCCAGTTCCTGCATTTTGGCAGGCTGTCCTTGAACGCACCGTAGATCTCGTACCGGGTTCAGTCGGGCTCGCGTAGCCGCTCCCGCCAGACGGCCTCCTTGCCCGGTGCCAGATGCAACCCGAAGCGTTCGGTCAGCTCGCGGCACACCTTCGCATTGCGGAGCTTGATGTTGCGGTCGGAAATGGTCTGCCCGTGATCACCTACGCGATTGTAGACCAGATGGCAATGGGGATGGGGCTGGTCGAGGTGCCGCACCAAAAGGTATTGCGTATCGGTGATGCCCATCTTCTGCATGTACTCCCGGGCAATTTGTGTCATCCGCTCGTCGGTGAGCTTCGGGGCATCCTCCGGCGAAAACGAGAGGGAGATATGTCCGACGTTCTGCTGCAGACGGGGATTGAGGCGCGCCTGATCCTCGAAATCCTCGACCATCTCCCGCACACCGGGCGGCTCGACACCCCGAGCCTCCAGCACGCGCGACTGCTCCTTCATCACATAGCCGACCGTGCCGCCGAACGATCCTCCCGAAATGACCTTACCGATCACGGCGCAGGGCTTCGATCATCCGCACCAGCTCGGCCTGAAGCGTCGCATGTCGCACGGCAACGGCTGCAAATCCCTGGGCGTGGGCCAGCCGGGTCAGCTGGTTCAGATTGCGGGCAAGCCTCTTGAGTTGGGCGAGCCATTCGAGATGCTCACTCCGCAGCCGCTCGCGGACCGAGCCGTTGAGAATCAGTTGCCGCAGCACCTCGGTGCGCGGAATACCTGCCGCACGGGCCAGGGCGCGGAGCTTGAAGTTGCTGGCAGTGTTGCACCGCAGGGTGATGCGGTACTCCTGTTTTCGGGCACGTCCCAAAGGCGGACGGCCTCCTTTCTTCGGTGTATTCATGGATTGAAATTTTTGAGTTGAGACCATCGGGATAGGGCCTTGCGGCCGGTTTTTGGCTGACAAAAACACAAACTTGCATCCCTTAAACCTTCATTCCTCCCTTGGGTCGTAATTGCGGTTTTCGGGATTCGGTCTTTGTCTCTTCCGAATCATTCCGAAGCCGTTTGCGGGCGATCCAAAAGTCGTTGAGATCCTTGTAATCACGATAGAGATGCGCATGGTCGATCACCTGGCTGCGAGGACACCGACGGGTCAGTTCGGCGAGGGTACGACGACCCGCCTCGTCGTTGTCCAGAAAGGCATGGATCGTCGGATGCCGTTCGAGGAAAGGAAGCGCCTTCGGCAGGTTGACCACCGAGTTCAGAACTGTGGCGTCGATCCCGAACGGTGCGGGGTGCTTCATCGAGAGGCAGGCGAGGAAGTCCATGAATCCCTCAAAGACAATCACCTTGTCGGACTGGTGATCGACGGTCGTTATCTGTTTGGGCGAAGAGCTTCCCTTGAAGCGTTCGGACCGCAGCTCCCAGCCTCCGCAGTCATTCCGGAAGCCGATGGCGAAAAAGCAGTGGTTGCGGACCTGATAGCGTACCTCCCGACAATATGCCGCCGCAATTCCGGGTACAATGCCGCGTGAGGCAAGATATCCGAATAGGGCCGGATGGCGCAGCGGTGCATCCGAAAGGATACGGAGCGCCGGTTAGGAATTCGGGCTCTCGGTCGGCCGAGCATATCGCTTGCAGATGCGGGCGGCCAGGAGGCTGACGACACCTTCGGCCGCGTGTTGCAGGTGTTCGAAGGCTTCGCTGCGGCTGCATCGTTCCAGTCGCATGATGAGTGCGAGGAGCGTGCCGCCCTCACCAATCCCGAAGTCATACCAGAGATCCTTCTGGTAGTTCACTTTGAAGCTCGGCGTGCGCTCCTCGCGCAGGGGCGAGAGATACATGCTGTAGCCGTTTCGTTCGTACCGGGGCAGAATGCCGCGGCGGGCAAGATATTCCCGGATGGGGACCCGGGGAGCATATGGGGTGGTATTCATTTTTCTGTAAGTTTGTTGAGAAAACCGCGTAAAACGCAGTGAAAGAAAAGGTTGTCGTCTTACAACGTTCTTACACGGCAGTCGGTGCCGTAAGCCCGTAAGCGTTGTAAGATTTTGTAAGAGGATTTGTAAGAAATGTAAGAAGCAGAGAATAAGCCGAATATCCTTTGCTTCCAACAATCTTACAGACCGGAGACATCGTTCAGCAGTTCGTCAAGCAGTTTCCGCGTGACGGTATAGATCCGTGCCGTCTTGCTCTCCTGGCGTTGGGTCAACCCATTGTAGGTGATCGTATAGCGCTGGTAGTAGGTCGGCGGTGCCGGCCGCAGCTGCCAGCTCTCGGTCAGTGTCCGCCGCACGGTGGGATGATCGACCCGAATGCCGCGGATCTCCAGCATGTTCACCATGTCGCTCACGTCGAACTGATACTCCTCCAGCTTCTCGCCATCCAAGATGTCGCGGATGATCGACAGCATCTCGGCTTCGGGCTTGCTGCGGTTGTAGTGGATGATCCGCCGCAGGGCCTCCGTCGCCAAGAGTCGCGGGGAGAACCACAGGCGGCTCTCCTCGCGGGTCGAGAGCGTGCGTCGTTGCAGAAAGAACAGCAGCCCCGGGATTTCAGTCTGCATCCGGGCAAGCAGCTGCTGGTCGTCGTGCGTCAGCGGCGGGATACGCCGCACCCAGTAGCGAGTCTCCGCCGCCTCGATCAGCACGGGATTGCGCTCGTTGTTGGAGCACAGCACGAACTTCCCGAAGAACTCCACCTCCCGGCGGTCGCGCCCCTTTGCCTCGGCCTTGTAGCTGCGGGCCGTCGAGAGGTTCTTGATCCGTTCGGAGTCTTCGCGGCGGTTGAGCAGCACCTCATCCACGCAGATCAGCAGCTTGCCTGCCCAGTCGTCGTTGAACTGCGAACGGAAGTCCTCGTTGGTGTTGAAGGTGACATTCCCGCCGAAGATCAGTTTCAGCAGATTCAGAAAGGTGGTCTTGCCTGTATTGCGCTCGCTGGAGACCAGCAGCAGAACGGGCAGCCTCTGCAAGGGCCGCAGGTAGAGCAGCTGCAGATAGTCATACCCCATCTCGACCTGCTCGCCGAAGATGTGCGACAGAAAGCCGCGGATGTGCGGGAAATCCCCTTCGGCCGGCTGGAAGGGGATCGGTTCGTAACGATTCAGAAAGCCGTGGATCTCCCGCCGGTAGTTCGTGTGGTCGGGAACCGTGCAGAATCCGTCGTACTTCGGAATGCGGGCCAGGTAATCCTTCCCGAAATCCTGGCGCAGGGTCTCGACATTCCACGCCAGGAGGATCTCGATGCTCCGGCCGCTGCTCAACGGCTGCTGAACCCGCTTGTAGATGGTTGTTCCCACGCGAAGATAGGCCGCGCCGGTCTCCTTCCGTTTAGCGGTCATGACGGCCTCCTTTCAGGATTTGTTGCACATCCGCCACACGATAACGACGCTGCCCGCCATACTCCACAGGAACAAGATAGCCGCTCTTTGCCCAGCGCCAAAGCGTAGAGGAGTCAATACCCAACAAGGCAATGGTCTGCTTGCGCGTGTACAATTCGCCCGTTTGCGGCAAGGCTGGCGAGACCAAAGGCGACGGGACGGCCGCTGTCAACTCCCGATGCCATTGCCGGAGATCCTCCAAACGGACGGTGACATGCACGTCACCGCCCATTTCATACAATTGTTTCAGGTCCATAACTCGATCTTTTATCGAACCCAACAGCAGGTTCGGCAGCGAATATAGCTGGTGCTTCCCCTGCACCTGTTTTTGCAATCAAATCACCGCCGTTGCCCCGGAAAACAATTTCAGAAACAGCTATTTTACAAGCTGTTGCAATCGCACACAATCCAAACAAAAAATCCCTACACCTCATCGGTGCAGGGAATATCGACAGAAAGATTCCGCTCCTATTGTTGGATATACTCCTTCAGGTTATCCACCAAACGGATGCCGTAACCGCCATCCGTCGCCCGGAGTTTGGCCCGCAAGGTCTTTGTATTGTACTTGCCCAACGATTCGAATCCCGACTTCAACCACTCGGCCAATTCGCTCTGGTCATAAAACTGGTTGCGGGCGCCCTTGAAGGCATTCCACACATTCCATCCATAGTGGCACAAATCCCCGTAACCGATCCGATCGCCCCGGAGCCGGACCTGAGGGACCGACTCCGGAATCGCTACCATGCAGGCCAGATAAAGCAGCCGACGCCGTAAAATCAACCGATTCGATTCATCAAGGGCTTCACCCAGGATTTGATCCGTATAGGTGTAGACCGTCGAAAGTGCATTTTCGAGAATTTGTGTCTCCGGGTCCGGATCGCCGGGAATCACTTCGGATATCGCGACGGTCGGATCCAAGCTCTTCTCATCCGTCGCATCGACTGCGACTCTTTCCAATTCCTCTTCCACGGTAGAAATCTCCTCCGGTTTGGGCTGCTCTCGACGGAAACGACGGAAGAAACGCTCCGAGAGATCCGCCGAAGTACCCATACTGAAATAGTAAAGCCCTGCCACGCAAAGCCCCGCGGGAACAAGCAACACAAGGGCCCTCCAGAACGGGAAGCCCCGCGAAACCATGATGCAGAACAACACGATGAGGAAAAAGACAAGGACACTCGCCACAATCAAACGAAGCCCTCGATGGAAATATTGATCGGAATTCATAGTTACGATTCGCTGAAAAAATCATCCTCCATTACAACTTTCCGAAACCGATCCCGCAACTCCGCCATCCGTGCGATCAGTCGATCGTACGGCAGCGAATCTCCATAGATGAAATACTCCTGCATCCGCTCATAATCCCTGCGCCATACCTCCGCCAATTTTTCGGGCGGAATAAAATCGATCCGGCTTGGATGGTGCGTTCGATAATCGACTCCGCGAATCGTATTGAATATGCTGCGATGCTTGACAATCTCGGCATACATTCTCGGATCGGCCAAGGCTGCCTTTCCGAAATCCGTATCCATCAGCCGCTCCAAATCGTACAGATGGCGTGTCATTCGCTCGACACGCGGATTCTCTTTCTGAAACTCTTCATGCAGCAAAAACGCTTTCTCCAAAAACGTCCGTGACGGCACGACCGCATAAATCGGGAACACCAATTCTCCGAATACATCGGGATATGCCTCGGCAATCAGCGGACGAATCTCGATCCGCTCACGCGGTTCTTTCATCGACCGGCAGCTGAATTCGATCCGGATTTGCGATTCCACATACTCGATATTCGCATAAATGCTTCGATACGGCAGCAGCACCAGCGTCGGATCAGCATCGGAGTCCTGCGCCGGAACGGCACGCAACTCAAAATCGGAAGCCCCATATCCTTCCAGCAATGCCTGCATTTCCGCAACGAGCCGCTGCTCGATATAGGCCCGCGAAAGTTTCCGAATCCGATCGCGCTGCGACTTGTTGTCCCCGGCAATTCTCCAAAAGGACTTGTCGATTGCAATATCGATGTCCTCCGAGAAGCGTTCTATGACATGCCAACCCTTGCTCAACGACGTACCGCCCTTGAAGGTGATGAAGTCCCGGCACGACGATTCGAACAGGGCTTTCAACGTCATCGTCACCCACCAGTCCTTCTCGACAGCCTGCGGAGGAAGCCCGACACGCTCGCTCGTCTGTGCAACGAACATACTTTTCTGCTCGTCGGAAAACGTCCAAAAATTATTTTTCATAGAACGACATAATGATTTTACGAATCCATGCCGGCACCAACCGCAGATCGGGCAGGATGCTCGACTTCGGAATCCGGGCGAATATCGTCTTCAGTTGGGCGATGTGCTCCTCCGTCACCTGCGGCCGACCGATCTCCTTCAAAGCGAACACGGCAAGCATCAGCGTTTTATTCTGATAGGCCAGATTTTTAAGCGCCACACGCTTGAATCGCAATTTACGACCGTTGAACAGATTGACAGTCCGGGAATTGCCGTCGGTATAAAACACATAGTTCATCGGTACCTGGGCAGACAATCCCAATACATTCAATGCGTGCATACCCGTCGGAACAACCCGGGCTTCGCTCTGCCGGGCTACCTTTTCAGCGATTTCATTGATGGTCGGGTATTGTATGCCCAGTCCAAACTTTCTGTCGATTTTGGGATAGCAATAGAGGCCCCTCGCAATACGGACTAAACCGCCTTTTCGGGTAAGCCGTTCCAATGCCTTCGCAACCGATACGGCCGATCCATACACAGCGAAATCGGATGCGGAATACAACTTACCCCTCCCGCACTTTTTTGCCTTATTAAGCATCTTATCCTCTATTGTTTGCATATATTTATCCACATATATATGTCGCAAATATATACAAATTTATCGACAAAACAAATCTTACTCCAACACGCTTACTGCATCACGCTTGATATCCATGTCAATATCACGATAACGGGCGAACGCCCGGCTGCCGTCCTTATGACCGGACATCGCTCCCACGATCGCAGGGTCTTTCACGCTTTTATAAACATTCCCGATGAATGTCCGGCGCGCCATGTGCGACGAAGCAAGGTCGCAGATCGGCACCTGAACATTCTGCCGCGTCCGCTGGTCGATCGTCGTCACCATGCGCGTAAGTCCCGCTTTACGGAACGCCGCTTTGATATAGACATTATACTTTTGCTCCGAAATAAACGGAAACAGCGTTCCCCGGTTCTCATCGAGGTATTTGCGAATCAACTCCTTCGCAGCACCGATCAGCGGCACCGAGACCGTCACCACCCGGTCGTCTCGCGTCTTACGGGGAACATATTCGATGCAATCGCCGATGATATTGGCATAGGTCATCTTGTAAAGGTCGCTCACCCGGCAACCGATCATACATTGAAAAACAAAAATATCTCGTTGCGTTTCCAGCTGCTTGTCATCCCCCATATCCGCTTCGGCCAACTGTTTGCGTTCGTCTGTCGTAATATAGATGGGCGTACCGTAAACAATCTCCGCAATCTTATACTGCTTGAACGGATTATTGGAGGTATGTCCGTTATCGTTTAACCATACATAGAACGACCGCAGACGAATCAACATATCCGAAACGTAATTCATTCCCCGCTCTTTCGGACGGCCGGGAATTACCGTTTCTCCCGCAGCATTGAGATAGGGGCCACGCTTCACAGGCAGATTCTTCCTCACCTTCGGCCGAGCATACGGCACCTCGTCGTACAACTCCGGATGTTCGTCGAAAATATCCGGTTCTTTCATCAGAAATACCCCGAAATCATCAAGTGTCGTCGGAGATACGGTGTGTACATCCAGCACGAACCGTCGGTTCGACAGTTTCCGATACAGCTCATATCGCTTCAGCGTCCGCACCAAGACATTGAAATGTTTGACACGCGACTCGGACAATTTGTGTGTAGTGAGATATTCATTTGTCAACGAGAAAAAATCTATTTTCTTATCCTCGACGGAAGTCGCCGTCTTCGGCCGCAAAGTGCGCCGGATCAACTTTTCGAGCCACTCGCGCGTAACGGTCGATTTGTCGTCTGCCGCCTCGACCGAGGTCTCTATCACATCGACCAACTCTTTCAATTTCGTCCGCTTTGCCAACAGCGCATCGCGTTCTTCTCCCGGAATATTCGGAATATTGATATCGTTTTTCTTTCCCCAGCGTTTCCGATCGACCCAAATTCCGGATGGCACTCGTACACGCGATTCACGGGAAACATAGACGCGGAAATTAACCTGCGATTCTCCCGCGCTGTTCTCCCCTTGCGCCAAAACATATGTAACTTTTGCCATACATCCTCATTTTATACTCACAAAGATATGATTTATATTCGAATATAGCAATACTTTCGCGTCCGCACTGTGTCCGCATTTTTGCAAAACAGCTAAAAACAGACAAAATACATTTCACAGCATATAATTTTAATATACTATATTTCAATACATTATAAATATATTCAAACTTTAGTTGTTTGTATATGTTTTCATAAATCAACCCTTGTCCTGGGCACACGAAACCAAAACCGCAGCTGATTGTCAATCGGCTGCGGTTTTTCATTTTCGTTTTGTTCGCCCCCCACTTGCACCGCTCGTCACATTCCCCCGGCCGGCGCCCGGGCAACAAGGGCCGGCGCATGGCGATTCACGCCGCAAGGGTGCATGAAATCGAATCGCACGCACATCGTTTCAGTCTGAAGGTTCTTACGCGTGCGACTTCTTCGCCACGAACAGCGCGAGGATGAACGACAGGGCCGAGGCTGCGATCCAGAAGACGATCGCCGTGTCGAAGTCGTAGGACGTGACACCGTCGGTGACCGTCTTGCCCGAATTGATGAGCCAGCCGCTGACGATGTCCTGCAACCCGGCGCCGACGTAGCTGGCCATTCCGACGATGCCCAATGCGGCGCCCGTGGCTTCGCGCGGCACGATGTCGATGGCCATCAGCCCTCCGAGGAAGCAGATCAGCACCCCGATGGCCATGCCGAATAACACCATGCTCAACAGGTTGACGAACATGCCGTCGCCCGAATAGAGGAACAGACACAGGGCGATGGTGTTGAGCACGCCGAATCCGAACGCCAGCACGTTGCGGCGTCCGTGGAACAGCGTGTCGGACAACCATCCCGAAAAGACCGTTCCGACGATCCCCAGCAGGGCGTTGACCGAGATGACCTGCGTGGCCGTGGCCAGCGAATATCCCTTGACCTCCTGAAGGAACAGCACGCCCCAGCCGTTGATGGCGTAGCGCGAGACGTACATGAAGGCGCTCGACAGCGCCAGCACCCAGACGAAGGGGTTGCGAATGACCGAACGCTGCAATTCGGAGGTGGCCCCGTGGTCGTGGCTCTGCTCGGGCGCCTCCTCGCCGGTCAGCACCTCGATCGGGGGCAGGCCCTTCGATTCGGGGGTGTCGTGGAGCAGGAAGACGATCACCAGCACGCCCAGCACCCCGGCCAGGGACGATCCGACGAATCCCCACTGCCAGCCGAAGATGCCGACGACAGCTCCGACGAAGAGGAACGAGAGGAACTCGCCGAGGTTGTGGCTGGCGCTGAAAAAACCGTAGTAAGTGCCGCGTTTGCTCA
>ENA-ORUI01002589-ORUI01002589.1-human-gut-metagenome-genome-assembly--contig:-NODE-2589-length-14735-cov-3.091281_pt1 | contig 14735 bp, 13 predicted proteins | sample MGYA00242078_ERZ509205 | MGnify/ENA primary metagenome ERZ509205 (study PRJEB26280, sample SAMEA2338828) | human gut metagenome | biome: human gut; feature: human-associated habitat; material: faeces... | reverse complement strand
CCAGTCCCATGACGAACAGCGCCGTCGACAGCGCATCGGCCAGCGTATCGTCCTGCGCAACGACGCTGACGGATTTCACTCCGCTTTCGGCGGGGCAGCCGGTATGCGGGTCTAAAATATGGTGATAGCAGACGCCGTTTTCCTCAAAATACCGCTGATACGCGCCGGAGGTGACGACGCAGGCGTCTTCAATGGAAACCGTGCCGAAATATGCCTCCGGCCTGTCCGGGTCCTGCAGGCCGACCGTCCACGCGCTGCCGTCCGGCTTCTTCCCCACAGCGGCAACATTGCCGCCAAGGGAAATGATCGCGGACGTGACGCCCGCTTCCCTTAAAATTGTCCGGACGCGTCCTGCCGCATAGCCCTTGGCGATGCCGCCGAGGTCGAGCTGCGCGCCGTTTGTCAGCGTCACGGAGATACCGTCCAGCTGCACAAGCCCGGCTCCGGAGCTCTGCATGGCCTCGGCCAGCGCATCCGGCTCCGGCACGCGGTACGCGCCGGTCGAAAAGCCCCACGCTTCCGAAAGTGCGCCGAGCGCCGGGTCATAGGCCCCGCCGGTCTGTTCGCAGAGCGTCAGCGCCGTCTGTAAAAGCGCCGCCGTCTCCTCACCGGCTGTTCCGCCGCCCGTTTCGTTCAGCCGGGCCAGCGCCGCTTGTTCGTCCCGGCAGGAAAGCACGCCCTCCAGCCGGTAAATTTCAGCTTCCGCCTGCGCCAGCGCATCCTCTGCCGCCGGGCCATAGGCGCGCAGCTGCATGACGGTGTCCATGGCAAAAAATTCGCGCTCCGCGCTTTTTTGCGCACAGCCGCACAGCAGAAGCGGCAGGCACAGGACGATCAAAAACCAGCTTCGCTTCATACCGTATCCTTTCTGCGCAGCCATATAAAATCCGCATGGCACATCTGACATATACGATATCAGGCTTTTTGAAAAAATCAAGTTTTTTCGAATTTTATGTGAAAAATGACGGATTCTGAACAGGAAAAAACAATATAAATATATCGATATAAAAACGCATATTGCATATATGAATCGTGATATATTCGAGCCTTTCGCCGTCTCATGCTTGACAAACGGACAGACGCGCTGTAAGTTATACAAGTATGAAAATTACCCTGCAAAGGAGGCTCGTGCGTGGCAGGCGGAAAGCATATTCTGGGCAAGGCGAAGCGGCATATTTTCGGCACGGCCAAGGTCGGCGAAAAGGGCCAGATCGTCATCCCCAAGGACGCGCGGCAGATCTTCGGCGTAAAGCCTGGCGATACGCTGCTCATTCTCGGAGACGAGGAAACGGGCATCATCGTCACCAAGCCGGACGTGCTGCGCGACGCGGCAGATGACATTTTCGGGAAAATGGAGAAATAGAGGATGGAACTTACGACACTATATGAATCGCTCGGCGTGAGCCGCGCGGTATATGAATACGGAGAAATGATTTTAGACGGCCTGAGGCCCCGCTTTGAGGCCATTGACCGGACGGCGGAATACAACCAGACAAAGGTGCTTGCCGCCATGCAGAAAAACAAGCTTTCGGCAGGCTGCTTCGCCGCTACGACGGGCTATGGCTACGACGATATGGGCCGCGAGGTGCTAGAAAAGGTCTATGCCGACTGCTTCCATACCGAAGCTGCGCTTGTCCGCCCGCAGATCACCTGCGGCACGCACGCGCTGGCCGTCGCGCTGAGCGCGAATCTGCTGCCGGGCGACGAGCTTTTAAGCCCGAACGGCGCGCCGTATGACACGCTGGAGGAGGTCATCGGCATCCGTCCGTCCAAGTGTTCGCTGATGGAATATGGCGTGCAGTACCGGCAGGTCGACCTGCTGCCGGACGGCACGTTCGATTTTGACGGCATCCGCGCCGCAATCGGCCCCAAAACAAAGCTCATCACCATCCAGCGCTCGAAGGGCTACGCGACAAGGCCGTCGTTCTCCGTCGCGCAGATCGGGGAGCTGATCGCGTTCTGCAAGCAGTGCAGGCCGGACGTTCTGTGCATGGTCGACAACTGCTACGGCGAATTTGTCGAGCGGGCCGAGCCGTCGGACGTGGGCGCGGATATGATCGTCGGCAGCCTGATCAAAAACCCCGGCGGCGGGTTGGCGCCGACCGGTGGCTATATCTGCGGTACACAGGAATGTGTTGAGCAGTGTGCGTACCGTTTGACCGCGCCCGGTCTGGGTGCGGAGCTTGGCGCAACGCTTGGTCTGATGCAGTCATTTTTCCAAGGCTTTTTCCTTGCCCCGACTGTTACAGCCTCTGCCGTCAAGGGTGCGATATTTGCCGCCGGCGTATATGAAAAACTGGGCTATCGGTGTGTTCCGGCTTCCACCGAAACACGACATGACATTATACAGGCAATAGAATTGCGCAGCCCGGAGGCAATGGTTGCCTTCTGCAAGGGCGTGCAGAGCGCCGCACCGGTAGATAGCTATGTAACGCCGGAGCCGTACCCCATGCCAGGTTATGATTCCGATGTTATAATGGCGGCAGGCGCCTTTGTTCAGGGCTCATCTATTGAACTTTCAGCCGATGGCCCCATTCGCGAGCCTTATGCCATCTACTATCAGGGCGGGCTTACCTGGGCGCATGCCAAGCTGGGTATTCTGATGTCCCTGCAGAAAATGTGCGATGCCGGAGTGGTTGAACTGCCGAAAGAATGACCCCACCGCTAATTGAAGCCGAAGACTTTTTGACAATAGGAGATACTATGAAACAAAAAATGAAAAGATTGTGGAACTACTTTACTACTTATGAAAAGATCTGGTTTATCAGCATTACAGTGCTGGCGTTTGTCTTTGCCTTTCTCTTCCCGGAGGAGGATTTTGGCGGAGTAAACGGCAAGGTCATCATGGCGCTGTATCTGCTGGATATTCTATTGAATATAACCTGTGAGCTGCTTATTTCCAAGCAGAGCAAGTGGAACTTTATTGTTTCACTGGGAGTAGAGATTACCGAGATCCTTATCTGTGTGGTGCTCTCTTACCGCTTTGCTACCATGGCAACGACACTGTTCTTCTGGATCCCCATTGACATTATCAGCTTTATCAACTGGAACCGTCACAAGGACAGGGAGCAGGAGGAACTGACCGAGGTACGCCGGCTGACAGGGCTGCAGGAGGTGCTGGTTCTCGCCGGTATTGTTATATGGACGGTAGTCGTTGGATACTTCCTTACCACACTGGAGATTGAAGGGCTGCTTTCCTCCACCCCCACATTGGAGACTGTTGTTTGCTATTTAGATGCCTGCGCCAGTGCAGTGGGCATTGCCAATGGTGTGTTTATTCTGCTGCGTTACCGAGAACAGTGGATCGCATGGTACATCTGCGCTCTATTGGAGGCTGCAATCAATATCATTTCCGGTCAGTGGGTGCTGCTGGTGCTCAAGGCAGGCTACCTGACCAATACCACCTACGGATATATTAAATGGACACAATATATTAAAAAGCATAAGAATGAGCCCGCGGCATTGCAGGCAGATAGGGCAGGAGACCTTTTATAAGAAGAGATTCCCCGTTTTTCTTTCAAAGGAAAAGCGGGGAATTTCTTTGCTTGCATTTTGCTTTCAATAAGTGTATGATGGTGAATGTCGCACATCATCAGTCGGGAGGAAAATATGCAAAACAAACTGTTCGGGAGCCGCGAGTTTTATCGGCGCGTGCTGGCAATCAGCGTTCCCATTATGATCCAGAATGCCATTACAAATTTTGTGAGTCTTTTGGATAATATAATGATCGGACGGGTAGGCACCGTAGAAATGTCCGGTGTTGCCATTGCAAACCAATTGATTTTTGTCTTTAATATGCTTGTGTTTGGCGCTGTAGCCGGTGCGGGCATATTTGGCGCACAGTTTTTCGGGAACAACGATATGGACGGTGTGCGTCATACGCTTCGCTTTAAGCTGGTAATCTGTACCTTGTTGACTGCGGTTTCTATCGCAGTACTTATTCTTTGGGGACCCCAACTGATTAATCTCTACTTAAAAGGAGAGGGCAGCGTGGAGGATGCAGAGGCTTCACTGCGCTATGGGTTAGAGTATATGAAGGTGATGTACATTGGAATGCTTCCCTATGCCATCACGCAGGCGTATGCTGCAACGCTGAGAGAGACTGGGGAGACACTGTTGCCGATGAAGGCGGGTGTTGCGGCAGTATTGGTAAACCTGACCTTTAATTATATTCTTATCTTTGGACATTTTGGTGCGCCGCGCATGGGTGTAGTTGGCGCTGCTGTGGCGACGGTTTTATCCCGTTTTGTAGAGCTGGTTATTGTAGTTACATGGGCTCATCGCCATACGGCTCGCTTCCCGTATGTTGAAAAACTATATCAATCGCTTCACATTCCGGGACGTCTGTTCCGTGATATTCTGCGGCGCGGTACTCCGCTTTTGCTTAATGAAGGACTATGGGCTGCCGGTATGGCGATGCTAAACCAATGCTATTCGCTGCGCAGCCTTGATGTAGTGGCTGCTACCAATATCAGCAGTACAATCTGGAACCTGTTTGCCTGTGTATATTTGGCTATGGGCAGCGTGATCAGTATAATGGTGGGGCAGGAGCTTGGCGCAGGGAACTTTGAGCAGGCGAAAATAACCGCACGGCAGACGACATCTTTTTCTGTGGTGCTTTCGGTTGGGGTCGGTGTATTGATGGCATTTACCGGAACCTATTTCCCGTTTATTTACCGCACGACCGATGCTGTTCGCCATTTGGCAACAAGTCTCATCGGAATCGGTGCTTGCCTGATGCCCTTTACGGCAATGACAAATGCACTGTACTTTACACTTCGTGCCGGCGGAAAGACAATAGTGACTTTCCTGTTTGACAGTGCGTTTGTGTGGGGTGTCAATATTCCCGTGGCATATGTCCTCAGCAGATACACAACCATGCCGATCCTGCTTCTCTATGCATGCTGTCAGAGCCTTGAAATTATTAAATGTATCATCGGGGCTGTGATGGTGAAGAAGGGTATTTGGATCAATAATATCGTGGCGGATAAAAAAGGAGATTCATGACCGATTCTTCTATTTCCTCCGGAGCAGAGATGCTTCGGAGGATTTTTTTGATTCAATGGATTTGATGTTTTTTTTACAAAAGCAGCGTTTTGCACTTTACATAGCAGCGTTATCCTAAAGACGCTGAAAGAAAAAAGAACATGAAAAAAGAAAGGAAACAAAACTATGAAAAAGTACATTGCAATTCTTCTGGCAATCGCCTGCGCTGCCGCATTGCTGCTGACCGGCTGCGGCAATACCAATGAACCCCAAGCCGACCCTCAGCCCAGCGAACTGTCCGGCTCGGTGTCCACCGATGGCTCCACCTCTATGCAGAAGGTCATCAATACATTGGGCGAAGCCTTTATGAATGAAAACAAGGGTATCACATTTACCTACAATCCCACCGGTTCCGGCTCCGGCATCAAGGCGGTACAGGAAGGCCGCTGTGATATCGGTCTTTCCAGCCGGGCGCTGAAGGCGGAGGAAAAGGAGGCCGGCCTGAAGGAGACCGTTCTGGCCTATGATGGCATCGCCATTATTGTAAACCCAGAGAACCCCGTAAGCGACCTGACCCTGGAGCAGATCGCCGATATCTACACCGGCAGGATCACCAACTGGAAGGACCTTGGTGGCAATGACGCCGAGATTGTTCTCATCGGCCGCGAGGCCGGCAGTGGCACCCGTGACGGCTTTGAGACCATCACCGGCACCTCCGATGCCTGCCAGTATCGTCAGGAACTGACCTCCACCGGCGATGTTATCACCACTGTGGCCCAGAACCCCGATGCCATCGGCTATGCTTCTCTGGCTTCCATTAAGGACACCGTGAAGGCCCTTTCTGTTGGCGGTATAGTACCTACCGAGGACAGTGTAAAGGACGGCAGCTACGCCATCCAGCGCCCCTTTGTACTGGTGACCGTAGAGGGCAGGGCCCTAAGCGAGTGCGCACAGAAATTCTTTGAGTACATCACTTCTTCCGAGGCAGCGGGTCTCATTTCCGCTGCCGGGGCGGTAGCCGCCAACTAAAGTGTATGGAAAAAGACGGCGGCAATAGCAGCCGTCCTTTTCTGTTTTTAAGGGGAGAAATGCAGATGAAAAAAACCGGCGAGTTTATCGTTCAAGCGATCTTCTTTCTACTTGGACTTATTACTGTGGGGTGCGTGCTGCTCATCAGCGGTTATCTGATTGTTTCCGGCATACCGGCAATTCGACAAATCGGCTTAGGTAACTTTCTTTTCGGCAAGGTGTGGGCTTCTACCGCAGCGGAACCGTCCTTCGGCATACTGCCGTTTATTCTAACCAGCGTATATGGAACAGCAGGAGCAATTGTATTGGGCGTACCGATTGGCTTTCTTACGGCTGTTTATCTTGCAAAGCTGGCACCACCCAAAATAAAAAGCGCAATGCAATCGGCGGTAAGCCTGTTGGCGGGCATTCCTTCGGTGGTTTATGGTTTGGTGGGTATGATGGTTTTGGTGCCGAATATCCGCAAGATCTTCCATGTTCCTGATGGCGCCAGCTTATTGGCGGCGATTGTCGTGTTGGCGATAATGATCCTGCCGTCCATTATCAAGGTTTCCGTTACGGCACTGGAAGCTGTTCCGAAGGACTATGAAGACGCCTCTCTGGCACTGGGGGCGACGCCCATTGAGACCTATTTTAAGGTTTCGGTTCCTGCAGCACGCAGCGGAATTGCTGCGGCGGTGGTGCTTGGGGTAGGACGAGCCATTGGCGAAGCAATGGCTGTTATGATGGTTTCCGGCAATGCGACCAGTCGTATGCCGAGCCTCTTTGAGAGCGTTCGGTTCTTAACTACTGCGGTCGCCAGCGAAATGTCCTATTCCTCTGGCTTGCAGCAGCAGGCGCTTTTCTCCATTGCTTTGGTGCTGTTCCTGTTTATTATGCTGATCAATGCCGGACTGAACCTGCTGCTGAAACGGAACAAGGGAGGCTGACAATATGAAAGATCGATTGAGCGGCAGAAGGCGTGCCTATGCCGTGATAATGAAAGCCCTGATGGGAACTGCGACAGCCTTGACAGCGGCGCTGGTTCTCTTCTTGATCGTTTATGTTTTGAGAAAGGGGCTGCCTAATTTAAGCTGGCAGCTTTTATCTACAGCCCCCAGCTATCTGGCGGGCACCATTGGAATTCTACCGGACATATTAAACACATTATATATTGTTCTGGCAACAATTCTGATTGTGGTACCGCTGGGCGTTGGAGCGGCGATTTACCTCACCGAATATGCAGCAGGCAACCGCATTGTTTCGGTCATTGAATATGCTGCAGAAACGCTTTCAGGGATTCCGTCCATCATTTACGGCTTGGTAGGCATGCTGTTTTTCTGTGAATTTTTTGGAATGCAAACCTCCCTTATTGCAGGTGCGTTGACTCTTGTTATTATGAACCTGCCCACGGTGATGCGTACGACTCAGGAGAGCCTGAAAACCGTCCCGCAAAGCTACCGGGAGGGTGCGTTTGGATTAGGCGCAGGGAAATGGCGTGTTATCCGGACAGTTGTGCTGCCGGGTTGTGTGGACGGTGTTATCACAGGGGCTATCCTTTCGGTCGGACGCATTTTGGGGGAGTCTGCGGCGCTGTTGTTTACAGCAGGCTTCGGCCATGTAATGAATGACTTTTTTACTGCCATTACAAAACCGGGTGCAACCCTTACGATTTCTCTGTATTTTTATGCTAAGGAAGACGGAGAATTTGGAATTGCGTTTGCGATTGCAGCTATCTTAATGGCAATGACCTTGTTGCTCAATATTGCCGCCGGCTTAGTTTCGCGGCACTTTGGAAGGGAGAAAAACAATGAGTGATATTATTTCGGTGCAGGATTTGAACCTATGGTATGGCAGCCAACAAGCACTGCACCACATTAATCTGGATATTCCGGAAAAGAGTATCACGGCGTTTATAGGTCCGTCCGGCTGCGGAAAATCTACTCTACTTAAGACACTCAACCGTATGAATGATCTTATAAAGGGAGTTCATATCACAGGCAAGGTAAGCTATAATGGACAGGATATCTATGCTCCATCGGTAGAAGTCAGTGAGCTGCGGCGCCAAATCGGCATGGTGTTCCAAAAGCCGAATCCATTTCCCATGAGCATTTATGATAATGTGGCATACGGACCTCGAACGCATGGTATCCGTAAAAGAAACGATCTGGACGAGATTGTAGAGCAATCCTTGAGGGACGCAGCAATATGGGACGAGGTAAAAGACCGATTGAGAAAAAATGCTTTGGGACTTTCCGGCGGACAGCAGCAGCGGCTATGCATTGCCAGAGCGTTGGCTGTGGCACCGAATGTGCTGCTGATGGACGAACCAACCAGTGCGCTTGACCCCATTTCCACCTCCAAGATAGAGGAGCTGGCAATGGAACTGAAGGAGAAATATACCATTGTCATCGTCACCCATAATATGCAGCAGGCAGTCCGAATTTCGGATCAGACAGCGTTTTTCCTGCTGGGAGAACGAATCGAGTATGGGAATACAGAGGAATTGTTCTCTCAGCCTAAGGAGAAAAAGACCGAGGATTACATCACAGGGAGGTTCGGTTAATGAGAAGTCATTTTGATGAACAGTTGGCACAGCTCAACCGTGAGTTGACTGAAATGGGTGCCCTGTGCGAGGAGGCTATCGCCCTTGCTGCCAAGTCTCTTGTCGACTGCGATAAAACACTGGCGGCAAGAATTGCACCGCTGGACGGAGAGATTGATCAGAAGGAACGGGGGATTGAAAGTCTCTGCCTTAAACTGCTGCTTCAACAGCAGCCGGTTGCCAGAGACCTGCGACAAATCTCCGCAGCTTTGAAAATGATAACCGATATGGAGCGAATTGGCGATCAGGCGGAGGATATTGCAGAGATCGTTACCTACATGGAATGCGAATGCTCCGAAAGCTTACTGCTGAGGGAGATGGCAAAAGCGACAATTAAAATGGTAACGGAAAGTGTAGATGCCTATGTGCGGCGCGACATCGAACTGGCAGAGCGTGTAATTGCTGAGGACGACATTGTGGACGATTATTTCAGCAGGGTGAAACGAGAATTGATTGCACAGATTGCGGATAATCCATCGGGTGGAGAACAGACCCTTGACCTTTTGATGATTGCAAAATATTTTGAACGGATTGGTGATCATGCAGTAAATATCGCAGAATGGGTCATTTTCTCAGTAACGGGTATTCACAAAAGCAGCGAGATGGCATGAAATTTATTACGCCACATGTGATAAAACGCCGGTACACAGCATCATCAATGGGAGAGCATCTCTTGCATGAATGGCGGTGTACCGGCATCGATTTGTTCAGTTTTGCTGTCGAATCTCAATAGGCAACAAGGGATAACTGGTTAATGCTTCACTGTTCAGGTCGGTTCGATGCATGTCCACAGCCGTAATCTGAGAATTTTCATAGGTTGTATAATAATAAATTCCGCGGCTGGCATTGCAGCAGGAGGTATAAATGGTGATTTCATATTCATTGGGTGAGACCTCACAGCAACCGCGCACCTGCTCTACCGAGCCGAGAATGTGAAAGAACTGGCTGACGCTTTCCGATTCGCCTTCGCTGCTGACCGAGTTTGCTCGTGTGAAAGCGACCCGTACAAATCGAGAATCGGAAGACAGATCGCCCGGAAGGCCTTTAGCTCCCATGCCACGGCTGTAGCAGGGCAGTTCAATTTCCGGTGCAAAGGTGTTTTCCGGCTGGCGGGAGGAAAGACCACGGTATCGGTTCAATATCGCCAATTGCTGGGGGAACGGAGGGTTGTTGGTCAGCACGCCTACAGGGTTATCATAAATATGCAGTCCATCAGCCATACTTTCCACCACAATAGCCCCCGATGCATCAGCGATGATCCAATGCAGGGAAGCAGACGGCAAATGACTGTTAAAAGGCGTGTCAGTCAGATTTAAGGTTTCCAGTGCATTACGTGCTTCCAGCAGATCGGCACAGCGAGCAAGCAGCCATGGGATAAACTCAAACTGTGCAATGTTCTCTTTCCTCGCGCAGGGGGAGGAATAGACGGCGTTTCCGACAAAGTTCAGCCCTGCCATGCCGAGTCCTTTTTCATTGATGGCATCGTAATAAAGCGGATAGCCTTCTGTCACGTATGCCATGCCGATTATAGCATAATGCTCGGTCAGCACTGTACTATGCCGTAAATGAATCGGGAAGCGACGGGGCATAATAGTCCCCATAGGAAAATTCATAATCCAGGGTTCGTCCGAAATAAAAGTGTTCTGTCTGATAGGTGGCTGCAGTACACATATTTAATTCTCCCCTTTATGCGATATTGGAAAACAAAGGTACCATAACTTCGCAGAATGTGCTACAATACCATTATTGCTTATTTTATCTTAAATATAGCAGATTGCATTCTTTTTGACAAGACAACTAACCATTCTGGAGGGATATACATACATGTTGGAAAGATATGAGATTATGCGGGAAATAGGCCCCAGTATTTGTGATTTTGAGGGAAAGCTGAGTTATGCAGAAGCTTTTGGACTGTTTATGGATATCGCTTCCACCCATGCGGAAATGCTCGGGATCGGTGTGAAGGCGATGGCTCAAAAAAATCTATTTTGGCTGACAGTAAAAACACAGATCAACTTTATCAGAAGACCGTCCATGCTGCAGGGAGTCTCCCTGCAAACATACCCGGAAAAACCGGATAAAATGCGTGGAAACCGCAGCTATATCCTCAGCAGTAAAGGGGATACGCTGATGGTTGGCAAAACAGAATGGGCAGTTATTGATACTAAAACGCACAAACTGGTACCATTGCAGGGGATTTATCCCGCAGAGCTATGCTTCAATAACGAAAGCTCCTGTATGGAGCCGTTTGCTCGTATCCCGGATCACTTTGAGGGGATCGAGCCGTATGCTGAGTATCGTGTACGCTCTACGGATATAGATGTGGGCGGTCACATGAATAATACCGCTTATGCACGTGCTGTTATGGGAACCTTTTCCGTTGCGGAGCTGAAATCCATGAACATCAACCGCATGGACATCATTTACCGATCCTCCTGCTATGAGGGGGAACGGTTGGATTTTCGCCGGAAGCAGACTGAGACAGGGTTAGATATCCGCGTATCACGTGGGGAAGAGACGGTTCTGCTGGTGCGCATTCAATAGGCAAGAAAGCATTATGAAATTGAAGAAAAGAGATTCAAAGGATAAAAGCCCTTGTTGCTTGCTGCTTTGATGCAATCCGGTGCCTTTGATGCCTTAATGTAAGCTGTTGAAAAAATATCCGCCGGTGTATGGTACGATTTGTACGGAATATACCGGCGGATATACTTATTCAGTTTTAATCATTAAGAGTACGCATTCACAATGCGCTGTCCTCGGGAAAAGATCGACAGGCCGATAGCACTGCAGCGTATAGCCCTTCTCCCGCAGGACGGCAGCGTCCCGCGCCATGGTAGCAGGATTGCAGCTTACCATTACAATGCGGCTGGGTGCCATGTGTACAACTGCCTCCAGTGTTGCACTGTCACAGCCCTTGCGCGGAGGGTCAAGGACGACCACATCAGGGCGCAGTCCACGCTCCGCCAGAATTTGCGATGCTTTTCCCGCATCTGCACACAAAAATTCCGCATTCTGTACCCCTGCACGCAGGGCATTTTCTTGGGCGTTTTCTACGGCGCTGGGAACAACCTCGACGCCGATGAGCTTTTGCTCTGGCTGTACCATGGAAAGACCAATGGTGCCGACTCCGCAGTAGAGATCAAGCAGCGTTTCCTGTGGCTTCAGCGCTGCCAGCCGTGCGGCTTCGTGGTAGAGCTGCTCGGCAGAATCGTGGTTCACCTGATAGAAGCTGTGGGCTGAAAGAGAAACTGAAATGCCGCACATGGTATCATGCAAAACGCCGGATCCTGTCAGCACCGTTTGCTCTGCACCAAGGATCACATTATCGCGCCGCGTATTATGGTTTAGCAATACGGTGGCGATGGATGGAAATGCAGCTTGAGCCTCTTGTGCAAATTGCTCTGCCTGCGGCATTCTTCTGCCATTTATAATCAGACAGAGCATAATGCTGCCGTCTGTGGATGCCTGCCGCAAATACAGATGCCGAAGGAGCCCTTTCCCGCTTTGCTCGTTATAGATGGTCAGCTTGTGTCTATCGGCAAAATGGCACACCCATGCAGCGATCTCGCTGAATTCTTTCGGCTGTAATGCACAGTCCCCGCAGGGAATGACGGTATGGCTGCGCGGCGCGAAAAAACCGGTGAAGCAACCTTCTCCCGCTTGACCGAAAGGGAACTGTGCTTTATTGCGGTATCGATCATGGCTTGGAGAAGGAAGTATAGGCAGCGGTTCCATTGAAAACCCGCCGATGCGCTGTACGGCGTCCCGCACCCAGCCGTTTTTTGCCCGCAGCTCCGCCTCATAGGTGATATGCCGCAGGCTGCACCCACCGCAGCGCTTATAGCAGGGGCAGTCCGGCTCAATACGGTCGGGGGAGGGCGTCAATATTTCCTCAATAATGCCGTAGCAGTAGCTTTTTTGCACCTTAACGATCCGCACCCGCAGTTCATCGCCGGCGGCAGTCATCGGCACAAATACTGCAATGCCGTCAGCGTGTCCGATCCCGTTGCCTTCGTTGGTAATACTCTCTATCGTCAGGGGGATAATATCGTTCTTTTTTAACATGGCTTCTCCTCTTGGATTTCCGTTAAAACTTTATTTTCATTATATCATCTTGATTTTTATTTGGGAACAGCAATGAGGCAAAAATACTTTTCATCATGCATTTCTCGTGCTATAATACGTTAGCTGAATGATTGAGGAAGGGGGTGCTTTCAATGCAGGTTTCGTTGCAAAATGTCAATAAAAGCTATGGCAGTGATACCATTTTCTCTGATGTCACAGCAAAAATTGAGGATCATGACCGCATTGGCTTGGTCGGACCAAACGGCACCGGAAAGACCACCCTTCTGCGCGTTATCTGCGGAGAGTTGGAACCAGATGATGACTCCGGGGAAATTATACGAGGCACCAATCTTTCTATTGGATATCAAAAACAGAATTGCGGTCTTTCTTTTGAGGGAACTATCTGGCAGGAAATGCAATCTGTTTTTGCCGATGTGTATGCATTGGAGCGCCGCATGAAGGAATTAGGCGATCTGATGGCGAAAGATAATTCGCCTGCATTGGCGGAGGAATACCGTCGTACAGAAGACGCATTTCTTGCGCGTGACGGTTATCAGATTGAGGTAAAGATAAAAACAGTACTTACCGGCATGGGTTTTGCCGAGCATGGCTTTGATAAATGCGTAGACAAGCTTTCCGGCGGTGAGCAGACTCGTCTCGCAATTGCAAAGCTTCTGCTTGAAGCCCCAAGTCTGCTGATTTTAGATGAGCCGACCAACCATCTTGATTTTGCTACACTAGGCTGGTTGGAGGATTATCTTGCAGGTTATAAGGGTGCCCTGCTGGTTGTTTCACACGACCGCTACTTCCTTGATAAACTTTGCAATAAAATATGGGAGCTGGAGGACGCGACTCTGTGGGAATACAAGGGAAATTATACCGCCTACACCAAACAACGGGAGGAACAGGACACCCGCCAGAAAAAGCTGTATGAACAACAGCAGGAAGAGCGTGCCAAGCTGGAGGATTATGTGGCACGCAATCTGGTGCGTGCCTCTACAACAAAAATGGCGCAGTCCCGGCAGAAGATGCTGGAGCGGCTGGAGCCGGTTGGAAAGCTCCGCCGCCGCTTGAAGCCTCCTAAGATCCGCCTTGCTTTTGAAACGGAACCAGCCAAGGACGTTTTGATAGTTGATGATCTTACCGTTACGGTAGGAAGTGGAGAAAAGGAGAGAATGCTGCTTACCAATGCCGAATTTAATATTCAGCGAGGGGACAAGGTTGCGATCATCGGTCCGAACGGAAGTGGAAAAAGTAACGTAGCAGATGCGGTCAGATGGGTGCTTGGGGAACAGCGTGTGAAGCAGTTAAGAGGCGGCAACATGCAGGATGTTATTTTTTCCGGTACTGAGAACAGAAAGCCGCTTAGTTATGCATCGGTGGCGATCACTCTGGACAATTCAGACCATAAGCTTCCGGTTGATTACGAAGAAGTTACGGTAGCAAGAAAGCTATACCGTTCCGGAGAAAGCGAATATCTGATCAATGGAAGAGCATGCAGATTAAAAGATGTAAATGAACTTTTCTATGATACAGGTATCGGAAAAGAAGGGTATTCGATTATCGGACAGGGACAGATTGATAAGATCTTAAGTGGTAAGCCGGATGAGAGGCGAGAGCTTTTTGATGAAGCAGCAGGAATTGTCAAATTCAAACGAAGAAAAAGTATGTCGGTCAAAAAGTTAGAAGATGAACGCCAGAATCTGGTCCGTGTCAATGATATTCTGTCTGAGCTGGAAAAGCAGGTTGGGCCGTTAGAACGTCAGTCTGAAAAGGCGCGGGAATATCTGAAACGCAAAGAAGAATTAAAAACATACGATATCAACATGTTCCTGCTGGAAATGGAACGTATCCGAGATCAGATTCGGGGGCTGGAAGAGAAGCTTCGTATTACAAAAGGGGAGCTTGAAGAAGCAACCAGACAATATGCGGATACGAAGACGGAATATGAGGCGATTGAAGAACAGGTTGAAGTGATCGACGCTTCTGTCGAAAAGGCTAACCGTCAATTAAATGAGACGACGATTCTGAAGCAGCAGTTAGAGAACCAGATCGCACTGTTAAAGGAACA
>ENA-ORUI01002588-ORUI01002588.1-human-gut-metagenome-genome-assembly--contig:-NODE-2588-length-14738-cov-6.452496_pt1 | contig 14738 bp, 15 predicted proteins | sample MGYA00242078_ERZ509205 | MGnify/ENA primary metagenome ERZ509205 (study PRJEB26280, sample SAMEA2338828) | human gut metagenome | biome: human gut; feature: human-associated habitat; material: faeces... | reverse complement strand
TCTGCTCACTGTACACATGGTTTTCCGCCACATGATACGCTGCCGGGGTCGGGATCTGCTTTTCATTCAGGATTTTTGCGATGGTGCCTGTTCTGTTGCCCTGCAATGCCAGTTCAAAGATCAACCGTACATACTGGCTGGCTACCGGGTCGAGGATCAGCTTATGGCAATCGTTCGGGTCCGGCAGAAATCCAAACGGGCGGTATCCTCCAAGATACATTCCTTTCTTCTGCATCACATGGTCGGCTGCTGCGATTTTAGCGGAAAGATCACGGCTGTAGGATGCGTTGATGATGTTCTTAATGGCTACTTCCAGTCCACGTACATCGTTTCCGATTTGCATTCCACTGTCGTAACCATCGTTGACGGAGATGAAGCGAACGCCCAGCAACGGGAAGATCCGCTCCATATAATCGCCTGCTTCAATATAGTCACGGGCAAACCGGGAAAAGTCCTTTACGATAATTGTTTTCACCTTGCCATCCTGCGCGTCCCGAATCAGCCGCTGGAACGCCGGGCGGCTTGTGGATGTGCCGGAATAGCCATCGTCCACGTACTCCTGACGCGGCTCTGCGGCCAGTTCCGGGCGAGCCATGATGTACCCCTCTACCAGTCCGCGCTGGCCCTGAATGCTGTTGCTCTCAGCCTTATCAGCACCCACATCCTCGTCCGCAAGAGAAAGCCGGTAATAGGTTCCGATCATCTGCTGCTCACCGCCTTTCAAACGTGTAGATCAATTCTGCCTTTACGATTTCTGCTGCACGATTTTCCAGATTTCTCATACGGCGTACCCACTCCATCTGATTTTCTTCTTTCAGCTTTTCCGATACGCTCTCCCGCTGACTCAGCTGCTCGATCAAAACCTCATATCGTTCCACTGCCTGCTCTTCCACATTTGCTAAAACAGTATCCAGTTTTCCGCTCAGCAGCAAGCTCTGGTAATAGGCCGGTTTTCGCAGTTTCAGGTACGCCTTGTGCAGCATCCCCCAGCGGCCAATCGGACGGGTCCGTGGCAGTTTCAAGGCTGGCAGATAATAATCACCCACCAAAACATATTCCATTCCTGTCCGGGCATCATAGATTTTTTCTTTCATTGTCTGTCCTCCTTTTTCGTTAGAACACAAATTCCGTGTAAGTATTTTTCTTGTGATCCACTTCAATTTTCTTTACATACTGCTGCAGATTATCTGCCGTTAAAAGAACCTCTGTGTTGCCTGCGATTTGCTTTTTCTGCTGCAATTCTTCTTGAACAACGACCAGTTCTTTCTCGTTTTCAGCTTTTGTCTGTCTGAATGCCTCAATTTCATTCTCTGCATCCTGCTTCAATTTCAAGAACTTTTCTTTTGAAATTTTTCCAAGGACATACTGCTCGTAGCCGCTGCGCTTCTGTGATTCCAGTCGAACGATATTGCCTGACGCCTGTTCAATTTCACGTTTTGTAGCTATTTCTTTTGATTGGAGTTTGCTTTTTCCAGAGCTTTTCCGTACCAACTTCTGCAAATCACGGTGTTCTTCCATCCGCTGGTGCAACTCCTTGTTAATGCCGTTCCAGAGGTCTTTCTCTGAGATGGAAACATGACAAGATGCACAGTAAAAATACAGCGTACCATCACTTTGCCAATGACAAACCATTTTTTCTCCGCACTTTTTGCAAAAGATTCTGCCTTTGAAAATGTTCGGATTGTTCTTTCTGCGCTGTCTGCACCACTTTTTTCGCTCTTCCTTGACTGCTTGCTCGGCTTCCCGTAATGCGGAAACTTCATCAAACAATTCCCAGCTGATAATCGCCGGGTGGCTGTCCGGCACCATCCGCCAGCTTTCCCGTGGATTCTGCCCGATTTTCCGATACGTTTCATCGTAGGCAATGCGGTTATAGACCATTGTCCCTGTGTAGACTGGATTTTCCAGAACCTTTGTCACAAAAGCTGGCTGCCATGCTGGGTCCTTTACCCGCAAGGTGTTTTTCAGGTATCCCAACTGACAGCGGCGTGTAAAGGGTGTCGGGATTCCCTGCGCGGACAGCTTCTTTGCAATCTCAAGCTCTTTCATGCCTGATTTCTTCCAGAGGAAAATCTGCATCACCACATCGCTGACTTCCTCGTCCAGAATCAAATGATTCTTCTGATCCTTTTTGTAGCCGAATGGAACCAGCGTATAGATTTCTCCCCGTGCTTCCTTGGAGCGAAAACATGATTGGATTTTCTGGGACAGGTCTTTCGAGTACATCTCATTGATCATGCTCTTGATCGGCACAAGCATCCCGTCCCGACTCTGGCTGTTCAGGCTGTCATAATTATCATTGATGGCGATAAATCTTACGCCGAACAATGGAAACACCTGTTCCAGATACTGTCCTGTTTCCACGAAATTGCGGCCCAGTCGGGAGAAATCCTTTACCACGATGCAGTTGATTTTCCGCTCCTGTAGTGCTTTCAACAGCCGCTCAAATTCCGGGCGGTCAAAATTTGTTCCTGTGCACCGCTTGTCCGCAAACACATCCAGCAGCACCAGGTCATCCCGGTGGTTGATGTACTCCTTGATATAGGAAATTTGCACTTCCAGCGATTCCGAATCCCGAAGCACATCATCAAAATCAGACAATCGTGCGTAAATTGCAGTTTTCCAGACCCGGTACTGCGCATTCTCGGCTTCACGCTGCGCCGCGCTTACTTTCTTGCTTACTCTTGCCATAGGTCAGCCTCTTTCCTTTCATGCAGATACTTCATGCTGCCCCATCTGTTTTTGATGCAGTTCTTCCAGCAGGTCTGCAATTTCATCGTGGAATCGAAATGTGATTTCCACCCGGTTGCCCTCATAGACTTCGATTTTCTCAATCAGTTCAACGACCATCGGACGGGTGATCTCTTCCAGTTTTCGATACTTACGGTACACGTCCAGAAACGGATAAGCATTGGGAGCAGTCTGTAAATTTTGCCGTTCTGCTTCCAGTTCTGTGATTTTGCGGTCATATTCGTCTATCCGCTTGCTGTACAGTTCGTTGTAGTTCAGAAAATCCTCCCGTGTGAGGATTTCGTCTGCATAATCCCCGTACAGCTTTTCCTTAATTCCCTGCGTATGGGCTTTTTCTGCAGTCAACTGCCGAATCTGCCGCTCGATGCGCCGCACACGGTATGGCTCCTGCCGGGCCTGCCGGACGCTTTCTACAAACTCAGCTTCCTCCATTACGATCTGGATCTGCATCTGGAGCGCGTTCCGCACGATGTTGTAGAGCTTTTCATCCCGCAGGTTATGGCTCGTGCAGTTGCCCTTGTTCTGTTTGCTGCCGGAGCACTGGTAGTAAATGTACTTTTTTCCTTTATAGCTGGCCGACCTGCGAACCAGCCGACTGCCGCAGTCCCCACAGTAGAGAAAGCCTGCAAACAGGGCCACCGTTTCGGCATCGTTCGGCCTGCGAGTTTCGGTTTCCAGAATCCGCCGCACCAGCTCAAACTGCTCTGCCGGAATGATTGCTTCATGGGTGTTGTCCACGATTACCCAGTCCCGCATCGGCACGTTCATTTTCTTTTTGGAGCGATAATCCAGTCGTCGTGTCTTTCCCTGTACCAGCTTTCCGATATAGACCTCGTTGTGCAGGATGCGGTCCACTGCCTTGGCAGACCACGGCGGCTCATCGCTCTTGCGGAAGTGCAGGCTCAGCTTTGCACCGCTCTGCAGCTTTCGCGCAGCGGGGGACGGCACTTTCTCCACATTCAAGCGGTCTGCTATGCCCTGATTGCTCATGCCATTGATCTTCCAGCGGAAAATATCTTGCACTGTTTCCGCTGCCAGTTCGTCCACGATCAGCTTGGTATGATTGCTGGGGTCCTTCTGGTATCCATAGGTTGCAAAACTTCCCACAAAATCGCCGCGTTTCCGCTTGACCGCAAGCTGGCTCTTGATCTTGACGGAAATATCCCGGCAGTAGGCATCGTTGAGCAAATTCCGCATCGGGACCATGATGGAATCGCTGGTCTTCCACGCAGATTGACTGTCATAGTTGTCTGTCACAGCAATCAGCCGGACTCGCATGACCGGGAAAATACGTTCCAGATAACGTCCCACTTCAATATAGTTTCGCCCGAATCGGGACAGATCTTTCACCAGAACACAGTTGATGGTCCCCTGCTCCAGTTCCCTGAACAGGTTTTGGAACGCAGGCCGTTCAAAGTTCGAGCCGGAGTAACCATCATCCACAAACTCGTCCACAATGCACAGTTCCGGGTGGTCTGCGGCATAGGCTTCAAGCAAGGTGCGCTGGTTTGCAACGCTGTCGCTCTCTGTCTTATCACCATCCTCACGGGACAGGCGCAGATATAATGCTGTGCGGTATCTTGTTTGCTGTGTTTTCTTTTGCGAATTGATATCAGGGTATAACAAAAGCCTTCCACCTCCTTAACGAATCGGCAATACTGTTCGTCAGAGAAGCGAAAGGCTCCACATTTTCTATGTAGAACAAGCCTACCGAGCAAGTTCTGCTCAGTTGGCACATTCCTATTTTCTTACCCACAAACAGCTTACCAGAATCATCATCTTTTGTCCAGTGCTTTATCGCATTAAAGTGTGAAATTTTTCTGCGTGTTTTTTCAGCAGCTTGCCGAAAGTTTCTCTGCCTTTTCAGCTGGCAGACTGAAAGCACCTGCCAATGCGCTCAGACAGTGTGCTGCTCCCTCTTGGTGCAAAATTCAGCTTTACAATAATTCCATTGTCCAGATAGCAGTAAGGATTTCGGACCTTATCCAGCAGATTTTTCAGCCTTTCCTCCTGCGGCAATCCGTGTTCCACTGCATCCTGCTGCAGTTCCTGCAGTTCAGACTGTTCAATCGTGCGGATGTCCCGATTCTTCATCTGGCGGATCTGCGCCAGCCAATTCATTCTGCCGTTTTCTTTCAATTGCATTCCTCCCATTCAGGCCAGAAGTGTTTTCAGCAAATTCAATTTTGCCTGTCCTATGTCCTTTCTCATACTGGGACCTGTGCAGGCAATCGGTGTACACAGTTCCAGCAGACGGTCATAGATACGGGCGTGTGCGGTATCCTGCGGGTTCTTCAACTCCGTCAGGGTCAGGTTCGTGGTAACGATCAGTGGTTTCCTGCTGCGGTAACGGCTGTCGATAATGTTGTAAATCTGCTCCAGCGCATATTCCGTGCCCCGCTCCATGCCGAAATCGTCAATGACAAGCAACGGATAGCCGCAGAGCCTGTCCACGACTTCATTCCGCCCGGAAAAGGCGTTATTCAGTTCATTCATGATTCGGGCAAAATTCGTCATGCAGACGGCCACTTCCTGTTCCATCAGGGCATTGGCAATGCAACCCGCCATAAAACTCTTGCCTGTACCGACACCGCCCCAGAGCAGCAGCCCCACATTCTTTTCCCGCATTTCCGGCCAGTGGGCCACATACCGCTGTGCCAGCTGCATCTGTGGATTTTGCCCGTGATCGTTTGCAAATGTCCAGTGCTGCATCGCCCAGTCGGTAAAGCCCTGCAGCTTCAGCCGCTGCACTTTCTCGTAATGCAGCCTTGCACGTTCTTCTTTCTCTTGCTTTTCCCTTGTAGCCTGCCTGCACCGGCATTCAGCCGGATGGCGGTCACGCCCAAACAGTTTTTTGCCGTTCGGAAAGAACGCTTCCTTGGGAGTTTTGCAGCTGCCGCAGTACAACAGCCCATCTTCTGCAACATAGTCCTGCGGTTCCACAGAGATCGTCATAAGCCTGTCCATCGCTGTCTGGATTGTTTCCGTCATAAACTTTCCTCCTTGTTGTAGGTATAGTCCGGGATACCTGCTCCCGGTTTCTGTTGTCTTTTCTTCCGTGCCGACCAGCTGCGCAGGGTCGCCGCATGGTCTGCGTACTTCCTGCCTGTAGACTGCATATAGATTGAAAGGTCATCAATCAGGGAATCCAACTCTGCAATTTCCATTTTCAGTTCTGAATAATCTTCCAGATAGACATTCCGATAACGCCCATATGCTTCTTTGGTTCTACTCAGTTGGTTCAATCTTAGGTTGTTCTTATTTATTTGGTTAGGTGTGCAGTTTTGCGCAATCGTATTGCTCACCTTTGAGCAATCAGGCTGCTCATTTTTGACCATCTCGACTGTGCATTTCTGCGCAGTAGATGGGAAGCTTAGGAACACCTGGTTTGGCTTGGAAAAGCCATTGGACCGTCGTTCGATCAGCCGTGCGGCTTCCAGTTCCCGCAGAGCACGGGTGACACTGGAAATGCTGCTCTGAAGATCTTCCGCCAGCCCTGCCAACGGATAGAGCACATATGCCCGGCCCTGCACATCCACCCAGCCGTTCTTCTGCGAAAGGGTCATGCGGTCCAGCAGCAAAACATACGTCAATCGTGCCGTATGGGAAAGGCTCATCTGTAGCAGAAATTTCGGATAAGGGAAATAAGCGGGCAGTGGGGTCTGTGCTTTGATGTACTCTTTACTCAAACTTCCTCCTAATCGTTTTCAAAAGTCCCTGCCGAATGGGAAAGTCCTGCACGGGCTTACGCATCCGGCAGTGTTCCGGGGTGCGGGGTGGAAGACCCTGCTGATTACAGGCTCATATCATAGCTGCGCTTCTTGCGTTTCGGTTGACGCTCGCGCTTTTCCTGTCGAGCCTGCTCCTGCCTTGCCTTTTCGCGGACTTTGGCCTCCCACTCGCGTTTCCATGCAAGGTCGGATTTCATCTCATCGGTTTTTCGGAAAATGCTGTAAACATTATCCGATGCAATTTCCAGACGCCTGGATTCTTCCCTCAGGGGAGCATATGCCTTTTTCCTCTCTGCGATTTCTTGCGTCAGTTTTTCTTTCCGCTTTTTCAGAGATTTCAGCGATGGCAGCTTTCCATCATTTTCTTCTCGGAAATATTTCACGGATTCTGCATAGGCATCTAATTCCTTGGAATGCTCTGCACGGAATTTTTTCTTAAAAATCGCTTTCGCAAATTGCTGCTGAACCTCTTTGGTAGAAAGGTACTGTCCCGCATAATGAATCTGCTCATTGGTTTTATACAGTTCATCCTCTGCCTGTGACAGCCGTTCATACGCTGCCTGCGCATTAGCCTGTGCTGTCTTACACAGATCGTTCAGTTCCGTCAGGTCGCTGATGTTATTTTCCTGTACCCATACCAGCGTTTCAGCCATTTTCTGCAAATTGCTGATTTTGACCTTTAGTGCATAGGCCAGATTTTCCTGTGCCTTGACATTCTCCTGCAGGTCCACAACGAGCCGCAGCCTGGTTCTGGTCGTAAAGATCAGCATTGGGTCTTCCTTGTACCGTAGATTTCTCTCTGCGTTCTGAATGAAGAATCCTTCCAGACATTCTCTTTTGCAACTGTCCCCCAAGGAACGCTCCGATATAAACTTGTTCCGTTCCGGCGGCAGATAGCTGTAACGTCCACGTTGTGTTTTGGCGAAAACGTCATATTCATCCTGCAGGATGTCTTGAAAATCTTCATACGAGATTGCTTTCTCACGGGCAGCGGCAACGGCATCCCGGATAAGCTGTTTCTGCGTTTGAAACTTTGTCGGATTGGGTGTAAATCCTTCCTTTTCGATTTCCTGTTTTTTCTCATCCAGCCGCCGCTGTGCCCAGTACTCCGCTTCGGTCACACCCGTTCTGGATGGCGACAGCAAATCGACCTGATGCAGGAATTCGCGTTGGCATAAATCCATGAGGGACTTCTGCAGGTGCTTTAGGTACTCGTTCGTCACATGGTGCTTGTACCCTGCCTTGCAGTCAATGGGTCGCTCCATGAAAGGCTGCTGGGGCACATCCAATTTTCGCAAGCTGTTGATTACGATATGTACATGAATGTTGCCGCTGCCATTGTGACCGTCCATATGCGTACAGACCAAAGCCTGATGCCCCGGAAAATTCGCTTTTGCATATTCCAGTCCAAGCTCCTGCGCCCGTTTCCCCGTCAAACAATTTTCTGTGCTGTCCCGTGGATCAAAGCTGATGATGTAATGGTGGCTTTTGATTTCATTCTTGTTTTTGTTCTTCTGATATTCGCGGTTCAACTGCTGGCAGGCCGCATCAAAGGAATAGGGTTCACAGTTCAGACCGTCCAGATAAAACTCATCTCGCATGATACGATTTCCGTTCTGGTCAAGGATCGGAGTTTTCCGAAGCTCGTCATGCTTGAAAATCAGATACTCCAGCGCAGCACCATAGTTGGAACTCTTACTTGCGATGTGCTTTAAGATTGCCATAGTTCTTTCCTGCCATTTCTGCGACTTGCTCCCGCATTTCAAAAATACAGGAAATTGCATGGTTGATGTTTTCGTGCATCGCACGGGACTGGATACCTCCGCTGTTGAAGAAAGCTGCGATCTGGTTCAGGTTGTTTCCGATGGCGGCAAACTCCCGTGTGATTGCTTCGATCTCGTCCGGGTGGACGTAGAACACATACGAGGTATTCACACGGCCTTTCATCAGCATCTGCGCTGCAAATTGAGAGAGGGTCATCCCGGCATCTTCTGCCTGCCGGTATAAAAGTTCATGTACTGTTTCTGTAACTCGTGCGGAGATTACTTTTGTTTTTACGATAGATTTCACTTTTTTCTTCGTCCGTGGCATGGGGTCTCCTTTCCAAAATCAAAAATTTGATTTTCCCGGCAGTGCATCTGCACTCCGGCTGTGACCTGCTGCGACAGGCCACCAACAGGCAAAATCATGTGATTTTGCACGATGTGAGGGTATGGGGAGCACAATCCCCATCAAGATGCCGCCGTAGAAAAATCGCCCGTAGGAGCGGTTTCGTATACAAAGGCGAATCTTGCTCTTAACTACCGTCCACTCTGTCCCAGCCCGTTCCTGCCCTATTCTCTCCGACGTTTTTTCTGGTAAGACGCGCAGAATGCACATTCAGTACCGGAGGTATCCTGCTGGGGTGGCTCATGCGATTTTCAAGGTGCGATGTGACTTTGTAAGGAATCGGGGAATTTCATCAGTGATACCGTAGCGAATTGGCTTACTTTTGAAAACACTTCCTATACCCTATACAAACTTAAAGGGGGCTTTTTAAACCGGGTCTTCCGAAGATTCAAAGAAAATTCATTTTTTCAACATTCCCCTCTACCTATAACAATCTAAAATGGGTGTTTGGCAACCAGATTTTCAAATTTTGTTGAACTGACTAATTTTAGAATATTGATTTTGTTTATTTTCCACTCATAAAACTAGAGGAAAGCCGTTTCACAAAAGATTTTGAAAGCCCCTACACTAATAGGAATCCGCAGAGCTGTTTTGGAATACAGTTCTGAAAAAATTTATAATTTTAAATAAAAAGAAAAACGGCAAAGTTCAAAATCGAACCTTACCGTCATCCATAGAGATGTCTTATAAAGTAAAAATACTGCGGCAGACAGGTGTTGCGCCTGCTCATCGTGGACATATTGCTATTTTAACATTGTGTAACTGTTACTGATATTCATTGGGTCTCAAAGATATTGTCCTGATTGGCTGGAGCACTGGCAACCTTGACACATGGAGCTACGTGCAGCAGTTCGGCAAAGACAATCTGCGCGGCGTTGTGACTATCGATATGTCTCCACTCCCGCTCTCCCCTGACCCGAAGTGGTGGACTGAGGGCACGATTGAAGAGCTGTCTCAGGTCGCCACGCAGGTGCTGACCTCTTCTCAGGGATGCCGTGAGTTCTTTAGCGAGTATGCGACTGGCGTCATGATCCAGCATAAGATAAAGCCTGATGAGCTGGAGTATCTGCTGGATATTTCCGGCCGCACACCATACTGGATCTGCCGTCAGCTGTTCTGCGACGCTGTGTTCTCCAACTATCTTGAAATCGCAAAAGATGTCGGTGCAACTCTGCCCAGCCTGATGTTCATTGCAGAACACTGGCAGGACATTGCAAAGCCCTTTGTCGAAGCACAGCTTCCCGGTTACGACACCTACGTCATGGGCGGTCACCTGATGTTCTATGAGTACCCCGAAAAGTGGAACCATGTTCTGGAAGACTTTTTGAATAAGCTATAATGTGATTTCAGCCGCCTGTGGTTCATTCCGCAGGTGGATTTTTTGTGTAATCTCCGGGTCACGCAATGACCTCAAACATTGGGTGATGCTTCTTCTCCCCTCTGCGGCATCCGTGTCAGAACGATTTACCGAATGCTTTCTTCATCTTTTCTTTTGCTTCATCCGGCACATCGATTAGCCCGAACCGATAGAACATTCCGTATATATAGGTCACACCCCGGATATCGCCCAGCGCTTTAGGACGTTCAACTACTTCTCCTACCTTTTTAATATTGCCCAGAGCCAGCAGCACAGAACTCCACGCCAGGCTTTTACTATTCTCTCTGCGATCGATCCACAGTTCCTTAGTGTATTGCCCATTCCGGCCCTTTCGTATTTCATAGGTAAAGGGTAAACCTGAGTACGTTTTGAAACGCACACCTGCATAAAGAAGAACCACCTCCCACAGATGCTCTTCTGTCGGCTCGGTTCTCAGTTTTCTTACCGCTCTGTATCTCCGCTGCCGCTCTGCTCCTACGCTGATTTTCTTTTTATCTGCTGCGCTTAGGAAGTACACGCCTTTTTCATAAGGCAGATACGAGGTGACGGAGGCGTTGGAAAGTTTAAGAACTGCTGCAGTTGATAGTATGGCAGTTTTGTGGTCTTGTGTTTTTCTATACTCTTCAAAAGTGTTTTTCACTTTCTTCGCCGCATCCGATTCATACACACCAGCTGTGATGAGGAGCTTCCGGACTTTGATAGGATTTAGGTTCAGAGCATCGGCGATGGCCTGCAAGGACATCTCAGAATTATAAAGTGCCACAGCAGCATCCATCTGCACTTTTAGGTTCTTCCCGGCATCATACTCCGGCTTCAGTTTTTTCCGGCCACCACCGGGCTTCCGGGGTTTATACGCTCTTTTCTCTCCCATGATTATTCATGCAACTCCAGCGGCAGTCCGTCCGGGTCATGGAAGAAAGTCATCTTCTTTCCGGTATAATTATCAACCCGAATCGGCTCACATTCAATGCCTACCTCCGCCAGCTCATTCACCGTCTGTTCCACGCTATCAACGCAGAACGCAAGATGCCGCAGCCCACGTGCTTCCGGACGGTTCACACGCATCGGCGGGTTTTTCTCAGCAAAAATCTCCAGTTCTGTGTGCTCATTGACACGCAGATCCAGCTTCCAGTCTTTACGCTCTGAGCGATAGTTTTCTCTGATGACAGAGAATCCCAGCTTGTTCACATAGAAATCCTTAGCTGCTTCGTAGTCAGATACGATGATTGCAATATGATGTATTTTTGATAAATTCATTTTTTCTCACACTCCATTTTTATTCTCATTTTATTTTCGTTACAAACTATATGACAACCTTCAAAAAAGCACCGTGTGAACTCCTAGAGTTCAGTTTGTCCACACGGCATTCATTTTTTCTAGGGTTATTTTATTTCAGCTTTTCCAGAATCTCGTCCGCACTCATACCCTCGGCAAGCAGCTTTTTCAGAACGGACTCTGCTTCTGTCTTTTTTGCTTCTTCTGCAGCTTTGGCATCTGCCTTCGCCTTCTTTGCTTCCAGAGTGGTCACTTCTTTTTCGGCCTTCTTCAGAGCAGTCTTCTTCTCTTTCAAGTCAGCCTTCAAAGTGTCAATGTTGGCGGCGATGGATGCAATCTCAGCAGTCAGGGAAGTGATAGATTCCTGCTTCTCCACGATCTGGGATGCGTAGTCGGTAACTGTTTTGGGACGGTTTTTGCTACCTTTCGTTCTGGGCATAGTGATAACCTCTTTCCTTTTTTATAATATTGCACCTGAAACTTGCCAAAAACATATGTTGATTTTATAATAGAGCAATTCTTGTTCCATGATTCCCTCTATTTCCAGGTACTAGAGAAATTTGAATTTGTTCGGTTTTATGCGTTTTGACTGCTTCTTTTATACTATCTAAATTAGCAATTCTAACTGACTCAAGCTCAACACTTACAAGCAAGTCAGTAATTTTTTGTCCTAATATTGTAATACTTACTGTTTCTTTGAATTCTAAACGAGCATCATTATTTATTCCATCTGGTTCTATTACATGAAAATTTGCTGTCGCATTAAAGTTATCCCATGTAAAGCCACTTGGTTTATTCATAATGCTATTAGACAAAAATCCTATTAATTCTATATCTTCATCGGACAGCTCTTGGTCCGTTGGGAATTGAATTCCATATTGATTTTCAATCATTAGCAGTCTTTTGGCAATATCAATATTATAATCGATATTGTCATATTCATCGTCAAACAAGATCCGATCCAGTTTTACACTAAATAAATCTTGCTTTTGCTCTGTCACACAAACAAACAATCTATTACCTGGAACTGCCGCCTTCATAAAATTCAAAAATTTATATATACTTTTCCAGGACTTTCCAGAAAATCGATATGTGAAATCTGTTGCTCTTGTATCCACATGGTACGTCAAGGCTAAAACAAAATCCGTTGAGTATTCTTCATTAGATATTTTAATTATACCCGCATCCGGGTCTACTGGTTGCATTCTCATAACTGTGTCATACCTATATGGAATACCCTCGATTCCAATCACACAGTTCATACCCACTGGTAATTCTTCAGGAACAATTTTAAATGTACTTTCTCTCCATTCTTTCTGAAATTGGTCTTGATACGGATCAATTTTATCTCCAATCATCTTTTGCATATCGATCATTTCGATATTAATAGCTGTTTGTGAAATTCTCGCTCTATTTAACGCTTCCTGCAATGACATACCTACAGGTATATCTATTTTAGCCATCGCTTTAACTCTCTGAGGGTACTGTTGCCGTGCTTTCTCATTTACTGGCTCACTATGTATATCGGCTTTTCCATCCCTCATATTCACAACAACTTGGTATCCGTGCGGTAAAGCTTTACTCGGCTTTAACAGTACATTCGAAATTGAATCCAATGTTATTTTTAAATCCTCTGGATTATCTTTAACATGGTTGATTGCTATTGCTGGATTTTCAATTTTAACTATCGAGTCTTGATATATATTTCCGTTTTCTACGGTACCGACCTGGATACTATTCTGTTTTCTATTTTTCTGAAATAATCTTTTTATTTTCGCAAATACATATTTCAGCATAGTATATTCCCTTACTCTTCAACATCCTGTTTGATTGTACCAGTTACTGTCCCAACTTTTATACTATTGGATTTTTTCACTTTTTCACTCTCTGAATCTGATGCACTCTTTTTATGAATGTCTTGAAGAATTGAACCAACTTTTTCGGCTTCGATACTATTTTTCTTATCAATTTCCTTTTGAAATTTCATGCCAAGTAAAAAGGAGCATACAATTCCAGCTATCAAGCTAATTAAAAATGCACCCAGTGCTGTAGACGGATCAAGCAAATTTTGAAATTGTTGTACTAAATTCATATAAGATTCCTCCGTCATATTTTACTATATTCTTCTCACATCTTCGCCGGTCATAGGACCGTTGCCTGCTACTCACCACGAAGAGGTGTGTGATTATTCGAGCAGCATAGGGAGCTCCTGCTCCCAGTATATCACAATTTCATCCAGTTTTACAGACGCTTTCTTACCTTCATCACCGCATAGTACATCAACCCGCCTAGTACTCCGCCGACTGTATTGTAAAAGATGTCTGATAGCTGGAACGTACCAAGCCGCAAGAGCAACTGCAGCATCTCTATCATCAGAGAAAAGCCAAACGCTATCTTACCGCTTTGCCACAGTATCTTCTTCCAACCGTTTCCAATCTTCTCTCTGAACGTCCATATAACCATGCTGGTGAACGGCACCATCATGATCACGTTCTCAATGCACTCAGTTGTAAGTTTCTGCTCGCCGTTCACGGTCTCCCAGATGCCCCAGCCACCCATGACATTTGACAAAGGATTTAGCCACAGGTTCCGATTCAGCAGCGTTCGGAACAAGATCATCGATGTCACAAAAGCCAAGAAGAATAGTTTCCGGAAGAACGCACTCTCCTTGAACTTCTGATACCAAATCACTATGGCGTTCTTCCAGCCTTTGCCGGCTTCTTGAGGTTCATAAGCATATAGATAGAAAAACATGGCTAGGAAGGAAAGCAGGAGTGAAAAACCAAACGGCTCATATAGCGCAGTCAGGATGTTTGTGAGGATCTTTCCGAATAAATCAATCGTTTCTTTCATCATTGTTTAGAGATCACTGAACAGGTCGGCCTTATACACGCCGTTCTCCAACATCTTCTTGAAACTGTCCTTTACTGCTGCAACATCCTCATGGTAGGTCATTCCGTACCAGGTGTCGTTGGTCTTCAAAACCTTCACAGACATCTTTCCCTGCTCCAGCAGTTCACCGATAAAGATGGGAATTAGGTATTCTGCTTTCAGAGGATTACCCGGGACCTCTTTCTTAAAGAACTCCTTAAAGCCAGCTTCCAGCACATCCAAAAACTCCGGTGTCAAGCCCCACATGTTCATGGAAACCAGAGAATTTACATCCACAGCCACGCCGTCTGCTTCCGCTCCAGTTGCGGTCTTTACAATGTTCTTGGTCTCCACAACTTCCGTCAGATTGTTCTGCTCATCCATCTTACAGATACCACGAGTCACACCACCGTTATCGGACAGAGTATTCTTCAGAACAAAGCCTGCCATGCAGGACTTGCCGCCGTTTACCAAACACTCATGAACAGCCTTGAAGCCTTCCTTGCCATAGTAATCGTCTGCATTGATGACGATAAACGGAGTCTTGATGACCTTCTTCGCTG
>ENA-ORUI01002582-ORUI01002582.1-human-gut-metagenome-genome-assembly--contig:-NODE-2582-length-14756-cov-2.533705_pt1 | contig 14756 bp, 11 predicted proteins | sample MGYA00242078_ERZ509205 | MGnify/ENA primary metagenome ERZ509205 (study PRJEB26280, sample SAMEA2338828) | human gut metagenome | biome: human gut; feature: human-associated habitat; material: faeces... | reverse complement strand
AAGTGAATAAAATGTATATGCCGAAGACAAGACCGGTGGAGGAAATTGTCGAATCGAAACTGATGTGGGAGAGCATCCGAAAGTATCTGCATAAGCTGACGCCGAAGGAATGCGAGGTTATGATCTCGCTGTATGTCGAACAGCTATCTGTGTCCGACACGGCTGCCAAACTGGGTGTCGAAAAGAACACCGTGAGTACACACCGGCGCAACGCTTGCGAGAAAATCCGTAAGGAAATGGAGGGAAATTGAGATGGGCGCATTTAGAGATGTAGTTTTGTTGTGGAGTCGAAGTTTGTCCGTGATTAAATTATATCACGCACAAAGTGCCAAGGCAATTGTAAGCTGTACTCGCTGGTGTTACGTTGTATTGGTTTCGAACAACGGGCTGACAGTTATTGACAAAAGTACGAATGGAACAAGTATTAATACCCAATTATCAAGCTGAAAAATAAAGTAGATGCATACAACAGCCTCCCGTCCGGAGTTGAATCGGGCGGGAGGCTGTTTTTACTGTAATGCTCTCAATACTTCATCTAAACTTTTTCCGCTTTCCAAAAACGCGGTGGCTAGCTTTTCGGCATCGGCCTTGCGCTGATTTTGCGCGGCCTGCTCGGCAAGGGCGGCCTCTTGCTTTTCGATTTTGGCAAGCTGTTTTTGCGCATCTTTCAGCTCTGCTTTCTTGGCCTTCAGCGCGGCGGCAGCCTCATTGACCTCACTGGTCAGCGCCTCGATCTGCGTGGCAACAGCGGCTTTGGCCTCAGAAATGCTCTCGGCATTGGCAACGCCTTTCCGGCGGACAGACGGTTTCCTATTTTTGCTCCCCTTGGGTCTCGGCATAATAAATACCTCCAATATAAAATTAGAAAAGAATGACTTGTTTTTATTATATAGCATGAATGCAAAAAATCAATCAATAAATTGCTGCCGAAAAATCTTTTCTATGTATTATTGCTTATTGCATATGCATATGAGCAAAAATCCAAAATTATGCGATATGATATAAAATACAGGGATAGTATTTGCGTGCTTGCATTTGGTATAATAGACTTACGGGAATCCCAACACATAAACACCCCACATCACATTACAACAAGGAGGTACCACATGGCACGCAAATATCACCGAATCATTAGTACTCTTGCAGTCGGAGGCCTTTTGGCGGCATTTGCTCCGGGTGCCTATGCTGCATCGGCTACTGAACTCGGCACTAAATACGAAACACTCGATGAAAGTCTTTGGAGCTGCGTTTGGAACGATGAATTTGATGGTAGCAGCGTAGATACCACCAAGTGGAGTTATACCGTTGGCGGTGGAGGCTTCGGAAACAACGAACAGCAGTATTATACGGATTCTGCCAGCAACTCTTATATACAAGATGGATGTCTTGTAATCGAAGCGCTGCAGGAAAGCAACGGAGATGAGAACTATACATCTGCAAAACTGACCTCAACAGAAAGCTGGACATACGGCAGGCTCGAATTCCGGGCAAAACTGCCAAGCGGCACTGGGCTGTGGCCGGCTATTTGGATGCTCCCTGATGATACCACATTGGATTGGCCAATCAGCGGCGAAATTGATATCATGGAATATATGGGGAGTGACACTGACACGGTACTTGGAACTCTGCACTACGGTAACCCTTGGGTATATAATACCGGATATTATAACTTGGCGGATGGCGCATCTTTTGCTGATGATTTCCACACTTTTGCTGTAGAATGGCTCCCGGGTGAAATGCGCTGGTATGTTGATGGTGAGCTATATCAGATTCAACAGGATTGGTACAGCACGGATAGCAGTGGAACGACATACGCTTATCCCGCACCATTTAATGACGATTTCCATTTGATTCTTAATTTGGCGGTTGGCGGATATTTTCCGGGGGATCCAGATACCTCCACATGGACATCGACCAAATTCCAGATTGATTATGTGCGCGTATATGAGTATACAGGAAGCTTGACCGAGTCAAGTGGTAGCACACAGACTCCCTATACTGATCTTCTAACAAATTCGACATTTGACTCGACGCTTGATGGCTGGAACACATGGACAGAGAACGGCAGTACTTTCACGGTTGAAGATGGAGCTTTTAAGGCAAATGTTTATACGATTTTGCCCAATACATGGTCTACGCAGCTATATCAGAATGTACCTGTGTATAAGGATGCGACGTACCAATTATCGTTTAGGGCAAAAAGCTCCGTTGCAAGAAATCTGACGGTCGGTTTGGAGGGGGCTAACAACTCTTCGCTGTTCAGTGAAACCTTCTCTGTAGGAACCGACTGGCAAACATATACTTATACGTTTTCGCCTTCGGTAAGTAACAATTCCGCAAAGCTGCTGTTTTTTATGGGGAACGTTTCGGGAACAACAGATACTGCCCATGACATTTATCTTGATGACATTACCTTGGAGGCCTTGCCGGATGAGCTGGTGACCAACGGGGACTTTTCTGATGGGCTGACAGGCTGGGAAACATGGACTGAAAATGGAAGCACTTACAACTGTACGGACGGAGCCTTTGTGGCAACGATCCCTACGACACTGCCAAATACCTGGTCAGCGCAACTGTATCAGAACATCACACTGCCGGAAAATGGAACTTATAAAATCTCTTTCAAAGCAAAAAGTAGCATAGCCAGGCAAATTACTGTTGCATTGGAAAAAGACGCTCTTTCACCTGCGTTTAGCCAAACATTCGATGTTGGAACAGACTGGACAACAATAGAGTACACTTTCAGTGGAACAACATCCTATTCTTCAGCAAAACTTGTCTTTATGCTTGGGAATGTAGGATCCACATCCAATACGGCGCATACTGTGCAAATCGATGACGTCCACGTTTACCAGCTATCATGATCGTTAAATAGGTGCAGCCCCAGAGCACTTCGCTTTGGGGCTGCTTTCTTATGCTTTATGCTGCTGATAAACACGGATATAGTCGATTTCAAAATCGGCGGGGAAAGCGGTGTTGTCCACTATGCCGTTTGCTTCTGGATCAAACCAGCCGCCGACGGCAAGATTGATAATCAAATAAAATTTCTGGTCAAATGGCTGGGGGAAAGAGAGCTTCGGCTCAACACCGGGGCAGGATCCCCAAGTTGATATGCTGCTATAACAAATGCCGTCCACATACCATTGCAGCCGCATCGGCTCCCAAAGCAGGGCGTAGGTATGGAAGTCATGAATTGTTGTGCCGATCGGAAGCCGATAGGAATGACTTTGCTCGGTCTTGTTTTGCGGCGGACCTCCATAGTGGATCGTACCACAGACAAGATCGGGGCAGCGCCCCATTGCCTCCAAAATATCAATTTCCCCGCTGCGTGCCCAGGGGCCGTAAACATGATCTTCCGGCATCATCCAAACAGCCGGCCAGAGTCCTGTGCCCAAAGGGCAGCGCGCACGAAATTCTACTTTTCCGTAGCAAAAAGAGAAAAGCCCACGTGTATCGATTTTGGCGGAAGTATAGGGAACCCTTTGACCAAATTGAACCGGAGAGGTCTGACGAAGCGCACGGATCGTAAGTCGGTCATTCCCAACGAACAAATTCTGTGCATCATCCCTATAATACTGCTGTTCATTGTTTCCCCAACCGGGGGCAAGTGGGGTTCCGTCCTCGGAAATCGACCAGTTGCCGATCCGAACATTCCATTTGGCTCGATCCAAAGCAGTGCCGCCAAAGGTATCCTCCCAAGCCAACTGATAAAGGGCCGCCATGAAAACCACTCCTTGCAGATGATGATGGATACAGTGTAAGGGGAAAGCGGGGGCTAAGTCAAGCAAACCTAAAATTTTGGGATATGATAGTAAATCCCGGGATTTATTTCCACAACTGCTTTTGTTATGATAATACCAGAGGTGAATGAAATGAAGCACGCAGATCAGAGCAACGCCGCTTTGAAACCGGGAAAATTAACACAGCCGCTCTCCGTGCGCATCCAAACAACACTGAAAAAGATGGGGCGGCAATGGCAGATCCAGTTCATGGCGCTGTCAGGGGTCGTATGGATGGCTATTTTCAGCTATATCCCGTTGATCTTCCTTGTGATTGCGTTTATGGACTATAAAGTATCCATCCCTCTGTTTGAAAATCAATCTGTAGGGCTCAAACATTTTAAGGCATTCTTGACAGATGATCGCTTTTGGCGCTCCGTTGTCAATACGCTTGGTATCAGCGCTTTGAAGATCACGATTGGCTTCGTGGTTCCAATTATTTTCGCGCTACTGCTAAACGAGGTCAAAAACCCGAAATTCAAAAAAGTTGTACAGTCGCTCTCTTATATGCCGCATTTTATTTCATGGGCAATTTTTGGCGGCATTATGCTGAACTGGATGTCCTCAACCGGGTTGATCAATCAGATCATGCTCTCTCTTGGTCTGCAAAGCCGTTCGATCCTGTACAATGCAGACCCGGACAACTTCTGGACGATCTCCTTTATCACAGATACCTTTAAGGAAACAGGATGGAGCGCGATCATTTATTTGGCAGCGATCGCCGGCATCGATCCGGGTCTTTATGAATCGGCGGAGTTGGACGGCGCAAACCGCTGGCAAAAGATGTGGTACATCACGCTGCAGTGCATCCGCCCGACCATCTCGATTCTGTTTATCCTTGCGGTGAGCGGCTGCCTTGGCAGCAACTTTGACCAGATCTTCATGATGACCAACTCGGCGAATATTTCCCGCTCGGAAACGATCGACCTGTACATCTACAACATGGGGCTTGGAATGGGACGCTATTCGTTCTCGACAGCGGTGCTGTTTTTCCGTAGTATCATTGCCTTTGCCCTGCTGCAGCTGTGCAATCTGGTGGCTGTCAAGCTGACCGGTGAGTCTATTATCTAGGAGGCGAGCGTATGACGAAAAAGCTGAAAGGCTATGGCACATTTGATGTTGTGCTGATTGTGATTTTGGTCATCGTGAGCTTTGCCTGCGTCTATCCGTTCTGGTATGTGTTTGCAAACTCTTTCGCATCCTATAATGTTGCATCCCGCGGCGCGGTGGCATGGTGGCCCAGTGAACTCAGCCTTGACGGATACCACGCTGTTTTTGAAAATAAATATCTGGTTTCCGGCTTCACGGTCACGGTGCTCCGCACAATCGTGGCGACATCGGCACACGTCCTGTTTACCTCGTTTGTTTCTTATGCGATGAGCCGCCCCAATCTGATCGGCAAAAAGATCTACATGAAGATCGCAATGATCACGATGTTTTTCAACGGCGGTCTGATCCCCAACTTTATTCTGATGAATAAGCTCCACCTTTATAACACATTTTGGGTGTTCGTACTGCCGGGGATGTTTACTTTCTATAATATGATCATTTTTATTAGTTTCTTCAAAACAATCCCCGAAAGCCTACTGGAAAGTGCGCGTCTGGACGGTGCCAGCGAGTTTAGGATCTACTGGCAGATACTGCTGCCCAACTGCAAAGCCGTACTGGCAACGATCGGTTTGTATTCCGCTGTGTACAACTGGAACGATTACTATCTGGGCGTCATTTACATCCGCAATAAAACCCTGCAGCCGCTGCAAACGATCTTATACAAGCTGCTGGCCGAAACGACGATGAGCTCCCAGCAACAGGCAGCGATGGTAGCTTTGGGTGGGCAAACGTCAGCCTCTACGATCAAGTTCGCGGCCATGGTCGTCGCAACGCTTCCAATCCTGTTTATTTATCCGTTCATTCAAAAGTATTTGGTCAAAGGTGTCATGATTGGCTCTATCAAGGGATAAGACAGCATAGCACTTGAACATAGCAACAATTTTTTAAGAAGGAGAATCACCATGAAAAAAGCACAAAAAACTAGATTGCTCCGGGTGGGCAGCCTCGCAATGGCAGCCGCGCTGCTGACGGCCTGCGGATCCGGCACAAGCAGCAGTTCCTCTGCCGCTGCTTCCGAATCGGCATCGGAGGCTGAAAGTGTGAGCAGTGAGGCAGAAACCGCCGCTGCGGATGGCCCTGCATGGAAGAACGACACCAGCCCTGTTGATTTGGAATGGTTCGTCGGCGCTTCGTGGTATGGCTACACTTGGGGCGAAAGCGTCGTTTCTAAAAACATCACCGAAAAGACGGGCGTGAATGTAACCATTACGACACCGACCGACGATGTTTCCACAGAGCTTTCGCTTTACATGGTCAGCGGCGATCTGCCGGACATCATCACGCTGGGCAACTGGGAGAGCTGCTATACTTCACTGTATGAGCAGGGTTATGTCTATGCGCTGAACGAGTTGGCCGACCAATATGATCCGTACTTCTATAATGTCGTGGATGGCGATGTGATCAAGTGGCACACCAAGGACGACGGCAACGTGTATTGCATCCCCAATGATGCCTATGCCCCCAGTACGATGGCAGAAACCGGGCAAACTGCCGCTGTGCAGACGTTCCTTGTGCGCAAGGATCTGTACGAGGAAATGGGCAGCCCCGACATGACCACGCCGGAAGGTTTCCTGGATGCGCTGCGCACTCTGCATGAGAACTATCAGGAATATGACGGCATGGCCATCACACCGTTCTATGCCCAGGCGGCCACGACCTATGGCATGAGCAAGATGCTGCAAAACTTCCTTGCCGTTCCGTATGAGGTGGACGGCGAGATCAACGACCGTACATCCGACCCTGAATACATTAAATGGCTGAAAATGTTCCGCCAAGCTTACGAGGAAGGTCTGATCGATGTCGATTTCCTTGTCGACTCGAATGATCAGGTCAAGGAAAAGACCAACAATGGCCAGTATTTCTGTATGCTGCGCGAGTACACCGATGTGCAGGAGGCCAACGGCATTTTGGCAAGTAGCGACGATCCCGATTCGATCTACATTGCGGTAGACGGCCCGATGAACAGCGCCAAGGATGATCCGCTGATCTTCCCCGGCTCGATGGACGGCTGGATGACGACTTTCATCAGCAAGGACTGTGAGAACCCTGAGCGCGCGATCGCGTTCCTGACCTATCTGTGCAGCGAAGAGGGCCAGATGGATATGTTCATGGGTGTTGAGGGCGAAACCTACGACATGGTCGATGGAAAGCCCGTTCTGAAAGAGGAACTGCAGGAACTCTATTCCAGCAACTTTGACTCCTTCTCGAATGATTACGGCCTGTATGATACCTATTGGATGCTGCGCAACAAGCCGCTGGTTGACCAGTGGCGTATGGAGAACCCGGACTATATCACACAGATGAGCGATTGGGCCAACGCGCATGCGGACCTTGACGGCGGTATCTACAACAATCTGGAACCGACCGGCGATAACGATGCAGGCATCGCGGCAACCTCGATCTCCCAGAAATGGGAAGAAGTTCTGCCGCAGCTGATCACCGCGGAGAGCGACGAGAAATTCGACCAGATCATGGCGGATTATGTACAGTGGCGCGAAAACAACGGCTACGCGCAGGTCGTTGAATACGAACAGAACCTGCTGGATACGCGCAAGGAAATGCTGTCGTAATAATACATTGCATCGCATTGCGGAGGGCGGTACGGGAAACGGCCGCCCTCCGTTTTCTGCTTTGCGGTAATTGTAATCGCTATGGCCTTCGGATATAATAGAGGGGAGGTGAGGTCGCTATGAATTGGAAAGAATCACTTACCAAAGGCTATAAACATATGACGATCCCGCGCAAGACCGTGTTGATTTTTGCCGCGGTCCTGGTGCTGCCGCTGTTGGTCGTGACCGTGATCTGGACAGAGAATCAGGTCGGTAAGGCCTATCGCACATTTGAAACAACAAGCGCGTCGGAGCTGGCACAAATCAATGCGGGGGTTCGCAGCGTATTGTCTAAGGCCGGCAATACGATAACGACCGCACTTGACCAAAGGAATTTTTTGACCTTTTGCAATTCCGATATGGAAGCCGACGGCTTGAGGCTGGTGCAGTTCAGCAAAAACGAGCTGGAGCGCATGGATGGGATCTTTCAAAGCAACACGCAGCTTTCCGGGGCCAGCTTCTATTTTGACAATCCGAATGTGCGCGAGATCTGGGATACGATTTATTCTTCCACGCGCATCGCATCGGACCGGCGGGCCGAGATCCTGCCCGCCGGGAAAAGCGAAGCCGTTTTGCTGCGCGGTATCACAAAAGATGCAAATGATTGCCCTGCGCTGTACCGAAAGGTGTTTCTGGATATCCGAGAGATCGGTGTCTTAGAACTTCGCTTTTCGGATGAAACGCTGTTCGACGAGCTTTGTGAGCAAAGCAGGATTTCTGATTTTCATTTTGCCGTTTTCGCCCCTGATGCGGATTATTGCTTTTCCCCGGCGGATGATGACGAAGAAGTGATCCGACAGCTAATGGAGAACGTGAACGATCAGCTGGCGGCCAATGCCTTGAAATTGCGTGTGGGAAAAACCGTCTATTGGCTGACCTATGAATATCTGCCGGAAATTTCAGCTTATATGCTCTGTTATGCGCAAGCGGATACGTTAACAGGAAACCTCCCGCGCATTATATTGATCGTCGGCTGTATATTGATCGCGTTTCTTTTGCTGGTCTTTCTTTTTTCCAAGGCCATGTACCGCAGCATTTTAAAGCGGCTGGAAACTCTGGTAACCTCCATGCAGGCTGTCGAAAAGAACGGCGACCTTTCCATTCGCATTCCGGAGCCAAACGCGCCGGGGGATGAACTAGACACACTGAGCCGCCAGTTCAACGCAATGTTGGATCGCACCCAACAGCTGATGGAACAAAACGTGCAGAGCCGCCTGGCAGCCAAGGATGCACAGCTGCACGCACTTCAAAGCCAAATAGACAGTCATTTCCTGTATAACGCGCTTGAAAGTGTGCGCATGATGGCCGAAACAAAACACGAAACCGAGCTTTCCGATACGTTGTATGCGCTGGGAAGTCTGCTACGTTACAACATGAGCTGGAAAACACAAAACGTCACGTTAAAGGACGAAATCGACAATATCAGAAAATATATCTATCTGATCAATATCATTCATAACATTCAGGCGGTCCTGGATATCGATATTCCGCCTCAGTGCGAAGAAGCCGAGATCCCAAAGCTGTCCCTGCAGCCGTTGGTGGAAAACAGCATCGTTCACGGCTTGCCCGCGGGACGAGGCAACATTCATATTTCGGTCAAAGCAGTGTGTGGCAGCGGGGCGCTTGCCATTCGCGTTTTGGATGATGGCATTGGCATAAAGCCAGAAACAATGGCAGCCCTGCAAAGCGCTTTGGACGGCACATTGGAATCCGGGCTGCAGATTGGTAAAAATGGGATCGGTATTGTGAATGTGCACAAGCGCTTTCAGGTACGCTATGGCATGGAGTATGGGCTGACACTGCAAAGTGAGCCGGGTGCTTATACCGAGGCCCTTTTAACAATGCCGTTTGCCGATGATAATTTGGGAGGATGGTGATGAGGATGGACATCCTGATCGTTGAGGATCAGCGGCGGATCGCAGAGGGGCTCAGCGTGATGCTGTCCAGCTGTAAAGAGGATGGCATACAGATCGAGCGGACCTTGATTGCCGACAACGGTGTGCAAGCGTTGAAAATGCTGGAACAGCAACCGGTCGATTTGCTCATCACGGATATTCGCATGCCGATCATGGATGGCCTTGAGCTGATGCGCCGGTGCAGTGTGCAGCACAGGGATGTGCCGTTCATTATTTTAAGCGGCTATGACGATTTCAAGTATGCGCAAAAAGCCATCGAATATGGGGCAAAAGCCTATTTGCTCAAGCCAGTTGACCGGGCGGCGTTGTATGCGGCGATCCGCAGGATCGATGCGGAAAAGCGTGAAAAAGGCGGTGATCCCCATACTGCAAGGCGGCAGCTGTTGCTGCACTATGCCCGCGGGGAGGAAAAAATTGACAATGCAGTTCCCGTATGGCGCACACAAAAAATCGGGACGGAAACGACGTATTATGTTGCCTACACACAGTTTGACGGCACCGCGGATCTTGTATCGGACCCATCCCTGAGAGAAAGCCTTTTGGCGCTGACCGACAGCCGGGGGCTGATCCTTGGGGAAAGAGATGAAGTGCTGACGCTCTGCCCTGCTCAAACCTCCGCCGTTTCTGTGGCCGAACTCTTTGCCGGGCGCGGCGCACAGGCAACGGCAATTTCGGATACGGCGAAAAATCTGGATGCTCTGCCGGCAGCTTACCGTGAGGCGAGGGAGATTTTTTGCCACCGCCTGCTTTTTCCGCAAAAGGTGTTGCTGCAATGGTCCGATATCCGTCCGCTGCGCAAGGATTTTACAATCCCTTATAAGGAGATCGACAAGCTGAAGAACCGCTTCGGTGCCATGGATGAGAACGAGATCAAGACCGCTCTGGCGCAGCTGTTCGACCGCAAGACGCTGTCGCAGTACCGCATTGGATATACGTTGGCGCTCTGCGATACGGTTTACCGCTGTATGCGCTCGGTGGAAACCTCTCTTGAACCGGTGCCCGACGATACGCAAACAGAAATGAGCCGGGTAAACGAGCTGTTCGCCTTTGATTCCATGCGCGAATACCTGCTCTATCTATGCCGTCAATTTTCTCTGTTAAACGAAAAAGTGCGGCAGCGCCGTTCGTTGACAAGTGAAAACGCAGCGATGGAGCAAGCCGAGGCTTTCATTCAAAGCAATTATCAAAAGCAGCTGACATTGGCGGCGGTATCCAACCACGTTTCACTGAGCTATGCTTATTTTTCGGATGCTTTCCGCCGCTATGCGGGCAAAACGTTTTTGGAATACCTGCGGGATATCCGTGTACAGGCCAGCCTGAAGCTGCTGGAACAAACCGAGCTGCGCATTTCCGAGGTGGCAAGTGCGGTTGGATATGACAGCTATAAAACCTATGCGCGTGCCTTTAAAGAGGTGACCGGCACAACACCGGCCGATTACCGAAAGAACAAGCAGATCATGCCGTGATCGGGCATAAAGGAGAAAAGTAAAATGGGCCAGAACAACTCGTTCTCTCAGGCTGACTATGCGCGTAAGCCCACCTTTTCGGGATTTTTACCGGGGATCGCGGGCGTACACGGCATACCGCTCTGGTGCTACTATGTAAATCGCGGGCAGGGGATCGTCAGTTTCGGTGCGCAGGATAAAGACCATCCCATCATGGAATTTTACCCGGCACACACGGCGTATCAAAACGTTGGCCGCACAGGCTTCCGGACATTTATCCGCACCCAAAGCGGCACCTATGAGCCGTTCCGTAAGGCACACGAAAAGCAGACGTTTACAGTGGCACCGAATACCATCGTCGTGACGGACCACGATGAGGCAAACGGCTTTGAAACAAAAGTGCGCTACTGCCTGCTGCCCAATGCACCCATTGGGGCGCTGCTTCGTGTGGTCACGATCCAAAACCTGACCCGGAACACACAAGAGATTGAGGTTTTGGACGGTATGCCGGCACTGGTGCCCTACGGCGTAAACGACTGGACGCTGAAGCATATGACGCAGACCGGCAAGGCGTGGATGAAAGTTGAGGCGGTCGGAAACGCTGCGTTTTTCCATGTGAACGCAAGCATGGCGGATACGAGCGAAGTGGAAGAGATCCACGGCGGTAATTTTTCGTTTGCGGTGGATGACGATGGTCAGCCTCTTACGCCAATCTGCGATCCGCGCGCTGTTTTTGGCTATGATACTGCACTGGATCAGGCCGTGATTTTCCGGGATGGCGGGCTGGAAAAGCTCCGCAGGCAAAAGCAGGTTTGGCAAAACCAGTTTCCCTGTAGTTTCTATGCACTGCGGCGTACGCTGGAGCCAAACCAGAAATGCTCGCTTTTTGAAATGTACGGCTATGTTGAGGAACGAGCGGACCTGGTGCAGTATTGCCGTGAGCCGATCGGTCCGCAGCTTTTTGCCGATGCATTCCGGGAGGCAAGGGTGCTGACGGATACCATCGGAAAGCGCGTGGAAACACACACGGCAAACCCGATCTTCGACGCCTACTGCAGTTATACCTACCTTGATAACTGCCTGCGCGGTGGCTTTCCCCTGCTGTTGGGCGGCAAGCAGGTGTTCTATGCGTTCTCCCGCAAGCACGGGGATTTGGAACGCGATTATAACTACTTTACCGTTAAGCCGGAATATTACTCGCAGGGCAACGGAAATTTCCGGGATATCAACCAGAACCGCCGCTGTGATGTTTCGCTGTCGCCTTTTGTCGGCCGCAGCAACATTGATCTGTTCTTTGATTTGCTGCAGCTGGATGGGTATAACCCGCTGCAGATCGAGCCGGAAACCTTTGTGCTTGCACAGGAGGAACAAAGCGCACTCGCACAGGATTGCCCGGTGATCCATGGGCTTTCCGGCGTGCTTTCAAGCGGATTCTCTGCGGGGCAGCTGTGGCGCGCATTAGAGCGTAATGCTGCCTCCCCAAAAGAGCGAGAGCTGACTTTTGCAAAGATCATCGCCGCAGCGAAAAAGCAGATCCATGCAAGCTTCGGCGAGGGGTATTGGTCAGACCACTGGTCTTATGATCTGGATCTGATCGAGGACTACCTCACGGTGTGGCCGGACAGGGAAGAAAAACTTCTTTGCGACGAAACCCTGACATGGTATCCGGCGCGCGCCGGCATAACGGAACGCTGTGCGCGGTACAGGGAAACACCAAACGGATTGAGGCAATATAATGCGACATACCCCCTCGAAAACAGCACAGCGGGGACGGTCGAAGTTGATGCGCAGGGAAATCCGCTGCGGTCCTGCCTGATGGAAAAGCTGGTGCTTTTATGCGCCATCAAGTATGCCACACTGGATGCCTACGCAATGGGCATCGAGATGGAGGGCGGAAAGCCGGGCTGGTACGATGCGCTGAATGGCCTGCCGGGCCTGTTCGGCTCGTCTATGGCCGAAAGCTGTGAGCTTGCCCGCCTGTTGGAATATACGATCTCGGCGCTTGAACGGCTGCCGCACCCGTTTGCGATGCATCGGGAAATCCGCGCTTTGGTCGACGAGCTTTCAAAAATCACAAAACAAGAAAAAGAGCCTTTTGCATACGGCGAAAAGCTGGAATTCTGGAATGCCAGAAACGACTGCCGGGAAGCTTACCGTCGCAGTGCGTATCGTGGTTTCTCCGGTGAAACAGCTATCATGGAAGCGCAGACGCTGCTTCCGACGCTGGAAAACTGGCTGCAGGTCGTTCGCGCGGGGATCGCACAGGCGCAGGGAATGGGCGAGGTGATGCCCACTTACTTCTACTACGATGTTGCTTACCGCAAAGCCGACGGTAAGCCAATCCCCGTACATTTTATGCAGCGGCAAACGCCGGACTTTTTGGAGGGGACTGTGCGGCGGTTAAAATTGAATGACGATACCGCCACGAAAGAAGCTCTGTGCCGCTCGGTGCGCGGCAGCGCGCTGTATGACCGTGAACTGAAAATGTACCGCGTCAATACGAGCCTGTCCGATGCTTCGTTTGAATTGGGGCGTGCTGTAGCATTCACCCCCGGCTGGCTGGAAAATGGGTCAATTTGGCTGCATATGGAGTACAAATATCTTCTGGAGATGTTGCGCGCGGGCTTGTACGCTGCATTTTTTGAGGATTTCCGCAATGCCGCGATCCCATTCCTGGACCCTGAGCGCTATGGCCGCAGCACGCTGGAAAACTCCAGCTTCCTGGTGAGCAGCCTGAATCCCGACGAATCCTTGCACGGGCGCGGCTTTGTCGCGCGGTTGAGCGGCTCAACGGTGGAATTTCTCCATATGTGGCGGATCATGATGTTTGGGGAAAGTCCTTTCTCCAGCAGTCAAAAGGGGCTGACACTTGCGTTCCGGCCGGCGATCCCCGCATATCTGATTGGAAAAGATAAAATGATTGCGGCTACTTTCTTGGGCAGAACGCAGGTGGAATATCATTTTGATGCGATCCAGGATTATATTCCCGGCGCATACAGCATGAGTGAAGCCGAAATGACATTCCACGATGGCGCTGTAAAAAGAAGCCGGGAGATCCTTGGCGACGATGCCGAAGCCGTCAGAGAAGGACTGGCAGCCAAAATTGTTATGCGCCTTACATCTAAGCCATAAGTAAGTAGAGAGTATGAGGAAGCGTACTATGCCGAAGCTGAAATTTTTGAACGCCAACGGCGATTTTGTACTGACCGACGCTGATCAAGCGGCGGAGACCTATTTCCCGCTTGCCAACGAGGGCGGCATCATCAGCAGCATTACACCGCGGCTGGCAGGCGACTGCAAGACAGGGCAGGATACTTTTCTGCTGGCTGCGTGCAGCGAGCAGACTCTGCACGAAAGCCGTGCGACGCGCAATTTCTGGCTGCAATTTGCCGACGGAACGCTGTGGAGCGCCGCTGACGGCTACTACCTGATAGCCTATGGCCTGACACTGCTGCTTTTAACGGTTGGCTCCACCCGTCTGCCCCGAAAGGTCTGGGACCGGTTGCCGGAGCGGGCGAGAGACCTGCTGGGGCCGCTGCTGATGGCGGCGGGGCTGGTAATCTGCACGGCCTACTTGGTAGACGGCAGCTACAACCCGTTTTTGTATTTCCGATTCTGATTCTTTATTTTACCCAAGAAGGGAGGGAACCGCATGGCGAACAAGGGACGGCTGACCACGGGGATCTTCTGCCTGTTTCTGGCAGGATTGCTGGCGTGGCACATTGCGCTGCCGGACCGGGCACGCTCTGAAACGGAAAACCGGACGCTGGCCCAGTTCCCGGACTTTTCCTGGGAAACCCTGAAAAACGGCAGCTTTACCGCGGGGATGGAGGACTATTTTGCCGACCAGTTCCCTCTGCGGGAGCAGCTGCGGACCCTGCGCTCTCTGGTGTCCTA
>ENA-ORUI01002565-ORUI01002565.1-human-gut-metagenome-genome-assembly--contig:-NODE-2565-length-14845-cov-3.172143_pt1 | contig 14845 bp, 20 predicted proteins | sample MGYA00242078_ERZ509205 | MGnify/ENA primary metagenome ERZ509205 (study PRJEB26280, sample SAMEA2338828) | human gut metagenome | biome: human gut; feature: human-associated habitat; material: faeces... | reverse complement strand
TTAATTATCTTGAGGCTGACTGGACAGCACGACAGATTCTGGCAGATTTAGCAGAGATGACTGTTAATGATACGACCAATACTCTTACCACAAGAATTATATTTGGCGGCAATCGGAAACCCCAAAGCCAGTTTAACTACCGAGACATGGGCGATGAGAGTCAGGTGTATGACCCAGACGATCTTCCCTTCACTTTCGGTCCGAATGACCCCGACCGCTTTACGGTATTCGACAAGCTCAATCGCCCCATCTTTCCCGGTTATAAGTTCAATCATGGAAAATCCACCTATCGCGACGAAGAAGTCGGCGAGGGTGGATATGTTTATTCCGAGCCCGGAATGTATGGGAACATTGCTCTGCTGGATATTGCATCCATGCACCCCAGCAGCATCATTGCCGAAGAACTGTTCGGGCCGGAGTATACGAAGCGGTTTCAGGAGATCAAGGATGCCCGCGTAGCCATCAAGCATAAGGATTTTAATAAGGCCAAGAAAATGCTGGGCGGCGCTTTGGCAAAGTACCTGACCGATGAGACTGCTGCGGACAATTTAGCACAGGCTCTGAAAATCGCGATCAACTCGGTCTACGGACTGACTTCGGCTGCATTCGAGAACCCATTCAAGGACAACCGCAACAAAGATAACATCGTGGCCAAGCGCGGGGCTTTGTTCATGATCAATCTGAAGCACGAGGTTCAGCGCAGAGGCTACAAGGTCGCCCATATCAAAACGGACTCTATCAAGATCCCGGACGCAGATATGGAAATCATTCGCTTTGTCACGGACTACGGCAAGAAGTATGGTTATATTTTCGAGCACGAAGCCACCTACGATCGTATGACTCTGGTCAATGACGCCGTTTATATTGCCAAGTACGCAACTGTGGAGCATTGCTGCGAGCTTTATGGCGAAGCCTATGTCAACCAGAGCAAGGATGTCGTCAAAGACTGCAAAAAACATGGCGGCCAGTGGACCGCAACCGGTACGCAGTTCCAGATCCCGTATGTGTTCAAGAAGCTGTTCTCCCACGAGGAGATCGAGTTCCGGGATATGTGCGAAACCAAGTCCGTGTCCAGCGCTTTATATTTGGACATGAATGAGGGTATGCCCGATGTGTCCAAGCTGGAAGCTGAGAGGGACAAACTTTGGAAGCAGATCAACGACCCGACTCGGCTGAACGAGCAGATGAAATCGGAATGTGCTCGTGTAGAAGAACTCACTTCCGAAATTACCAAGGGTCACAACTATGTGTTTATCGGCAAGGTTGGTCAGTTCTGTCCTATGAAAAATGGCTTTAACGGAGGCGTTCTGTTGCGGGAAACGACCAGCAAAACCGGAGAGAATGGATATGCTGCGGCAACCGGCTCAAAGGGGTATCGCTGGTTGGAGTCCGAGATGGTCAAAAGCCTCGGAAAAGAAAACGGAATCGACCGTTCCTACTATGACGCTATGGTTGATACCGCGGCCAATGATATTTCCAAGTACGGCGACTTCGAGTGGTTCGTTTCGGACGATCCCTATATTCCGCAGGATACTCCGCCCTGGTTTGGAGCCGGAGATCCACATGAAGAAGACAGCACACCGTTTGATGTGCGCTAATATTTGAGAGGAGATTTTTTATGTCTTACAGAACCGTTGATAACATCATCATTGAAAACGCCCACATCCTGTTCCGCAATTTCTCCGGTAAGGAAGACAAGTACAACCGCGCTGGCGACCGCAATTTCTGTGTCATTATCGACGACCCCGACCGTGCGCAGCAGCTCTCCGAAGAGGGCTGGAACATCCGTGTTCTCGCTCCCCGCGAGGACGGCGAGGCGCCGCGTCACTACATTCAGGTGGCGGTCAGCTTCAAGAACATTCCGCCCAAGGTCATTATGATCACCCGGCGTGTTCAGACGCCTTTGGACGAGGAGTCCATCGAGGCTCTGGATTACGCGGAGATCCGCAATGTCGACCTGACCATTCGCCCCTATTGCTGGGAAGTCAACGGCAAGGAGGGCGTCAAGGCATACCTGAAAAATATGTATGTCACGATCGAAGAGGACGAATTCGCGGCTAAGTACGCTGCGGAGGAAGGTCCCGAAGAGTAATCAACAGCACGGAGCGTCGGTTAGAAATAGCTGGCGCTCCTTTTCTTTTTTGAAAGGAGAAAAATCATGCTGTTTTGGAAACCCAAACCTAAGAAAAAGGCTGAAAAGCCAACGGCAAAGAGACAGATTGCTCCATCGGCAATCGAGCTACCAAAAGATATTCCGCATATCACGATTCCAAAGCCTGAAAAATCCGCAGTAAAAGGGTCTACTGTCACACAAGCCAAAAAGCCACGCCATTATCAGAAAGAATTTCTTACGACTTTCAAGCAGATCGCCTCTGCCGGATACCGTTCTTTTGAGGTTTGGAATGATTTTGTTGTAATGGCTGCCTGTGCGCTGTCAAATCCTGTCGATAAGACTCACTTCGAGGAGCGGGAGAAAAGATATTTGAAAATCATCCGCAAATACCGAAAAAAGGAACAGGCGTTGTTCCCCGAACTGCTTGCTCACACTGTTATGGCCTTGGAAGCGAACCCCGAACAGGATTTTCTCGGAAGTATGTATATGGAGCTGGATCTCGGCAGTAAGCGGCTACAACAGATATTTACACCGTACCATATTTGCCAGCTTATGGCAGCGATAACGGTGGAGAATGTTGCCGAGCAAGTCAACGAGCATGGTTATATTTCGATCAACGACCCATGCTGCGGCGGCGGAGCAACATTGATCGCCGGCGTCAATGAGGCCAGAAAGCAACTGGAGAAAGCCGATTTGAACTACCAAAACCACGTTCTTGTCGTCGCGCAGGACATTGATGAATGCGTGGCTCTTATGTGCTATATCCAGCTTTCGCTTCTCGGCGTTGCCGGGTATGTCAAGGTTGGCGACAGTCTGACCGAACCGATGACGACCGGGGATAAGCTCGATCATTACTGGTTCATGCCTATGTACTTTTCCAACATCTGGACGATGCGACGGGTATTCCGAGGGTTTGATTCCCTCATGAACGAGAAAGGAGACAAGCTGTGAGAGCACGGGATTATTTCGAGAAATACGATACCCTCATTATGGAGGAACAAAAAAACGGCGAAATCGGCACAACCAAAAAACTGCTGCTGGAAATGTCCGACGAGGTTACTGTCGTTTGCAAACAGCGAAAAGTGGTTAAGGATGAAGCTGTTATTGCCGTCCTGAAAGAGCTTAACCAGAAATGGAACGCGATCTGCTGTATGTATGAGAAAAAATACGGCGTTTCTCCGTTGAACTATGATGCGTTTCGCTGTTATTGGATGACGGCTATGCCCGAACTCGCAGGAAAACTTTGATCATGGCCGGTATCTCATTATACGATTATCAGCTCGATGCGGTCGGAAGGATGAAAAATGGATGTATCCTTTGCGGCGGTGTTGGCAGCGGAAAATCGAGAACGGCGCTGGCTTACTACTACGAGAAAAACGGCGGTCAGCTAAATACCACAAAGTATGTCCGTATGCGGCAGAAGCCAAAAGACCTTTACATTATCACCACAGCGCGAAAACGGGACACTCTGGAATGGGAGGGTGAGCTTTCACCGTTCCTGCTTTCCACAAATCCCGAAGCAAGCGCCTACCCCAATAAAGTCGTTGTGGACTCGTGGAACAACATCGCCAAGTATAAAGGCGTAGCGAATGCTTTCTTTATATTTGACGAACAACGTGTTGTCGGGTATGGGGCATGGACAAAAGCGTTTCTGAAAATCGCCAAGTCAAACGATTGGATACTATTATCCGCTACTCCGGGCGACACTTGGCAAGATTATATTCCTGTGTTCATCGCCAACGGCTTCTATCGCAATAAGACGGAATTCGTAGATAACCATATCGTCTACGATTGGCGAGCCAAATTCCCGAAGATTGATCGCTATGTCAACACGGGTCGTCTGGTTCGCTTGCGGAACAACATTCTCATTACGATGGACTTCGAGCGAAAGACCGTTCGTCACCACGAGGACATCTTCGTTCGGTATGACATTTCCGCCTACAAGGACATTACGAGAAACCGCTGGAACATCTGGGAGGAACGCCCGATTGAAACTGCTTCGGAACTGTGCTATGCGTGGCGTAAAATCGTCAATTCAGACGAATCCCGGCAAATTGCCCTGCTGGAGATCATCGAGGACCATCCAAAAGCCATTATATTCTATAACTTCGACTACGAATTGGAGATCCTGAAAAGTCTCTACTATGGCGAAAAAACCGAAGTTGCGGAATGGAACGGGCACAAGCACCAACCAATTCCGAAGGGCGATAACTGGATCTACCTGGTTCAGTACAATGCCGGAGCCGAGGGGTGGAACTGTATTTCGACCGACACCATTATATTTTACTCCCAAAACTACTCCTACAAGATGATGGAACAGGCATCCGGACGCATTGACCGGCTGAACACCAAGTTCACAGACCTTTACTATTTTCATTTGAAATCCAGGAGCGGCATTGACCTCGCCATCAGTCGTGCACTCAGCGAAAAGAAGCAATTCAACGAGCAACGATATGTGACTAACGCGACAAAACCGTTAAGGAGGGTTATTTAACATGAATGATGAAAACTTGCAGGAAGTCTATTACGACCGTTACTGCAAAACTTGTAAGCACAAGAAACTACCGGAAGAGGCCGATCCGTGCGACGAGTGCCTAAGCAATCCGGTCAACTACGCTACGCACAAGCCTATGAATTGGGAGGGTAAATAAATGACCACTGTTTATATCGGCGAACGGCATAGCGGCAAAACCACAACGCTTATTGAAATGTCTGAAAAGACTGGTGCGACTATCGTCGTGGCCACCTATTCAATGAGCAAATATATTCAAATGGCTGCGGCTCAGATGGGTAAGAAGATCCCTGTTCCCATCACGGTTACCAATTACATCCGGCTTCTCGCAAGCGGCGGACTCGGTAAATCGCAGAAGTATCTCGTTGACGAGCTTCAAATGATGCTTGAGCAAATGAATGTTGAGGCTGCTACGGTCGATAGTCGCTATGTTGAGGTTCTTTCCGATCCGCAGAAAGAAGGTTTGTAATGGCAGGAATCGACATGAACGTGGAATTTACCACTCGTTTTTGCGAAGTCAAGGGCGAGCTCGGATATTTTCATCTTTGGGAACAGTGGAGCAATGTTGTCGATGCCAGCCCTCTTCGTGGCGGCCACCCCGGTGGACAAATCGGGCAGGTTTATGGGATCGTCGAATTCAGAGATGGTGTTCGTCGGGTTGACCCATCATCCATCAAGTTTTGCGATGAAAAAAATGCCGTGCTTTGTGAGATGAGTAAAACGCCATGAACATTTGGATTGGAACCGACCTTGCGGCTGATATTTTAGGCTCCGTAAAAGATACGCCAGGCGATAAAGTTGCACAGGTCATTGTCAAAAACGCCAACGAACCTTACTATAAAGGGATTTGTTCAGATGCTAAAAGATGCGGAGTCGAGATCATTACCGCAGAAAAACTTGTTCACAACTGTACTTATCCAACCATATCGCTAAATCCATATATTCGGGTTCCCGATGCGATCAATCTGGATGGCGGATATTTGACGCCTTGCACAGCCGAAGCGTCCATGCGTTTGCTTCGACGTTACGGTTTTATTTTTCAGGGTGCAGATGTTCTTTTGTTAGGTCGATCGGAGCGAGTTGGGGAGCCACTATCACATTTATTGACGAGAGCCAACGCAACCGTTACAATCGCACACAGTCTCACAAAGTCGTCTTCTATTTGGAGATTGGCCCAAAATGCTGACCTAATTATATCTTCTGTTGGAAGAGCCGACTTTACGGAGTTGGAATTGAAACCGACCGCTACAGTTGTTGATATTGGTGGAGATTTCGTTGGTATATCCGGTATTCAAAATTATGTTCCATTTATCGGTGGCGTTGGGCCCGTGACTCGGGCCATTCTTATGGAACATATTCTTAAATTCAGGAGATTTAAGGAGGATAAAAAAAACAATGCTGAAAATTGAAAACACCGAGGTTATGGGCTGGGAGCACGCCATTCGTGGTATGCGGAATCCTAAGAACTCTTGGGAGAAGAGTGATTCTAATTGGAGATATATCGCTCCAGCTCAGAGGGAGAATCATATTTTGGCTTCTTACTCTGATGATAGTGAATTTTGGATTGGTCCGAATGATGCAGATTTGATGAACCGACTGAGAAATGCCGGCACCGATCACCGTAAGTTCATGCGGATGATTACCGTCTATCTGGATATCACTGCTCCGCTGTATTGGTGGAAGGAGTTCAAGACATATCGTGCCGGTAAAAGGTTTGGTGATGATGAGCCTGACATTATCGACGACGGCTACTTAGAGTATGACATCGAAATGAACTCCTGCTCTACGATGCACAAAATCGCGGATAAGGAATTCACACTGGACGACTTCAGCCATGAGCATCTGAATTGCGAACCCTATCACCGTAACTGGATTGAGAGTGCAACCGTCGATGAAGATATCACTTCGCCACACAAGGTATGGATGACGCCTCTTGATATTCTTAGATGTACGATCGAGATGCTAAACGCATATCGCGAAAGCTACCTTGGAACCAAGGATAAGCAGGATTGGTGGCAGATGATCCAGCTCCTACCGAGCTCGTACAATCAGCGACGGACGGTTATGCTGAACTATGAGGTTCTGGCCAACATGTATAAGTCCCGCCGCAATCACAAGTTGGATGAGTGGCATACCTTCTGCGACTGGATCGAGAGCCTGCCGTATAGCGAATTGATTACTGGTAAGGGCAATTCTGCGCCTGAAAATTCTTATTGTAGCGGAAGGAGATAACATGACACCCAATGAATATCAGAAAGAGGCACTTCGGACAGCTTCCGGAATGTCTCAGGAATATCCTCGTATCCTCAACGGCCTTATGGGGCTGAATGGCGAGGCTGGAGAATGCATTGATATTCTCAAAAAGCATCTGTTCCGAGGCCATGATCTGGACCGCGAACACATGGCAAAGGAACTTGGCGATGTTGCATGGTATCTGGCGGTTAGTGCGGACGCTATCGGGTATGATCTGGAAACGATCTTTCAGATGAACATTGATAAGCTTCGTGCTCGCTACCCAGACGACTTTGATGCTGAGCACAGCTTACACCGCAATGCAAATGATATTTGAAAGGAGAAGCAAAATGATCAAAAATATGGAGCTCGCACAGGTACGCCGCGGAGAATCCTTTATCCTCGATGGCGTAAAGTTTGTCAAGCTGGACGAGGACGCTCACGCATCTTTCGTGCTGACCGCCGACGTTTTTCCCAAACACATTCCGTTCGAGCATAAGGACGCTGAGCGAAAAGACCACGACAATTTCGTCGGCAGCTATCTCCAGAAGCACGTTGATATTTGGCTGCATCAGGGGCATCCCAATATCTCCAAGGCTGTTGTCGAGCGCCCCATTAACCTGCTTTCCATGTGCGGTGAGACAGTTTACGGCATACCCTGCGTTTTCGGACGGGTACTGACGCTGGATGAATACCGCCGTTATCGCAAGTACATTCCGCTTGCATCTGACTGGTACTGGCTTGCGACTTCTTACTCCCCGACTTCCGGCGACTACAACCGCGCGTACAACGTGGTCACTGATGGGAGCGTCGGCTACTACCGCGTATACAGCGGCAACTACTGCGCTCGTCCCGCTTTGTACCTTGAATCTTCAATCTTGGTTTCCGTAGAGGTTGAAACCGATGACATTGAGAAGATGCAGGATAAGGTTACGGCGCTTCAGCGAGAGACTTTAACAGCCTGCAAAAACGCGGAGCTCATTGCTGAACTGTTCCGCAGAATTCCCGGCGTACAGGAGGATTGAGACCATGTGTAGTAAATTGTATGCCGACGGCGAGCTTGCGGCAACCCCTTATGAAACGGACAAAGTGCTCCGTCATCGCGAGCTTTGCATGGGGCTGAATGTGCTTTACGCGAAAAAGAACCACGACTACGGCGACAGCTTCCACCAGACCTACATCGAAGAAGGAATGGCAATGCCACGCATTCGCTTGGGTGATAAGTTCAGCCGTTTTAAGACGCTCTCCCGCATTCTCTCCTCGGACAGCGATCAGCAGGCTGTGACAGACGACGCTCAGCATGAGCAGGAGATCGCTGAACAAAAGACTTGCGATGAGGGGGCAAGTAATGCAGATTAAGAAAGCCGGCGGAAAGATATTTGGCGCATCCTTGACCGCCGCCGAGCAAAAAGCGATGAATATGGAAATCCAGCGGCAGCTTGTCGAGTATGATCGAAAAAACGAGTTGGAGCTGGATGCCATCATTCTTTGGGAACTGCACACGCAGCTCGGCCTTGGTCCAAAGCGTCTGAAGAAGTTCTTTGACGGCTTTTCCGATGCTTTGAACGCGCTGGTCAACCGCTATGAAATGGATATTTCGGACGATGTCTGGCTCTGCACGCACAAGCTGAAAGAGATTGGTGTGGATGTAGAGGACTGGTACCGACAAAAAGAATAGGAGGTGTTTTGGCTTGCCCCAGAACAATTCGCATAAGAACAAAGAGGGCTATTCCGACCCGACAGTGTATGAAGCCCTGCGAAAAATCGACGAGGAGGATGCCCGTTTTCACAGACTTCTTGACATGATCTTCTATCTCTGCGAGCTGGCAGGCTTCCGAATCGAAGGCCGTATTGTGCTGACGGACAAGCGAACCGGCCGTATTTGGAGGTGAAAAACTGCTCGATTTTCTGCCCACTTTTGGGTTTTGAAAAGTGGGCTTTGCCCGGAAAAACGTGGGCAGAGAGTGATTTTGGCCGAATTTTTATGCCCCGATAAGCGTTTTCAGACGAAAAAATGGTCATTTGCCCACTTTCTGCCCACTTTTGAAACCCCTATTTGGCCACGAAAAACCCAGTGTTTTCAAGGGCTTGCGGGCTCAAAGCCCATTTTGCCCACTTTTTTCTCTTCACTATTATGATAAAAAGATTAAAAATATATAGTAATAGGCGAAAAAAAGTGGGTTTTTGGCCACAAGTCATTTAAGGAGGAAGAAATGCCGAAAATAACATGGGATGATCTTTATACTAATTTCAAGTCGATTTACCCGAAACTCGGGCGACAGTCCCTTCGTTTTCAGCCGTATGGCTATATGATGATTCTGGTATATTTGACGGACGGAAGCCGTATGATTTACGACGACCTGCGGAAACAAGCGAAGATGTCGGCTTGATATTTCGCACAAATTCTTCTTCCTATTTTCAAGTTCCTATGCTATACTGTTCTTGCGACACAACTTCATATATTTTGACCGTTAGGGGAAGATACTTTGGTAAAAAGTGTTTTTCTCTCTTTACTCATTTCCCTTTCGGTCTTGAGGTTGTGTCGCAGCAATGAGGGATCTTCACTTTTTCGGGTGCGTTCCTTCATTGGGGCGCACTCTTTTTATTTTTGCGGAGGAATAGGAAATGGCGAACAGCAAAGAGCTTATGACGCTTGCCAAGAAACTCGGTCAGGCGGCCGTAGCTATTGGGCCGGTCGTTGCTTTAGCCGAGCCTGTCGCAGACTGGGCAAAGGATAAGATTGACGAACGCGGCGAATTGATCGAAGTACCTCGTTTATATTCCAAGGGTTTTCCCGTAAGTCTCAGCGATGGCGTGGCAACGGTAACTGCCGCGGGGCTTACTGTTACAACAAGCAAGTTGCCTCTCTCTGCCGCTCACGCAAAGTATCGGGATTGCGCCGATCAGCAAATCGTAAAAAGCGACCCTCCGCAGGGCCGAAAGGTCAGAGCCAAAAGCAACGTCGTTTTAAGCTATATTACGGAAGATGTCATTTCAGAGAGCCGGCGGAAGTTTGAAGAAGAACAGCAGCAGAAAGCCCTTGCCAAAGAGAAACGGGCTGTGAAAGCTGCTGCACGGAAACAGGCTGCTGCCGAGACGTGCGAAAAATTAAAAGACAATGTGCTTCAGGCGATGAAGCGAAAGGAGAAATCGTGAAAAAGATATTTGCAGTTTTACTGATGCTTGTGATGGTTTTCTCGCTTGCGGCCTGCGGAGGTTCAACAGAAAAGAACCATGACGGCGAAGCGGAAACCCCATCGGGTTCAAAAATCCAGCAGGGTCGGGGCTATCAGGAAGTGGTTTCCGATTTTGAGGAAAGCGGCTTTACCAATATTCAGCTTGCTCCGATGGGCGACCTGATTACAGGCTGGTTGACAAAGGAGGGTGAAGTCGAGTCTGTCTCCGTTGGCGGCGACGAAGAGTATTCACCAAATAAATGGGTGCCAGCCGATACGGAAGTAATCATTCGTTATCATTCGTTCCCGGAGGACGATACCGGTTCCGACAGTTCTGATGCAGAAGAGAGCCAGTCGGCCGATACTGTTGATACTGGCGATGATATTTTGACAGTTGAGAATTGCGAAGCGTTGGCAAGCATGATTACTGTAAAAGCGGAGATCGACGATTCGTATAAGGCGTTTGCCGAGAATTATAAGGGGCAGACGATTTTGTTTGACAGCTGCATTACTTATGTGATGAACCACGATGACTATAAGACACGCTATGATATTTTGCTCAGCGCCGGTGATTACGTTGACGAGAATACGGCAAACCCCGGTCCGGTCTTTAAGTTCGAGGATGTGAATACCAACGGGCTTGGAATCGAAGATCTGTACCTGCCCTCGTTTGTGGCGGCTGGGAGTAACGTTCGGGTGACGGCTAAAGTGGATAGCTTCGACGCGGAGCGCGGAATATTCTACTTGAAGCCGGTGCTGGTGGAAGAGAGATAACAATTTGATATTTTAGAGATGGCCGAGATGCTTAAATGCGTCTCGGTCTTTTCTTTTGCTCTCTTTTTTGGCCTGCGCGAAAAATACATCCCCTTTTATGAAGAGAGGGAATAAATCGTCTGCTTTTTGGCAGAACGAGCATTCTCTCTTTTGTTTTGTGGAAAGGAGGCTCTCTGTTATGCTGGAGCGCAATTTTCAAGCCAACCTGATTCAAAAGCTGAAGCGGATGTTCCCCGGCTGCATCGTGATGAAAAACGACGCGAGCTATAAGCAGGGTATCCCCGATTTGCTGGTGCTTTATCGTGACCGATGGGCTTCTTTGGAATGTAAGAAAAGCGCCGGAGCAAAAAGACAGCCGAATCAAGAATACTATGTCGGTCGGATGAACGAGATGTCGTTTTCTCGTTTCATCTCGCCGGAAAATGAGGAGGAAGTGCTACATGAACTTCAACAGGCATTCCAATCTTGAAGGACAGCACGCTTTTCTCGGCGCAAGCAAGTACCATTGGATCAACTATGACGAAGCGAAGGTCGTAGACGTCTATTCCAATTTCCTTGCGGCGCAGAAAGGCACGGTGCTTCATGAGTTTGCCGCGCAGTGCATCCGCTTGGGGCAGCGGCTCCCGAAGTCACAGAAGACTTTGAACATGTACGTCAATGACGCCATTGGATATCGAATGACACCGGAGCAGGTGCTGTTCTATTCTGAAAATTGCTTCGGGACGACCGATGCGATCGCGTTCCGTAACAATCTGCTGCGTATTCACGATTTCAAATCGGGGGTCGTTCCTGCACACATGGAACAGCTTGAGATCTATGCGGCGCTGTTCTGTCTGGAATATACCGTGCGCCCGGCGGACATCGAGATCGAACTGCGGCTTTATCAGAACAGCGAGATCGTTTATGCGAACCCAACGGCAGATGATATTCTGCCGATCATGGAGAAGATCATTACATTCGACAAAATCATCAATAAAATTCGTGCAGAGGAGGGCTGACTGTGAACCCGATTGCGGAAGATATCCTGATGCATTACGGCGTCGGGAAAATGGAAGGCGCTCCGGGGCGGGGCAGCGGAAGATACCCCCTGGGTAGTGGAAAGAACCCCAACCAGCACAGCGGTGATTTTCTCAGCCGTGTAGAAACCATGCGGAAGTCCGGGATGAGTGAGACGCAGATTGCCGAAGCGCTCGGCATGACGACCACACAGCTTCGCGTGCAGAAGTCGCTTGCTAAGGATGAGCGCCGTTCACAGGAGGTTGCAACTGCCCGCCGTCTTCGTGACGAAGGGGATAGTCTGAATGAGATTGCGGCAAAGATGGGATACAACAGCGACTCCTCGATCCGTTCGCTGCTGAACGAAAACTCAGAGTCTCGCATGAATCAGGCGAAGACCACCGCGGAATTTCTCAAAAGGCAGATCGCGGAAAAAGGCATGATCGACGTCGGCGTTGGTGTGGAGCGTGAGTTGGGCATCTCGAAAGAGAAGCTTGACCAGGCTCTTTATATTTTGGAGCAGGAGGGCTATCCGGTCTACAACGGCCGCATTCCTCAGGCGACCAACCCCGGCAAATTTACGACGCTGACCGTGGCCTGCCCGCAGGGAACTGAGCATCGGGAAATGTATGATTTTGGGAATATTCATTCCGTGGTCGATTACGTTTCTCATGATGGAGGCGAAAGCTACGACCCGAAATGGGTCTACCCCAAGAGTATGGATTCGAGCCGTTTGCAGATCCGCTATGCGGAGGACGGCGGCATCGACAAGGATGGCGTTGTGGAAATCCGGCGCGGCGTGGACGATCTGAGCCTCGGTGAGTCGCATTATGCACAGGTCCGCATTCTTGTGGACGGAACACACTACATCAAGGGCATGGCGGTTTATTCCGACGACCTGCCCGACGGCGTTGACGTGATGTTCAACACCAACAAGGCGAAGGGTACGCCGACGATGAAGGTTCTGAAGCCGATCAAGGATGATCCAACTAACCCCTTTGGGTCGCTCATCAAAGAAGGCGTTATTGACCCCGATAAAGGCGACGGTCAAAAGGGCGGACAGAGCTATTATTATGACAAGAATGGTAAGAAGCAGCTTTCCCTCATCAACAAGCGTGCCGAAGAGGGCGACTGGGGCGAATGGAGCGATCGACTCCCTTCTCAGTTTCTTTCAAAGCAGAGTTTGAGCCTTATCAAAAAGCAACTCAATTTGGCTTCCGCCGATAAGCAGGCTGAGTTTGATGAGATTTGCTCCCTGCCGAACCCGACTTTGAAAAAAGTCCTGCTAAAATCGTTCTCCGACGACTGCGATGCGGCTGCGGTTCACTTGCAGGCAGCGGCGCTTCCCCGTCAGAAGTATCAGGTCATTCTTCCGTTGACCTCTATCAAGGACAATGAAGTGTATGCCCCGAACTACAAAGACGGCGAAACGGTCGCGCTGATCCGTTACCCGCATGGCGGCACCTTTGAAATCCCGATCCTAACTGTGAACAACAAGCAGGCTGAGGGAAAAAGAGTTCTCGGAAACACCCCTGCCGATGCCATCGGTATCAACTCTAAGGTTGCCGGTCGGCTTTCCGGTGCGGACTTTGACGGTGACACCGTTATGGTGATTCCCTGCAATTCTTCCAAGAGCAAGGTGCGCATTACCTCTACCGCGGCTTTGAAAGGGCTTGAGGGATTCGACCCGAAGCTTGATTACGGAGCTGATTCCGGTGATCCTGTCAGAGTGGATAGCAAGGGCCGTGAGTATTACAGCAGGGGCGGCAAGGTCTTTCAGCGAATGAACAACACCCAGACGGAGATGGGCAAGATCTCGAACCTCATCACCGACATGACCCTAAAGGGTGCGCCTCCTGACGAGCTGGCAAGGGCTGTTCGGCATTCGATGGTCGTCATCGACGCTGAGAAGCACAAGTTGGACTACAAGCAGAGCGAGACTGATAACGGTATCATTGCGTTGAAGAAGAAGTACCAGGCTCATGCCGATGACGAGGGCTATGGGGGTGCTTCGACTTTAATATCCCGGTCCTCTTCCAAACAGGTCGTACTGAAGCGGAAGGGTTCGCCTATGATTGACCCCGATACCGGTGAGCAGAGCTGGAAGTCCGTTCGTGAGGAGTATACCGACAAGAGCGGAAAGAAGCAGGTGCGGACACAGGACAGCACAAAAATGGCAGAAACCAGAGATGCCTATTCCCTGTCCTCCGGTACCCCCCAGGAGCAGCTTTATGCAGATTATGCCAATAAGATGAAGTCCCTCGGCAACCAGGCTCGCAAGGAAATGGTCCATACCGGCAAGATCGAATACAGCGCCTCCGCCAAGGAAACTTACCTGCCTGAATACAAGTCGCTGACTGCAAAGCTGAACATTGCTTTGAAGAATGCGCCTCGTGAGCGGCAGGCCCAGGTCATCGCTAACTCCGTGGTGGCGGCAAAGGAGCAGGAAAATCCCGACATGACCAAATCTGAAAAGAAGAAAGCCAAGTCGCAGGCCCTCTCTGCCGCCCGCACCTCTGTCGGAGCCAAGCGCGAGAACATCAAGATCACAGACCGCGAATGGGAAGCAATTCAAGCCGGAGCAATCAGCGAGAATAAGCTGTATCAGATCTTGAACAACACCGACATCGACGATCTCAGGGCGCGCTCTATGCCGCGCACCACAACGACGCTCAGTCAGGCAAAGGTCAACAAGATCAAGTCGATGCAGGCTTCCGGTTACAGCACATCTGAAATCGCGGAAGATCTTGGCATTTCTTCTTCGACTGTTACAAAGTACCTCAAAGGAAAGGAGTGAGCTTTCAAATGACAAGGAAATGCGCTTTAACAACAGTTGACAATCCTTACAATCCTTTCGAGCAGTTCACTTCTTGGCTCCTCTATGACGAGGAGAAGGGGTACCATACCTGCGCTTATCTGGGAAGAATTGCCCGAACATCGAGTCAGTTGACCGAAGATGAGAACGATTTGGAAGTTGAACGCGCGATTGACGAAATCATCAAGTACGACTTCCGGAACATCTATCGAAAAGTTATACAAACC
>ENA-ORUI01002561-ORUI01002561.1-human-gut-metagenome-genome-assembly--contig:-NODE-2561-length-14864-cov-3.634614_pt1 | contig 14864 bp, 14 predicted proteins | sample MGYA00242078_ERZ509205 | MGnify/ENA primary metagenome ERZ509205 (study PRJEB26280, sample SAMEA2338828) | human gut metagenome | biome: human gut; feature: human-associated habitat; material: faeces... | reverse complement strand
GCAGATGGCAGATGAATACAGCTTCACTGCCCAGCAGCGGGAGATGCTCGAAGAATTGCTGAAGCCGGACTACGATGACATTTTCCTGTCCTTGATCGGTGATTATCAGCCGGGCGGTACGCCCATCGGCCCCGTCGACATTTCGGACATTCAAGGCACGCTGCCGGATGATCTTGACCCGCTGCGAGAATCCATTGTCCTGACGGCGTATCAGCTTCTCGGAAAGGTGACGTATTTCTGGGGCGGCAAAAGCCTCGTCCTTGGCTGGGATAGCCGATGGGGAACGCCGACGACGGTTACTGCACCCGGCAGCGGCTCGACCGGCAAGGTGCTGCCGTTCGGATTGGACTGCTCCGGTTTCGTAGACTGGACGTTCTATAACGCCACAGATGGTGCATACCTGCCCGGACGCGGTGGTGGCGCAGCTTCGCAGCATGGCTACTGCACCAACATTGCATGGTCAGACGCGCTGCCCGGCGATCTCGTCTTTTACGCGGACGACAGCCACGTCGGAATCGTCTGCGGCTATGACAGCGTGGGCAATCTCCTCGTCATCCACTGCTCCGGTGGACAGAATGGCGTGGTCGTAACTGCGCGGGAGGGCTTTGCTGTCGCAGCAAGGCCGGATCTGTTTGCGGATTAAGCTACGCTTTGAAACTGAAAAACTGAAACGCAAAAGAGGTGGAATATGAACGATACCACCACAGAGATCAACAAAGACACATTCTGGGGATTGATCCGGGAGGCGAAAGATGCCTGCGGTCAGGATATGTCTGCCATGGTGGAGTATCTGAAGGGACGTTTGGTATCTATGGGGGCAGAACAGGCACAGAACTTTCACGATATTACGCAAGCTTACGAAGATCTCGCGTACAAGTACGGCCTGTGGGATGCTGCCGAAATCATATCGGAATACGGCTGCAGTGATGACGGCTTTATAGACTTCCGCGCATGGCTGATTGCGCAAGGAAAAGAAGTCTATCTGGCTGCGCTGGCGGACCCGGATTCGCTTGCAGAGGTCGAACCCTACGGGGATTGCAGCTTCGAGCAGATGAGCTATGTGGGAGAGTATGCCTACAGGCAGCTCACCGGCAAAAGCGCCTATGAGCAGACCGACCAGCGGGAATATAAGAGACTTGTGGCAGAACTGAAGCGGGACATTACCTACAAAGACGGCATCCAATTCCCCAGAGAGGGTGCAGAACTGAAACAATTCCTGCCCCGGTTGTGCGCCAAGTATCCGGATCGTTGGCTTGAACCACATTGGAATCTCGATCTGAAAGTAGTGCGAGAACTTTTCTACGCAGGGAAAGTGCATGGTCACCGGCAGCAGGTTTGCAAAAAGAAAAACCGAGGTCACGGCGGTGAGGCTAGATAATGAATACAGGTGCAAAGGCTTGCTTGAAAATGGTATAATCTAAAGCACAACTCCCGCAGGATTAGCCTGCGGGAGTAAATAAAAGCGTAGCAAAAATGTGCTGTAATACATGCTTGCGATGAACACTAGCATTGTAACATAGGAGCAACTATAGACTTAATTTGTCCCTGAGTTAAAGCATTTGATACAAAAATTTCAACGAATGCATCTAGCACAACTTCCTCGGAATCTCCGCATTGTGCAGATAGCTGTTTAATTATCAAATCGAGTTTCTGCTTTGCTCTTTTCCTTGGCTTCGGAGAATTACATGCTCTATACTCTTCCGAAGCAGTCAATACTGTAGGATCAGAAAAAAAGCGTTCTCTTATCAAGCGAACAATTGTCGCATCAAGTTCTTCGAGTCTTTCAATTAACCATACTTCCGGTGTGCAGCCTATATTAAAAATCAAATCACGATTTGTATTATATAACTCTGCAACCTCTGGGTTCGCAGGAATTGTTTCCGAAAATACATCGTCGTCCCAGACTGCACAGACACGGGATTGGCTGAATAGTTGCCTTCGCGTATTAATTGCAAGCTTTGCAGTTTCGCGGTAACCACCAACAGGAATGATAGAATTCGTAATTGTCATAAAACGTTGATCAACAGCGCAACAGATTCCTATCATTTTTTTCAGCAAAGTCCGAGCCATATCATCTTCGACAAAGAATATCGCATCATATGTTATGTTATTTACAAAATCAACGCTACCAATTGCTTTGGCCGGATAACATGGACATATAGAGAAATGATTTCCATGTCCATCATCTTCAATTAATATGATATGATATGATATGATGCTTATCCGACGATTTTATCATTGTTACCGAGTGCGTAGCAACAAAGATTGTCAACCCTTTTTGCCTTGAAACATCAGTAAGATAATCAAGTAGATTTTTTTGTATCCTCGGATGAAGCGCCATTTCAGCTTCATCTAATAAAATGACTGAGTTTTGTTCTACAGAATTTAGTGTTTCTACTAATCGTAAAAGGGCAATTTCCCCAGTGCTGAATCTCTTTTCCGAATAATACCGTCCGCGTCCCTCCTCAATAACATAAAAGAATGTAGCATGCCGCCCGCGCCCGTTGGGTATTCTTAATTTCTTTAGCTTGCAAAACTTGCTTGTTTCAAATATTTGGTTGAGTCGTTCCTTTAAGTCTGCATCTGCAGAGATAAAATTTCCCCGCCGAATTTCTTCTTTTGGAACATCAATTCTATTTGAGTCCGCTCGAATGAAAACGGATTGTGAATAGCCAAAATTAGAAAGTAAGTTGCTTGATCCTTTTGGAGATACAGCCCAACGCTGGCTCTTCTTTCTGAATTTTAATTTGCATTGAGGATTGTCCATCTCATATGTAATTTCAGCGCTAGTATATTGATCAACTTCTCCAAAATTTCTGGAAGCGCTAAAGCCTCTAGCAAAGCCGTTCTTGTTACAAATTCTATCTATACAGACTAAAAGTGTTGTTTTTCCGCCGCCATTCGGACCAACAATCAGATAGACACCTTTTGATTCAGGGAGAGTGAATTCCAGATTATTAATATTCTTCATTCTTTCAATTGTAATCTTTTTCATGAGTATTATCACACCCCAAATAGATTAGGTAGACAAGCGGCTTCAAAATTGCTCCTAAAAGAGACGTTTTTAATCATGTTATCATAATTTTTTGAGGTTTTCTACATTTTTGATAATTTAGTTTGAGCAAAAGGCATAATCCAACATGACGCAATTAAACAAGGCCGTCAGCCGACACGCGCCCGCGTGTCGGCTTTTCTGCGTCCCGGTGGGGACGCTGCACTGGAAATCATAAAAACCGCGCGTTGGAGCGCGTGTGACGAGGTACGAATGCGATGCACCGGTATGCCCGTATGTCAAAACAGGATTGAATGCAAGCAATCAACGGAAGCGAGGTTGCGCTTACATTTTAGGACAAACCTCCGCTGCGGGGAAGCACGGCATTATTCGGATACGCCCTCGGCGGTAGCTGCCTCAGGTGAAGTGTCAACATCAGAAAGCAAGCTGCACAGACCAGCGGTTCCCTGCATATGCAGCTTATTCATTGACAAGCGCTGCGAAATGTTCTTTTTCTTCCCATTGTACTCAAGCAGCATGGCCTCGGCATATCCCATAGAACCGGGGCAGCGCTCCTTCGACATTCGCACAAGCTGCTTGATTGAGAGTGCGCCGACCCTTTCTTTGAATACTTCATCGTTCAACTGGTCGCCAAACGTATAAACCAGACGTGTGATTCCGTTCAGAATATTTGCAGAGAATGAGTTTTCATCGCCTTCCCATGTTCCGGCACAGAGCCGAAGAACGCGGCTGAGCATATGATAGCCGTGGGTTTGATAAATCTGTTCGAGCGTTGATACAGCGCAAATTACGCAGGGAGCCTTTCTGGTTCCGAGAGAAAGTCCGTATGACTCTAAAAGATCTCTGATAATAAGCTGATCGTCATTTCCAGCCTCAAGGTTTGCGGTGAACACCTCATAAGGACTCAGACGTTTTACAAACTTCTGCTGATTTGCGAAAATGTCGGCCTCATGCTCATAAACGAGTTCATCGTATATCATGCACCATACTGGCGTATCGCGGGAACCGGAAACCAGAGCAACGATTTCAATTGTGTGCTGCCCGTTAAAAACATAATTGACGCCGTCTCTGCGGCTGACCTTCACCGGATTGATCTGATATGGATCAAAGTTTGCGGCGGCATTTGCAATATGAGCCTTTGAGAGATTTCGTTGGTACTTCTGGTTGGAAACGAGATTCTTGATTGGGATCTTTTCAAAGTGGACGTTTGGTACGAAAACGCTATGGTCTTCCATGTCATTCTTCCTCTAGTATCTGCAGCATTTCACAAGCCTTATCGACCAGAACGTGCAGTTCTCGGACGAGCGCGGAACGTGCAGCAGACGAAATAATGGACAGGTCTGTTTTGGTCTGGATGCGGTGAATGGAACCCGTCCATGAAGGAATGGTCAAGGTAAGGCCAGTGATGTCTGCGTCCGGGTCAAACACCGGCATATCCTTGATCGATTGGCTTGCACCGCTTAGCGGCTGTTCTAATGTACGGTTGATTGCAGTCCTTGTTTTCTTGAATTGAACAAATGGCTGCTGCTGCATTCTTCGGATCTTCCGATCAACCTTTCGCATTTCAGCCGGTTCCAGTTTTGAAAGGGCAACAATGTTTTTGTGGGACACTTTATATTGGCCGGAGAGTATCTTCGAACCAAGCGCGGGTTCTGCATCTGCAATTTTATCAACGGCTCTCGAAAAAACTGCGTACTTTTCTACAGTCCCGGCCGAAATGCAGTTCTCATCTGCGATTCTATCTGCAGTTCGATGGCGCGAAGTGTCTGGACTGTCCTGCTTGTCGGGACGCGGGGACACAGGCAGAGAATACTGATTAAGCCCGCTTGGATTTTTGATCTTGGATACAAACTTTTCAGAGTCATATTGCTTGCCAATCAGATATTTTCTGGTTCCCTCCGAAAGGTTCCGACGGCCAAGCTGATTCGCACAGATCCATGCGATGGCTTCTTCGCGGCAATAAAAGTCTACCTCCGTCACAGAAAAGGGAATACGGTGCCGCATACAGATCTCATAGCGATTGTGGCCGTCGACCAGCGTCCCGCGCCAGACAACGAGCGGGTCGCGGCAGCCATCGGCCAGGAGATTTTCTTCAAGCTGCAGGTATTCTGTCCGCTGCAGCGGGGGAATCAGATTTTTGAACTGGGGATCAATGATGAGCGATTTCGGCATCTTCATAATGATACGAACTCCTGCTTATCTACCCGCTGTAATGTTTCAAGCGGAAACACCGCGACGCGCTTCGAGGAAATGACACTTCCATGCAGACGATAAGCACACCCGTCTTCAAGCTCTGGTGCAAGCACACGAAGACGCTGTACAAATAATCGGCTGTATAGCTCGTATGATCTTTCGGACTGCATCCGGGAAGCGACAATACGATGCCCCTGTTTGCCGGGTGTCCCTTTTTCAACAGGCTGTATGGCAACCAGCTTTGCTTCCGGGTTTACGAGCAGCTGGATCTGGCTAGGAGATCCAAGCTGACGGAAAAGCGCCTTATGAATCCGAATCCCATATTTCTTTGTGTCGACAGCCAATGTTACCTCACTGCAAGCATGCTGGGCCATTTTACATTTCCTCCATTGTTAACTGCTGAGGCAGTTCCTGCGATTTGTCCGGCAATGCGATCTGTACCTTTTGGGACGATTCTTTGATGGAGTAGACTGCATATCCATCAAAGATATTAACCTGCATGGATTGCTGATGCTCCTTATACGGAAGACCAAATTGATCTTGCCATCCGGAAGGAAAGACCGGCGTTCGTGCAGTCTGCGGCTTCGCTCCTTCGGGAAGGGCTCGCTGATAAACTTCCGTTGCGGTCAGATCGAACGCAATCATATATTCGCCATTTGCGTGAATCAACCGGCCAAGCAATTTGTATCGATAGTCCGGGTTCCAGTCCATCAGTGAAAACATTTTTGCAAAAAACAGCTTACAGGTTATTTGCCGCGGTGAACGCTTCTTCTTTGATATTCCGCACCACGCAAAGCTGTCTCTCGCGTTTTCAACGCAGGGACGCAATGCCATGATTTTAGTTTCCTGATTTACGAGAACCTGAACAAAGGAGGCCTCCGGGAACTTGTTCAGGCAAGCGCAATTTACATAGAACTTGTAATTGTTGAAGGTCACAGACGGCTCATGCAAGTGCGCAAAGAATTCTCTGCGGACGACTTGAAAACCCTCGAAATCAAAATCCGTACCCATGTCAACAACTTCGTCATTTGTGCTTAGAGACGGGACATCAGAGAAATCGTTCATGGGTACAGATGCGCTGTCTTCGGTTGGAGCAAGAATATCTGCGTGCCGGATATCATTCCATGTTTCCATTGCGGTCCTCCTGCGGCATTGTACCACCCAGTTCTTTCATAATATATTGTCTCAATTCGTCAAAATCCGTGACGTGAAGTTTTTTGCCGGTTTCAAAGAGCTGCCCCTGAAGATTGAGTGACCAGTTTGATCTGGTCATATGTTCCAGAGCAGAAAGGGAACATTCGTGCAGATAGAATTCTTTTCCGAACGTGCCGACCCACTGTTCAGGGATTGCCCGGACGTGTTTTCCGAGCGTAGAAAGGGGATGGATCGTTTCTTCGTTTGCGCTTGCCGCTCTCACAGAAAGCTCCTGTGACCGGATAAAGGTTTCGGAATCAGCGACATCGAAAATATAGACAAGCTGCCCGGCATCTTCACAGAGAATTCCGTTTATACGATATTTGCACGCGGTATTCCAGCCAAACAGGTGAAAGATTGTGTCGCTGAATGCAGCGGCTGATATTTCGCGCGGCTGCGGTTTTCCGCTATAGTTTGATGAAATTATGACACCGCTTCGGTTGGACGAATCCGTGGGTCGAACGGCAAACTTCATTTCAAGCGGATTGATCAGCAATTCGACATATCGCTTTGCACCGAAATGCCGGACGCACGCAGCACTGAACTTTACCTTTTTATCCGCGAACGTCACAAACGGCTGACTATGTGTGCCTAAAAACTCTGTTCTGGTTATTTCAAAGCCGCGCAGATCAAAATCGCCCGCATTAACCGCAAAGGTTGCGTCTGCCGGGATCTGTGAAGGCGCACCGGCTGTGGGAATGTCCGTATACGCGCTTCTGGACGCACTCAGATAGTCGCCCTCTTTGAAGCCGGACCACCTTGGATTGATGGAAACAAAGCCTTTCAGCAAACCGTCATGAATGACCCGGAGCTCCGGCAGAATGGACTTGTTGCCGTATTTGGCATTGTCCAGCATTCGCTGAACTGCATTGAAATCATCACGGCGTATAATGGCGTCATGATGGTTATAGTAGCGGCTTTGTGGTTTCTCTCCGCGATTTTTCAGCGTCCGGTGCGTTCGATAGTTTTCTGTGACGGTTTTTCTTGTAAGAACGTCCCCGCAGTGCCGCTCGTTGCGAAGGATCGATACGATGCCGCTGGATGACCAGCATGATTTTCCGAAATATGTGCTGCGCGCCTGATTGGTAAGGGTATCGGCAATCTGCTGGGCAGAGTAACCGTAGAGGTACATATAGAAAATAAGTTTAACAGTAGGTGCTTCATCCGGATTGATTTGAAGATGGCCGTCTTCGTCGTGGGTATATCCAAACAGCTTCGGCGTAAGCGGGACTCCGTGGTCAAGCCGCATACGCAGGGATGTTTCCATACTTCTGCTGCGGGTGTGCGATTCTTCCTCAGCCATTGTTGCCTGAAAGGTAAGCGCCATCTGTGAATCATCGTTCAGGGAAAAAATCGCTTCCGATTCAAAGAAAACGCCAACGGGAGGCCGCCTCTCGGCCAGTGAACGAACGGTTCCGATGAAATCTTCTACGTTGCGTGCAAAGCGTGAAACACTCTTTGTGACGATCATGTCAATTTTACCGGCCTTGCAGTCTGCAATCATCCGATTGAATTCATCCCGATGCTTCAGAGAAGTGCCGCTGATCCCTTCGTCGGCGTAGATGTTCACAAGCGTCCAGTTGGGGTGGCGTGTAACAAACTCCTCGTAATACTTCTTTTGCAGCTCATAGGATGTCGTTTGCCGGACATCATCCGTTGAGACACGAACATAAATAGCAACCCGCTGGTTTACGTCATTGTCATAGTAATCAGCCTGCTTTTTTGCAGGGATATATTCATAGTTTTCGGGATCGATCACCACATTGTATCGCTGCTTGATCTGTTCCTTTTGCCGCTCCTTGCGTCGTCTGGCTTCCGAATTATGCATCTGAATGTTCTCCTGCTAAAAGAAGACTTTCCTCGGAAATATTGTCCGGGAGGACTGACCAATGATCGGGGAACATGCCCCAATCGTGCAGGGTATCCTGATAGCAGGAAGCCATCGTAAAAATATCTTCGGATACAAAATAGATGCCAACTGGTTTCGCCAACGCTGCGAGGATTCTTGCAAGAAATGTGATCTCGTAGTCCTTTTTGGAAACGTTGGATACCTTCTGTGTGATGATTAAATTGACTTTGCCGCGGAAGCAATCCTGTAAGAGTCTGCACCATTTCGGTGCGCTTTCCATGTTCGGTGCGGTGGCTCCTTCGTCTATGTAAAAATCAATAAGCTCCCAATTTGGGCAGAGAGCCATGGTGTCCTGATACTGTTTCACATGGTAGTCCAGATAGTCTACATGCTTCGTCTGGTTGAAGTAACGGATATAGATTCCGACCTTGTAATGCTGCTGGGGATTTGGACGTTCTCCCCGAAGATTGCTGAGCAATGTCCTGCACGGGGAGCGTAATAGGGGTTGCATAGATTGATCTGCTGAATTGTGAGACAGACTCTGTGCTGCTGAAGATGCGTGGCTGTCAGATTCAGATGCTGCTGTTTTCAGAAGCGAATCCTGCGCTGCTTGATCCTGCATATCGGACATTTCATATCCCTCGCAACAATAAAATTATTTGATTGTATTTTAGCCCGCGCGAATGCAAAAAGAAATAAACTGAGAGTGAAGATATCCACTCCCAGTGAAGGTACAGAAAAATCGGGCTTTTACAACTGAAGTTTTTATGTGATACTGAAACGATAGAAAGGCAGAATCGGCTGATTTTCTCGATCATTATAATACTTCCGACTTTTTTAAGGAGGTATTATTTATGGCATTCAACACAGAGGCATTGGGAAGGCGTATCGGAGAGATCAGAAGGCGACGGGGCCTTTCCCAGATGGCGTTGGCAGAACAGATTGAAAAAGCGCCTACATTCATCAGCAGCATTGAAACCGGGCAGCGGGGCATGAGCATCGAAACGTTCGTATCCATTGCCAACGCGCTGAACGTATCAGCGGATGCGCTTTTGATAGACAGCATTGAGAATACGGAGCGAATCTCCGGTTCCTTCTTTGCCGCCGCTGCTTTTGACTGCAATGAATTTGAGCGGCGCGTTCTGCTGGAACTGCTGATTGCATCGAAAGAAGCGATACGGAAAAACAAGCGCTTCTTGCGATATGAGGACGTGAAATGAAAATAATTCCAGCAAACTATATTTTCCGCAAAAGTGATTACATTTTCATAAGAGGCGCGACTTTTGAACGCAAATCCTGTATAATACGAAACAGATTAACTTATGGGCAGGAGAGCTTATGATTTTTTACATCGCAGATATGCACTTCTGGCATGAGAATGTGCTGCGGTTTGACGACCGGCCGTTTTCGGAAATCGGGCAGATGGACGAAACGCTCATCCAGAACTGGAATGCTCGCGTCGCAGACGATGATACCGTCTATGTTCTAGGAGACGCTTTCTGGAAAAGCGAAGAAAGCAGCGTGAAGATCCTGCAGCAACTGAACGGACACAAGCATTTGATTCAAGGCAATCATGACCGGGTCAAGGGCAAGCTTCGTCTTTATTGGGAAAGCATTGCGCAGTACGCAGAAATCAATGACGAAAACCGCTTGGTCATTCTGAGCCATTACCCAATGCTGTTTTATAAAAGCCAGCACCACGGAGCGGCGATGTTGTACGGGCATGTGCATAATTCGAGAGAGTGGCAGCTCGTGGAGAAATGGAAACGTGAGCAGTGGGCGCTGGGAATCCCTTGTCGGCTTATAAATGTCGGCTGTATGCTGGACTATATGCACTACACGCCGCGTACACTGACAGAACTGCTGACAGCCGAAGCAATGCCGGATATGGATTTGCTTGCGCGAATTGAGGAAAGCGCTGCCCAATACGAAAGTGCAAAGACACGGGTTTATGAACTGTGCAAACAGGCTGTAGATGAGGTTTTAACCGGACAGCTTACCGATGAAGCGCAGATCGACCGGCTGCTGGACAGGGTAATTGAGTTCGGCGACGACGCCCGTTTCCGTGAATTGTCCAAACAGCTTTGCCGCCACATCTATTATCATTACCCAAAACTGATTGGCGGTTTTCCCAGTATGTTTCGAGCGCTATTCGAGGAAATGGAAACCTGAAACAAAACGAGAGCCAGATAACACAGCACCCCGAAAAAGCAGTTATCAGCCGACACGCACCCGCGTGTCGGCTCTTCTGCGTCCGGCTGGACGCTGCACCCAGAGACACCAAAACCGCGCGTTGGCGCGTGTAACGCGAAAGGAGACACTATGGAGAAAAGAATCTATCAATCCCTGCGGGAGCTTCCACTTATGCTGAGCATGATGGATGTTGCATCCGTGCTCGGTATTTCCAAGGCAGGAGCCTATACCCTTGCCCATAGCAGAGATTTTCCTGCGTTCCGAGTTGGGCGCAGGATCGTCATTTCACAGGAAAAATTTCTGGACTGGCTGGAAAAGCAGGCCGCGGAAAGTTCTCTCACTTAGGACTAGCTATTTCGCTGTCTTTGTGATAATCGTTTGAGCTGCCGAAAGGAGGAACGCAAATGGCAAAAAAGCGAGTCAATGGGGAAGGAACCATTGGAAAACGAAAAGACGGCCGCTGGGAAGCGCGCTACATTGCAGGTCGCGACCCGGAAACCGGAAAGCAGATCCGAAAAAGCATTCTCGGCAAAACGCAGGCGGAGGTTCGCGCCAAGCTGAAAGAAGCACTGGCAGAAGCAACCGAGATCGATGTGGTCAAATCCGGCGAATATAACGTGGTAGGTTGGGTGCAGGCTTGGTACTCGCTGTATGCGCAGCCAAACGTGCGCGAAACGACCGCGCGCTACTACAAGGGTTATATCGATCACCATGTCCTCCCGCGTCTGGGCGATATTCCGTTAAACAAGCTGACGTCGCTGGACATTCAGCAGTTCTATAAAGATCTGTTGGAAAACGGCAGAATTCGTGAGGATACAAAAGCCAAAAAACCGGGGCTCAGCAGCACGACTGTGCATGGCATCCATGTCATGCTGAAATCTGCGTTGAAACGTGCCGTGCAAGAACGACTGATTCCCTTCAATCCGGCAGAGTTCTGTATCCCGCCCAAGATCACGAAACCGGAACTGCAGGTGATCCCGTCGGAGCGGTATCAGTCCTACTTGACAGCCGCCGAACAGCGCGGTGTCCTGCCGATGTTTTATCTGGAGCTGGCTACGGGACTTCGGAAAGGGGAAATCGCGGCGCTGCTCTGGTCGGATTACGACGCGCAGACGCAGACCATTCATGTAACAAAACAGTACCTTTTCTACAATGGTCAGGGCACTGTGTCCCCGCCCAAATCAAGCACCTCTGTCCGCTACGTTTCCATCCCGGAGGAAGCTGCAAAGCTGCTGGAGCAGGAGCATGAAAAGCACCCGAAAAATCCCTACATGTTTCCTTCCCCGGTAACCGGTGAAATGTATCACCCGGATGCCATCGTGAAGATCCACCGGAAGATCTGCAAGGACATTGGCTTGGAGCACGTCAGATTTCATGACCTGAGACACCCGTATGTCAAGCACACGACAAAAAATATTTCCTGCAAAAGCAGAAATCCCAAACCACCAACAAGTGGTAATCTGGGATTTCTGTTTTTACTATGGTTCGATTAATCAAATATCTGAGTCAGGCTTACTAAACTTATATGCTGGAATAGACTTATCAGAGAAATGAATATCGGTTGCTTTGAATACCCCGTTTTCGCAGGGGTTCTCCATAGCAAAAACAACACTATGCTTCGCTCGCGTACATGCAACATAAAATTTAGCTCGCGTTTGATTGGACGTGATTTTTACCTGTCTTTCTATAAATGGTAACGTTGTACTGACAGGTATGATTACTACTCTTTCATATGTTGCGCCTTTGGACCCACCGTAGTTGAAGACATCGCAGTCATGTTGAAAACCAACCTTCGCCTTTTTGGCATATCGCAATATTATTGGATGGTAGTATTCGCAGTATTCACGCAGACTATCCACGTTCATCATGTAGACTCCGCTATTTTCTACTGGCATTTCTTGCTGATTATTTGGATCGGGTTCAACCATCGAATCCGCATCTCCGTGGATCGTATTGATAAAATCACATATTTCCTGATTGAATCGTCTTGTGGTATTCGCATATGAAGTAACGCATAAACCCTGTGCTTCAAGCATGAGAAAATAGGCTCGAACTTTCTCGTCTCTATACTGTTTATTCTTCAGTGAATTATTTGTCCTATATGTTGCCTGCTTGTAGTCGCCTACACATGTTATAGGTATTTTGGACTTGAATAGCAAAGTTATGACTTCCAAATCCCAACCAGCATAGTCTTGGAGTTCATCAATAAATATGTGGGAGTATATTTCTTGGATTCGCCTAATCACTTTTCCGCTAGAATGCTCATTGCATAGCCAAGCTAAATGGCTTGTCCTGTCAGGAACAACATCGCCACGCTTATTCACGTAATATTGTACGTGGGTCTGGTTATACCATTTAGGCGGTGCTTCTGTATCATAAAATGCAATGGAATTTACAAAATTTTCTGGAAATGTAACTGGAAACTCTTGCTTATAGCGCTTTTCTTTTAGTTTAAGTGAGCACTGGTATGGTTTTATAAATTCAGAGAGAAGAGTACTGTACCATGATTTGAATATGACTCTGTCATCCAATACACCGCCGTTTTGCTTCCGGTACTCATTCTCTAAAGAACGAACTCCCTCGTTTGTATATGAAATAAGCAGCACATATTTATTGGTGTTATCTATGGCGGTTTTGGCTTGTGAACACAGTGAATATGTTTTTCCATGCCCCGCTGCCGCAAATACTACTTGATTATTCATCTCTATCACCCACATTTTCACTATCTATCCCGATGGCTTTTAAAATATATGATGGGTAGTTTATCTTCTTCTCACTGGTAAAGACACGCATACTCCAGTCAGTTTTGTTTCCTATCATAAAGCTCTTAATGCTGTCTGGATCTCTGCTTTCTATGTCCTTTCCTAAGTAGATGATGGATTTGAACGATTCAAAGGTATCAAGATTTGCTGCAAGGACAGAGGGTTCAAGCGTGTTTAGGGTATTATCAGATTCCACACAAAGAGTAACAAGGCCTGTGTATTTTTCGTAGCGCTTACGAACAGCTTCAGCGTTACCGTCATTATCTGTAACTACAGTCAGCGGTTTACTAATTAGAGAAGCAAGCTCACAATATCGTTGGAACGCCAAGCTATCGACAGCGACTACGTCAATTCCGTCTTCTATCGGTTGTTTTCCATAGTTATCAATATATGCTCTTTGCAGTATCAATTCGTCAGCCGGTCCTTCAACCAATATTGCCTTATTCGCCAAAAGAATTCGTAGCGTGTTATAGCCCGGTAATTTTAGAAAGTAGTTGTAAGTATCACTGCTTAATGATTTGAATGGTGTTGTCCTTGCATTTGCAACAAGATGAAGGCACTGCAGGCCCAGTTTATTTGCGACAAAGCTGCTATGGGTTGAAATAAACAACTGCTTTCCGTTGCTATCAGACAGTTTAGAGATGAGAATAGACATGTTTGAGTAGGAAAGGTTATTTTCGGGTTCCTCAATTATTAAAATATCAACATCCGTATTTTGAAGCAGGAAAATTTCCGACTTAAACATATTTTGAGTGCCGAAACCCGAATTTTCAAGAGGAATGCCATCTAATGAAATAGACATATCTCCCTTCCATTCATCAATTCCACTTTCTCTTAAGTTTAGTCCTATCGTTTTGCCATCAAAGCTGTGACCCTCTTGTAGTTTTTGATTAAGCCGTATTACTGCTTGATTTTCAGTAAATTCATGTCGATTTGCTCTATAAGCATGACGCAACTCGGTCATATCTTCTTCCGAGAGATATTCGTTTATGCTGGTAGAAACAAAGCGACTCAGCACCGGACCATAGTCTTTCTTTGTAGTATCAATACATGCCACTTTTCTTGCCGTTGTCTGGACATAGTATTCTGGATTTGCAAAAGATCTGAAATTGACCCTGTAGTATTCAACAGGGATGTCTCTGACTTTTCCTTCAACCAGGAGTTGCTTGTATGCTGGTGCATACTGGGTGTCAAATATTATTTCCAGTTTGACACCCTCAGCGTCCTCATGAAGTGAATTATTTGTGCCTCTATACTTTTTTATTGCAATTTCATCTTCATCGGGAGAAGCAAAGTATACCTCAATTTCAATGGTGGGCAAGTCAGACGTATTACCAGCCTCAATAGATTCCTTGAATTTTTGTCGGACTTGAGCATTAAACCAATCCAAATTAAGCCGATTTGCGACACTGCTACCGTTAATTTTACCGGTCAGAACTATTGATAGGGCCTCTAAGATGGTGCTTTTTCCCGAATCATTCTCTCCAACAAAGATATTTATATTCTCGTTCATTTCAATGGTAACATTCTGAAAAAGCTTGTAGTTGACAATTTTTAGCCTGTTGATTTTCATATTATTCATCAAACTCCATCTGAATAGTCGGGGTATAAATGCTGCATTTATCTTATACTATTTCTCGATAAAATGGTTAACACCATT
>ENA-ORUI01002554-ORUI01002554.1-human-gut-metagenome-genome-assembly--contig:-NODE-2554-length-14889-cov-14.216597_pt1 | contig 14889 bp, 14 predicted proteins | sample MGYA00242078_ERZ509205 | MGnify/ENA primary metagenome ERZ509205 (study PRJEB26280, sample SAMEA2338828) | human gut metagenome | biome: human gut; feature: human-associated habitat; material: faeces... | reverse complement strand
AGAAAGTAGGCCGGGGTGCGGGGCGGAGCGCCCGCTCTCTGAGGGTAGAAGCCAGGTCTGACGACTTGCTCCCAGGGGGCACCGCCCCCTCTCATCGTCAAGCAGGGGTGCAGGGTGGAGCGCCTACATATCATGGGGCTCAGGGGCCACCGCTCCTGCAAAAAGCCCCGAGGGACGCCAGTCCCCCATAATCCAGATTGTGAAAAAATGCACAAATTCACCCCGGCGGGAAGCCCCCCGCAGGACAAAAAGGAAAAGCTTTGTAAATTCGCGGTAAATCTCCGCTCTCTGCCCTTGCAAAAATGATGCGGATAGATTACAATAGACTTGAATTGTAGAGTTTGTTTCTGCAATTTTGATCGTAAAAAATTGCAGCCGCCACCGCGGCAGGCAAGTCCAATAAAGGAAAGGCAGGTTTTGTGTGATGAATTCTCTGAATAAAAAAACCATCGAAGATATCGACGTCTCCGGCAAACGGGTGCTGGTCCGCTGCGACTTTAACGTCCCGCTCAAGGATGGCGTCATCACCAACGACAAGCGCATCGTCGCTGCGCTGCCGACCATCCAGTACCTGATCGACCATCAGGCCAAGGTCATCCTCTGCTCCCACCTGGGACGCCCGAAGGGTGAGTATAAGGAGGAGTTCTCGCTGGCTCCGGTAGCCGCCCGCCTCTCCGAGCTGCTGCACAAAGAGGTCAAGCTGGCAGCGGACAAGGAAGTTGTCGGCGAAAACGCCAAGGCGATGGCAGCCGCCATGCAGCCGGGCGACGTCATCCTGCTGGAAAACGTCCGCTTCAGAAAAGAGGAGACCAAAAACGAGGAAAACTTCTCCAAGGAGCTGGCTTCGCTTGCTGAGATCTACGTCAACGACGCCTTCGGCACCGCGCACCGCGCCCACTGCTCCACCACCGGCGTCGCTTCCTTCCTGCCGGCCGTCTGCGGCTATCTGATTCAGAAGGAAATCTCGGTCATGGGTCAGGCGCTCAACGATCCAAAACGTCCGCTGGTTGCCATCCTGGGCGGCGCGAAGGTCTCGGATAAGATCGGCGTCATCAACAACCTGCTGGAAAAGGTCGACACCCTCATCGTCGGTGGCGGCATGGCCTACACCTTCTTTAAGGCACAGGGCTACAACGTCGGTGCTTCGCTGTGCGAGGACGACAAGGTCGAGCTGGCCAAAGAGATGCTGCAGAAAGCCAAGGACAAGGGCGTGCGCTTCCTGCTGCCGGTCGACAACAAGCTCGGCGACAAATTTGCCGAGGACTGCGCGACCCAGTTTGCCGATTCCGACAAGATTCCGGACGGCTGGATGGGCATGGACATCGGTCCAAAATCCATCGAGCTGTTCTGCGACGCGGTCAAGGATGCGGGAACCGTCATCTGGAACGGCCCGATGGGCGTCTTTGAATTCCCGGCCTTTGCCGAGGGCACCCTGGAGGTCGCCAAAGCGATTGCCGCTTCGGGCGCCATCTCGATCATCGGCGGCGGCGACAGTGTCGCTGCGGTCACCAAGCTCGGCTTTGCCGACAAGATGACCCACATCTCCACCGGCGGCGGCGCTTCGCTGGAGTTCCTGGAAGGACTGGAACTGCCGGGCATCGCCGCGCTCAACAACAAATAACGCACAAAACAGGGCAGGTGCAGGAACCCTTTCCTGCATCTGCCTTTTTGGGTATTTCATTTGCTTTTGGAGGGAAACTGGTTGTCGATGTATTACTCTGATTTTTCCTATCTCTTTGACCTGCTCGGCTGGTCGGTTGCGCTGGGCGGCCTGCTGCAGCTGGCGCTGTACGTCGCCGAGTCGCTTGGCCTGTACGCCATGGCGCGCAATACCGGCGTGCATAACCCCTGGTTTGCCTGGCTGCCCATCGCGCGGGACTATCTGATCGGTGAGCTGTCCGACCGCTATAATCTCTCCAGCCGCCAGAAAAAAGGCTGGATGCGCGTCCTGCTCACAACCTTGAGCGCCGTGCAGCTGCCGCTGGGACTGGTCGGCGTGCTGCTGCTCTTCATCGTGATCAGCCTGTTTGTCTATTCGATGCCGGTGCTGCTGATGGTTGTGGTGATGCTCAGCACCCTGCTGGCGCTGGTCGGCGTCGCCTATAAGGTCTGCTACCTGGTTTCGTTCTATTATGTGATGATGGACTACGAGCCGTCCCGCGCGGTGCTGTATACCATCCTCGCCTTCCTCGAGCTGCAGGCCATCCCCCTGCTGCTCTGCAGAAACAACGTCCCGGTTGGCATCGCCGGACGTCGCGAGCCTACCCAGCCAAAGTATGACGTCCACAATCCGTCCCGGATGGGATAAAAAAGATTCACTTTAGAAAGGAAGTTTTTTACCATGAATAAATCGCTGCGTAAAGCAATCGTTGCCGGAAACTGGAAGATGAATAACGACCGCAAGGCCGCCAAGGCGCTCATCACCGAGCTTGCCCCGATGGTCAAGGATGCCGGCTGCGAGGTCGTGCTCTGCGTTCCGTTCACCAACCTCGAAACCGCCCTCTCGCTGTGCGAGGGCACCAACCTCCATGTCGGCGCGCAGAACTGCCACTGGGCAGCCTCCGGCGCCTTCACCGGCGAAATCTCCGCCCAGATGCTCGCCGAGATGGGCGTCGAGTATGTCATCATCGGCCATTCCGAGCGCAGACAGTACTTCGGTGAGACCGACCAGACCGTCAACGCCCGCACCCGCGCCGCGCTGGACGCCGGACTCAAGGTCATCCTCTGCGTCGGTGAGGTGCTCGAGCAGAGAGAACAGGGCGTCACCGAGGAGGTCGTCAGCATGCAGACCAAGATCGCGCTGGGCGGCGTCAGCGAGCAGGAGCTCCAGAACATCGTCATCGCCTATGAGCCGGTCTGGGCCATCGGCACCGGCAAAACCGCAACCGCCGACCAGGCCGAGGAGGTCTGCGCCATCATCCGCGGTGTGGTCGAAAAGCTGTATCATAAAGCCGCTGCCGACGCGATGACCATCCAGTACGGCGGCTCGATGAAGCCGGGCAACGCGAAGGAGCTGCTGGAGAAGGAAGACGTCGACGGCGGCCTGATCGGCGGCGCGGCGCTGAAGGCGCAGGATTTTGCCGCAATCGTAGAAGCTGCAAAATAAGTGCTTCCACCCCTTTGCGGCCGCAGCCCCAATCGGGGCCGGCAGGCAGTTAGCTTCTGCTATCTAATTGAAGGCAAGTGTTCTTACTATCTCCTGCAAAATAGGATATAATTATGGACGAGAGTGAACGTTATGGAGATTCGCTTCGCTCTCTCTCCTCGAAGGAAAAAACGCTTCGCGTTTTATACAAACTTGGGAAGTTGGACTTTGTCCAACTTCGGGTCGCGCAGCACAAAATTTCCGCCTCGCAGAAAGCATAAGCGCGACTCAGCACCCAAAGGCTCTGCCTTTGGAATCCGCAAACTTTTTTTCTTTTTCCAGAAAGAGGTGCATCGTCATGAAACATCCACTGATCTTAATGATCCTCGACGGTTTCGGCATCAACCACTCCGACTACGGCAACGCCATCCATGCCGCCAAAAAGCCGAACCTCGACAAATATTTTTCCCAGTACCCCCACACCCAGATCGGCGCTTCCGGCCTTGATGTCGGCCTTCCGGACGGGCAGATGGGCAACTCGGAGGTAGGCCACACCAACATCGGCGCGGGCCGCATCGTCTACCAGGAGCTGACCCGCATCACCAAATCAATTCAGGACGGGGACTTTTTTGAAAATCCTGCCCTGCTGGGCGCGGTAGAGAACTGCAAAAAGAACGGTTCCGCCCTGCACCTGATGGGCCTGCTGTCCGACGGCGGCGTTCACAGCCACATTGAGCACCTGTTCGGTCTGCTGGAGCTGGCCAAGAAAAACGGGCTGAGCAAGGTTTATGTTCACTGCTTCATGGACGGCAGGGACGTGCCGCCGACCAGCGGCAAGGACTTTGTCGTGCAGCTGCAGGCCAAGCTCGACGAGCTTGGCGTCGGCAAGATCGCGTCGGTGATGGGCCGCTACTACGCGATGGACCGCGACAACCGCTGGGAGCGCGTGCAGAAAGCCTACGACGCTCTGGTTTTTGGCAAGGGCGAACAGTGCGCTGACGCTGCAAAGGCGGTCGAGAACTCCTACGCAGCCGAAGTCACCGACGAATTCATCGTGCCGGTTGTCATCGGCGACCCGGCGGAGGGACGGATTGCCGCAAATGATTCGGTCATCTTCTACAACTTCCGTCCAGACCGCGCCCGCGAGATCACCCGCACGCTGGTTGACCCGGACTTTTCCGGTTTCGAGCGCGCCTTCTTCCCGCTGTACTACGTCTGCATGACCCAGTACGACGCGACCATGCCGAACGTGGAGGTTGCCTTCAAGCCGGAGAGCCTCAACGACACCTTTGGCGAATACATCTCCAAGCAGGGCCTGCAGCAGCTGCGCATCGCCGAGACCGAGAAGTACGCCCACGTCACCTTCTTCTTCAACGGCGGCGTGGAGGCTCCCTACGAGGGCGAGGATCGCTGCGTCATCCCCAGCCCCAAGGTTGCCACCTACGACCTGAAGCCTGAGATGAGCGCCCCCGAGGTCGCTGCCGAGTGCGTCAAGCGCATCGAGAGCGGCAAGTACGATGTGGTCATCCTGAACTTCGCAAACTGCGATATGGTCGGCCACACCGGCGTGTTCGAGGCTGCTGTCAAGGCCGTTGAGGCTGTGGATACCTGCGTGGATCAGGTTGTCACCGCTGTGCTGAACGCCGGCGGCTGCGCCTTCATCACCGCCGACCACGGCAATGCCGAAAAGATGATGAACCCGGACGGCACCCCCTTCACCGCCCACACCACCAACGTTGTGCCCTTTGTGGCAGTTGGCTGCGGTGACGTGAAGCTGCGCGAGGGCGGCTGCCTGGCCGATATCGCACCCACTATGCTGCCCTATATCGGCCTGCCCGTTCCCGCCGAGATGACCGGCAAGAGCATCATCGTGGAGTGATGCCAGACGGGATGACCGTATAAAAAACAAAAGGCTGCTGCACATTTTGTGCGGCAGCCTTTTTGCATAAGAAAAATTTCCGTGAAAAGGGAATAGCGGAGCGTCCGCAGACGCTCCGCTATTCCGAAATTAAAAATAGATTCTCCGCTGATGATGGCCAGAGCGCACGCGGAGGCCATTTTAAATAGCTCGCCTGCAAAAACGGCAGAACTTACTTTTTCAGGTGGCTGTCCCAGCCGCTGGAGGTGGTGGCCTGCTTATCGGGCGTGCACCACATGGCCTCTACGCCGTCCAACGATTCCACCAGCTTCTGCCCCTCTTCCAGCGGCATACAGAACAGGGCGGTGGTCAGGCAGTCTGCCATGCCGGAGTCCGGGCACAGCACGGTGACGCCGTTGTAGTAGGCGGCGGGCCACAGGGTATCCGGGTCGATGATGTGATGGTAGCGCTTGCCGTCCACCACAAAGTAGCGCTGGTAGTCGCCGCTGGTCACCAGCGCAAAGTCACTCATGTTAATGGGCGAGCCGAAGATGGAGTTGGTGTTGGTATACACCTCCGAGGCGTTCCATGGGTTCTCCACACCGCCCGTCCACTGGCTGCCGTCCGGCTTTGTGCCGATGGCGCGCAGGTTGCCGCCTACGCTCACCAGTGCGCTGGTCAGGCCGCGGGCTTCGGCGGCGCGGCAGACCATCTCCACGGCGTACCCTTTGCCTACGCTGCCCACGTCCAGCGACATTTCCGGGTCGGACAGATAGACCGTTTTGGCATCCTCGTCGATGACAAGGTCGTTGATATCGCAGTGCCGGGCAGCGGCTTCCAGCTCCTCCTGTGTGGGCAGGGTGTTGTCGGCGTCAGAGGCGTCTTTCTCGGCGGCTTCGCGGTAGTCGTGCCAGATGCCCAGCACACTGCCCATGGCAATGTTGATCTTGCCGCCGGTCAGGTCGTACATCTGCCGTGCCAGCTCCAGCATGGAGAGGATGCGGTCATCTACCTGTACCGGGGCTTTGCCGGCGTTTTCGTTGATGGTCTTGACGTTCACAACGCCGTCGTAGTCGTTGTAGATATCGTAGAGCTGGTTGTAGGCGATCAGATCCTGATGCAGCGCCTGCATCTGGGTGTTGAACGCTTCCTCGCTCTCGCAGTAGGCGATGACCTGCGTCACCGTGTCGAACACATCATAAAAGATGGTGGTGTACCGGGTCAGCTCCTTTTTGGGCTTGCAGCTGACCAGCAGGCCAAGGCTCAGCACCGCCGCCAGCAGTGCTGCGGTTATGCGGGTGATGCGGCTCTTCATACGGTCTGGCTCTCCTTTGCGGCGGTAAAGGCGGCGTGCTCCTCCTGCAAATGCGCCAGCAGGTCTGCAAACATCCAGTTGCGGTTTGCGGGGGTGACCACCGCCTTGAGCGGGATGGTCACCTGTGCCTGCCGCATCAGGTCCAGCAGGGTGTCCACGTCCTTATCACGGAAGTTTGCCAGCACCAGCGCCGGGGGATAGGCGCCCGGCTCCAGCACCAGCGTTCTGGGGGCTTTTACCTCCACCTCGCCCAGCAGCTGGGCAACGGTCTTGCCGGCATCGGCGGGGGCAACGGGCAGCAGCTTCATGCCAAAGGCGGGCGCCATGCCCTCCAGCTTGCCCCGGTCGGCGGGGGAAAGGTTCCAGCCCAGCGCCAGCGGCACCCCGGCGTTCTGGTTGCGTGCAATGTGTGCTTTCATCTTTAAAACCTCTTTCGGCAGTGAATTTTCAAAATACACCATAGTATACCATAAAACCCGTGAAAAGAAAATAAAAACCCGCCGGTGCACAGAAATCAGGGGTATTTAAGGCAATACCGCATAATTCTAAGTGCCGATACGGCGAGTGAGGTGCGGCAGATGCTAAGCCAAAAGCGCAGATAATACTTTGTGTATTATCGAGCATTTTGGCAACGCAGATGCCGTGCCGCAGCCGCCGGAGTGGTGCTTAAGCCGTAAGGCGGGAATTGTGCGGTGTTGCCTTAAGGTAAAATGCTGCTTGCCTGCGCCCTCATCCGTCTGCTTGCTTCGCGCGCAGCCACCTTCCCCCGACCGGGGGAAGGCTTCCGGCTTGGCGAACTTTCCGGCAAAAAAAGGACTGCTGAACCCGGTCGGTACAGCAGTCCATGCGTATAACAATATTCTTTCGGGCAGGCTCAGTTCATTTTTTTACCGAAGAACTCCACCTCTTTGCCGATAAACTGCATCAGTTCATCGAACTGATCCGGGGTCAGGCTCTGTGCGCCGTCGCACTTGGCTTTGGCGGGGTTGTTGTGCACCTCGATCATCAGACCATCGGCACCGGCGGCGACCGCGGCTTTCGCCAGCTCCGGCACCATCCATGCGTGGCCGCAGGCGTGGCTGGGGTCTACCACCACCGGCAGGTGGGTCATCTTGTGCAGCATGACCACACCGGCAAGGTCCAGCGTGTTGCGCATACTGGTCTCAAAGGTGCGGATGCCGCGCTCGCACAGGATGACGTTCTCGTTGCCCTCTGCCATGATGTACTCGGCGCTCATCACGAACTCTTCCAGCGTGTTGGCAAGGCCGCGCTTGAGCAGCACCGGCTTTTTCTGGCGGCCAACAGCCTTGAGCAGTTCAAAGTTCTGCATATTGCGGGCACCCACCTGGATCAGGTCCACGTTTTCAAACAGGGGCAGGTGCTCGGTGTTCATGATCTCGGTCACAATGGGCGAACCAGTGGCGCGGCGCGCCAGCTTGAGCAGGTCCAGACCCTCGCTGCGCATACCCTGAAAAGAGTAGGGGGAGGTGCGGGGCTTGAAGGCACCGCCGCGCAGCAGGGAAGCGCCCGCCGCCTTTACCCGCTGGGCGCAGTAGGTGATCTGCTCCTCGCTCTCAATGCTGCACGGCCCTGCGATGACCGCAAAGTTACCGCCGCCGATCTTGACACCCTCCACGTCGATAACGCTGTCGTCCGGGTGGAATTTGCGGTTGGCTTTTTTGTAGGGCTCGGACACGCGGCGGCAGGTCTCCACCACCGGGTTTGCCAGCACCCAGCTTTCCGCAATGGCCTTAGTGTCGCCGATCAGACCCAGAATATGGGTGTCGCTGCCCTTGGAATCGTTGATCTGCAGCCCCATATCCTCCAGCTCGTGGCAGAACTCGCGCACCTGTACGTCGGGGGCATCCTGTTTGAGTACGATGATCATAGTATTTTGTCTCCTTTGCCTTTTTCTATCCTGTGAAACGGCGAGGGAGACCGGCTCCTTTGCCGCAGCTTGCAGCGTCAAACTTCAGTACTCTGAAGTGCGTGACGCTATGATATCACTTCATGAAACTGAAGTCAAGAGAAATTTTGAATTTTTTCGGAAAAAGTGATAGAATAAAAAAGAAAAGAACCTGCGCAGTCATTGTTGTGCAATGACTGCGCACCCAAAGGTCGAGCTTTTTACTGCTTTCTATGGGGTATTACTTCCCGGGGAAAGAGAATCTGCCGGTTACCGCGCTTAAGCTCCCCCTTTCGGGGGAGCTGGACGCGAAGCGGCCTGAGAGGGTTCAATAGAATCAAAGAGGGAATAACAATGGGAAAAGAAGCTAAAACCAACGCAATGCGCATTCTGGAACGGGAAAAGGTGGCCTATACCGCCCACGAGTACCCCCACGAGGAGGGGGTGGCGGTGGACGGCGTGACCGTAGCTGCCAGCATAGGTGAGGACCCTGCCTGTGTGTATAAGACGCTGGTAACGCAGGGCAGCAGCAAAAACTATTTTGTGTTCGTCATCCCGGTGGCGGCAGAGCTGGACTTAAAGGCCGCTGCCCGCAGCGTGGGCGAAAAGAGTGTGGCAATGATCCATGTGGCGGATATCAATAAGGTGACCGGCTATGTGCGGGGCGGCTGCAGCCCGGTGGGCATGAAAAAGCAGTACCGCACCGTCTTTGACGAAAGCGTGCTGACCCAGCAGAAGGTCTACGTTTCCGGCGGGCGCATCGGCACACAGGTGTGCTGCGCCCCGGCTGACCTGCTGCGCGCTGCCCGCGCTGCCACCGCAAAGATCATTTTTTAAAAATGCTGCTCCGTATCTGGGATACATCAACACGGCCTTTACATAAAATATACTTGCTGCATAAGTCATACTTAGAAAGAAAAAGGATGGCGAAACTGCACAAAACTTTCGAAAGTTTTTTGACGGCATGGGAACACAAGGGAGAATTTGCCCAAACGCTCTTTGCAAAGCGGTTTTTTTGCCGTAAACTGTATCTAGTACAGGGACGATGCCCCAAAAAACGGGCTTACATCGCCGCCTGAAAAAACGCTTGCACAGGAAACTGCGGAGGGAAACTTCAATGATGCTGCTGGTGCCGGGTCGCATGGAATGGGGTCACATTCACTGCAATCAGGGGCATGGTGCAACCTTGTGCAAAATGCGCGGACAGAAAAACTGGAAATAAAGGCCGTGGTACAGGTGTACCGCAGCCTTTTTTGTTTGTCGGTCTTGTTGGACAGTTGAGAAAGAGAGGCTTTGGAAAATGGTTCGTAAAGTGGCAGTGATCATGGGTTCGGACAGCGATTGGCCGGTGGTCAAGGGTGCCTGCGCCCAGCTGAAGGCACTGGGCATCCCCTTTGAGGCACATATCCTTTCGGCACACCGCACCCCCGCCGAGGCAGCAGCCTTTGCAAAAAGCGCAAAGGCCAACGGCTTTGGCGTTATCCTGTGCGCGGCAGGCATGGCAGCACATCTGGCAGGTGCTTTTGCCGCCAACACCACTCTGCCGGTCATCGGGATCCCCATGAAGGGCGGCGCGATGGATGGCTTGGACGCTCTGCTGGCTACCGTGCAGATGCCCAGCGGCATCCCGGTGGCGACAGTGGCACTGAACGGTGCCAAGAACGCCGCATGGCTGGCTGCTGAAATTCTGGCACTGAGCGATGACGCACTGGCTGAAAAGCTGGAGGCTGAGCGCGTAGCCATGGCACAGCAGATCGCAGCAAAGGAAGAAAAGCTGCAGAACGAACTGAACGAGCTGTAAAGGAGAACCAATGTCTGATTTTGCATATCCGCTGCATGAGGAGTGCGGCGTTTTCGGCATCTACGACCGTGCCGGTACCGAGGATGTGGCCGCAGCGGCTTATTCAGCCCTGTATGCGCTGCAGCACCGCGGGCAGGAGAGCTGCGGTATTGCCGTCAACGATGACGGCGTGATCACCGGCCACCGGGATCTGGGTCTTGTAAACGAGGTGTTCACCCCGGAGGTGCTGGCAAGCCTGTCCACCACCACGGCACACATGGCCACCGGCCATGTGCGCTACGCCACCGCCGGCACCCGCGTCCGCGCCAACGCCCAGCCCATGATCGTCCGGCATGGCCGCGGCACCATGGCGCTGTGCCACAACGGCAACCTGACCAACGCCGTGGAGCTGCGCCGCCAGCTGGAAAACGAGGGCGCCATCTTCCACGGCTCCTCGGATACCGAGGTCATCTGCTACCTCATCACCCGCAACCGTCTGCGCATGGGCAGCATCGAGACTGCCATCAGCAAGACCATGGACGTGCTGGAGGGCGCATACAGCCTTGTGATCATGTCTGCCACCAAGCTCATCGCGGTGCGCGACCCCCGGGGCTACCGTCCCCTGTGCATCGGCACCCTGCCCGGCGGCGGCTACGTCTTTGCCAGCGAGAGCTGCGCACTGGATGCCGTCGGCGCCGCCCTGCTGCGGGATGTGGAGCCCGGCGAGATCGTGGTAGTAGATACCAAGACCGGCGAGCTGCGCAGCATCCAGGATCACTGCGGCCGCCCGGACACCCAGATGTGCGTGTTCGAGTTCATCTACTTCGCCCGCCCGGACAGCGTCATCGAGGGCAGCTCGGTGCACGAGGCCCGCAAGCAGGCAGGCCGCTTCCTTGCACAGGAGCACCCCGTAGAGGCCGATGTGGTCATCGGCGTGCCGGATTCCGGCTTGGATGCAGCACTGGGCTACTCGCAGGAGAGCGGCATCCCCTACGGCATCGGCTTTATCAAAAACAAATACATCGGCCGCACCTTCATTCAGGGCAGCCAGAAGCAGCGCGAGAACAGCGTGCGCATCAAGCTGAACGTGGTGTCCAGCACCGTCAAGGGCAAGCGCGTGGTACTGGTGGATGACTCCATCGTGCGCGGCACCACCTCCGCACGCATCATCAAGCTGCTGCGGGATGCCGGTGCTGCCGAGGTGCACTTTATGGTCTCTGCGCCTCCCTTCAAGTATCCGTGCTACTTTGGCACCGATATCCCGGACCAGAAGCTGCTGGTGGCCACCGGCCGCACGCTGGAGCAGATCAACGAGGTCATCGGCGCCGACACGCTGGGCTATTTGTCCAACGAGCACGTGGTCCAGCTTGCCAAAAACGCAAAATGCGGTTTCTGCACTGCTTGCTTTACCGGCGAGTATGCCGTAGAGCCGGAAAGTGTGCTTTCTACCGATATTCACGACCGTCACCTGAACGACCGTCCCAAGGACGCCAAAAAGTTAGGAGAGTAAGAACATGGAAAAGAGCTATTCTGAAAGCTACGCCGCAGCAGGCGTGGACATTACCGCCGGTTACCGCTCTGTGGAGCTGATGAAGCAGTATGTCGCCCGTACCATGAACGAGCACTGCATCGGCGGCTTGGGCGGCTTTGGCGGCCTGTTTGAGCTGGACTGCACCGGTTACAAGCACCCGGTGCTGATCTCCGGCACCGATGGTGTGGGCACCAAGCTGAAGGTGGCCATGATCATGGATAAGCACGATACCATTGGTATTGACTGCGTGGCTATGTGCGTCAACGACGTCATCTGCGCCGGTGCAAAGCCGCTGGTGTTCCTGGATTACATCGCCTGCGGCCGCAACGTGCCGGAAAAGATCGCCAACATCGTCAAGGGTGTGGCCGAGGGCTGCGTGCAGGCCGACTGTGCACTGGTGGGCGGCGAAACTGCTGAGCACCCGGGCATGATGCCGGAGGACGAGTACGATCTGGCCGGTTTCACTGTGGGCGTTGTGGACAAGGAAAAGATCCTGAGCAACGAGACCATGGCAGCCGGTGACGTGATCCTCGCCCTGCCCTCCACCGGTGTGCACTCCAACGGCTTCTCGCTGGTGCGCAAGGTGTTCAACATTGACGCCGACCCCGATGTGCTGTTCTCCACCCCCGCCGAGCTGGGCGGCAAGACCCTTGGCGAGGCGCTGCTGGCTCCCACCAAGATCTACGTCAAGCCCGTGCTGAAGGTGCTGGAAGAGGTGCAGGTCAAGGGCATCTCCCATATCACCGGCGGCGGTTTCTACGAGAATATCCCCCGCAGCCTGAAAAAGGGCTGCTGCGCCCGCATCAACAAGGCAGATGTGCGCACCCCCGCTCTGTTCCACCTGATGCAGAAGGTGGGCGGCATCTCCGAGCACGATATGTTCAACACCTTCAACATGGGCGTGGGCATGGTGCTCACCGTGCCCGCCGAGCAGGCCGACAAGGCACTGGAGATCCTGCACGCCAACGGCGAGCCGGAGGCTTACCGTTTGGGCGTCATTGCAGAAGGTGAGGGCGTGGAGCTGTGCTGAACATTGCCGTGTTAGTGTCCGGCGGCGGCACCAATCTGCAGGCGCTGCTGGACAGCGAGGCCCGGGGCGAGAACCCCAATGGTAAAATTACGCTGGTAGTGGCCTCCAAGCCCGGCGTCTTTGCGCTGGAACGCGCCGCAAAGGCGGGCGTAGAGGGCTGTGTGGTGCGCCGCAAGGACTACGCTGCCAGCGAGGAATTTGACGCTGCGCTGCTGGAAACGCTGCGGGCGCACAAGATTGATCTGGTGGTGCTGGCGGGCTTTCTGTCCGTGCTGGGCCCCAGCGTCATCGCGGCCTATCCGCGCCGCATCCTGAACGTGCACCCTGCGCTGATCCCCTCCTTCTGCGGGCCGGGAATGTACGGCCTGCGTCCCCATGAGGCTGCACTGGCTCGTGGCTGCAAGGTGACCGGTGCCACCGTCCACTTTGTCAACGAGGAGTGCGACGGCGGGCCTATCCTGCTGCAGAAGGCCGTGGACATTCTGCCCGGCGACACCCCCGAGGTGCTGCAAAAACGGGTAATGGAGCAGGCTGAATGGAAGCTGCTGCCCAAGGCTGTGGCCATGGTGTGCAGCGGAGAGATTTGCTGAAAGCTTGCAGAGCGTTGTTCTTGCCTCTCCCTCTGGGAGAGGTGGCACGGCGTAAGCCGTGACGGAGAGGGCGGGGAAGTTGCTTCCGCAAAGAGGTTCGCCCTCTCAGGCGCTGACGCGCCAGCTCCCCCAAAGGGGGAGCCGAGAGTTGCTCTTTGAAAACAAAAATGCAAGGGAGAACAACAATGGAAAAGATCAACCTGAACGAGTATCTGGCCTCCAACGAGTACCCCGGCCGCGGCATTGCGGTGGCAATGGCTCCGGACGGACGGCAGATGTTTATCGGCTACTTTATCATGGGACGCAGCGAGAACAGCCGCAACCGCGTGTTTGACCCCGTGCCCGAGCGCGGCGGCATCTGCACCGTGGCGGCAGACCCCGCAAAGCTGGAGGACCCCAGCCTGATCATTTATAACCCGGTGCTGACCCTTGGCAAGACCCACATCGTGACCAACGGCGACCAGACCGATACCATCTACGACCTGATGAGTCAGGGCAAGAGTTTTGCCGATGCCCTGCGCACCCGCACCTTTGAGCCGGACGGCCCCAACTACACCCCCCGCATCTCCGCTGTGGTGTATGCCGACGGCAGCTACCAGATGAGCATCCTCAAGTCTGCCGACGGCAACGGCGACAGCGTGCAGCGCTATTTCTTTGATTACCCCCAGCCCGTTGCAGGCGAGGGTCACTTCATCAGCACCTACAAGCACAACGGCAACCCCATCCCCAGCTTTGAGGGCGAGCCCCTGCGCTTTGCCTGCCCCCGCACCATCGGCGATTTTGCCCACGATATGTGGAGCAGCCTGAATCTGGACAATAAGGTGAGCCTGTTTGCCCGGGTCATCGATCTGGATACCGGCGAGAGCGGGGATATGATCTTTAATAAATATGATCCGGTGTGCAGCGACCTTGACGACCCCGAGGAGCCGGAGCTGCTGCCCGAGGAACTGGAACTGCTCAAAAAGCTTGACGCCGAGGAAGAATAAGAGTAAACCTTAGGATATAAGGAGGATGCACCAATGAATGAACTCGCACTGAAGTACGGCTGCAACCCCAACCAGAAGCCCAGCCGCATTTATATGGAAGATGGCTCCGACCTGCCCGTTACCGTGCTGAACGGCAAGCCCGGCTACATCAACTTTCTGGATGCCCTCAACTCCATCCAGCTGGTCAAGGAGTTAAAGACTGCCTGCGGTCTGCCCGCAGCGGCCTCCTTCAAGCACGTTTCCCCGGCGGGCGCAGCACTGGGGCTGCCCCTGACCGAGGTGGAGCGCCGGATGTACCACATTGCCCCGGAGACTGAGCTCTCCCCGCTGGCCTGTGCCTACGCCCGCGCCCGCGGCGCAGACCGGATGTCCTCCTTCGGCGACTGGATCGCCCTGTCCGACATCTGCGATGTGCCCACCGCAAAGCTGATCCAGCACGAAGTCTCTGACGGTATCATCGCCCCGGGCTACGAGCCGGAGGCACTGGCCATCCTGTCCGGCAAAAAGAAGGGCAACTACAATGTGGTCGCCATCGACCCCGCCTATAAGCCCGCTCCCATCGAGCACAAGCAGGTGTACGGCATTACCTTCGAGCAGGGTCGCAACGAGCTGGTCATCAACGCCGACACCATGCTGAACAACTGGGTCACCGAGAATAAGAATGTGACCGAGGAGCAGAAGCGCGACCTCGTCATTGCTCTCATCACCCTGAAGTACACCCAGTCCAACAGCGTGTGCTACACCTATAATGGTCAGACCATCGGCGTGGGCGCCGGCCAGCAGAGCCGCATCCACTGCACCCGTCTGG
>ENA-ORUI01002551-ORUI01002551.1-human-gut-metagenome-genome-assembly--contig:-NODE-2551-length-14909-cov-3.368655_pt1 | contig 14909 bp, 8 predicted proteins | sample MGYA00242078_ERZ509205 | MGnify/ENA primary metagenome ERZ509205 (study PRJEB26280, sample SAMEA2338828) | human gut metagenome | biome: human gut; feature: human-associated habitat; material: faeces... | reverse complement strand
TTTTACGGATGGCTTCTTCATAGGCGGTGCATTCTGCAGACCGGTGCATCCGCGGGACGGGATCTCCTTTGAGGAAGTGGTGGCGGATATAGTAGAGGGTATCGTCTTCGCCGCGTTCCGAGAGCATGCGCAGCAGAAATTCGAGCTGCGAGAGTGTCTCGGGATGGACGAACCAGAGGTGGCCGATTCCTTTTTTGAGATACTGGTACGGCGCCTGATCGGTATAAGCGTCTCCGAGGTAGACGCGGGACGCGCTGATGCGGTCCATAATCATCTCGGCGACGTAGCGGCGCGGCATTGGGACGCCTTTGATGATGGTGTCACAATTGATACCGTAATCAATCCAGTATTCAAAATGATGTTTGTTGCGCCCTTTATGGTGCATCCAGGATTTTGACATGCCGGTGTCTTCGCGCTCGGCGTTATTGGGACTCCGGTCGCCCTGATAGTATTTCATGCCGACCAGAAATTCCGTCGGCGAATATTTCGAGAGGTCGTGGGTCAGTCCCTGCCAGTACAGTCCTATTTTGAAGCAGTACCGCATGACCCATATTTTGTGTGTGGTAATGGTTTTAAAGTGCTGCCATGCTTTCATCATTCTGTCTCTTCTCCTGCTTTCCTGTTAAAATTATGATACTGCGCGGCGGCACGATGACCGTTTTTGCGCTGACTTTTTTCTGATTTTCTTCTGTCAGGAATACTTCCGGTGTGTTGGTGTCGGCCGTCAGATACCAGACCTTCTGTTCCGGGAGGGACGGCAGTGCCAGCTCATGCGGATTCCAGTGCATGTTGTAGGCAATATAGAGGTCGTCGTCCTTGTTTCCGTCTTTGTCCTGGAAATAACTTCCGCAGTACATCACACCGATAAAACGGCACGTATTTTCCATCTGGGAGAACCAGGCTCTCTGGCTGTGGAAGGACATATCCGGGCAGCCGTAGGATTTGTAGTCGATGAGGCGCGGCTCGCGTTCGCCGTGCAGCGCCGGATGCGCTTTCCGGAAGGCGATTGCTGCTTTTACAAAGGCGGCAAACTCCGGATTCCGGGCGGCTGCTTTCCAGTCGATCCAGCCGGTTTTGTTGTCCTGGCACCAGGCGTTGTTGTTGCCCTTCTGGCTGTTGCCGAATTCATCGCCGCCGTAAATCAGCGGTGTTCCCTGGCTTGTCATCAGCATGAGAACGGCATTTTTCAGCTGGCGGAGACGCAGCGCGCGCACAGCCAGTTTCCGGGTCACGCCTTCTGCGCCGCAGTTCCAGGTCAGGTTTTCGTTGGAACCATCCATATTGTCTTCGCCGTTGTCCAGATTGTGTTTCTGTTCGTAGGAAACGCTGTCATACAGGGTAAAACCGTCGTGATCCGCAAGATAATTGATCACACCGTGTGTCTCCGGGCTTCTTCTCAGATAATAGGTGAAGTCGGAAAGGCTGCCCTCATCGCCTTTTAAGAAGCGGCGGATATGGTACTGGTAGCCCTGATTGTGTTCCCCTAAATTCCGGAACCACGGGCGTTTTCCCTGATAGATCCGTGCGCCGTCAAAACCGAGGAAAATCAGTTTCGTCTTCCGAAGGAGTGCATCTTTGGACGCTTCTTCTGCCAGCGATGCATCGCCGACCAGATGGAAACCGTCGATCTGATAGCGGAGCTGCCAGTGGTGCAGAACCTGCAGGACAAAACCAGAAGGCGTTCCCGGGGCAAAACAGAATTCCATCAGGCATTCGATACCATTCTCATGCAGGGCATCGACCATCTCTGCGAACTCTGCGACGGCATCTGAGGATGCAGCATACGAAGCTTTCGGAGCAAAATACAGGGCCTTTGTGCCGTATCCCCAATAATTCACGCGCTTCTCTTCCGCCGGCGCCGGATATACATAGGCCGGCTCCGTAAGGGAGGTCCACTCAAAAAACTCGTAGGACGGCATCAGCTCTACTGCATTGATACCGAGTTCTTTTAAGTATGGAATTTTTTCGATCACGCCGCGGAACGTTCCCTTGTTCTTTACACGGGAGCTTCCGTCTTTGGTGAAGCCGCGCACATGGAGCTTATACAGAATCGTCTCCTCATACGGCCGGTGCAGTGAGGTGGTGCGCATTACCGGGTACTCCGGGAGAAGGCAGCAGCAGGCGCCCTCTTCTTTTTCCATCGGTGCACCGAAGGTTTCTCTTCCTTCTACTGCTCCCGCATACGGATCCAAGCAGAAAGCTTCGTCCATCCGGTAGGCATACGAAAACTTTCCTACCGTCAGGCCTGTGATTTCCACGGAACTGATCACGCCAGTGCGCTCTTCTTCCGGAAGCGGCACGGTAAGAAACGGTTTCTGGTGACCTTTCCGGTACAGCAGAAGCTCTGCTTTTTTTCCATCCGATACTTCTACGGCAAAATTGTATCCGTCTTTCGTCGCCGATGCGCCCATTTTCTCCGGATTTCCCGGTAAAATTCGATATTTTCCTCTGTTTTTTGTCTGTATCATAATTCCCGCCCTTATTTTTTATAATTTGTTGCAATTGTCATACTATTAATGTAAATCATTTGAATAAAATTGTCAATTGACCAATGTTGCCAATTGTTATACCTCTAAATCCAGTTCCACCGGGCAATGGTCGGAACCGAGGATTTCGGTATGGATTTTGGCATCTGCAACTGCATCTTTTAAGGACTCTGATACCATAAAGTAATCAAGCCGCCATCCTGCATTCCGCTGGCGTGCCTGGAAGCGGTATGACCACCAGGAATACGTCACGGTGTCCGGATACAGCATACGGAAGGAATCAACAAAGCCTTTTTCTTTGATCACGGCAAATTTTTCGCGCTCCTCTTTCGTAAAGCCGGCGTTTTTCTCATTTGCCTTTGCATTTTTGATATCCATCTCGGTCGCTGCGACGTTCAGATCTCCGCAGAAAATCACCGGTTTTTCCTGCTCCAGTCCTTTTAAGTAAGAAAGAAACGCATCCTCCCACTCCATCCGGTAGGCAAGGCGTTTTAATTCATCCTGCGAATTCGGTGTGTAGACGGTTACAACAAAGTATTCCGGAAACTCTGCCGTAATCACACGGCCTTCCGTATCATGTTCTTCGATTCCGATACCATAGCGAACAGAAATCGGCTCCTCTTTGGTAAACAGGGCCGTACCGGAATATCCTTTCTTTTCCGCATAATTCCAATACTGATGATAGCCGGGCAGCTCAAGGTCGATCTGTCCTTCCTGCAGCTTTGTCTCCTGCAGGCAGAAAATATCGGCATCTGCCGCCTCAAAGTATTCCTGAAAGCCTTTCTTCATGCAGGCTCTCAGTCCATTTACGTTCCAGGATATCATTTTTTTCATACGCAATTCATCTCCTTTTCCTGACAGTCTGTTCTCTGCGGTTTCTGTTGCAAAACGCTGGGAACCGACTTCCGTTTTCTTTTATTCCTCTTTCAGAACATACAGCACTTCCAGCGACGCATCCGACGGTCCGTGAAATTCGCAGCCGTCTGCTTTATACTGGCGCATCAGTTCCAACATTTCTCTGCTGTACCGCTCGCCCGGGCAGATGAGCGGGATTCCCGGCGGATATGGGGCTGCCATCTCGGCTGCAATTCGTCCTTCCGCTTCTGCAAACGGAACGGCTTCCTTCTCCGCAAAATATGCCTCGCGCGGTGTCTTTACCATCTCCGGCAGGCTGCGGAACAGCCACTGCTTTTCTGTAAACTTCGTCCGCCCCGCCGTTTTCCCGCTCTCTGCTGCCGAAATTCCTGCCAGCGCATCGATCAGCCGTGTGATATCTTCCTCGCTGTTTGCCCAGGTAATAACGCAGACCACGTTCTCCTCGTCGGCAAGCTCTGTACTGACGCGGTATTCCTCGTACAGACGCACCTGCAGATCGTAGCCGGAAATACCAAGTTCTCTTGCCGAGAATACAAGACGCGTCGGATCGATCTTCCATACGCCGCACGTTCCTTCCATCTCGGTCCCAAGAACTTCGATTCCTTTGATCTTTGCAAGCTCCTGCCGCGCCCTCTGGCCGAGTTCCAGCGCGCGTTCCATTCGCTCTTTTCCGTGCAGCGCCATCCCGCGCCGCGCCGCATCGAGAGATGCCATCAGAAGGTAGGACGGTGATGTACTCTGTACCATCTGCAGATTGGCGGCCACTCTTGCCTCATCGAGACGGCCAGAACCGAGTGATAAGAAGGAGCTCTGTGTAAAGGAACCCGCCGTTTTGTGGATACTCTGCGCGCAGGCATCCGCACCACTTTCCAGTGCGCCGAGAGGAAGCTGTTCGGAAAAATAGAGGTGCGATCCATGTGCTTCATCGACAAGAAGCGCTGCGTTGTGGCAGTGACAGATTTCTGCGATCGCCTGCAGATCACTGCAAAGACCGTAGTACGTCGGGCTGACCAGAAGTACGGCTTTCGCATCCGGCGTTTCGGCAAACGCTTTTTCGATGGTTTCCGGCGTCACGCCGCCCCACATCTGCCATTTTGTGCTGTACTCCGGCATCACATAAACCGGTGTGGCTCCGCTTAAAATCAGGCCCATCAGCACCGATTTGTGCACGTTTCGCGGAACAATGATTTTTTCGCCCTCTTTCACAGACGAAAGCACCATCGCCTCGTTGCCGCATGTTGTGCCGTTGACAAGAAAAAAAGTTTTTTTTGCCTTCCACGTTTCCGCCGCCAGTTTCTGCGCCTCTGCAATCACGCCCTCCGCGTGATGCAGATCGTCAAGCCCTTCTGCCTCCGAGAGGTCATACGCCGCAAGCGACGCTCCGTTTAACGTCTCATCCAGCCCGCGCTCAAACCGGTGTCCCGGAATACGGAAATAGGCCGGTGCTTCCTCCCGGAACTGTTGTAACGCCTCCACAAGAGGCATTCGATTCTGATCCATTCTGCTTTGTTTCCTTTCAAACGATTTCTGAATCTTTTTCTGAAGCGAAAGAATCCTCCCCGCACCGCTGTGCGGGAAGGACCCCCTTATCTGCATTTTTCTGTTTTATATGGTTTATTCTACCGGAGTAGTCCAGCCATATTTGTCTTCCAGCTTGCCCCACTGGATACCGGTCAGGGTATCGTACAGTTTCTGGGTCAGCTCACCGATCTTGAAGTCATTTACAACAACAGAATCGTCCTTGTATACAAATTCACCAACCGGAGATACAACTGCTGCTGTACCAGTACCAAATGCTTCTTCCAGTGTGCCGTCATGACCTGCTTTCATCAGATCGTCAACCGACAGATGTGTTTCGTTTACTTTATATCCCCAGTCTCTTAAGATATGGATCAGGGAATCACGGGTTACGCCCGGAAGAACAGTTCCTTCCAGCGGTGCGGTGTAGATTTCGCCGGCGATCTTGAACATGATGTTCATGGTTCCAACTTCCTCTACATATTTACGATGTACGCCGTCCAGCCACAGAACCTGGGTGCATCCCATCTTCTCTGCTTTTACCTGGCCTGCGATGGAGCTTGCATAGTTACCGCCGCATTTTGTGAAGCCTGTGCCGCCTTTGACTGCACGGACATATTCATCCTCAACCAGGATCTTAACCGGGTTGATGCCCTCTGCATAGTATGCTCCAACCGGAGTGGTGATGATAACGAATTTGTAGGATTTTGCCATATGTACGCCAAGGCTTGCCTCAGTAGCGAACATGAACGGACGGATGTAAAGAGATGTACCTGGCTCAGACGGTACCCAGTCTTCCTGTGCTTTAACCAGTGCTTTGACAGCTTCTACAAACATCTCCTCCGGTACACCCGGCATGCAGAGTCTTTCGTTGGATTTGATCATACGGCGTGCGTTCATTTCCGGACGGAACAGCTGGATTTTTCCTTCTGCTGTTCTGTATGCTTTCATACCCTCGAAAGTTTCCTGTGCATAGTGAAGTACCATGGTTGCCGGATCCATCGGGATTCCGCCGTACGGTACGATTGCTGCGTCATGCCATCCCTGCTCTTTATCCCAGTCCATGACAAACATATAGTCTGTAAAGTGTTTTCCGAATCCAAGGTTTTTCTGATCCGGTTTTTCCTGTAAATGCTCTCTTTTTTCAAATCTGATATCCATTTTTTGCCTCCCCGGCAGTTGAGGATAAGTTTGTTCAGCTGCCTGTATATTTAGATTCAATAGTGATAGTATAAGGCTGTACCTGAAAACAGTCAAGAGAAAATACGACTAAATTTTCATTTTTTCTTTCTTATTTATTGTATCTTTTCCGTATTTTCCTGTATCCGCCGCATTTTTTCTTCTTTCCCGGCACAGCCATTGTGTTTTTTTCTATTATCTGTTAGAATGGCAGACAAGAACCTGATAAGACCTGAACACGAAAAAGGAAGGTAATACAAATGAGTGAAGAATTATTCAACAGCGCATCCTGCAGCGGAGACTGCACAAGCTGCGGCAGCGACTGCCAGGATCTGGATCAGCCGACTGTTACCCTGACACTGGACGACGATACCGAAGTAAAATGTGCCGTACTGACCATTTTCCCAGCTCCGAACCAGAAAGAGTACATCGCCCTTCTGCCGCTCGATGAAAACGGCGAGAACGAAGACGGCGAAGTTTATCTGTATCGTTACTACGAAGAGAACGGCCAGCCGAACCTCGACAACATCGATTCCGATGAAGAGTACGAAATTGCAGCAGACGCATTCGACGAGCTGATGGATACCGAGCAGTTCAACGAGATGGAAGAAAATTCCACCGAAGAGTAAGAAGCACAGACTTTGAAACGATTGCAGAACCCGGCGGGAGACCTTATTTTCCTGCCGGGTTTTTCTCTCTTTTTCTCTCAAATTCCCATTATTTCTTATTTGTACAGCTTTTCTGCATCTCTCTTTAAGATCTGTTTCTATTCTTTTACAGACGTATAATATATGTGAGTAGCAATTTTCATGCCGCTACATTACATAGGAATACGAGGTATCTTTTTATGAGAGATAAAGATGTGATACAGCACATTCAGGATTTATGCAAAGAGCGTTCCTGGACTTATTACCGTCTTGCAAAAGAGGCGGACATTCCCTATTCTACCTTAAATAATATGGTAAACCGCACCAATATTCCAACCATCCCTACCCTGCAGAAGCTCTGCGACGCTTTCGGCATCACACTTGCCGATTTCTTTCTCGACGAGCCGGATGCCCTGCAGCTTACCGAAGGACAGCAGGAAATCATTACGCTTTACAATAATCTTTCGCTGGAGAAAAAGAAAATCTTAAAAGCTTATATGAAAGGTCTTCTGATGGAAGTCTGACTTTTCCGGCATCATAAGTATCACAGATAAAGAAAGTTCCGTTTTTTGTTTTTCTAAAACAGAGGCGGAACTTTTTTTCTGTCGATAAACTTTTCTTAAATTTTTCTAAAGCCCGGGACTTTTCCCGTATTTCGTTGTAGAATAAAGGACAACTGTTCACATATTAATCACAGAAGGAGTTACCCTTTCATGCTACAGATTCAGCATATCAAAAAAGAATACCGGACCGGGACGCTGGTACAGAAAGCGCTCGACGATGTGTCCTTAAATTTGCGCGACAACGAGTTTGTCGCTATTTTAGGGCCGAGCGGTTCCGGAAAGACGACGCTTCTGAATATCATCGGCGGCCTCGACCGCTACGACAGCGGCGATCTGATCATCAACGGCATTTCCACGAAAAAGTATAAGGACCGCGACTGGGATTCCTACCGGAACCACACGATCGGCTTTGTCTTCCAGAGCTACAACCTGATCCCGCACCAGACCATCCTTGCAAACGTAGAGCTGGCGCTTACCATTTCCGGTGTTTCCAAAGAGGTGCGGCGCAAAAAAGCAATCGCGGCACTTGAAAAGGTCGGTCTTGGAAAACAGCTCCACAAGCGGCCGAGCCAGATGTCCGGCGGTCAGATGCAGCGTGTCGCCATCGCCCGCGCTCTTGTCAATGATCCGGAAATTCTGCTTGCCGATGAGCCGACCGGCGCGCTCGATTCCGACACCAGTATTCAGGTCATGGACCTGCTGCAGGAAGTTGCCAAAGAACGCCTTGTCGTCATGGTCACACACAATCCGGAGCTCGCCGAGCTTTACGCCAACCGGATCGTCACCCTGCGTGACGGTGTGATCTGCTCCGACACGAACCCGTTTGAGCCGGATTCCGAAACCCTGCTTCCGCCCAAACACAAAAACATGGGCAAATCGTCGATGTCCTTTCTGACGGCGCTCTCCTTAAGTTTTAATAACCTGCGCACCAAGAAAGCGCGGACCTTGCTCACCTCGTTTGCCGGCTCAATCGGCATCATCGGCATTGCACTGATTCTGGCACTCTCCTCTGGTGTCAACGAGTATATTCAGAATATGGAAGAGGAAACTCTCTCCGAATATCCTCTTCAGATCCAGAGCACCGGCTTTGACCTCACTTCGATGATGGTCGGCTCACAGAATGCCGGCAAAGACTCAAAAGATTCCGGCAAAAAGAATGAAATCAAAGTCCAGGAAGTCGTGACCAACATGTTCTCCACCATGAACTCCAACGATCTCGCTTCCCTGAAAAAGTACCTTGACGGCGGTGCGGACGGCATTTCCGACTACACAAATGCCATCGAATATTCCTACTCCGTCACGCCGCAGATCTACCGCGAAAACGGCGATTCCATCCGCCAGGTGCACCCGGACCAGTCGTTCCGCTCGCTCGGCCTTGGCGCAAGCTCCAACAGCATCATGTCATCCATGATGAGCACCAACGTCTTTTACGAGATGCCGGACACCGCTTTCCTGTACGAGAACCAGTACGACTTAAAAGCCGGACACTGGCCGGAAAACTATAACGAATGTGTGCTTGTCCTCACTTCCGACGGCGGAATGAGTGATTTTCTGCTCTACACCCTGGGGCTCCGCGATGCACTCGAGCTGGATGAGATGGTCCGCCAGTTTTTAAATGAAGAAACCGTCGAGACCCCTTCCTCCATCGGCACGTATTCCTACGATGATATCCTCGGCACCACGTTCCGTCTTGTGAACAGCGCCGACTGCTACGAATACGACAGTCAGTATCAGGTCTGGAAAGATAAAAGCGACAACGAAGACTATATGAAAAAGCTCGTTGCCAACGGCGAAAAGCTCACAATCACCGGTATTGTCCAGCCGTCCCCTGACTCTGCCGCCTCTGCCCTGACCGCCGGCATCAATTACCCGGCATCGCTGACCCGCCACGTTGTGGAGGAAGCAAAGAAATCCGAGATTGTGAAACAGCAGATGGCGGACTCCTCCATCGATGTCTTTACGAATCAGGAATTCGGCACCGTGGATCAGAACAGCGGTCTTGATATGGATTCCTTTATCACTGTCGATGAGGACAAGCTGCAGAACGCTTTCCAGTTCGACGATTCCGCACTCTCCGGTGCTTTTTCCGGTGATTCCATGAACCTTGATTTTTCCAGTGCCTTTGCGGACGCCGGAAGCAGCATGGATCTCGCGGGTGCGATTGACCTCAGTCAGATCTCTCTTAATTTCGACGGACTGCCGCAGCTTGATCTTGGCCAGATTTTATCCGGGCTTACTCTCAATGTCAGTGAAGACGGCATGCAGGAACTGGCTTCCAGCCTCATGGAGGGCTATCAGGGCTACGCCTCGGAGCACCCGGAGGCGGATTATTCCCATTTACAGGAGGATTTCGTCTCCTACATCAATTCCACGGAAGCACAGGAAATCCTGCGGCGCCACATCCAGACCATCATTGCAGGCGGCGGTGTTTCCATTACACAGGAACAGATCCAGGAACTCATTCAGCGGATCTTCAAAGGGTATCAGGCATACCTGATCAAGATGGGCTACACCGATCCGGAACAGTTTGATGCTTATCTTGCGGAGTATCTGCAGACCGAAGAAGCTGTTCAGATCATCAACGACTGGATTTCCGAGGTGATGCAGAACAACGGCAATATCGAAATTACATCCGACCAGCTCACTGCGCTTGCGACGGAGCTTTCCAACGGTTATCTCGCTTACGTGAAGGAGAACGGCCTGCCGGATCCAACGGAGATGGGCAAGCACTTTATCGCCTATCTGAACACGGCGGACGGCCAGCAGCGGCTGAACAGCGGTATCACAAAAATCGTCGATCTCAACGGACTGCAGTCCCAGGTTTCTTCTGCGCTCACAAACTACATGGCAGGCGTTATGGGAAGCTACTCCGCTTCTGTCGCCTCGGTTCTGCAGACACAGATCACTTCCGCGATGGAACAGATGATGACGCAGATGGCCTCTGCAATTCAGTCCGAGATGGAGCGCGCCATGACGCAGGTCGGTAATTCTCTGCAGGATTCGATGGGCGATGCCATGAAGATTGACACCGATGCCTTTGCAAGTGCCTTCCAGATGAATATGACTGAGGATGATATGAAGGAGCTCTTCGCTTCTCTTAGTTCTTCCGGCTCTTCCACCTATGAGGGCAATCTGCAGAAACTGGGCTACGCTGATTTTGACGAACCTTCTTCGATCAGCATTTACCCGAAAAACTTTGAGAGCAAGGAACACGTTGTCTCCATCCTCGACGGCTACAATGACACGATGGAAAAAGAAGGCAAAAACGAGCAGGTAATCTCGTACACCGATGTGGTCGGCACTCTGATGTCCTCCGTCACGGATATCGTCAACATCATCAGCTACGTGCTGATCGCTTTTGTCGGCATTTCCCTTGTGGTTTCCTCGATTATGATCGGCGTCATCACCTATATCAGTGTTCTGGAACGTAAGAAAGAGATCGGTATCCTGCGCGCGATCGGTGCTTCGAAACGCAATATTTCGCAGGTCTTCAATGCCGAAACCTTCATCATCGGACTCTGTGCAGGACTGATCGGCATCGGGCTCTCGCTGCTTCTGATGATTCCGGGCAACCTTCTGATCCACCATCTGGCGGATACGACGAAGGTCAGTGCTTCTCTTCCGCTCGTCCCGGCGCTTGTTCTGATTGCACTCAGCGTCGTTCTGACCCTGATCGGCGGTCTGATTCCGTCGAAGAAAGCGGCAAAAAGCGATCCGGTTACGGCACTCAGGACAGAATAATCTGATCCTTAAAACACACTTTGCAAGTACGCAAAAAGCGACCGGCAGAGGCTTTTCAAAAGTCCCGCCGGCCGCTTTTTTTCTATCTTAAACTTTTATTTTTCTTCCAGAGAAAATCCATGCTCTGTCCGCACCAGTGTCGTCTCATAGAAGGTCTTTGCGAACTGCACCAGATAAGCAGTATCTTTGGCGCCTGCCGTCTCATACGGGGAATGCATCGCAAGCTGAGCCATTCCGATATCCACGCTTGTCACCGAGACAAGAGAGTTCAGAATTGCGCCGAGCGTGCTTCCGCCCGGAATGTCGGCGTGGTTTGCGAATACCTGGCACGGTACGCCGGCCTTCTCGCAAATCATCTTTGTTACGGCTTCCGAAACAGCATCGGTCGTGTATTTCTGGTTTGCACTCTGTTTGATGACAACGCCGCCGTTCATGTAGACGCGGCTCTTCGGATCGTATTTCTCCGCATGCGCCGGATGGAACGCATGTGCATTATCTGCAGAAACCATAAAGCTTCCCGCAAGATCTCTGTGGTAAGCGATCGTATCTTTTCCGCACGCTGCGTTGATGTGCTGCAGGGTCTCAGTCAGGAACGACGAATCTGCGCCCTGTTTGGTAAGGCTTCCGACTTCCTCGTTGTCAAAGATTGCGCAGACATTAACCTGACCTGTCGCTTTTGCAGCAAGGAATCCTTTTAAGGAACCGAATGCGCTCTGCAGATCGTCGAGGCGGCCGCTGGACAAAAATTCTTTGCTGGCGCCCCAGATAGAGCCCTCCACGCGGTTGTACAGATAAAGTTCCATCGAGAGGATATCCTCTTTTGCCGTATCCGGCAGAAACAGCTCATAAAAATGATCTTTCGCTGTCTCATCACCGAGAATCGGGAGCATGTCGGTCTGCACACTGTATTTGATTCCGTTGTTGATGTCACGATTCAGATGAATCGGCAAATTCGGGATCGTCACCAGATCTCGTCCGGCATCAACCAGCACGGATTTCACGCTGTTTCCGTCACGTACCACCATGCGGCCCGCCAGGGAAAGCGGACGGTCAAACCATGGGGAACGGATCATTCCGCCGTAGCCCTCCACGTTCAGGCGGGTATAATGACCATCCGTCACGAATGGGTCCTCTCCCTTTACTTTAAACGTCGGACAGTCGCTGTGGCTTGCGATGATCTGGTAGCTGGAAAATGCGCTCTCCGGGATCTGGAACGCAATCACCGAGGATTCATTTCTCGTCACATAATATTTTCCGCCCGGAACGAGACTCCATTCTTTTGTCTCCTCCAGTTTTGTATATCCATTTTCGTTCAGCAGATCGCCGGCTTCTTTTACCACATGAAACGGGCTTTTGCACCGCATGATAAAATCGAGCAGCTCCTGCGCTGTATTCAGGTATTCCATAGTTTTTCTCCTTTGCATATATTCAAACGCTTCTTCTATTTTATAAAATCCCGCTGTCTTTTTCAAGACCCAAAAACCTGTGGGAACTTACTGTATCACTCGCAATCATCGTTTCGAATCGGATATTCGCAATCCGCTTCGCTACTCGCACATAAAACCAGCCGCTGCTTCACAAAAAAATCCCGCACAGACAGATTTTTATTTTCTGTCGTGCGAGACTTACTTTTTCCGTTTTTTCTGCTATGCAGAAACCTGATTTCCGGTATACAACTGATAATATTTTCCTTTCTGTTCCATCAGCTGATCATGGGTACCGCGCTCAATAATTTGTCCCTGCTCAAGAACCATGATACAATCGGCGTTTCGTACGGTAGACAGACGATGTGCGATAACAAAGGTTGTTCTTCCGCTCATCAGCTTATCCATACCATCCTGAACAATGCGCTCGGTACGGGTATCAATGGAGCTTGTCGCCTCATCGAGAATCAGTACCGGCGGATCCGCAATGGCTGCACGCGCGATCGCAAGAAGCTGCCGCTGACCCTGGGACAGATTCGCACCGTCTCCGGTCAGCATTGTGTCATAGCCCTGCGGCAGACGCATAATGAATCCGTGCGCATTCGCCAGTTTTGCTGCTGCTACAACCTCATCCTCCGTCGCATCGAGCTTTCCGAAGGCAATATTTTCTCTTACCGTTCCCGTAAACAGATGTGTATCCTGCAAAACAATGCCAAGCGATCTTCTCAGATCGTCTTTTTTGATCTTTCCAATATTGATCTCATCGTAACGGATCTTACCTTTCTGAATATCATAAAAACGGTTGATCAGATTGGTAATGGTTGTTTTTCCGGCTCCGGTGGAACCGACAAACGCGATCTTCTGACCCGGCTCCGCAAACAGTGATACATCGTGCAGAACGATTTTATCCGGGTTATAGCCGAAATCAACATGTTCGAATACCACACGGCCCTGCAGCTCGCGGTAATCCACAGATCCATCTGCCTGGTGCGTATGCTTCCATGCCCATTTTCCGGTACGCTCTTTCGTCTCGGTGAGTTTTCCGTTTTCTTCCTTCGCATTGACAAGCGTTACATACCCCTCGTCCAGCTCCGGCTCTTCATCCATCAGGCGGAAAATACGTTCGGCTCCTGCAAGTGCCATAACGATTGCGTTCAACTGCTGACTGACCTGGTTGATCGGCATGTTAAAACTCTTGTTGAAGGTCAGAAAGCTTGCCAGACCACCGAGCGTAAAGCCACCGACGCTGCCAAGGGCAAGTGCACCGCCGACAATCGCACAGACAACATAGCTCATATTTCCAAGCTGTGCATTGATCGGTCCGATCACATTTGCAAACGCATTGGCATTGTAAGCACTCTCATACAGATTGTTATTAATTTCTTTGAATTTTTCGATGTTTTCCTCTTCATGACAGAATACCTTGACAACCTTCTGGCCATCCATCATCTCTTCGATAAAGCCATTGACTTTACCAAGATCCCTCTGTTGTTTTACAAAGAAATTTCCGGAAAATCCGGCCACCTTTTTTGTCACTCCCAGCATGATAGATACCATAACCAGCGTTGTAATCGTCAGCGGGATGTTCAGAATCAGCATACTGACAAAGACACTGACAATCGTGATTGCACTGTTGATGATCTGCGGGATACTCTGACTGATCATCTGGCGCAGGGTATCAATATCGTTCGTATAGGTTGACATAATATCACCATGTGGGTGAGTGTCAAAGTAACGGATCGGAAGTCCTTCCATATGGATGAACATATCGTTTCTTAAGTTCCGGAGTGTTCCCTGCGTGACATATACCATGATTTTGGACTGTGCAAAGGAAGCAAGCACACCACATGCATAGAAAATTGCAACGCGTCCGATCGCATGGGCGAGTTCCGTGAAATCAGGGGAAGCCTGTTTTGTTAATGGAATGATGTAATCGTCGATCAGTGTCTGCATGAATAAGGTACCCTGAACACTCGAAAAAACAGTGATAAACAGGCAGATCACAACAACGATACATGCAAAGCCATAGTTCTTAAAAATGTAAGAGAGCAGGCGCAGCAGTAGTTTTCCCGGATTTGCAACATTTGGTCTTGGTCCGCGTGCATTGCCACGCATAGGTCCATGATTTTTTTCTGCCATTATTTTGCACCTCCTTCATCAAAATCACCGCTTCCCTGTGTCTGGGATTCATATACTTCGCGGTAAATCGCATTTGTTTCCATGAGCTCTTCATGGGAACCGAAGCCGTCCACAACGCCGTTGTTCAATACAATGATGCGGTCTGCATTCATGACAGAGGAGATTCGCTGCGCAATGATAAGTTTTGTCGTATTTGGGATCTCTTCGGCAAATGCCTTACGGATTTTTGCATCGGTTGCCGTATCAACCGCACTGGTACTGTCGTCTAAAATTAAAATTTTCGGGTTCTTTAACAGTGCTCTTGCGATACACAGACGCTGTTTCTGTCCACCGGAG
>ENA-ORUI01002549-ORUI01002549.1-human-gut-metagenome-genome-assembly--contig:-NODE-2549-length-14913-cov-10.518105_pt1 | contig 14913 bp, 12 predicted proteins | sample MGYA00242078_ERZ509205 | MGnify/ENA primary metagenome ERZ509205 (study PRJEB26280, sample SAMEA2338828) | human gut metagenome | biome: human gut; feature: human-associated habitat; material: faeces... | reverse complement strand
GTCCCACGGATTTTCCCACCACCCGGGGGTAGATGAACTGGTTTTCAATAAACTGTACGGCAAGGTAAACAATGAGACAGCGCACGGCCAGAATGGGATCCACCAACAGCACGAGGAACACGCTGACCACGCAGGAAATCAGCGCTCCGACGTAGGGGATGATGGCACAGATGGCGGTCAGCATTCCCACCAAGCTGCCGTAGGGGATCTTGAAAACGGAAAACGCAAGAGCCATGAGAACGCCAAGGATCACGGCCTCGCTGCATTGCCCTGTCAGAAAGTTTGCAAAGGATTGCCGGAACAGTCGGCAGAACTTCAGCAGCCAAGCGGAGTGGCTGGGTTTCAGGTAGGCACAGACCAATGTGCGGGCGTGGTGGCAGAGACTCTCTGAGCCAACGGACATATAAACGGAGATGATCAGGGCAAAGGATGCGGTCACCACGATATTTACCGTGGCAGATACGGCACCTACCGCATTGACCAGCACGGTATCGATGCTGTCGGTGACCCTGTGAAGCAGCTGCTCCCAGTCGATGCCCTCCAGCCAGCTCATCAGCCACCCCATGTCGGCATCCTGTGCGCTGAGATAGGCGGTCCAGCGGGGGATGTTTGCTTCGATCTGTACATAGAGGCTGTGAAAAGACTGCACCAGCTCCGGGATCAGCAATGTCAGCGCCAGCACCAACACCAGCACAACACCCAGCAGGGTGATGAAGAAGCTCAGGAGATGGAGTACTTTATCCGAGGGCTGTTTTTTGGCCTTGCAGAACAGGCGTTTCAGCTGTTTTTCCAGCCCGGTCATAGGCACATTGATAAATAGTGCCAGGATGCCGCCTGCCAGAATGGGCAGTACCAGGTCTACCAGCTGTGCAGCAAATGCCAGAACGGAAGAAAGCCGCAGCAGCGCCACAAAAAGCGTGACTCCTACAACGGTTATGAGCAGATATTGTTTTGTTTTTGGTTCCATGAAAAAATCCTTTCCCGGAGCTGATGGCTGAACTATGAAAAGAGAACGTCTGCGAACTCTTTTTTTGTATTGTAATCAGAAGCAGCTGGCTTGTCAAGAAGTCGGGAACTGCGGGGTTTTCTTTTTGGGCTGGGCGTGATATAATATGTAGGTCGCAATTCCGTGAAAAAACTCAAAATAAACGGGAATGCGTGGAAAAGCGAAGGAATATAACAGAGAGTATCTTTGCTGCTTACATAAGGTTGAACAAAAATCAACTTGATACAAAACTCCATAGTACAGTCTGTATAAGAATGACACGAAAAAAGCTGAAATTTCCTCTTGCTTTTTCTGAGATCTGTGCTATAATATTAAGGCAATCGTTTCCAAGGCCGCTCGCGGGGGTAGCCGATATTGAAGGTTGTGATGGGCACATACATTTATAATATGGCCCCAATAAGTCAGAACCAGAAATGAGGTGAAAAAGAATGAAACAGGGTATCCATCCGAACTACGTTGACTGCACCATCACTTGCGCTTGCGGCAACGTCATTAAGACTCGTTCTACCAAGCCCGAGATCCACGTCGAAGTTTGCTCCAAGTGCCACCCCTTCTACACTGGTAAGCAGAAGCTGGTTGACACCGGCGGACGTGTTGAGCGCTTCAACAAGCGTTTCGGCCGTAAGTAATTACTGGTCTTTTCAGCGCCGTCTCCTTTGGGAGGCGGCGTTTTTTGTTGTTATGCCGCACAAAAGCTCTCTTTCTGTAATTTACACGCCGTTCCCTTATTTTGAACACATTTCCGGACTAAAATAAACCAGTATCTTCAAAAAGCGCTTTGCGCTGCCTTAGAAAGGAGCGTTGTGAACGTGATCGAAGTTTCTCATCTCACCAAACAGTATGGCAATCATCTTGCCGTGGACGATGTCTCGTTTACCGTGGCAGATGGCCAGATCTGTGGTCTGCTGGGGCCCAACGGCGCGGGCAAATCCACCATTATGAACATCCTCACCGGCTATCTCTCTGCCACCAGTGGGCAGGTGACGGTGGCAGGGCACCCTTTGCCCGAGGAGGCCGATGCCGCCAAGGCCTGTGTGGGCTATCTGCCCGAACAGCCGCCCCTTTACCCGGAGATGACGGTGCAGGAGTACCTGACCTTTGCCGCCGAGTTGAAGGGTGTGAAAAAGGCGGAACGGAAGGAGCAGGTTTGCCGGGCTGCCCGCCGTACCGGGCTGGAAGCCGTTCTGCCCCGGCTCATCCGCAGCCTTTCCAAGGGCTACAAGCAGCGGGTGGGCATTGCACAGGCATTGCTGGGCAGTCCCAGGCTCATCATTCTGGACGAACCGACGGTCGGCCTGGACCCGGCACAGGTCATCGAGATCCGCAAGCTCATCCGGGAGCTGGGTCGGGCACATACGGTCATCCTGTCCAGCCATATCCTCAGTGAGGTGCAGGCAGTCTGCCAGCAGATCCTGATCCTTTCCAAAGGGCATCTGGCGGCAGCAGGCAGTCTGGAGGAGCTGACCGCCGATGGCAAGAGCCTGGAAGAGGTGTTTCTGGAACTGACCGACGGTGAACCGGAAGAAGCAACCGGAGAGGAGGAAGCAGAATGACAGCTATTTTCAAGCGGGAATTCCGCAGCTTCTTTCACGGGATGCTGGGGTACGTCCTCACGGCGTTTCTGGTGGCGAGTTCCGGCCTGTATTTTCTGGCCCGGTGCCTGATCTACGGCCTGACGGATTTCAGTTACTACACCCTCTACCAGACCATTTTCATGCTGCTGCTCTATATCCCGGTGCTGGCGATGCGCTCACTGGCCGAGGAGCACCACAGCCGCACAGATCAGCTGCTGCTCACCAGCCCGGTCTCAGTGTGGGGCATCGTGCTGGGCAAGTTCTTTGCCATGGCGGCTGTGTTCGCTCTGCCCTGCGCTGTGGATGCGGTGATGATCTTCATCCTCTGGGCGCTGGGCGGCACCGTGTCTGCTCTGCTCGCAAACCTTGCGGGGCTGCTCTGCTACTTTTTGCTGGGCTGTGCGGCCATTGCATTGTGTGAGTTTCTCTCCGGCCTGACCGAGAACCAGATCATTGCCGCCGTGGCGGGCTTTTCAGCCTTGCTGCTGGCCTACCTGATGCCCAGCCTGCGCAGTATGTTCAATGCGGGCAGCGCCGTGGCGCTGGCAGTGTTCACCGGGATCGCAGGCGCGGCTTCTCTGGCGGCTGGTCTGCGCACCCGCAGCTTTGTGCTGGGGTGCCTGACCTTTGCGGCGCTCTGCCTGGGTCTGACGGGGCTGTTTCTGCTCCGCAGTGCATGGCTTACTGAGGCTTTCAGCGCTGTGCTGAGTGCCCTGTGCCTGTTTACACCCTTTGAGGATTTTGTCAACAACAGCTTCTCCATCCCTGCCGTGGTCTATTATCTGACCGTGACGGCGGTGTTCCTGTTCTTTACGGCGCAGGACATTGAGAAGCGCCGCTGGAACTGAGAGGAGGGAACACAGATGAAGCTTTTTGCAAAGCAGAGCTCCTCAGGTGACGGGCGGGTGTTCCGCAGCGGGGTGTGGTCGGCAGCCATTGCCGCGGCTGTGATCGTGCTGGCCGTGCTGGTCAATCTCATCGTCCGGGCCATTCCTTCCAGATATACCGAGTTCGATCTCTCCGAGGCGGGGCTCTACACCCTGAGCGAGAGCTCCAGACAGGTGGCCGACGATCTGACGCAGGATGTGACCATTTACTATCTGGCCCAGACCGGCAATGAGGACCAGATCATCTCCAAGCTGCTGGACAAGTACGCCGCCCAGAGCAGCCATATCACCTGGGAGCTGAAAGATCCGGCGGTCTACCCGACCTTTGCGGCCCAGTACGGCGCACAGGATCTGACCTCCGGTGGGCTGATCCTGGTCTGCGGGGAACAGAGCAAGGTGCTGGATGCCGCAGAGCTTTACGACTACGATTACAGCGATTATGCCGCCACCGGCGCGGCCGACGTGACCTTTGACGGTGAAAGCAGGATCACCTCTGCTATCTACCAGCTGACCAGCGGAGAGAGCCGCCATGTGTACTACACCACCAACCACGGCGAGCAGGCGCTGACTTCCACCCTGACCGATGCGCTGGAAAGCCAGAACCTGACCGTCTCGGCACTTGACCTGCTCTCCCAGACCATCCCCGAGGACTGTGACCTGCTTGTTATCAACGATCCGGCGCAGGACTTTTCCGGCGCAGGCAGTCTGGTGGATGAGCTGGGCCAGCTGCGCAGCTATCTGAGCAACGGAGGCCGCGTGCTGCTGTTGACGGATTCCTATTATAGTACCCCCAATCTGGATGCTGTGATGGCTGAGTTCGGCCTGACCCGCACCGAGGGCCTTGTGGTGGAGGGCGACACCAACCACTACCTCAATGGCTACCCGGCCCTTTACCTGCTGCCGGATTATGCCAGTACAGAGGAATCCACCGCGCTGGACGGTGTGAACACCAGCCGCAGAGTTCTGCTGCAGAGGGCACAGGGCATCACCCTGACCGAGACAGAGCATGTGGTCTCGGATGCCCTTCTGGTCAGCTCGGACAGTGCTTACAGCAAACCGGAAGGCTACGAGATGACCACCACCGAGAAGGCGGACGGCGACATTGCCGGTCCCTTCACGCTGGCAGCATACGCCCGCAATGAGGACACGGGTGCCCAGGTCATCTGGGTCAACTGCGGCAACATGGACAATGAGGGCATCTATCAGGTCATCCCGGGCAATGTGACCTTCCTGCAGGGGTGTGCGGCTTCGCTGGCCGGGCAGGAGAGCGCTGTCCTCATCGACAGCAAGGCGCTGGAAGCAGCTCCGTTGGAAGTGCCAGGCATTGCCGCCTCTACGCTGGGCCTGCTCTTTGTCATCGTTCTGCCTGCGGCCCTGCTGGCTGTGGGTGCCGTGGTGGTCGTGCTGCGGCGCAGAAAGTGAGGACCTGTCCATGAAAGCAAAACGGCGTACCCTCGGGGTGCTGCTTTTCCTCATCCTGCTGGCAGGCGGCATGTTTGCCCTGCTGACGCTGCGGAATGCCCGGGAAGAACAGGCTGCCAGTGAGGCCGCAGATGGAACCATTCCGCTGGCGGCAGTTTCGGGCAATGACCTGACGCAGATCGTGCTCCACTATCAGGGCGAGACGAACACCCTGCTCTATACCGCCGATGGCTGGACGCTGGCCGAAGATCCCGCTTACCATCTGGACACCTCTGCCTGCAACACGATGCTCACCGCGCTTTCCTCTTTGAATGCAAAGCGGGAGCTGAGCCCGCAGGCAGGGGAGGACTACGGCTTTGCGGAGCCTGCGCTGACCATAGAGGTGACGGCAGCGGGCGAAACGGACACCTATACCTTCGGGGCCAGCAATACCATGACAGGGGATCTCTATGTCCGCAAGAATAACAGTGATGTCATTTATACGGTATCGGGGACCAAAGCCGCCTGCTTTGAGTTGACCAGGGCGGAGCTATTCGGTGCCTTCAACCCGGCGGGGCTGACGGCCTCGGAGGTCGAAGCCGTCTCCTATACGCTGGCCGATGGCGAGACCGTGACCCTGAAAGCAAACTCGGAGCCTGCAGCTGAGAGTGACAGCAACGCCTACCAGACTGTCTGGCGGCTGGCAGGGGATACCGCCGCAGACCTCGACGAGACAAAGGTGGATGCCATCCTCTCGGCTCTCTGCACCTATGTCTCGGCACAGGCAACAGATGCCGACCCGGCGGCGTATGGTTTTGAGGCCCCGCTGGTCACAGCAGAGGTCACCACAGCCGATGGCACAATAAATCTGACCTATGCCATGGGGACAGACAGCTGTTACCTGATGGTGGAAGGCGACAGCTCCGTTTATACGGTGGATGCCAGTGTGGTGAGTGCGCTTTTGTACCCCGCGGATCAGCTGAAAACAGAATAAAACGTTTCACTCCCGCGCTGTGCGAATTCTTGGTACAGCGCGGGATTTTTTTGCGACGGATGTAAAGTTTCGGCAAACCTCGACAGAGTGATTGACATTTCAGTTCGGATTGTTTATGATAGGCGATGACAGGGCAGAATAACTGCACAATATTACGGATGTCATGGATGTTGTGCAGGGCTGGGTCGCCCTGGTACGAAGGATGGGGTGGATGCCCTGTCTTTTTTCGTATCTGAGTTTAAGGAGGAAAAGTAAAAAATGGACAACTCGGTGATCGTTTCACTGCACGATATCGTGGTGGAATTTGACGGTCAGCGCATTCTGGATGGGCTGAACCTGGACATCCATGACAAAGAGTTCGTAACGCTGCTGGGTTCTTCCGGCTGCGGCAAGACCACCACCCTGCGCCTGATCGCAGGCTTCCTGGAACCAAACGCGGGTCAGGTGCTGCTGAAGGGCCAGGATATTACCGGTGTGCCCCCCTATAAGCGTCCGGTGAATACCGTGTTCCAGAAGTACGCGCTGTTCCCGCACCTGAACGTGTTTGAGAATGTGGCCTTTGGCCTGCGCCTGAAGAAGATGGACGAAGAGACCATCCGCCGCAAGGTGCGCGATATGCTGGAGGTGGTCGGCCTGAAAGGCTTTGAGCGCCGCAGCATCGGCCAGATGTCCGGCGGCCAGCAGCAGCGTGTTGCCATTGCCCGCAGTCTGGTCAACGAGCCTGAGATCCTGCTGCTGGACGAGCCTCTGGGTGCACTGGACCTCAAGCTTCGCAAGGAGATGCAGCTGGAGCTCAAGCGCCTGCAGCGTGAGATGAACATCACCTTTATTTATGTTACCCACGATCAGGAAGAGGCCCTGACCATGTCCGATACCGTTGTTGTGATGAACGGCGGCAAGGTGCAGCAGATCGGTACCCCCGAGGATATCTACAACGAGCCTAAAAATGCCTTTGTGGCGGACTTTATCGGCGATTCCAACATTGTGGACGGCGTGATGCACCGCGACTTCCTGGTCTCCTTCTCGGGCGTGCAGTTCCCCTGCGTGGACCGCGGCTTTGCCCGGGAACAGAGCGTTCAGGTGGTGGTCCGTCCCGAGGACATTGAAGTGGTCAGCCCCGTGGAGGGTCAGCTGGTGGGCGTGGTCAATGATGTCATCTTCAAGGGCGTTCACTTTGAGATGCACGTTGAGTGCGAGGGCCGTGAGTGGCTGATCCACTCCACCCGCGCCTGCACCCCCGGTGAGACCATTGGTATGCGCATCGGCCCCAACGAGATCCATATCATGGCACGTTCGGAGGGCTGAATGGGAAATGATGAAAATTTACGATAAGAAGCTGGCCTATCCTTATTTTATCTGGATGGTGCTGTTCACGGTGGTTCCGCTGATCATCGTGGTTTATTATGCCCTGACCGATGGCAGCGGCAATTTCACCATTGCCAACCTGACCAGCGTCAGCGGCTACGGCTCCGTGTTTGCCCGCAGCCTGCTGCTGGCCCTTGTGGCTACCGTGATCTGTCTGGTCATTGCATTTCCGGTGGGCTATTTCCTGTCCCGCCTGCGGGTGAACAAGCAGCATATCATGCTGATGCTGGTCATGCTGCCCATGTGGATGAACTTCCTGCTCCGCACCTATGCCTGGATGGGCCTGCTGAGCATCAACGGCCCTGTGAACGCGGTACTGGGCTTTTTTGGCCTGGGCCCCTATACCATGCTGAACACCTCCGGCGCGGTGGTGCTGGGCATGGTGTATAACTATGTGCCCTACATGATCCTGCCCCTCTACACCAGTATGACCAAGATCGATCAGAGCCTGGTGGAAGCGGCACAGGATCTGGGAGCCTCCACCATCCAGACCCTTTTCCGGGTGCTCATCCCCATGAGCGTGCCCGGCATCAGCACCGGCATCACCATGGTGTTCGTTCCGGCGGTGTCCACCTTTGTCATCAGCCGTATGCTGGGCGGCGGCTCCAACCTGATGATCGGCGACCTGATCGAGATGCAGTTCCTGGGCAACAGCTACAACCTGAACGTCGGTTCGGCCATGAGCCTTGTGCTGATGATCATCGTCCTGCTCTGCATGAGCTTCACATCCAGCTTTGATGAAGATGAAATGGAGGGCGTGTCCTGATGAAAACGAAACATCTGCGCCTGATGCAGCGGGCCTACGTCATCCTCTTCTTCTGCTTCATGTACCTGCCCATTGCCTATATGATCGTGTTCAGCTTCAACCAAAGCAAGGGCTACGCACTGTTCACAGGCTTTACCCTCAAGTGGTACACCAGCCTGCTCCATAACTCTGCCATCCTGAGCGCTTTGCGCGTCTCGCTGGAGGTGGCCCTCATCTCTGCGGTCATTGCAACGGTTCTGGGTACGGCGGCCTCGCTGGGCATTGCGTCCATGAGCCGCAAGAGCCGCCTGGTGGTCACCAATATCACCTATATCCCGGTGGTCAACCCGGAAATCATCACCGGCATCTCCCTGATGCTGCTGTTTGTGGCTTACCAGCGCTTTGCCGAGGGAGTCTCCTGGCTGCCCGACACCATCATGGGAATGCCCACGCTGCTGATCGCGCATATCGCCTTCAATGTGCCCTATGTCATCTTCAACGTGACCCCCAAGCTCAAGCAGCTGGACATCAAACTGTATGAGGCAGCTCTGGATCTGGGCTGTGACCCCAGGCAGGCGTTCTTCAAAGTCATCCTGCCTGAGATCAGCCCGGCCATCCTGTCGGCCTTCCTCATCTGCCTGACCTACTCTATCGATGATTTTATGATCTCCTATTTCAACTGCGGCACGGTGGAGACCCTGCCCATTGCCATCTATTCCATGACCCGGAAAAAGGTCAGCCCGGAGATCTATGCCCTGTCCACCATCATGTTTGTGGTGATCCTGACCATCATCCTCATCTCCAATGCCATGGAGAGCCGGGAGTACCGCCGGGATCAGAAGGCACTGAGAGGGGAGGACGTAAAATGAAACGTTTTGCTGTTCTGCTGCTGACGCTGGCCATGGTGTTCTGCTGTGCTGCGCCCGCCTTTGCCGCCGGAACCATTGAGGTGACCGAGGACGTTTCGGTTTCGGACGATTACGACTGGACCCGCTTTCAGGGCCAGAATCTCACCCTGAACGTTTACAACTGGGGCGAATACATCTCCAACGGTTCCGATGACAGCGTGGATGTGGTGGCCGCCTTCGAGAAGCTTACCGGCATCAAGGTCAACTACACCACCTTTGATTCCAACGAGTCCATGTACGCCAAACTGAAATCCGGTGCGGCCAACTACGATGTGGTCATCCCTTCGGATTACATGGTGGCAAAGATGATCACCGAGGGAATGCTTGCACCGCTGGATTACAGCAACATCCCCAACTCCCAGAACATCGATGCGGTCTACCGTGATCCGGATTATGACCCCACCAACGCCTATACCGTGCCCTATATGCTCTGTACCACCGGTATCATCTACAACACCACCATGGTGGAGAATGCCCCCACCAAATGGGCTGACCTGTGGGATGAGCAGTACGCGGGCAACATCCTGATGTTCAATAACAGCCGTGATGCCTACGCCATTGCAGCGTTCAAGAATGGCACCAGCATCAACCCCGAGACCCCGGAAGAGGTGGACGAGGTGGTGGAGACCCTGAAAGCGCAAAAACCGCTGGTGCAGGCCTACGTCATGGATGAGATCTTTGATAAGATGATCGGCGGCGAGGCGGCCATCGGCGTGTACTACTCCGGCGATGCCATCACCATGATCGATGATAACCCGGATCTGGCCTGGGTGTTCCCGGAGGAGGGCAGTGTGCTGTCGGTGGACTGCATGGCGGTGCCTGCCACCAGTGAGCACAAGGAAGCTGCGGAGATGTTCATCAACTTCATGTGCGAGCCGGACATCGGAAAAGCCAATGCGGAGTATATCGGCTACACCACCCCCATGCAGAAGGTGTGGGATATTCTGGACGAGGACCTGAAGTACAGCGAGATCGCATACCCCTCTGAGGAAGTGGAAGCCAAGGAAAAGGTGTTCACCGCCCTGAGCGATGAGGTCAACAACGAGCTCGATGTAAAGTGGAGCGAGATGAAGAGCTACAATGAGGGCGGCAGCGGCGTTGTGTTCCTGCTGCTGCTGCTTGCCATGGTAGCGCTGGCCTGCTTCAATATTTGGCGCAAGCTGCGCAAAAAGACCCGGAATCAGTATTGAGAAGAAAGGGCCCTCTCCGTCAAAGCCTCTGGCAATGCGAAGCAATGACGGAGAGGGTCCTCTTTTGGAAAGGAAACGTATGAATCAATATACCTATCATACAACTGTCCTGAACGCAGACGGCGACTTTCGCCGGATGATCAAGCCCAGCGCCCTGTTCCGCTATGTGGAGCAGGCGGCGGCAGACCACGCCCGCGCCTACGGTATGGATGATGCTTTTTTCAAAGCGCACCACACGGCGTTTCTGGTGGGCAAGCAGGCGGCGCAGATCACCCGGATGCCCCTGCGCGCCGAAAAGCTGACGTTTCTTACTGCCTGTGAGCCGTGCAAGAAGGGTTCGATGAAGCGGCTGACCCGCATTCTGGACGAAGCAGGGAAGGAGTGTGCCCTGATCGACAGCCGGTGGATCATGGTGGATACCGACCATGAGTGCATCCTGCGCCAGCCCTCCTGGCATACGCCCGGTTACTGGAACGAGGATCTGGAAGGGGAGCTGCCCCAGCTGGTGCACAAAGCAAAGGAACTGACCTGTGCGGGCAGCCGGACAGCCAGCTACTCCCTGTGCGACCTGAACGGCCATGTGAACAACGCCTGCTATCTGGACATCGCCTGTGATGCCCTGCCGCTGGAGGTGGTCAAGGGCGGGCCGTTGAAATTCGTCTCCGTCAAGTACCACCGGGAGATCCCGCTGGGCAGTCAGGTCGAGGTGTTTTATGCGCCCTCGGCCGATGGCTGGTATGTGGTGGGCCGCCGCGAAGAGCACGCCGCGTTTGAATGCTACCTGGAATTTACAAAATAAATCCAGAAAAATTACAATTATGTTACAAAATCTGCGAAAAAGGTCTTGCAAAACGGAAACAAAAGAGTTACAATATGGTTACAGAAAGCGATGAGCGCTTTTTGAGACTGAAATCTTTTTCTTCTTGTTGAATAAGAGATATCGGGTGCAGGGCCTTCTCCTCCTCCGGCTGTTCTCCTTCACAGCTGTCGGCCATTGTACCGCACAGGCGGTATCTCGCTTCGTGTGCAAAAAAGTCCGTCCGGTTTTCCGGTGCGGACTTTTTTGCATTCTAATTTGTGTCAGAAAACCTGCCTGTCAGGCCGAAAAGTATGACCTTGCACGTTTTTGGTGGTCAATTTTACTGTTTTTCCGCAAAGGACAGTTCTAAAGTTTGTTGCCACTGGGGTTTGTATTCTGACGGGGTTTGTGGTAAAGTATAGTCAATCAATTTATAAGCAGCAAACATGAATTATTTTGATGCTGGCCCGTTGTTGATGCGTTAAGAAAAAAGGAGTTTAGAGTATGGCTTATTTCTATGAAGAACCTTCCCGCACCTTTGGCGAGTACCTGCTGGTTCCGGGTTATTCCTCTGCAGAGAATGTCCCCACGGCAGTCAGCCTGAAGACCCCGCTGGTCAAGTACCGCAAGGGGGAAGAGGCCTGCCCGCTGGAAATGAACATCCCCATGATCAGTGCCATCATGCAGTCGGTCTCCGGCGATAAGCTGGCCATTGCACTGGCACGTGAGGGCGGTGTGTCCTTCATCTACGGCTCCCAGAGCATTGAGAACGAGGCTGCCATGGTGCGCCGCGTCAAGAGCTATAAGGCCGGTTATGTGGTCTCCGATTCCAACCTGGCTCCTACCGCCACCCTGCACGATGTGCTGGAGCTCAAGGCCCGCACCGGCCACTCCACCATTGCTGTCACTGCCGATGGCACTCCTCACGGCAAGCTGATGGGCATTGTGGCCTCCCGTGATTACCGTGTCAACCACACCCCCGATGATGCTTCCGTTACCACCTTTATGACTCCCATCGAGAAGCTGGTCACCGCACCGGAGAATACCTCCCTGCACGACTGCAACAACATCATCTGGGACAACAAGATCAACACGCTGCCGCTGGTGGATCCTGAGGGCAACCTGAAATACTTCGTGTTCCGCAAGGACTACGATTCTCATAAGAAGAACGTCAACGAGCTGCTGGATGCCAACAAGAGCTATGTGGTCGGTGCCGGTATCAACACCCGCGACTATGCCCAGCGTGTACCCGCGCTGGTCGAGGCTGGCGTGGATGTGCTCTGCATCGACTCCTCCGAGGGCTACTCCGAGTGGCAGAGCCGTACCATCGCCTGGATCCGTGAGCACTACGGTGATACCGTGAAGGTGGGCGCAGGCAACGTTGTGGATGCCGAGGGCTTCCGTTTCTTGGCAAAGGCCGGTGCAGACTTCGTCAAGATCGGCATTGGCGGCGGTTCCATCTGCATTACCCGTGAGACCAAGGGCATCGGCCGTGGTCAGGCCACCGCAGTCATCGAGGTCGCAAAGGCCCGTGACGAGTACTACAAGGAGACCGGCATCTATGTGCCCATCTGCTCCGATGGCGGCATCGTCCACGATTATCACATCACTCTGGCTCTGGCCATGGGCGCTGACTTTGTCATGCTGGGCCGCTACTTCGCACGCTTTGACGAGAGCCCCACGAACAAGGTGCGCATCAATGGCCAGTATATGAAGGAGTACTGGGGCGAGGGCTCCAACCGTGCCCGCAACTGGCAGCGTTATGACCTGGGCGGTTCCACCAAGCTGAGCTTTGAGGAAGGCGTGGACAGCTATGTGCCTTACGCAGGTCCTCTGGCCGATGGTGTCCAGACCACCCTGTATAAGGTCAAGAGCACCATGTGCAACTGCGGCGCACTCTCCATCCCCGAGCTGCAGCAGAAGGCCAAGCTGACTGTGGTTTCCTCCACCTCCATCGTGGAGGGCGGCAGCCATGACGTTGTGCTGAAAAATGCGACCCCCAATATTATAAACGGCTGAGCCTGAACAGGCTTGCAGGGCCGCTCCCGGAGCTTTCGGGGGCGGCCCTTTTGGCAGTACCGAAAAAAAGATTTTTCTTTCTGCACGCAGGAAATTTACAAAAGCCCTTGCACCCGGGCGGCAAAGATGCTATCATGGTACAAACGTCCTGTCAAGACAGGGTGCAGGCCCACGCACTGCCGGAACAAAGGCAGGGGAGAAGGGACTGTTTTTTCAGCAGCGGCAAGGCTTTTTCGCTGCTGCGAAGTACAAGGAGAGGAAACTTTTCATGGACGAGATCAAAGTTGTTCCGTACATTCCGGACGAAGATTATGATAACCCTGCCATGGTGGTGGATTTCTACGAATTCACGATGGCAAACTGCCTGTTCCTGCATGGCTTTAAGAACACCACCCTTGTGTTCGATATGTTCTTCCGTAAGAACCCGGACAACATGGGTTACTCCATCAGCGCAGGCCAACGCAAGCTGACCCGGTTCCTGCTGAATTATCACTTCAACGAGCAGGATATCCGCTGGCTGCGCACCAAGGGTATGAGCGAGGAATTCTGCGAGTATCTGCGCACCTACAAGTGGAAGGGTGATATGTACGCTCTGCCCGAGGGCACGGTTTGCTACCCCCATGTGCAGATGGTCCGCATTGAGTGCGACCTGGTGGGTGCGATCCTGATCGAGACCTACCTGCTGCAGACGATGAACTTCCACAGCCTGATCACCACCAAGGCGACCCGTGTGACCGGCCTGAACACCCATACGCCCCGCAGCGTCATGGAGTTTGGCACCCGCCGCGCACAGGGCGAGAGCGCAGGCAATGATGGTGCGTATGCCGCTGTTCTGGGCGGCTGCATCGGCACTGCCAACTGCCTGGCTGAGATGAAGTATGGCTCTGAGGTCAAGGCGGTTGGCACCGTGGCACACAGCTTCATCGAGTTCTTCCCGACGGAGTTTGATGCCTTCAAGGCCTTTGCGGATACCTACCCGGATTCCGTCAGCCTGCTGCTGGATACCTACAACATCATGGAGAGCGGCCTGCCTAACCTCATCAAGCTGGACGACTACCTGATCGAGAAGTACCCCAATGACCCCAACCGCCGCGTCAAGAGTGCCCGTATCGATTCCGGCGATCTGGCCCGTGGCTCCAAGCGCCTGCGCAAGGCACTGGATGCCGCAGGCAAGCCCTATATCAAGCTGGTGGCTTCCAATGGTCTGGACGAGCGGAAAATCGCCAACATGGAGCTCTATGAGCATGCTCATTTTGATTCCTATGGCGTGGGCGAGAATCTCATCACCTCCGCTTCTGACCCTGTGTTCGGCGGCGTGTATAAACTGGTGGCGGTCAAGCTGCCGGATGGCACCTATCAGCCCAAGATGAAGTGCTCGGATTCTGCCAGCAAGGCCATCATCCCGGGCAAGAAAATGCCCTGGCGGCTCTACGATGAAAATGGTCAGGCCCAGTGCGATCTGATCGCCATGGATGGCGAGGTCATCGAAGCAGGCAAGCCGGTAAAGATGGTCAATCTTGACCCGGATGCCATCGAGCGCACCATTACCATCACCCCCACCAAGGTCAAGCGGCTGCTGGTGCCCCATATCCTGAACGGTGAACTGGCCATCGAACTGCCCGGCATGGCCGAGAAAAAGGCCTATATCGCAAAGCAGCTGACCGAAGAGACCTGGGAGACCGAGCTGCGCATCGAGATGCCGCATAAGCACTATGTCAATATGACCCCCGCTGTGGCCGAGTGCCGCGCCAAGATGTATTCGGAACTGCATGGCGGAAAGGTGTAACTTGACAAAGCAGGGTTTCTATTGTATTATAATAGCCGTTGTGTGAATCTTACATGTTTTGATACATGTTTGCAACTCCGTAACGACGGACTTGTGATAAATGTTTGACTCATCACCTGTTATTCCCGGCTCTCTGTGAATGTCCAGAGCAGCAGGGCTTTGTAAGCCGGGTTTCTATGCGCCACTGTGGTGAAATTGGCAGACACGAGGGACTTAAAATCCCTTTCTGGAGACAGAGT
>ENA-ORUI01002547-ORUI01002547.1-human-gut-metagenome-genome-assembly--contig:-NODE-2547-length-14925-cov-4.419301_pt1 | contig 14925 bp, 7 predicted proteins | sample MGYA00242078_ERZ509205 | MGnify/ENA primary metagenome ERZ509205 (study PRJEB26280, sample SAMEA2338828) | human gut metagenome | biome: human gut; feature: human-associated habitat; material: faeces... | reverse complement strand
TGTTTGACGTTCGGACGGACAGCGACTACGACGATTTCTTTGTGATCTCCAAAGCGGATACGGCTGCGCAGATCGAGAATGCGGCGTATTTCGTTGACCGCGTTGCGGCATATCTGAGCAAGAAGTGATATGAAACAGCCCAGAGATACACGTTGTGTGCCTCTGGGCTGCTTTTTGCCTATAACTGGATTTTTCCGTGCTCTTTCTCGTAATCTGCAATGAACTTCAGCATGAGCTGAATAATCTGCGCATTGGCTGAACGTCCTTCGAAGCCACAAACATAGCGGAACTTTGCCAAAATATCGCCGTCCACGCGCAAGCCGAAGTGCTTTTCATTTGTTTTATCCATGTTACCATCTCCAATTAAAGTTATTATGGACTCATAATAACTTTTCACCTTGTCAAAAATCCGAAACAGAGTTAATATGGAGTTATAATAACTTCAATATTTTGAGCGAGGTGAACACAGAAACGCTTACTTGAACGGTATGGTTAACTGCTGACTTACAATCTATCGTATCCGGAAATAGATTGGAGGTCTGAAAAATGGAATATGGGTATGCACGTGTATCTACAAGAGAACAGAACGCGGAGCGGCAGCTGATTGCGTTGACTGGCTTTGGAATTGCGGAAAGCGCAATTTTCGTGGACAAGCAGTCCGGAAAGGATTTCGAGCGGACGCAGTACCGACGGCTGATGCGCAAACTGAAAGACGGCGATACGCTTGTTGTCAAGAGCATCGACCGCCTTGGGAGAAATTATGAAGAGATTTTGGAGCAGTGGCGCGTCATTACAAAGGAAAAGCGCGCGGCCATCGTGGTGCTGGATATGCCGCTGCTGGACACGCGGCAAAACCGCGACCTGACCGGCACGCTGATCGCGGATATCGTCTTGCAGCTTCTTTCTTACGTCGCGCAGACGGAACGTGAGTTCATCCGGCAGCGGCAGGCAGAGGGCATTGCGGCGGCGAAAGCGCGGGGCGTTCAGTTTGGTCGACGGCCATCTCCAAAACCGGCGGAATTCCCGGAATGGAAAGAGCGGTGGAGCAGAGGTGAAGTCTCTGCCTGTCAAGCGGCCAAGGCATTAAAAATCACCCACCGGACCTTCCTTCGGTGGGCAAGGGACAATGCGGATACATAAGTACAGTTTGTTAACCAGAGGCAAACCGTTTCCTCGGCAACTTTGAATACACCTAAATAATAACATTTTCATATGTATTTTGCAAGACCTGATTCTACTTTAATACCGATAAAAATGTGTACTTTTGTATCCAAAATGTTCTGGCCAGAACTGTTCCTTCGGTATGACTTCAAAAGGAAAATCGGGAGGAAAGGGAATGAAAAAACGCATTTGTTCCATATTTCTGCTGCTGACACTGCTGCTTGCACTGCTGCCGCTGCAAGCGAATGCGGTGACCGCAGGTATGGCTGCGCTGGATATGCAGGAGATATCCAGAACAGAGTACCAAATCTCCAAGGACGTCAAGGAGTATGAGTGGCTGCTGAACAACGGCTCACTGACCAAGCAGATGGTGGGTCACGTCATGGAGGTCAAGGTAGGAAAGGATTCTACCGCGACGCTCGCGGCGGGCTACAGCGACTACAACATCGGTGACATCAAAAACAACCAATGGGCGATGGTCAAGACCACCGAGCAGGCGCAGGCAATGGAGACCCGGCGCAAGGTGAACGTGGTCGGCGCGATCAACGGCGGCGGCTTCGACATGAGCAACGGTCGCCCTTCCGGTGCGCTGGTGCTGGACGGAACTGTGATCCAGTCCGCGAACAGCACGACTTTCTGGGTCGACAAAGAGAATGTTGCCCATATCACAGATGGCACGGAATATACTCAGGCGGTCGCCGATGGGCGCGTCAGCGAAGCAATCTCCAGCTTCGGCGATATCCTCAGCGATGGTAAGGCGTATACCGGACTTGACAACAGCACCCGCGCCTCGCGCACGGCGGTCGGCATCAAGCCGGACGGCAGCGTTGTGCTGTTCATGGTGGACGGGCGGCAGTCTCCGTACTCCGCCGGTATGACCATGGCAGAGCTGGCGGCGGCGATGGAAGAACTCGGCTGCGAGAGGGCAATCAATCTGGATGGCGGTGGCTCGTCCACGTTCGCAACGCAGCGCGAGGGCGACGTGGTCTCAGAGGTCGACCCCAACGGCAAAAGCGCGGGTCTGACGCTTCGATGCCGCCCATCCGACGGCTATGAGCGGCGCGTGTCCAACACTCTGATGGTGCTTTCCAGCGCGAAGGCGACCGGCGAATTTGACCATGCGGTTCTGATGCCGAACAACGAAATATATACGCCGGGCAGCACGGTCGCATTTAAGGCGAGCGGCGTGGACGGCGGTGGTTTCCCGATGGATATCCCGGCGGGAGCTTCGTGGTCTCTGACAGAGGGCGCGGCGCTTGGCTCCATCAACGCACAGACGGGCGTTTTTACCGCGAACGAAGGCGCTGAGGGCACGGTCACGGCAGCCCTGACGGTAAACGGTGAAGTTGCCGGAACGACGCAAATTGAACTGCACTGGCCAGATACGCTCGGCTTTACGAACAACAGCGTCTCGCTCGATTTCGGCAAGACGAGCGATATGACCTTCAAGCCGACGTGGAACGGGCGCGAGGTGCGGTATAAGGATGGGGACTTTGTCTGGTCGCTCGACGAGTCCGAAGAGATCAGCTATAAATACACGGCGCTGGTCGAAGAAAAAGGCTATGGCTTCTCGAAAAAATGGAGCGGAGGTAAGCCCTTCAAGTGGACAGGTCCGAATCTGGATCAGGAAAAAACGCCGTGGGGCGTTGCACCCAAAATTTTCATGTCTCTGACCGGTAACATCGGCGAAACGCAGATGATCGAATGGGGCGCTGGCGACGGAAGCACCTATCAAACCTATTTCACCGAGAAAAGCGCAAGCTATCAGGTCGGTGCGGACGGAACGATCACTGTGCAGGAGCTTTTGACACACGATAAGGCTGAAAAGCTGACAGACGATGGCTGGAAAGAATGCACTGAGGACGAAAACATAAAGCTGGTGCATCTGGAGCATACATTCACCATCGGTCAGTTTGAGAATAATCAATTCGTTGCAGACAAGAAAAACTCTCTTCGTGCAATGGCACAGGTTGTGCTGAAGGCTAACCCGTCTGTTTCCGGCTCAATCGAATTGGTAGTAGGTCTGGAACCGCTGGTGCTCTTTGACTTTGAAGCACCTGACGCATCGACATCCATTGAGAGCTACTGGAATACCTACGTAGAACCAGGTTCTGACAACCATGAGGCAAATAATGGTCACGGCGGGCAATTGAGCGCGGATGAAATTCAGAAATATCGTCTGTGGGTTCGCTCCGGAGCAGGCAGAGTCGGAGCCAACTATGCAGGATCCGGCGTGGTGACCGGGAAGGAAAACGGCGTGCGCTTTGGCGAAGGTGCGTATAAGCTGGCGTATGACTTCAACCAGGTGAGCGCTACAGCACCCATTGCCGCAGATTTCGGCTATTCCTGTGACCTGCTGGTCAATATGCAGCAGCCGACCAAGATCGGTATGTGGGTCAACGTTCCGGCAGCGCGCAAGAATGACGATTCCATTCTGAAGGTCATCTCCGCCGGCGGCGCAAACAGCACAGTGGATGGGAACGGCTACAATAAGCTGAACGCGAACGGCACATTTACCTTTGTCGAAGGTAAGATACCGTCGTGCGTGACGATGTATTCGCAGTATTACGGTTCTGCTGTGGATGAGAAAGGCAACACTGTCATTCTCAGCACACTGAGCGACATGGCAGGGCGCGGCTGGATTTGGGTGGAAGCCGATATTTCCAGTATGCAGATGCCGATCGACCTTTATCGCGGCTATGCGGTGCATCTTGTTTCGCCGCAGAATGCCGGTAAGCTCACAGAAGGCAGCACGACGAAGGATGCCTGCAAAGACGCATACATTCTGATCGACAATATCCAGTTCATCTACGGCACCAACACGAACGACATCAACAACCCCACCATCGAGTCGGTGACGGAGACGACAACTAATACGGTGCTCTATGACGGGCAGGAGCCGGAGGTGACCGGAAGCTCGCTGAACTTCACAGTCAACTACTCCGACAGCGAAGCGACCGACAAATATGCCAGCGGCATCGATACGGCTTCGACGCGCGTCTACATTGACGGTGTCAACCAGACGGCAAACGCTGAGATCAATACGGGCTCGCTCTATCTGCGCAATCTGAACCTGCGCAACGGCGAGCATTCGCTGACGGTCTATCTCAAGGATCTGTACGGCAACGAGACGAACACGACATATTACTTCCGCGTGGCCGACCCGGAGGGTACGGAGGCTGGCATTGCCGTTGTGCCGCAGCAGGCAGCGCCAGAGATCGGCAAAGAATTTGCGCTCTATGTGGTCAACGTGACCAACGAGAGGGTCTCCAGTGCCGACCTGGAGATCGAGTTCCCCGCCAGCTATCTGGCTGCCGGTGTTACGGTGGAGGCTGCGAGTGGCTATACGGCTTCGCTCGGGACAGTTTCTGGCAATCGTGTTCCGGTCCACATTGAGGCTTCTCCCATTGCAACTCAGATGGCGCGCACGGTGCAGGAGTATAACCATGAAATGGCGTGTCTGGTGCTGACGATCCCGGAGAGCGCCGCCTCGGACAAGTATTTTGAGTATTCCATCGCGCAGGCGACGTATCAGACGCCGTCCGGGCGCAATACCTTCGTCGGGAGCGCACAGCGGGTGATGCTGGAGACGGCGTGCGAGCTGCACGTCGATCGAACGCTCCTCGTTGGCACGAAGACGACGCTGCGCGTCACGGACCGAAGCGGCGAGCCGCAGGCACGCGCCAGCATTTACGCGGGCGAGACCCTCCTCGGCAAGACTGGTCCGGACGGAACACTCAAATATACGTTTACAACAACGGGTCTGCAAACGCTCCACGCGGTATCCTCCGCCGGACGCTCACAGAACGCAAGCGCCGTGGTCTGCGACAAGCCGTATGTAAACGAAGGTTTACCGTTTGGCGTGCAGAATAACGCCGTGGCGGGCGCATCCACCGCGCAGAGCATCACCTGGCTGAGCAGCATTGACAGCTCGGCAGAAAAAGCGCTCGTCCGCTATGCGGAAAAAGCAGACATGACGGGCGCGATGGAATTTACCGGAACGTCCAAAATTCAGTTCTTCGTGGAAAGCACATCCGGCAATGCGCTTCGCTGCAATATCGCACGGCTGAGCGGCTTGAGTTCCGGAACGACCTATTATTATCAGGTCGGCGACGGCACGACGTGGTCTGAAGTCTTCCATTTTACTACGGCGGACCCCACGGAGCAGACGACGAATTTCTTCATCCTCGGCGATATTCAGACGAGCAGTACTGCCAATCTGGAACGCGCGCTGCAGGAGCTGCGCGCGGGCAGCTATGACTTCGGCATCCAGACCGGCGACGCAATCGACGATGTCACCAAGTTTGAAAACTGGCAGAGCTTCTTTACCGTGGTCAATCAGGAAAAGCTGAACGGCACGGCGCTGGTCCATGCGCTTGGCAACCACGAATATATGGGCGACAGCGACGGCGAGGTTTCCGGCAACATCTTTGACCTGCCGCAGAGCGAACCGAACCTCTGGTATGCGGTGGAATACGGTGATGTCTGCGTCGTGGTGGTCAACCACCAGAGCGAGGGCGCGCCGAACGGCAGTCTCGTCGACGCGACCGCGGAGATCGCAGAGAAGCTGAAGACGGATTGCAGCTGGAAGGTGCTGGTCACGCATATGCCGGTCTATGGCACGGAGGGTGTTCTGCCCGAGGCGTCCATAAAGGCGATCGCGGCGAATCTGGAAAAGGCGGGCATCGACTTCGTGTTCAGCGGCGACGATAACTCGTATACGAGAACCTATCCGATGATTGGCAACGTGAAGCAGCCGGAGAACAGCTCCAAGGGCATTGTCTATTACATCTGCGGCGACCTGTCCGGCAAGACTGCGACCTGCACGCGACTGGACTGCCACGCGAAGGTCATCGAGCGCACGGAGTATCAGGGACTGTATATGACCGCCGAGGCAACGCGGGAGTCCATGACGATCCGCGCCTACAAGTACGACGGCACCCTGCTCGATACCTATACCAAGAAGCGCACGGACTGCGAGCTTGGAAAACATACCTTCAATTCCACGAGCCTGTACGATATGCTCAATGGCACGATCACCTGCGCCCGGTGCGCAGCGCCTGTCGATGCGGCGATCACGGACTATAACGGTGTGCTGGCAACGACGGACGGAAAGCATACCATCCTAGCGGACGGCAAGTTGAAGAAAGATGAATTTTCGAGCTTCGGCGAGGAGAACTATCACTCCTGCGCGGACGGCTATGCCTACGTGACCGTGCGTACGGATGAGCGAACCTGCATTAAGGGCGGCCGCACGACTGACACGTGCCCCGCGTGCGACGCGAAGAACGTAAGCCAGTTCCTCTACCCGCTTGGTCACGAATGGGACAACAACCATGTGTGCAGCAAGTGCGGTTATGTGGGCGTCAATATTGCGAGCGACGCGGTTGTGTTTAAGTTCAGAACACCGGAAAACCCGCGCGATCTGGATCCAATCCCGAAATATGCATATCTGCCCGGCGGCGTCCGCCCAAGCAGCTTCGGAAAGCACGGCAATTATGTTCTGACGAGCTCGAACGACGCCGGTGTCGGTAGTGACGGCATCATGAAGGACCTTTATGTGCAATGGCCGAACAACAAGGACATCGGCACGGCAAAGATTGTCTACGAGGGCAAAGGCAATTACTATGGGACGGTCGAGCTGACGTATGTGATCATCCCGGCGCGTGTTGAGAAGCTCAACGTGACGGAGAGCGCGGAAACGACGGCAAAGCTGACGTGGTCCGCCGCGCCTGGCGCAACGTATTACAAGGTCTATTCCTGCAATAAGAGCGGGGGAGACAGCAAAATGCTCGACACGACCGACCGATGCGAATTTGCGCTGACCGGGCTTGTGCCGGACGAAACGACCTATTATTTTGTCGAGAGCTGCGCGAAAGCGTCCGCAGAAAACAATAAGGAATACAGCAGCGGGAAATCCCCGGTCTGCACCGTCAGTGCGCTGCCGTTATCGGCTGACGTAACGGCCATGACCGCGACGGTGGACGATGTGCAGATCCCGGCGGTTCAGGTGGACGGCACGAACTACCTCTTCCTGCCCGCTTCGGCAAACCTTGCGAGCCTGAACGCCGTGTTCACGCGCTCGGCTGAGCCCGGTGATCTGGTGGTGACGGGCGATCTGAGCAGCCAGAACGTTTCCAGCACAGATCCGCTGGATGTTTCGGCGCTGGCTTCCGAGACGAACGGCTATCGGACCATCACTGCGAAGGTCGGCAACGGCACGGCGTTCACCGTCCGCGTCATGCAGGCGACGAGCCTTCCGACCGTTTATCTGACAAGCACGGACGCGAACGCGCAGGGGCGCGCCTATGTCGACGGGAACAAGCAGAACACCACGACGGCGGCGCTCCGGATGATCGACGCAAACGGCGGCGAGATCGCCGCGACGAACATCACCGAGCTGAAGGCACGCGGCAATTCTACCTTCACGTACGCCGAAAAGAAATCGTATCAGATCAAACTGGAAACAGCCTCTAATCTGCTGCAAACCGGCGAAAACGTGAAGACATGGGTCCTGCTCGCGAACTACTTTGACGCGACCTTGATGCACGACAAGCTGTTCAAGGACATGGCAGCCAGCCTGCAGATGCCGTATACGGCAAGCTGCAATTGGGTGAACCTGTACTACGACGGCGAATACCGCGGTGTGTATCTGCTGAGCGAAAAGAACACCATCAAATCGACTGGCGTCGATATCACCGACATGGAAGATGCGTACAAAGAGCAAAATCCGAACTATGGCATGGATATGCAGACGTCCAGCGGCGAAAACGCCTACGGCATGACCTACTTCTTTACGAAGGATCTTAATGAGCCGGCGAACATCACGGGCGGCTATCTGCTGGAGCTGAATCATGACAAACCCGACGAGGTCAGCGGCTTTATCACCCGTAAGGGCAAGGGCATGAACGTCAAGAGCCCCGAGTGGTGCGGCAAGGAAGCCATGCGCTACATCAGCGAATACTATCAGGCGTTTGAGGACGCTGTCTATGCTACGGATGAAACCGGTGCATACACAGGCTATAACGAGTCAACAGACAAGCATTATTACGACTATGTCGACCGAGATTCTCTTGTGAAGATTTTCCTGATGCAGGAGCTTGCACTCAACCCGGACGGCTTCGTTTCCTCGCTGTACTTCTATAAGGATGCCGGTGAAAAAATGTACGCAGGTCCCATCTGGGATCAGGACATGACGCTCGGCACAGGCTGGACAAAGGAAATCAGCCCTGATATCACTGATTATCACTATCTGGCGCAGGCGCTGATCAAAATCCCGGATTTCCGCGCGGCAGTCGTCCGTTGCTACAACGAAAGCTTCGCGCCGCTGGCAAAGAAGCTGATTGCGGAAAACGGAACGGTCAGCGGCTATGCAACCCGTCTGACGGGCAGCGCGGAAATGAACTTTGTCCTCTGGCCGTACATCCGGATTGGCGATCACACTAAGGGCGGACACATCTGGCAGAACGCAACCTATGTCGGTGTTGTGGCCGACATGCAGAGCTGGCTCACAGCGCGCACTGCCTATCTGGACAGCGCCTTCGCGGGGAAGATCTTTGAGATTGGCGATGTGAACATGGACGGCGTTGTAAACACTTATGATGCGGTTCTGATCCTTCGCTACGCTGCCAGCTTTGTCGATGATGATTTCAATCTGCAGTACGCCGACATTGACGGAAACAGCGTGGTAAACAGCTACGACGCTGTGCTTCTGCTCCGACGTGTGGCTGGAATAGAGGATTGAGAAAACACTGTTTTCTCCTTTCTTCCGATTTACCCGCATCCCATCTGATAATGGGATGCGGGATGAGATAGAAAGTAAAACGAAAGGATTTGATAACATGAAAAAAATGCGGATGCTGAGCATGCTGCTGGCGCTGCTGCTGGTGTTCTCACTTTCGCTGTCGGTTCTCGCGGATGATGCTGCGAAGATCACGGTAGAAAGCTGGACAGAGGATGCAAACGCCGGAGACGAAGTGACGCTGGCTGTCAGCGTTGAGAACAACCCCGGCTTTTTGAGCGCTGTCTGGGAAATCGGGTATGACAGCAGCAAGCTTGCGCTGCAGTCCATCAATACGGCATACAACGTGGAGAGTGAAGGGAAAACGCGAGAGATTACGTACCTGAGCGGCATTTATGCGCCGAACCCGAAAAAGAATATCGTTACGTTTATGAATACCACTCTTGTCAAAGATAACGGCACGATCTTTACGCTGACGTTCCTTGTAAAAGATGGTGCTAACTTCGGTGAGGCTGCTGTCAGCGTAACGGCGAAGGAACTGTTTGCCGAAGAAGGCAAAAAGGTTACCGCAGTTTCCGTTCCGGGCGGCGTGACCATTGCTGAGTCCACTGGCGGTTCTACCACGGGCGGCTCCACGACCGGCGGTTCTACGACTGGTGGTTCCACCACTGGCGGTTCCACAACCGGTGGCTCGACTACAGGTGGTTCTACGACTGGCGGTTCCACAACTGGCGGTTCCACAACTGGTGGCTCCACGACGGGCGGCTCCACGACAGGCGGCTCCACGACGGGTGGCTCTACGACGGGCGGCTCGACCACTGGCGGTTCCACGACCGGTGGCTCTACCACTGGCGGTTCCACGACAGGCGGCTCCACGACCGGTGGCTCTACGACCGGTGGCTCGACCACGGGTTCGGAGCACAAGGTTGAACTGGTTGGCAAAAGCAACGGTGCGACCTACAAAATTACTGGCAACACACTGAACGTGCAGAACGATGCAGCGTGCGTGGTGCTCTGGACCGACGATGGCGGCGAGACCTACACAAAGATCGCAGCCACCAAGAACGAAGCAGGCGGTTATGACTTCGATCTTACGAATGTTCCTGCGAACGCGGTCATTAAGATTGCTATTAAGGGCGATGCGAACGGCGACGGTGAATTGGATGCTGCAGATGCAGCGATGATTCGCGCAGCTGAGGTTGGACTTGGCGCTGGATTGACGAAATTGCAAGAGTATATTGCAGATATCAATGGTGATGGAGAAGTGGATTCGGCTGATGCTGCTTTAGCAAGGTCGGTTGAGGTTGGAAACACGACTCTTTCATGGTGAAATAGAAAGGAAATTCTAAAATGAAAAGAATTATTGCATTAACGCTTTGCCTTGTGCTTTGCATGGGACTTTGCGTTAACGTATTTGCTGCCAATGAGAACAATACAAAGGGCGTTGTTTTCTCTGTTGAACTGGACAAGCCCAATCTTACTGTGAGCGACGAAGACCAGACAGTAAGAATGACTTTTACTGCAAATAAGGAATTTGAAACTTGCAGCGTTAGCTATACAGCTTCGACAGATGAGTTTCCTGTAACAGCTTTAAAGGGTGGCGCGAACATGCCTGCTGCTACTGTTAACCCAGTGACTAAAATGCTTTCGTGGAATTCTAACGATGGCAACGTGGTCAAAATGCAGGAGTTTGGTATTGTTGATGTAAAAATCCCTGCAAATACACCTGCTGGTACTTATGAGCTTGGCTTCTCCAAATTGAAGCTTTCTGAGAACTATGGTGCGGATATTTGGGAAAGCACTGCTACTGCTTATGCTACCCTGACCATTGCGCCGGCACCTGTTGCTGTTAGCAACATTACTCTGAACAAGAATACGCTCGCTCTGACTGTTGGCGGCAGCGAGACCCTGACTGCCACTGTCTATCCCGAGAACGCGACGAACAAGGACGTGACCTGGAGCAGCGACAACGAAAACGCTGCAACCGTCGATGCAAACGGCACGGTCACCGCTGTTGGTGAGGGCGAGGCGATCATCACCGCGACCACAGAGGACGGCAAATATACCGCGACCTGCACCGTGAAGGTTTCTCCGGCGCCTGTCGCCGCGAATGGCGTCACGCTGACCCCGGATAAGACCACGCTGAACGTCGGCGAAAAGCAGACTCTGACTGCCACGGTCCTGCCTGCTTACGCGACAAACAAGAACGTGACTTGGGTAAGCTCCGATACCTCCGTTGCGACCGTCGAGAACGGCGTTGTGACCGCGGTCGGCAAGGGCACCGCGACCATCACCGTCACCACAGAGGACGGCGGCTATACCGCGACCTGTGAGGTCACTGTGAAGCTTCCCGTCTCCGCTGTGACGCTGAACGAAACCAGCACGGCGCTGGTGGTCGGCAATACGAAGCAGCTGACCGCTACAGTAGTGCCTGCAAATGCGGATGACAGCACAGTCACCTGGAAGAGCGGTAACACGAACGTTGCGACCGTTGACCAGACCGGCAAGGTCACTGCGGTTGGCGTCGGCACCACGACCATCACCGCCACCGCCGGCGGCAAGAGCGCGACCTGCACCGTTACCGTCACCGCCAAGCCCGTCCCCATCGAGGCGATCGCGCTGCGCGACGCGGCGGTCTCCGTTGGCGGGACCATTCAGCTTGAGCCGGTCTTCACGCCCGCAGACACCACGCAGCGCGATGTCGTCTGGACGAGCTCTGATAGAACGATCGCGACGGTCGATGCGAACGGTCGTGTCAGAGGCGTTGCTGAAGGCAAAGTGACCATCACGGTTACCAGCACTGCCGATCGGAGCATCACGGCAAGCTGCACGGTAACCGTGACGAAGAATCTCTCTGACGATCTGGTTTCGATCATTGGCGCACTTGGAAACAGCTCGCTGCCGTTCAATGACGTAACTGTCCGGGATTACTTCTACGATGCTGTCAAGTGGGCTGTGGATCGGGGAATCACTTCCGGTACAAGCCGCTATACCTTCAGCCCGGACGCCCCCTGCACGCGTGCGCAGGTTGTGACCTTCCTCTGGAGAGCAGCTGGATGCCCGCAGCCGACTTCTAAGTCGAACCCCTTCACCGATGTCCGTGCGGATGATTACTTCTATACCGCCGTCCTGTGGGCTGTTGAAAACGGCATCACCAACGGTACCAGCGCGAAGACCTTCAGCCCCGACGCAACTGTCACGCGTGCACAGGTCGTTACCTTCCTCTGGAGAGCAAATGGTCAGCCCGCAGCTGGTAACAGTGGCTTTGCAGATGTAAGTGCTGACAAATACTATGCCACGGCAGTCGCATGGGCAGTATCCCAGCGCATCACCACCGGTACTGGTTTTGGTGTATTTAGCCCGGATGCGGCCTGCACACGAGCACAGATCGTCACATTTCTTTATCGGGCAAACTAAATTACAACAATTGCTGCTGACGAGCTGATCATAGCAGCACTAAAAAATCACGCAGCAAAGCCCATCCCTTCACCGGTCTTCCGGTGCGGAGATGGGCTTTTTTTCTCTCACTCTGCATTCAATGTTTCAGAAACCTCCTGCGCGATGCGCTGACGTTCCTCCTCGTTTTCTGCCTGCGCGTATCGTTCCAGCGCGGCATCCCGCAGGTCTGCTGCCTGACGGGACCATACTTCAAACTTGCTCTTGGTCATCAGTCCGCTTCTGATACGGGCAAAATATTTTTTGTACGCCCGCTGGTGAACCTTCCAGACATCATTGTTTTCCACCTTGCTTCGGAAGCTGCTGACCGCGCCGATCTCACGGCAGGTCTTGCCGTCCTGTCCCGGTGCAGCTCCGGTGCAATAGGCGTAGGTCGCCCCCGGTTTCTGCAAAAACCAGCGCCCACAGTTGGCGCAGCGCTTCGGCACAAATCCCTTTTGCAGCCCCTTCATGAACTCCACATAAACGAAATCCAGCAGCCGGTCGAAGTACATTTTCTCGACGATCTCAGCATTTTCCTTCTCGCCGCGGATGCGGTACTGCGTCTTCACCGGCGGCGCGTCTGTCTCAGGGTTTTCACCGAGACTGACGCCGCTGATAAAAGCTTCATATCCGCGCGAACAGATCATCGGTGCCAGAGGAATTTTCTTCTGGCCCTTTTTCTTTTCAAATACCGCGTCGGCAAAAACGCCGTCGAGAAACCACGCATACCGTTCCTGAATCAAACGAGTATCGTCGATCTGCTGCTGCATGAACGCGGGCAAATCGTTATCTTCCTGCATCATGAACGCTGCAAAGGCATCCTGTGCGTCTCCAATCACAAATTCTTCAACTGGCATATCGCCAAAGACGCGAAAGTCCTCCAGATACAGCCGATAGAGCGGCAGAGAAGCAAGCCCCTTTTTCATGTCCATGTAAGCGCGCAGCACATCATCGGATTCTTCTTGAACGGCTGTGTTCAGCTGATCCAGCAATTCCTGAAACGGCGCGACATCAAGGTTCAAAACTTCTGTCAGCACCGCTCCATACGGCTGCGGCTCCGGCCTGTCCTCCACCCAATAGGCCGATGCACCAAATTCGACCTTGGTGTTTGTCTGTGGCCGATGGAAATCAAATATGTCTTTTCCTAAAACGCCCATAAGCTGTTTCCTCATTCGAGAATGTATTTGCATCGATATAGTGTATCTATTGAAATGATACATTACCTATTTTCAAAAGTCAATCCTTATGTTACGATATCGGTGCGGGAAATCGAAAATAAAAATCACAGCAACAAAATCGAAAGGAGGTGACAGTATGAATAAACTATACACCATCACAGCAGAAGATTTGCAAAACAGGACGTATGAACCAACAGCGTTTCTCGTCGACGAACTCATCCCAGAGGGCTTGCATATCCTCGCGGGTGCGCCGAAAATCGGCAAGTCTTGGCTGGCTTTGTGGCTGTGCTTATGCGTCGCACAGGGACTGCCGCTCTGGAATTTTGCAACAACCCAAGGCGAAGTCCTGTATCTCAGTCTCGAAGATTCGTTTCAGCGTATCCAGACGCGGCTCTTTGACCTGACGGAAGACGCGCCGCCGACGCTGCACTTCGCGATCATGGCGGACACGCTCAAACATGGTCTGGAGCAGCAGATCGAGCAGTTTTTGAACGAACACCCCAATACCAAACTGGTTGTCATTGATACCTTGCAGCGCGTCCGCAGCGTAGGCGGTGACAGCAATCTGTACGCAAATGACTATCAGGACATCGGGCTTCTGAAAAAACTTGCGGACAGGCGGCACATCGCGATCCTCTTGATTCACCACCTGCGGAAACTCCACGATGACGATCCGATGAACATGATCTCCGGCTCAACGGGCTTAAGCGGCGCAGCGGATTCGGCATTTGTTCTGCAAAAGCACTCCCGACTTGCCAATGTCGCTTCTCTGCATTGCACTGGGCGCGACATCCCCGGCCGGACTTTGAAACTCGAATTTGGTGAGGAAGATCACGTCTGGAAACTGCTTGAGGACAGTAAAACTTGCAGCGGCGCTTCTAAAATTTCAACGCTTCAACTCACAGAACTTCTCTCTGAATTGCTCCGTGCCGATTCTGAATACCTCGGTTCGCCATCGGCACTGTCCGCAAAGATCGACCCTGATGGTAGCCTCGGCATCACGCCGAAAAAGATCACCCGGCTGGTGCGGGAAAGCGTTGCGGCTCTAAGAGAAAGCGGGATTCTGGCGGATACCTACCGCAGCAACGGCAAACGGTGGATTTCCCTCAAGCGTGCCGAAAGTGCCGATCTTTTGCCCGTGAAAAAGATCGGCACAATCGACCCTGCGGCCGTACCGAGTGCTTGTACCGCGCCGTGAGGCGCGTGTCGCCGCTGTGTGCGGTTTTCTGCCCCGACCGCAGTGTGTGCGCGATGGTGCAACAAAAGCCCGCGTTGCGCCGACGTGCGGACAACGCGAAAAAACGCAGGCGCAATACGCCAAACCAACGCAGAGAAGCCCCGCTACGGCGGGGAAAATCCTCCCGTTCGGGAGGAGCCAGCATCGCATTTGGCTAGTCGCCGGTCCAC
>ENA-ORUI01002539-ORUI01002539.1-human-gut-metagenome-genome-assembly--contig:-NODE-2539-length-14959-cov-3.032407_pt1 | contig 14959 bp, 10 predicted proteins | sample MGYA00242078_ERZ509205 | MGnify/ENA primary metagenome ERZ509205 (study PRJEB26280, sample SAMEA2338828) | human gut metagenome | biome: human gut; feature: human-associated habitat; material: faeces... | reverse complement strand
TCAGGCTGATATTCTCCGTCTGAAGTTCGTTATAAAGCTGTTGCTGCTGTGGATGATAGACAATATTTCCCTTTGCATCAAGGATAAATGCATATCCTTTTGTTCCTACTGTACTCTGGTCGCAAAGTCCACTGATCGCACTGTAATTCAGATCAATAAAAAAGACTCCCTCTTTCTCACCACTGTTGGAAAAATTACGGATTCCCCTGCTTAAAGTGATCACCCACGGACGCTCTCCGCTGATGATGTGCTGTACATGAGAAGATGTAAGAAGCGGGCCTTCCGGCTTCTGTAAAGCTTCCAGATACCACTCCTGGGTGGAAAGCTTCAGATCCGGATTCACAGACTGTTTGCCGTCGTTGATCAGCTTCCGTCCATTACTTCCAATGATCCCAAGATTTCGGATATCACTTCGCCCGTCCAGAATAGTCTTGAACTGATTGATCAGACGCTCTCTTGTTCCATTGTCCACATTTTCACCAAAAAGATATTGCTGTACATCCTCGTTACTGGAGATCATATAGGCTATATTTTCCATGTAATCAATATAGGAATCAATATTCTGATTCATCTGCTGCACGATATTCTGGGTGTAGACAGCAGAATTTTCAAAAATAGAATTGCGGGTATATCTCATGGAAACACCTGTTATGACCAGCACCGCACTTAAAAGCAGCACCGTCACTACCGCAAAGATCGCACTCTGGATACTCTTAAATTTTCCTATGATCTTTGCCGCAAACCGGATATCTCTCATTTACGTTTCTCCCTTGCATATTCTGTTGGTGTGCAGCCGGTCATTTTTTTGAAGGAGATCCCAAAATAATGGGGATCTGCAAATCCGACTTTCTCGGCAATTTCATAATTCTTCATAGTTGTATTCTCCAGAAGTTCCTTCGCCTTCTCCATACGGGTACGGATCAGAACCTCTGTAAAAGTCTCTCCCGTAAGATCCTTAAAGATCGTACTGAAATAGCTTGTACTGATATTCAGATAGGAACAGATACTGTTCAGGCTTAAATCCGGATCCATATAATTCTTCTGGATATAATCCAGGGCAAGTCTGGCCTGACGCTGTCCGCTGGAGCTGTTTGCATCGGAAAGTGTCTGGAAAATCTCTCCGATATGATTCCTGACCAGTTCAACAGCACTGTCAAAAGAATTCTGCTCCGTAACCTGCTGCAGAAGTGCTTCTCTTTTGGAAAAAAGCCTGTTGTCCGGAACCATATCCTCACAGGTTTCATCTGCTGCACGGATGATCTGCTGAAGATACACGCAGGCACGACTCTTATCCACCCGCGCTTCCTTGATCTCAGAAGAGATCTGTTCCAGAATATGCTCTGCGTTTTCCTTTTTACCCGCTTTCAGAGCAGCTGGCAGCTTCTCTACATAAGCTTTAATGGAAAGATTTTTTTCCTCCGGCTGTTCTTCCATATCAATAAGAAGGCTTCCGCCAAGAAGATAACGATATTCAATAGCTTTCTCTGCAAGTTCATGGGATACACGAAGCTCCTGCTGAGTTCTGGCCCAGCTTCCCACACCGATAGAAATATCCAGCGACATCAGTTCCTTCAGCTTATCCTGGATCGTCCTGCAGATCTCCATGATCTTGTGTTCAAACTCTCTGGTACGGTTTCCCATGAAAAGAGCACCGACCTTGTTATTTCCGGCCTGATATGCCACTCCTGCTTTTTCTTTGCTGATGATCTCATCACTGATATTAAAAAGGACAAAAGACATCAGTGCACTCTCCTGGCGTTTCTCCGCAGTAAGCTGACTGCCGTCCGAATACAGATCCAGATCAAAAACAGCCACACGATAGCATGCTGCCTCAAGATCGATTCCCAGTGCTGCAAGCTCTTCCAGACTTTCCTGCCGTGTCTTGATATTATCCACAAAGCCCTGCAGCGCTCTGGAACGGATCACAATGGCGTTTTTCTGATAATTCTCGGAAGTCTGTGTCAGACGTTCCAGCTTCTCTTTTTCTTTTCTTTGCTGGTCCACCTTCTCCTTCATTTTTCCGATAACATTTCTGAGTTCCATGGCTGTCACCGGCTTCAGCATATATTCACTGACACCATACTGGATTGCCTTCTTGGCATACTCGAATTCTCCAAATCCGCTGAAGATCACGATCACGATGTCCGGATAATTATCATGGAGAAAACGGCTCAGTTCCATACCATCCATATATGGCATAAGGATATCTGTAAGCACGATATCCACCGGATGGTTCTGTACAAATTCCGCTGCTGCTTTCCCGTTATCACAGTCTCCTACCAGCTCACAGTCCATTGCTTTCCAGTCAATATTCTCCCGGATCGCATCTCGAACAAGTATCTCATCATCTACCAGTAAAATACGATACATAATTTCTGTTGTCCCCCTCTGATCAGTTTCTGTTGTTTTTATTGCACATCCCCCTGACAGATCCTTCCCCCGTCTCTGTCATTTTCATTGGTAAGATTACTGTCCTTTCTGTAAACAATAACTATTAATTCTTTTTATATGTTAACATGTTTGGTTAAAATTTACAACGGAGTTTCTTAGTCCAAATTAAATACAAAGAAATCCCGCATCCAACATATGGGATACGGGATTTTCCTGCATATTTTTATTATTTTACGATAACGCCATCCTCATCCCAGAGGTCATGCCAGTCATTTGCACCATGCCACAGAAATACCTGTCCTTTTACAAGACGGTTGCCTTTTTCCAGAGTTGCGATGGTTGCCATTTCTTTCTCTGTAAGGGGATCCTCTGTGACACATTTCAGGTTGCTTGCATAGTTGTGCACAGAGAACGGAATGGAGATCTCTCCTCTCTGATGTGCCCACTTCAGAGCGATCAGAGCCGGATGAACACCATGTGCCTTTGCGATCGCCTGCATCTCCGGAACCTCCAGATCCGCAACATCCTCCGGGCAGATATCTCTCTCCGGTCTGCGTGGAGAACCAATCGGCATATAGCCTACCGGCTGGATGTTATGCTCTACCAGATAATCATAAAGCTCCTGCTGCTGGAAGCATACATGAAGCTCAAGCTCACAGGTTGCAGGTTTGATCTTCATAAGCGGAAGAACTGCCTCAAGCTTCGGAATGGTCATATTGGAAATACCAATGTAACGGATCTTTCCTTTTTCTACCAACGCCTCACACTGGCGGTATGTATCCATAAACTCCTCCACACTGAAGGGTTTGGAATCCGGATTTCTGGAATCCACATCACATCCCGGTGCATGATAGTTCGGGAATGGCCAGTGGATGAAATACATATCCACATAATCGCACTGAAGATCCTTAATGCTCTTGTCGCAGGCTTCCTCTACTCTTCTGTGCATGTCGTTCCATACCTTTGTCATGATAAAAAGATCCTTACGCTCTACAACACCTTCGTCAAAAGCGTCCTTAAATACCTGGCCAATCTCATGCTCGTTTCCGTAACATGCGGCACAGTCAAACATACGGTAGCCACTGCGGATCGCGCCTGCAACAGCTACAGATACATCCTCTGCGGATACACGGTCGGAACCGAATGTTCCCATTCCGACACACGGAACCTGCTCGCCGGAAGGAAGTGTCACTTTCGGCACAATTGCCGGATTGATAACTTCTGCCATCTTTACATCTCCTTTTTTATAAAAATTTTTTTATTATAAGCTTATCTTATAAACGCCTGATTTCGATCTTCGGAAGAAGAGCCTCCATATCCTCCATCACAAAGAAGCCCGTTTCCTCGCGCATGGCTGCCGCCGCTGAGATCGCACTGGCTCTTTGCAGAGTCTCTTCCAGGGAAAGTCCCTCACTTAATCCAAGGGCAAAGCCTGCGATCATGGAATCTCCGCAGCCTACGGTATTTACCGCATCGATCTTCGGAACCACCGCACGGAAAATCCCTTCCTCTCCGACTGCCAGGGAACCATCTGCACCAAGCGAGACCGCCACGATCTCCACACCACCGGCATGGATGGCTTTCGCTGCTTCAATGATATCGTTGATATCGTCACAATGCTTGCCTGTCAGCATACGGATCTCATCAATATTAGGCTTGATCAGTGTCGGTGCTGCCTTGATTCCCTCTTCCAGAAGCTTGCCGCTGGTATCCAGGATCACCGGTTTTCCGGCGTCTTTCACAATCTTCACGAGGCGCTGGTAGGCACTTCCGTCAAGTCCCTTCGGCACGCTGCCGGACATTGCCACAACAGAAGCGTCTTTTACAAGCTGGCGGAATTTTTTCTCAAAGCCCTCAAAATCTGCCTCTGTCAGTGTAAATCCCGGCTCCAGGAATTCGGTCTGTACATGATTCACCTCATCCCAGATGTTGATACAGGAGCGGCTCTCCGCATCCACATGGTAAAAAGCACTCTTAATGCCAAAGGGTTTCAGGGCAGCTTCTATATAATTGCCTGCGTGGCCGCCTACAAAGCCGGTGGCAACCACTTCAGCACCGTAAATGGACGCCGGCTTGGAAACATTCAGTCCCTTTCCGCCGGGAACGTAGGTACATTCACGCACACGGTTCACTTCGCCCACTTTAAAATCATCCACTACATAACGCTTGTCAATGGCAGCGTTTAAGGTTACTGTCAGGATCATATCAGTCTTCCTCATTGGAAAGAAGGATCTTTCCTTTTACAAGACCCGGTGTCTTGAACAGCTGGAAGGCCTCCTGTGCCTGGCTCATCGGGATTTTCTTATAGATGAAGCCCGGGTCAAACTTCAGCTGGCCAGTTGCAAAATAATGCGCCGTCAGCTCCCACTCACGTCCCGGATATGGTGCACTGTAGGACATCCAGGAACCGGTAAGCTTGAACTCCTTACGGTTCATGTTCTCCCACTCCTTCGGTGTAAAGGTAAGGTTTTCATGAGGAGTACCAATGAAGCATACATGTGCCTTGTTTGCTGCAAGCTCAAATGCCATATGCATGGTAGGAACCTGTCCTGCTGTCTCAAATACGAAGCCGTAGCCCTTTCCACCTGTAATGGCCATGGCTTTTTCCATATATCCCTCTTCCTTTGTGTTGATGATCTCATCTGCGCCGAGACGCTTTGCAAGAGCAAGTCTCTCATCGCTGATATCAAAGACCACTACCTTCTTGGAGCCGAAGATCTTTGTCCACTGCATGGTGAACATACCAACTGTACCACCGCCAAGGATTGCCACATACTCACCACCGTGGTAATCGTTCTGGAATACACCGTGGATGGCTACGGTTGCAGGCTCAAACATGGCTCCCTGCTCATATGGAACATTATCTGCGAATGGTACTGCATTCTGCTCAGGAACCACTACATAATCTGCGTTTGCTCCCTGCTCTCTGGAACCGATGAAGCTGTAATGCTTGCAGAGAGAGAAATTACCCTTCTGACAGTCGTCACATTTCATACAGGGAAGAAGTGGTGCACCGGATACACGGTCGCCGACCTTCACCTTGGTAACGCCTTCTCCCACTTCCACCACATCGCCGGAAAATTCATGTCCAAGCACGATGGGATAAAAATGTACGCCGTGATTTAATACACGCGGGATATCAGATCCGCAGATCCCGGAATATCTTACCTTGATCTTCACATGGCCCGGTGTTACCTGAGGTTCTTCCACTTCCTGATATTGAACATCCTCATTTGCTACTACTACTGCTGCTTTCATGATCACTTTTCCTCCTCATTTCTCATCATAGGTTCAAGAGATTTATAGAGATTTAAATAGGTTTTATAGGTTTTCTCATAAACGTCCCGGTTTTCCGGGTTCGGTTCATGTCTTCTTGTTTCCTTTACCGTAAGACGGATGGCCTCATCATAATCCTGATACATTCCAACACCAACACCTGCCAGAATCGCTGCACCAAGTGTTGTTGCCGTATCAGAGGACGGCACTACGATGGGTTTTCCTGTGATATCGGATTTGATCTGTGTCCAAAGAAGAGAATTTGCAGAGCCTCCCATTGCACGGAGAACTTCCACATCTGCTCCTGCTTCCTTTGCCACCTCAAGGTTGTGTTTCAGCGAAAGTGCTACGCCTTCCATACAGGCACGTACCATATGTCCCTTGGTCTTGGCAAAATCCAGTCCGTAGAATACGCCCTTCGCATTAGGATTCCAGATCGGGGAACGCTCACCGGACATATATGGAAGAAATACCACTCCGTCACTGCCTGGTGCGACCCTTTCCGCGATCTCATTGAGCTGGTTCAGAGAAGAGCCTTTTTCCCCTGCTACAGAGCGCTCATAATCTGCAAACTCACGTTCAAACCAGCGCATGACACCACCACCTCCGGTGGTTCCTCCCTGAAGGAGCCACTGTCCCGGAACCACGTGATAGCCAAGGATCAGTCTGGGATCTGCCTTGTACGCATCCATGCAGATGCTCATTCCGCCGGCCTGTCCGCCTTGCTCCTGTGTCTCACCCGGATGGATCACTCCAGCCCCCAGTGTTCCGCATGCCGCATCCAGACCACCGGCGACAACCGGTGTTCCCACAGCAAGGCCGGATTCCTCCGCCGCCTTCTCTGTAACTGTTCCCACAACATGATCACAGGCACAGATCTCAGGAAGAAATTCCATGGGAATCCCAAGCTTTCTGCACATATCCTCATCCCAGGCTGCCTTTCTCATGTCAAAGCAATGCAGGCCATAGCCCTGGGAAACATCCTGGCTCATCACACCCGTCAGCTTATATGCAATGTAGCTGTTAGACTGCAGGATCTTGTGGATCCTTTGGTACACCTCCGGGAGATTTTCTTTATACCAGAGGATCTTTGCAGTTGTGTAGGACGGCTGAAGGGAATTACCGGATACTTCAAAAATCTGCTCTGCCCCGATCTCTTCATTCAATCTGTTACAGATAGACTGTGCTCTGGTATCCATCCAGATCGGAGTGTTTGTCAATACATTTCCGTCCTTATCCATGGCAATGGCTGACCAGCTCTGGCCGTCAATACCGATGCCTGCGATCTCCTCAGGTGCTATCCCCGCTTTTTGGATGGCCTTCTTTACCGCCTGACAGACAGCACTCCACCATTCTTCCGGATTCTGTTCTGCCCAGCCCTCCTTCGGATAGTAAACCGGATAATCGCCGTTGGCCGCAGCCACAACCGTTCCCGATTTTTCAAAAACCGCAACCTTACAGGCACTGGTGCCGATATCAATACCTAATAAATATGGTTTCATTATAGCTTCTCCTTCTCGTCCAGCACACAGACGGATTTTCCCATGATGATCTCTGCGCCAAGCTTCTCCGTGATCGGTTCTGTTTCTTCACTTGCAGCCCCTTCCAGCCGTTTCAGCATGATTCCCGCCACTTCTCCGGCAATCCCCTGTGTAGGCTGTGCCACAATGGTAAGCTTGGGATTGCATGCTCTGGCAAACTGCAGATTGTCAAAACCGATCATAGACAGCTGTTCCGGGATCTTAAGACCCAGCTCATTCATCCCGATCACCGCCCCCATGGTCATCTCATAGTTGGTAACAAACACGGCCGTCATATCCGGATTGTCCGCAACAAGCTTCTCAATTCCCTGCACACCGCCCTGAATGGTATAATCGCCGTGATAGATCAGAGATTCCCGTACCGGTATATTTTCTTTTTCGTATGCATTGCGGTACCCCTGGAGACGTTCCTGAGCTGTGGAAATTTCCTCCGGTCCGCCAATGATCCCGATCTTACGGTGTCCTGCCTGAAAAAAAACTCTCATTGCGTCCTCAGCCGCCTTCTCGTTGTCTACAAGAACACTGTCACAGGAAAGCTCCCTGATCCTGCGGTCAATGAGTACGATGGGCTTTCCGGTTTTCTGGAATTTTTTCAGATGATTGCCTTCCGCATCCACCGGCATGCTGATGATCCCGTCCACACGCTTCCGGCTTAAAAACTCCACTGCATCCCGCTCCAGTCTCTTATCGGTACGGCAGTCACAGACAATAGTCGCATATCCGTGACTCCTTAAGACATCCTCCATTCCTGTGATGATCTCCGCGCAAAAGGTATTGTTAAGCTCCGGGATCACCACGCCGATGGTCTTGGTAGCATTAGTCTTAAGCCCTCTGGCCACCTCATTGACCTCATAATGCAGCTCCTGAATGGCCGCCTCGATCTTTATTCTGTTTTTTTCTCTTACGTTTCCGCCGTTAAAATAAGAAGAAATCGTTGCGAGCCCAAGTCCGGTCCGCCTGGCAATATCTTTCATGGTTGCTGCCATACAGATCACTCCGTTTCTGTTTTTTTACAGAAGATCATTCTGCCTTTCCATCACAGCCGCAAACCTTCATACGCGCCTCAACCAACTCCTTCACTGCCTGGATCGCTTTCTTTCCGTAGGCCTTCGGATCGATGGTGTTCTCATTTTCTGCAAAGGTCTCCTTCACTGCCCTGGAATATGCAGCACGAAGCTCTGTTGCAAAGTTAACCTTGCAGATACCACGTTTTACACAGTCGCTGACATCCTCATCACTGAGTCCGGATGCCCCGTGAAGAACAAGGGGGATATCTACAACTTCGCGGATCTCGCTTAAGCGTTCCTTGTCAAGAACCGGTGTTCCCACATAAAAACCATGTGCGGTTCCGATGGCAACTGCCAGGGAAGTAACACCTGTACGCTCCACGAATTCCTTCGCCTCCTGCGGGTCGGTGTTAGTGTCTGCCTCAGCCTCAAGATCATCCTCTTTACCACCGACCTTACCGAGCTCAGCCTCACATGGGATATCCAGGGCTGCTGCCACATCCGCAACTCTCCTGGTCTCTCTGATATTATCCTCAAAATCCAGCTTGGAACCATCGATCATCACAGAGGTATAGCCTGCATGCATTGCCTGCATTGCAAGCTCAAAGCTGCTGCCGTGGTCAAGATGAAGGCATACCGGAACGGAAGCCTTGGCTGCCTCTGCTGCTACGATCGCAGCGTAAGTCTCAACCGTACCATATTTAACAGTAGAAGGTGTTGTCTGGATCATAACCGGTGCTTTCAGCTCCTCAGCTGCCTGGATGATCGCCTTCACCATCTCCATATTCTCTGCGTTGAATGCTCCTACTGCATATCCGCCCTTCTGTGCCTTTAACAGCATTTCCTTCGATGTAACCAGTGGCATAATCTTCTCCTCCTTGGAATCATTGTGTTTGTTTTGTATTATTTTCTCATTCGGTCCAGAAACCGAAACGTTTCCGTTTGAGTTCATCATAGCGCTCCACAGGGTTTCTGTCAACCATAAAATTTTCATCATTTACAGGAAAATATTCCCTTGAAAAGAAGACCAAATACCGTTAGATTAATTAATAAGAGTTCTAAAGCCTGTGGCCGGGCAGGTCTGTCTGATACTACCGGCGTCATAACAGTTTCGGAAATCCATGTATCCTGTTCTGATCATCTGAGCCTGATGCTATAATTTCCGAAATGCTGTAAGTACACAATGATCTTAGGAGGATATAAACTATGTTAAAAGGAATTCCAGAAATCTTATCACCAGAATTACTGAAGGTTTTATGTGAGATGGGACACAGTGACCGTCTTGTTATCGCTGACGGAAACTTCCCTGTAGAATCCATGGGAAAAAATGCCATCACCATCCGTTGTGACGGACATGGCGTTCCGGAGATCCTGGATGCCATCCTGAAGCTCTTCCCGCTGGATACTTATGTAGAGCATCCGGTAAACCTGATGGAAGTAATGCCTGGCGATAATGTGGAAACACCGATCTGGGATACATATAAAGAAATCGTTTCCAAGCATGACGAGCGTGGCGAAAAAGCTGTCGGAAACATCGAGCGTTTCGCATTCTATGACGAAGCAAAAACTGCATACTGCATCATCTCCACAAGTGAGAAAGCACTTTATGCCAACATCATGCTTCAGAAAGGCGTTGTGATCAACAACGACTGATCTTTCTTTTGAACTGCCTGATATAATCATATATAATACACATATTCAACCAAAACATAAAACGCCCGGATCTGGAATGTTTCAAGCCAGATCCGGGCGTTTTATATTTTAACACTTTTATCTCTTTGCTGCTTTTGCGGCGTATCCTCCGCAGAGTACTTTTCCACCGGAGGTTTTTATCCCTGCACGCACCGCATAGTAATACGTTGTTCCCTTCTTTGCGGTCTTATCCTCAAAGGAGGAACGGCTGCCTCCGGAAACTGTACTGATCTTTTTCCATGAACCCTTTCCGGTCTTACGGTAGATCTGATAGCAATCTGCTTTCTTCTGCGCTTTCCAGCAGATCTTCAGCCCCCTGGAGGTCTTCCTGACACTGGATATCTTCTGAAGTTCCGGATAGGACAGGATATAGCTGCTTGCCTGATATCTTCCGAAAACTTTTTTCCCGTCTACATTCTTATATGGCCTCACAGCATAAGCGTAGGAGGTGATTCCCTCAATCTTCGTGTCCTGCCAGGACAATACTTTGTTGTTAACGGTTCCGATCCGAACCCAGCTTTTCCCCTGGAGCTTCCGGTAGATATGATAGCCACTTGCTCCGGAAACCTTCTTCCAGGATACCCTGTTACATGGTCCGCTGACAGCTTCAGCCACTGCACGGGCCTTTCCCAGCTCCGCTTTTGCTGATAACGGCGAAGATGCGGCTCCATAAACAGTCTTCTTTCCGGAACATACATAAGAAGCCCGGATCCGATACGTATAAGTGCTTCCTGTTTTCACTGCAGTATCCTGCCAGGTCACTACATCTGCTGTCACAGTTGCCATTTTTTTTGAATTTCCGCTTTCATCCCAGCGATAGATAGCATAACAATTGCAGCCGGGAACTGCTTTCCAGGAGATCCGTATCCTGTTAAATGCCTTGGAAACCAGTTTTACACCTGTCGTCTGACGAAGCTTCACCGTAACCTTACAGGTAGCTCGGATTCCCCTGGCATTTTTTCCGTAGCAGGTTATGGTTGCTGTTCCCGGATTTTTTGCAGTAACAACGCCGCTTCCATTTACAGCAGCCACACTGGTATCTGAGCTTTCCCAGACAATGCCGGAAGCATCCATCTCGGATCTGGTAGCCGAAGCATTCAGTGTTTTCTGATCTCCGGAATACAGACTTATCTCAGAGGAAGAAAGCTGCATCCTCGCCGCACTGCTCAGAGTCCTGGTATGCGCCTTGATCCTCGGCGTTACCGATGGATTAAATTCAACCGCATCCATCCAGGTATCCTCCGCGTTATATCGCAGAAAGCTCTGACCGGATACGATAGACGGAGAAAAGCTGCACCAGCCATAACTGACCTCTGCCTCCACACAGTATTTTATATATGTGCTTCCTGCATTTGTCACCACAATAGAATACAGACTGTTCTGGCTGAGCAGAACCTCCGGGATCTGAAAGGTCATAACCCCAGCCATCGGCTGACTGCAGGAAACCGGTGTGGAATACGCCGGTGTTCCACTGGTAGGATCACTGGCATCCTTCAGATTTGTGTACACCTGCACAGTATAGGAATTATTGGCAGACATGGAGCTAAGCGTCACCTCGCCAAGCGATTCCGCTTTTCCATTTCCTGCACTGGCACGAAAAACCGTGGACAGCTGTTCCCCTGCATACATGCGGATAGAACCAAGGCCCGACGTTCCGTCATAAAAATAATTGTTGCTATATTTCGGTGTATTGACAGCCGTAGCCGCAACCAGCTCACTGACAGACTTATCCTCATAAGACATATAAAAATATCCGGATTTTCCCCAGCCTGTACCCCAGCTGTTCTTAACGATCCAGGCTCCGTCTCCCTTTACCTTGGAAGATGCCCGGAAATTCTTCGCAGAATAATTGTCATCCCAACCCACCACTGTAACTACATGATGCACGTTCTTGGTGCTGGTAGGATAGGAATAGGCCGCTGTACTTGCATTGTAATAGGCATTCTGTGCATTATACATCACAGTAACTGAATTATTTGCAACCAGAAGCTTCTTCATGGCATTTACGGAATAATCGGAAAAATAGGCATTTTTCAGATAAGCAGCTGCATTGTACGCCTTGGATGCCGCCGGAGTCACACCTGTTTTCTGTGTATGCGTGGAATCTGTTGCCAGAGGCACATCCCCTTCTGTTGTCATTCCGGACCAGGTACTCAGAAACATGGAAGCCAGAAGATCATTTCCGCCCTCATGATAATCTGCGTTTCCTTTATCATCTGTCCCCATATGCTTATTGACATCCCCGTAGGTATTTCCAAGCGGGTCATTCTTTCTGTTTGCAAAAAAATACGCCAGATGCTCTTCCGACAGATCATAAGTTCCAAGACCCTGGGTCAGAAACGAAGTTTCCAGAAGAGAGGCCATTCCAAATGCCCAGCACATACCGTAGGGCTCCTGATTCTTTACGGAAGTAACATATCCCTGATCCGCTGCATTATAATAGGACGGATAGGCCGCAGCTCTTCCCATCGGTACCTCATCCACATCATTTCCGATCTCCACGGCGGTGGAATAAGAGGTCAGATTATCAAAGGGTGCCAGCTGTTCCTGCTCCTCTTCCTCCGTAAGCGGACGGCCCTTGATATATTCGATGCCGGACTCACCACTGTCTGAGGCATCCCCGAAGCTCTCCTCACCGTCGCCAAAGGTATCCTCCTGGGAATCTGAAGACGATCCTTCTGATGTTTCGGGAGTCTCTGTATCCTCCTCGGAGCTCTGCAAAGCTATATCCTCGGTATCCCCGTCGGCTGCCTCTGCAATATCCTCGGTCTGTTCATCCGGGATACCGGTGTTCTCTGTGGTATTCCCTTCTGCGGTCTCCGTCGTATCCTCTGCTTCCGCCGGCTGCGTCTGTGTATCTTCTGACCATTCTTCATTGAAGCCTTCCGCAGAATCACTGAAGCCTTCCACATCGGCTGCCATGACCGGAACCTGGCTGCCCGCAACTGCCACACACAGAAGAAGCGGCAGTAATTTCTTCCTGACAAGCTGTAATCTCTTCACAAAATTCTCCACTTTTCTTATATTGATCTGGTTTATCTGTTAACGTTTCTTCAAATGATAACCCAGAATTCCGATTACTGCAAGTACTGTTGCGATCCCGATCCAGATAAACGGACTTTTATACCAGGAATTTTCTTCTTTAAAGGATGTCGCAGCTGTGCCATTGACCGGCTTGGTGACAGCTTCATCCGCAGATTCCCCACCTTCTGTTGTTCCATCCGCTGCAGGCGGTCCCTGGACCTCGCCGCTCTGAGCCTGAGAACTACCTGTGCTGGCCGTCCCTGCAGGTGGCCCCTGAACCTCACCTCTCTGAGCCTGAGATTCATCTGTGCTGGCCATCCCTGCAGACGTTCCCTGTCCTTCGCCATTCTGAGCCTGAGAGCTGCCTGTATTGTCCGTCCCTGCAGACGTTCCCTGTCCTTCGCCGGCTGCGGAATCCTGCGTATCGGATGCGTCTCCCTGATTCACTGCAGAAGTCTCTTTCTCCGTGCTCCCTGCGATTCCGGCCTTCGCCAGCTCCGCATCCTTTGAGGGCCGCAGCTCCTCCAGCGGCACATAACCGTATCTGCCATTATACTCTGTATATCCCCAGGTCTCACCATTCTTCTCTGTCTCCCCTTCGATATGCAGGACAGTCCCATCCCTTACCGTCTTATCATTGAGCTTTTCACCTTTTCCGTCGGTGGACGGATAGATATCCACACCAACTCCACCGGAATCCACCGTCATATAATAATCTGTGGTATCTGCCGGAGCTTCCACCTTCGGTTTACGCGGCGGGAAATTGATGGCCTGGATAGCACCCTTCGGACATTCCTGTTCACACTTGCGGCAAGACTTGCACTTGGCCGGATCAATGTATGCCAGATTGTTCTCCAGTGTAATCGCCTCAAACGGACAGACTTTCACACACTTGCCACAACCGATACAGCTTGCCTTACAAGCTTTGTTGGCCACGGCTCCTTTGTCTTTGTTCACACACATCACCACTACACGACGGTTGTTCTTGCCTTTCGGACGGATTTCAATAATCTTGCGCGGACAAGCTTTGCTGCAAGCGCCACAAGCCGTACATTTCTCTTCGTCTACTTCAGGCAGCCCGGTTTCAGGATTCATGTGAATAGCATCAAACTGACACACTTCCACACAATCGCCACATCCCAAGCAACCAAATGTACAACCGGTCTCCCCCCCCGAAGTGGCATGAGCGATGGCACATGACTTAGCTCCATCGTACAGAGCAGTACGAGGGCGGTTTTCACAACTACCGTTACATCTCACCACCGCAACTTTCGGTTCGGCAGCAACGGCTTCCAATCCTAAAATGGCAGCAACTTTCTCCATAACGGGAGCACCGCCAACCGGACATAACTTACCCTCCAGCGAACCGGCATCGGCAGCCTTCACACAGGCACCGGCAAAACCGGAACAACCGGGATAACCACATCCACCGCAATTTGCCTGAGGAAGCACTTCGCTAACTTGGGCAATCCGCGGATCTTCATACACAGCAAACTTCTTAGAAGCGGCATACAAGATTACCGCGGCAATCAAGCCAATCGCTCCCAACGAAATTACTGCAACCAGAATTAAATCCATAAATTTTAGTTAGTTATTTATTAATTATTTTTTATTGGTTCAAGTGTAAATGAAAACTTCTTGCTCAACTTATTCCTGCATACATATATGATAAGGTAATACGGAAGCAAGGCTGACAAAGCAACAAGCGCCGACCTTAACTCATCCCCCCCCGTAAAACGCATGGAAATAAATAAAGTAATCAGCAATACCAAGAAAGGGATACCAAAAGCCAGCAATACGGCTTGCATCCCCATGGAAGTGGTACCATAAATCATCACTTCCTCACCTATGCGGTAAGAAGATGCCTTCATGTCAAAAACATCAATCAGTTTCTCTTTACTTTCAGATGCATTGCAATGCCCTTTCACACTACAAGCCGAACAGGCAGAAGTTTGTACGATTCTCACCCGCACATGAGAACCTTCAATGTTTTCCACAATACCACGATGTTTGATTATATCGGTCATT
>ENA-ORUI01002536-ORUI01002536.1-human-gut-metagenome-genome-assembly--contig:-NODE-2536-length-14977-cov-3.198633_pt1 | contig 14977 bp, 7 predicted proteins | sample MGYA00242078_ERZ509205 | MGnify/ENA primary metagenome ERZ509205 (study PRJEB26280, sample SAMEA2338828) | human gut metagenome | biome: human gut; feature: human-associated habitat; material: faeces... | reverse complement strand
CCATTGAGGGATAATTAAATAAGGTAAGAACCGTTGCCACGGTGGGAGCAATCCTTCTGTGGCAAAAAAATACAACAAAATTAGCACTCGAGGGTTGACAGTGCTAATAAAACGATGTAATGTTATATTGCAAATAGAACAAGAGTGAAAAGGAGGTTGTCTATATGAATATAAATAAATTTACACAGAAATCACTGCAGGCTGTTCAGAACTGTGAACGTATTGCAATGGACTATGGCAACCAAGAGATTGCACAGGAGCATCTGCTCTATGCGTTACTGACACAGGATGATAGCCTGATCGCGAAACTGATGGAAAAGATGGGGCTTGATAAGAACCTCATCATTAACAGAGTAGAAGAAGCCATTCAGAAACGTCCGAAAGTCCAGGGCGGACAGCAGTATGTCGGACAGGATCTGAACAATGCACTGGTACACGGTGAAGACGAAGCAAAAGCTATGGGAGATGAATATGTATCTGTAGAACATCTTTTCCTGGCAATGATGAAATATGCAAGTAAAGATATGAAGGCACTTTTCCGTGAAGTGGGAATTTCGAGAGAAGGATTTTTACAGGCATTATCAACCGTCAGAGGTAATCAGAGAGTGACCAGCGATAACCCGGAAGATACCTATGATACATTGAACAAATATGGTACCGATCTGGTAGAAAGAGCAAGAGAACAGAAGATGGATCCGGTTATCGGACGTGATTCCGAGATCCGTAATGTGGTCAGAATCCTTTCCCGTAAGACAAAGAATAATCCGGTCCTCATCGGAGAACCTGGTGTAGGTAAGACTGCCGTTGTCGAAGGGCTTGCACAGCGTATCGTGCGCGGTGATGTACCGGAAGGCTTGAAAGAGAAGACAATCTTCTCCTTGGATATGGGTGCTCTGGTAGCAGGTGCCAAATATCGTGGTGAATTCGAGGAACGTCTGAAAGCCGTTCTTGAAGAAGTGAAAAATAGTGACGGAAAGATCATTCTTTTTATCGATGAACTTCATACGATCGTCGGAGCCGGTAAGACAGACGGTGCAATGGATGCAGGAAATATGCTTAAGCCTATGCTTGCCAGAGGTGAACTGCATTGTATCGGTGCAACAACACTGGATGAGTATCGTCAGTATATTGAGAAGGATGCTGCATTGGAGCGTCGTTTCCAGCCGGTTCTGGTAGATGAGCCAACCGTTGAGGATGCAATCTCTATCCTGAGAGGACTGAAAGAGAGATACGAAGTCTTCCATGGAGTTAAGATCACAGATAGTGCGCTTGTTGCGGCAGTTACACTTTCGAACAGATATATTTCTGATCGTTTCCTGCCGGATAAAGCAATCGACCTTGTTGACGAGGCGTGTGCATTGATCAAAACAGAACTTGATTCTATGCCGACAGAGCTTGATGAGCTTCGCCGTCGTGTGATGCAGATGGAGATTGAAGAGTCTGCACTTAAGAAAGAGGAAGATCGCTTAAGTAAAGAGCGTCTGGAACATTTGCAGGAAGAACTGGCAGAACTGAAAGCGCAGTATGCAAGTAAGAAAGTACAGTGGGAGAATGAGAAGAATTCCGTAGAGCATGTGCAGAAGATCCGCGAGCAGATTGAGCAGGTGAACAAGGAGATTCAGAAAGCTCAGAGAGAGTACGATCTGAATAAGGCAGCAGAGCTTCAGTATGGTCGCCTTCCACAGTTGCAGAAACAGCTGGAAGAGGAAGAGGCAAAGGTAAAGGCAAAAGATCTTTCTCTTGTGCATGAATCCGTTACAGATGATGAGATCGCAAAAATCGTTTCCAGATGGACAGGTATCCCGGTTGCAAAACTGAACGAGAGCGAGAGAAATAAGACACTTCACCTTGCAGATGAACTGCATAAGCGTGTCATCGGTCAGGATGAAGGTGTTGAGCTTGTAACTGAAGCAATCATCCGTTCCAAAGCAGGTATCAAAGATCCGACAAAACCGATCGGTTCCTTCCTGTTCCTTGGACCTACAGGTGTAGGTAAGACAGAGCTTGCAAAAGCACTTGCCCAGAGTCTGTTTGATGATGAGAACAACATGGTTCGTATCGATATGAGTGAGTACATGGAGAAATATTCCGTGTCCAGACTGATCGGAGCTCCTCCGGGATATGTCGGATACGATGAAGGCGGACAGCTGACAGAAGCAGTCAGAAGAAAACCATATTCTGTTGTACTTTTCGATGAGATCGAGAAAGCACATCCGGATGTCTTTAACGTATTGCTGCAGGTACTGGATGATGGACGAATCACAGATTCCCAAGGACGTACAGTTGACTTCAAGAATACAATCTTGATCATGACTTCCAACATTGGTGCAAACTATCTGCTGGAAGGAATTAAGGACGATGGTTCGATCGATGAACAGAGTCAGGAGATGGTAATGGGTGATCTGAAAGCACATTTCAGACCGGAATTCTTGAACCGTCTGGATGAGATCATCATGTTCAAACCATTGACAAAGACAAATGTACGTTCCATCATTGACCTTCTGGTTGCTGATGTGAACCGCCGTCTGGAAGAACGTGAACTGAGTGTTGAGCTGACAGATGCAGCGAAAGACTTTGTTGTGGAAGGTGGATATGAGCCGATGTACGGTGCAAGACCACTGAAACGTTACTTGCAGAAGAATGTAGAGACATTAGCTGCAAAACTGATCCTTGCAGGAGATGTGGGACGTGGAGACACGATCTTGATCGATGTGAAGGACGGTAAACTGACAGCAGGTGTGAAGAAATAAAATACTAGTATAGTAACGATATAATATGTAGGGCTGTGAAAAATGAAAATTTTCCGGAGATTTTTAGAAAATTGGATTTTTCACAGTCTTTTTTTCGTTCATCGAAGCAATTGATACAAGCGCAGATTATATGTTAAAATAAAAAACTGACAGAATGTATATGCATACAACAAGAATTAATACTAAGAAAGAACTCAGGCAGAATCCAGAAAGGAGGCTCCCATGGCGCGCATTATTTTCCACATCGATGTTAATTCAGCATTTTTAAGCTGGACGGCGGTTGAACAATTGAAAAATGGATCAAAAGTGGATCTGCGGGAGATTCCGGCGATTATTGGCGGAGATCAGAGCTCTCGTCATGGAATCGTTCTTGCAAAATCATCACTTGCCAAATCCTATGGGATTCAGACGGGTGAACCTGTAGTAAATGCATTTCGAAAATGTCCGAATCTTGTGACAGCACCGCCGAATCATAAGATGTATCGAGAAAAGAGCCGGATGCTGATGGATTTCCTGCGGACATATACAAAGAAGATCGAGCAGGTCAGTGTCGATGAATGTTATATGGATTTTACAGAGCTTGTCGGGCGATATCCAACACCGGTGGATGGTGCAATGGAGATCAAAGAAGAAGTGAAGAAGCGTTTTGGATTCACGGTGAATATTGGAATCTCCAGTAATAAACTGTTAGCGAAGATGGCTTCGGATTTTCAGAAACCGGATCGGATCCATACGTTATTTCCGGAAGAGGTTCCGCAGAAAATGTGGCCACTTCCGATCGGAGAACTCTTTATGGCAGGGCGTTCAAGTGTGGAGGTTTTCAAGAAACTTGAAATCAATACAATTGGAGATCTTGCTCATGCGGATGTAAATGTAATTACGCTGCATTTAAAAAGTCATGGCCGGATGCTCTGGAATTTCGCAAATGGAATCGGGGACGATAAGGTACAGTATGAACCGGAAGAGGCAAAGGGAGTAGGAAATTCAACGACTCTGTCAGAGGATGCAACGACTTATGAAGAGGCGAGAGATGTATTTCGTGAGCTTGCGCAGAGCGTGGGGAACAGGCTGAAGAAGGCAGGAAAGAAAGCCGGGATGGTGAGCATGGAGGTTCGCTATTATGATTTCAGAAATATGTCGCATCAGGTGCAGCTTCAAAAGCCAACGAATGATCCGGTTATCTTATGTGAGACAGCATGTAATTTGTTCCGTGAAAGCTGGAGTGGAGAACCTGTCCGTCTGCTCGGAATCCGAACGTCAAAGTTAGTAGAAGAGAGTGCACCGGAGCAGCTGACAATTTTTGATATTGAATTTCCAAAAGAACCGGACGAGAAACATAAGAAATTAAATGCCGCATTGGAACAGCTGAACAATCGTTATGGAAAGGGTGCGGTTGTGAAAGGTACATTTTATAAACCGGACGGAAAGAAGAAAAAAGATGGAATTTAGAAGAGATAGAAAGAGGAACGTGCATTGAAAGAAAAAAATTATAATCTGGAATTAATTCGAATGATTTCCTTTATATTTGTTATTGTGATTCATGTATCGAATTATTATTGCAGAGCCTATGGCGATATTACGATTGGGGAGTACAGTTTTTCACTGCTATTAAATCTGCTGGCAAGGATAAGTGTACCATGTTTTTTCATGATTACAGGAGCACTTCTGCTTGGAAGACAGGAATCACTTCATAAACATGCAAAAAGAATCTTTCGTTTTCTAATTGTTCTGCTTGTGTGGAGCGTAATATATATGATCTGGAATGCAGTTTATATGAAGGATTCTTATCAAATCAAAGATTTATTATATAAGCCGGTAGAACAGCATCTGTGGTATCTGTATGCAATGATTCCGATCTATCTGGTACTTCCTTTTTTCCAGGTTATGTGTAAAGGGATGAACCTTCGGATGGAACGCGCATTTCTTGTGGTGATTACGGCGGCTGTTTTGTTCAATTATATTTCCACATTTTTTGATGAAAAGATGTATTATTCCGTCCCAATGGTGGGGGACAGAATCTATTCTTATTATGTATTTATCGGATATTATATATATAAATATCGTAAGCATGTGATGAAGGGGAAAATGATTCCGGCAGGTATTTTTGTAGTATGCATGGCATTAAATTATGGGCTGACTTATGCGGCAACCTTGCAGGATGGAGAACATTATGAACGTCTGCTGGAATATGGTAATCCACTGCTTGCACTGGCAGCAGCGATGGCATTTCTTATGTTAGTACGATTGAAAAAGAGCGAATTCAATCCGTCCGAACAGGCAAAGAAGTGGATTGACAGATTTTGTGGATGTTCCTTTGGAATCTATTTGATCCATATCATGTTTCTTGATGTTTATAAGAGAAATATTAAGCCAGAGACATTTTCAGCCTGGATCATGATTCCGGTAGTGAGTGTGGGACTTGTGTTATTGTCATTTGGATGTGTCTGGCTGATTCGAAAGACGAAAACAGGACGAAAGATTATGTAGGTTTTTTTGCATATGTGGTGAGATTATGTTATTCTATAAAGGTTAAGACAATCGTTATTTGCCTGAAAGTCAATGATGCAATACACCAGTTCAGAACAGGAGGGTTAGATCATGAAATTAGATAAATTATTAGAACGCCTGGACTACACAGTAGTACAGGGAAGTGATTCTACGGAAGTAACAACATTGATCAATGATTCAAGAAAAGTGGAAGAAGGATCTGTTTTCGTGTGTATCAGCGGAGCAGTATCTGATGGACATAAATATGCAGCGGACGTTGCGGCGAAAGGTGCGGCAGCTGTTGTTGTAGAGAAAGATGTCGAAGTGCCGGAAAATGTGACTGTAATTAAGGTAGAGGATACTCGTTATGCACTGGCTCTGATGTCAGCGGCTTACTTTGGATATCCGGCAGATAAGATGAAAGTCATCGGTATTACAGGAACAAAAGGAAAGACAACAACAACTTACATGATCAAGTCTATTCTTGAAGAGACAGGACACAAGGTTGGATTGATCGGTACAATCGAGGCAATTATCGGAGACAAGAAGATCCCGTCATGTAATACAACACCGGAGTCTTATACAATCCATAAATATTTTGCAGAGATGGTAGAAGCTGGCTGTGACTGTGTTGTTATGGAAGTTTCATCACAGGGACTGATGCTTCACAGAACAGCGGGAATTCCATTTGAGATCGGTATTTTCACAAATCTTGGAAGAGATCATATCGGTCCGAATGAGCATAAGGATTTTGATGATTACAAGAGATGCAAAGGGCTTTTGTTCAAACAGTGTAAGCTCGGAATCGCCAATGTGGATGACAAGTATTTCAAAGATGTATTTAAAGGGTCTACATGTAAGATTGAGACATTTGGATTTTCACCGGAGGCAGATCTTCGCGCAGAGAATGTAGAACTTGTGTCCAGACCAGGATATCTTGGTGTTGCATACCATGTTGCAGGCGTGATGGACTTTGATGTGGAAATCGATGTTCCAGGCAAGTTCAGTGTTTACAATTCACTGACTGCAATCTCAGTCTGCCGCCATTTCCAGGTACCGGTTGAGATGATCAAAGATGCACTTAAGAAGGCAAAGGTAAAAGGACGTATCGAGATGATCAAGGTGTCTGATGATTTTACACTGATGATCGATTATGCGCACAATGCGATGAGTCTTGAAAGTCTTCTGACAACATTGAAGGAATATAATCCGAAGCGTCTTGTATGTCTGTTCGGATGCGGCGGAAATCGTTCTAAAGACAGAAGATTCGAGATGGGTGAGGTATCCGGAAGACTGGCAGACCTGACAATCATTACATCAGATAATCCGAGATTTGAAGAACCGCAGGACATTATTAACGATATCAAAACCGGAATCGCAAAGACAGATGGAAAATATGTGGAAATCTGTGATCGTAAAGAGGCAATCAAATATGCGATCGAACACGGCGAACCGGGTGATGTTATTGTGCTGGCAGGAAAAGGACATGAGACATATCAGGAAATCAAGGGTGTGAAACACGATATGGACGAACGTGTTCTGATCAAGGAAGTATTAGAGGAATTAAAGAAATAAATGTACGCTGATATTATCGTTGATATTACGCATGAAAAATTAGATAAAGTCTTTCAATACCGCATCCCCTCTCATCTGGAGGGGATGCTTAAGGTTGGAATGGAAGTTGTAGTTCCGTTCGGCATGGGAAATAAAGAAATCAAAGGCTATGTAACCGGATTCTCCGAACGTGCGGAGTATGCACCGGAGAAGATGAAAGAGGTCTTAAAAATTGCCGAAGAAAGTGTGGCGATTGAAAGTAAACTTGTTGCACTGGCAGCCTGGATGAAGGAATCTTACGGGGGAACGATGATCCAGGCACTGAAGACGGTACTTCCGATCAAGAAGAAAGAAAAAGCAAAGGAAAAGCAGAAGGTACGGCTTCTTTTGCCGGAAGCAGAGGGAAAAGAAAAGCTGGAACTGTATCTGCACAAGAATCAGAAAGCAAGAGCCAGACTTCTGGCGGCACTTCTGGATCAGCCGGAACAGGATTATGATTTTCTGATCCATAAGCTGAATCTGACGAGAAGTGTGGTAAGGGCACTGGAAGAGCAGAAGGTTCTGGCACTGGAATCGGAACAAGTATACCGTAACCCGGTGATTTATCAGCAGAAAGAGCAAAAAGAAATCATTTATACAGAAGAACAGCAGGCGGCAATCCGGACATTTTCGAAGGATTATGAGCAGGGAATCCGTAAGACTTATCTGTTATACGGGGTGACAGGAAGCGGCAAGACAGAAGTATATATGGAAATGATCGATAAAGTCCTAAGTGAGGGCAGACAGGCAATCGTACTGATTCCGGAGATAGCACTGACCTATCAGACCGTGATGCGGTTCTACACAAGATTTGGCGGACGGGTGTCTATCCTGAATTCCAGGATGTCACAGGGAGAGCGTTATGATCAGATGGAACGTGTGAAAAAAGGTGAAGTCGATATCATGATTGGTCCGAGATCGGCTCTGTTCACACCGTTCGAACGACTGGGACTGATCGTCATTGACGAAGAGCATGAACCGACTTATAAGAGTGAACAGGTACCAAGATTTCATGCAAGAGAGACGGCAATCGAAAGAGCACGGATGGAGGGCGCAAGTGTAGTACTTGGTTCGGCAACTCCGTCTCTGGAAGCATTTTATGCGTGTGAGTGTGGCAGATATCAGATGCTGAGGCTTAGGAACCGCACCGGGAAGCAGGCACTTCCGGAAGTATATGTGGCAGATATGCGGGAAGAATTAAAGCATGGGAACCGTTCTATCTTAAGTGACCGGTTAAAATTACTGATGCAGGACCGGCTGGAGAAGAAGGAACAGATAATGTTATTCCTGAACCGGAGAGGATACGCAGGCTTTGTTTCTTGCAGAGCCTGTGGATATGTAGTAAAATGTCCTCACTGTGATGTGTCTTTGTCGGTACACAGAGGTGGTAAGATGGTCTGTCATTACTGTGGTTATGAGACACAGACAGTTCAGAATTGTCCATCTTGCGGTTCGGCGTATATCGGTGGTTTCAGGGCAGGAACACAGCAGATTGAAGAGATAGTGAAGCGCAAGTTTCCGCAGGCAAGGGTTCTTAGGATGGATATGGATACCACAAAAAACAAAGGCGGACATGAGAAGATTCTGTCGAAGTTTGCAGATGAAGAAGCAGACATTATGATCGGAACACAGATGATCGTAAAAGGGCATGATTATGCCAATGTCACTTTAGTAGGAATCCTTGCAGCGGTAGCCCAAGCCCAGCACCGTACCGTTCAGCAACCCTCCGTCAATGCGGTACTTCTGCCAGAGGGCCAGAGCATTCGGAGCAATCGTGGGATACACTTCCCCGGTGGTCCGGTTCTTGGTGCGGGTGTAGGTGTAGGAAAGATAGGAACTCCAATTCTTGGTTATTTCCCCGTTCAGGGAAAGTTCCACGCCTTCCGCCCTCTTGGAGCCGTCCGAATAGTACCGGTTGGTATATCCGTCTATGGCAACAGGCGTATTATTCTGGATGATGTCAAACCAGGAAGCGGAAAACCACACCTTATCAACCGGGCTGACCCTGAACCCGAATTCCATCTGGTCCGTACGCCAGGAATCGGTCAATTCCTTCCCGTTTTCATCCAGATACCCGAAGTTGGGGGCGGAGGTACGGGCTGCGTTGGCGAACAACGCTATGCGTTCGCCGAACATGCGGGTAATTCCGAAGCGGGGGCTCCACGCAAACGCATAATTATTGTCCAGGCTGAAATGCGCGTCACCGCGAACGCCGGCCAGAAAACGCCACTGTCCATAACTGAGGACATCCTGCAGCAGAAAACCAGCCCTCTGCACCACGGTATCCGTCGCATTGGCGCCGGAATAATCGCGCCCTGCAGGGAAAAAAGGAGGAGGATTGTACAGGGAAAAATAGCCGTTCGTATTTGCGGTGGCGTTTGTCACCAGGCTGGAACCGTCTCCATAAGTGCTGCTCCCCGTGTAAGAAACGCCCATCAGGGCTTCATGCTTCACCTGCCCGGTCTTAAATTCCGCCAGTGCGTTGGAATAAAAATTCCAGTTGATATTCCACTCGTCGCTCCAGGCGGCTTCATATTTGGCCTTTCCGGAAGCAATCATCTGGTTGTAATAATCCGCCGTGCTGGTTCCTCTCCCAGCGGAAGAGGAAATGCCCCAGACATTATAGTCCACATCGCTGTACCCAATACCGCCGCCAATGCGGATCGTCCATATCTTTTCCAGCTTGCGTTCGAAATCCAGCATCGCCAGCAGGGATTTGGAATTAAGCCTTCCGCTCGGAGAACCGTACCAAGCGTCATACGGCCCCACAAAATGGCCGCCCAGCACAGGGATGCCCATGGTCGTCGGAGAATTCTGATACTGGAAACTGGTCGTCAGCACCGTCTTGGTGCGGGAATCATGCTGCCAGCGGAAAATGGGGGACACCGTGTACTTCTGGCCTCCGTTGGCTCCGTTGCTCAGCCAGAACGGGCGTTCATACTCGGCGGCTACCACCGTGCGCAGGGCAAATCCATTCGTTTCATCCCCCCTGTACCGGGTATCGTCAATCGTTGCGCGGTATTTCTGCCCGTGATGGGAAAGGCGGGCGTAAGCCGTCAACTCCGTCCGTTCCAGGAAATCAGGCTCCTTCAGGATCAGGTTGATGGAACCGCCGGCGCCGTATGCCCCGAGCGTACTGGTCTGACCGCCGGAAATGGAACCGATGGGGCCTTTGACAATCTCAATATTTTCTATCAGGGACGTATCCATGCCATACCCCATGCCTCGCGGGAGGGGCATATTGCCGATCTGAACATCACTGCCGGCAAAGCCGCGGATGGTGTACTGGTCCGCCGTACGGGACAAAAGCATGTCCCCACCCGTATTGACGGAGGAATCCATACGCAGCGCTTCCACCAGGGAATCGGACCCCTTGGAATCCATCAGGTCCCTTGTAATGACGTTTACCGTTTGCGGAACTTCCTCCGTCTTCATGTTCGTGAGAGTAGCGGAACTGACCGTTTCCGCCCGCAGGGACCTGGAACGGATGGTCATCACGCGTTCCGGCATTTCCTGCACGCCTTCCTCTGCGGCGGCGGCCTTTGTCTCGGCATAGGCAGATTGTCCGAGAACAAGCAGGCTCCCAATGGCGGCAGCACGGTGCAGGCCGCGCCCCTGGCGGCGATGGCGGGGGGTATTCATGTTGGATAAACGCATAGGGGCAAGTATAGGACGGAACAAAGAACCGTCCATTCCCGTTTGTTAACAATTTGATAACAGACCGTTCCTTTTCCTTCCGGCAAAAGCGCATCTGATGGCAGAACGGCCCCGCCCTTTCACAAACCCAATGCCTGCGCCCGGCTCTCCGCCGCGGCCTTCAGCCATTCCCGCAATGCCTCCTTATCCCCTGCAGCCAGCCAATTCCTCACTTGTCCCAGCTGGGACAGGGCTTCATCCAGACGCTCCAGAACAGCAGGAGCATTTTCCTCCAGAATTTCAGCCCACATGGACGGTTCCCCCATGGAAACGCGGGTAGTATCACGGAAACCTCCGGCGGATACCAGCCCCAGCAGCTTCACATCCCCACCGTCCAGGGCGCTGTGGACGCACAGGGCAGACAAAGCATGAGGTATGTGGGAAATGCGTGCCACGGAAGAATCATGATCCGCCGCTTTCATCCGGATGCAGTGGCAGCCCACACGCTCCCAGAACCTCTGGAGCAACAGCAGCACATCTTCATGCACATGCTCGTCATTCGTCAGGATGCAGGTCGCATCCCGGAAGAGGTCCCCGGAAGCATGCTCCATACCCTGCTTTTCGGAACCGGCCATGGGATGGGAGCCGATAAACGCCACGCCGGCTTTCTTCAGCACGGAGCCCACGGCCTGGTGAACCCCCCCCTTCACGGAACCCACATCCGTTACCAGTACTCCCGGTTTCAATAAAGGAAGCATGTCGGAAACAAGGCGGGGCATCACGCCAACCGGGGTAGCCAGCACAACCAGATCCGCCCCCTCCACCACCTCTTCCATCCGGGAGGAAGCGGCATGGGCGGCTCCGGAAGAACGGGCATATTCCAACGGTTCTTCCCTCCTGCCCCACAAGCGCACGTGCACATGCGGCAACTGCTTCCTGACGGCCAGCGCCAGGGACCCGCCCAGAAGGCCGGGGCCGAGAATGGCGACGGAGGAGAAAAAAAGCTGCTTTCTGGAATATTCTCTCATGGATTTACAGGGAAATACATCAGCGCCCCGGAACATCGGCATGTTCAGGGGCGCGGCGTGATCTCGTTGCGGCGGCCGCATCAGGGCACGCGGAACTTCTTGATCTCGTTGGGGAAGTTGGTGTCCCGCAACACCGTCCCGGAGGGATACGGCTTATTGGTGCTCCTGTTCAAAATCTTGATCTTCTTGGTACGGTCATACGGGCTGACCACCACCGTGGGATCCGCCGTAGGCCACGCCACCGGGATGGAAGAAGAAGCGGGAGGTTCCACAGGCCTGGGGGCGGCAATGCCGGAACCGGCGGAGTCACCCACGGGATTAGGAACGACGGGCTTGGGAACAACGGGAGCCGGAGGCGTGATATTGTTGGCCCCGCCCACCATATTGCTGATGGTTCCGGAATTGGTCCGGGCGGGGTCCGGGTTAAACCCGGAATTCTGCCCGGCCATCGGGTCCAGAGAATTTTCACGCTGAATATCATTCAACAGGCTATTGCCCTGGACGCCCATAGCGCCGGACGGATAGACATTTTCCGTAGGATAAATGCCGATGGGGCGTTCATTCACGCGCTCCGTTTCACAGGAAGGCAGAAGAATTGCACCTGCGGCCAGCAGCACGCCTATCGTCGGGGAAGTATTCATATAATCTCTCTTCGGGTGATAGCTTTCTGCCAGCATCCTACGGTCCCGTAACCTCATGTCAACCATAAAGCCTGTTTGCCGAACCTCTTCATGACAAGGAATCTTCGGCTTCCGTCCCCGCACGCGGGCAAAGCCGCCCGAACAAACGCGCTCGCCGCATTTCTTTTACCCGCCGGCAGCGCCGGAACAGCCCTGGACGGGCTCAACAAAGGGAAGAGCCGCAAAACGGCCGTTTTACCGCAGACAGGCGTCCGAATAGCCGGAAAGCGGCACAAAGACGGAACAACCATCACTCTTTATCAACAAGCGCTCCAACAAGTACTCCTGCCGCAGCCTTATTCGGAAGAAGCCGGAGCTCCATTCCGTTCGCCAGCGGGAAGAGACGCTTCCCTCCCGAACATGCCGCGCCGGCCTCCGGCCCTCCCCTGCCCGCCCTCTTCAAAAACCGGAAAAAACGCTTCCCCCTCTTCCCGGGAACGCGCCTGTACGGGAACAGATTATCCTTCCCTACCCCCCATGATCTGCTACAATCCGCCCCACATGGATGACGTACAGACATCTAAGAAAAAAATGCCCTCAAAAAAGGAATGGAGGGGATTTTATTCCCTGATTCTCATTCAAGCCCAGAACGCTTTCAATGAAAAAGCCGCCCAGTTCCTGCTGATTCCGCTGGGCGTCTGGCTGGCTTCCACCAACGCCGCATACGGACCGGATTCCTGGGTCAACTCCCTCCAGTACATTCTGGCCTGCATCTTTGTTCTGCCCTATATTCTGTTCTCCCCTTTCGTCGGATGGCTGGCGGACTGCTTCTGCAAGGCCCGCATCATCCAATTCATGTCTTTCCTACAGATTCTGGTACTGGGGGCCATGCTTCTGTGTTATAAATACGAAAACATTGAAATGGCCGTTTTCTGGTTCTGCGTCTTCTCCGTCCAGGCGACCATCCTGAGTCCGGCCAAAAAGGGAGTGGTCAAGGACATGGTAGGCTCCCGGCAGCTGGGCTACGCTTCAGGGCTGATGGAAATGAGCCTCATCCTGTCCATGCTGGCGGCCCAGATAGGCATCTTCGCCTGGTTCGACATCCTGCAAGTCTCCTCCAATGATGGCTGGGAAGCAGCCGCTTTCCCCACATTCATCCTTACCTGCATCGCCGTTCCCGTAGCCATTGCGTCCCTTTACCTCCCGCGGTATCCGGCCAACCAGACCAGAAAATTCGAATGGAAGCTCTTTTACGAACATTTCGTGCAGCTCAAGTATCTCTGGAGCCAGCGGGATTTGAGGCTCAGCGAAATCGGTGTTTCCTACTTCTGGTTCCTGGCCGGAGCCCTGATGCTCATCTCCCTCCAGATCGCCCAGGAACACCCCATTGACGGCACCGGATTCAGCATGTCCGCGGCCATTCTCATGGCATGGCTCAGCGGCGGCACGGTGGTAGGCGGCGTCATCGCCTCCATCATCTGCCGTAAAAAGATTGAACTGGGGCTCATCCCCCTGGGCGCAATCGGCTTCACTATCGGGTGCATGTTCATGTCCTTCTTCGCTCCCGGCTCCCTCCCCAGCAACATCGGGTTCGGCATCACCGGGGCTTTCGCCGCCGCGTACCTGGTGCCGTTAAACGCCCACCTCCAGGACAACTGCGACCCCTCCAACCGCAGCACCGTAATCGCAGCCGGCAACCTGATGGACTGCCTGATGGGGCTGGTGGCCGTCGGCTTCCAGCTCATGCTCAGGAACATCTTCTCCATCCAGAACCAATTCTGGGTGCTGGCCGCCCTGGGCGTCGTCATTACCATTGTGGCATTCCGGCTTATTCCCCGTGAATTCATCCGCATGATGGGCCTCTGGATCATGAGGATTGTCTACCGCTCCCGCATCATCCACCAGGACCGCATTCCGGAAGACGGCGGGGCCGTTATCGTCTCCAACCATGTCACCTACGGGGATGCGCTGTTCCTTTCTCTCATTTGCCCGCGCCCCATCCGGTTCATCGTGGCGGAGGAATTCGTAGCCATCCGCTGGCTCGGCTGGATTCTGGAACTCTTCAACTGCCTGCCCATTTCCTCCCGTAATCCGCGGGAATCCCTGTCCAAGGCCATCCAGGCCCTGAAGGCCGGAGAAGTCATCTGCATCTTCCCGGAAGGCCAGCTCACCCGCACGGGAACCCTGTGCGCCGCGCGCCGGGGGCTGGAAATGCTGGCGAAAAAATCGCGCTGCCCCATCGTGCCCATTTACATGGACGAACTATGGGGCAGCATCTTCTCCTACTCAGGCAACCGTTTCTTCTCCAAGGCGCCTCTCCGCGTTCCCTACCGTTTCACCGCCGCCATCGGAGAGCCCATTGAGCCTGACGCCGTCAATCCCCGCATGGTCATCAACACGCTGCGGGAGCTATCCTCCACATGCCTGGAAATTGCAGCCAGCATCGGCAGGGATGCCATCCTGAACCATCTGGAGCGCATCGCCCACAAACCTCTGGTCTTCTCTAAAAACGCGCGGCTCTCCGGGTATGAAATAGCGGAATGCCTGATGAACGACACCGTGGAAGCAGAGCATCCGGAACTCAGGAAATGGCTGTCCACCCTGCTGGACAGCACCCGCTCCCAAAGCCGCCTGTGCGACTTCTGGATGAACGCCCAGCAGTTGGAACGGGTGAACTCCCTCCAGCCCCGGGAACTGCTGCTCACCAGCGTAGGACGAGAAGAAGTCCACGAAACGGTGGCCGCCGTCCTGTGGCCCATCCTCACCAGCACTCCCGTTTACCTCATCAGCGACGGGGACCACAGCATGCCGGAAGGCATCAGGCAGATAGCCGGCTCCGATTTCCTGCGCCGCAGGCTCTACA
>ENA-ORUI01002532-ORUI01002532.1-human-gut-metagenome-genome-assembly--contig:-NODE-2532-length-15003-cov-5.867474_pt1 | contig 15003 bp, 11 predicted proteins | sample MGYA00242078_ERZ509205 | MGnify/ENA primary metagenome ERZ509205 (study PRJEB26280, sample SAMEA2338828) | human gut metagenome | biome: human gut; feature: human-associated habitat; material: faeces... | reverse complement strand
CCCGGATGGCACCAAAGGCGATCACATCGCTCATGGCAAACAGGGCAGTGAACTCAGCCCGGCGGGCCAGAAGCCCATTCATGGCGTGATACGCGGACTCGAAATCGTAGTTGGACAGGCCGTAGAGCTTGTCCTCGAAGCGAATGCCCGCATCCTCCATGGCTTGCTGCGCACCCTGACGGCGCATCATGCTGGGGTAGCTCGTGGCCGGGCCGCCCAGCACGGCGATTTTGCGGTGGCCCTGCTGGATGAGGTAGGACACTGCCTGATAGGCGGCTGCCCGGTCATCCACGCCAACCATGGACAGATTGGGAAAGTCCAGCTTGTCCGACACGAGGGTGGCCAGCACCGAAGGGACGCTGATGTTGGCAAATCCTTTCTGGAAGTTTGCAACGCTGCCGCCCAGGAAAATCATGCCTTTGGGTTTGATCTCGCGCAGGATCTTTTCAGCGGCGTCGATCTCGTTGGCATTCTCGTCCAGATAGGAGACGATGCCGTTGTACCCGTAAAGGGTGGCGGCCCGCTGCAGCTGCACAAGAAAGTCGGAGAAGAAGATGTTGCGGGTGCCTTTGACCACGAACACCAGGCTGCGCGACTGCTGGATCTTGAGCTGCCGTGCGTTGGTGTTGGGCACAAAGCCTGCTTCCCGCATTACCTCCAGGACTCGTTCCTTGGTCTCCGGCCGGACATCCGGGCGATCGTTGATCACACGGGAGATCGTGCTGACGGAACAGCCGCTGATCCGTGCGATATCTTTGATCGTCATGTTGCCCATTGCCGGAATCCCTCATCTCTGAAAGAACTATCGGAAACGTTGTCGGGAACGTTTCCAGTGGCTATAGTATGGCACATTCTGCACAAAAAATCAAGAACCGGAAAACACTTTCGTGCAACCTGTACACAACGCTCCCCCGCTTTTGTGCAGGTTGGTCTGCCCGCACTGCAAAACCATCCGGCAGTTCCGCAAATTCCCGGAACAGGTCAGAAACTTCCGGAAGAACCGTACCGTTTTGTAACTTCCGGGCGCGGAAAAATGCGCCGGAAGGGCAGGGGATGCTGCCCGTTCCCGGGGCTTTTTCAGCCACTACGGCACCCACCTGCTGCCGCTGAAACGGGAATGGTTCCGGAACCGGGAGAATGTGACCGTGCTGCAGACGGAGGGCCTGACCGCCGTGCAGGCAGGGGAGCAGGCCGCCCGCTGGTGCGCCGGCCGGGCAGGGATCGCCCGGGAATAAAAAAGAGGGCGGCGCATCGTGCGCCGTCCTCCGGATCGGTTCGGGATGGGAAAAAGGTCATGCCTGCACATGGCTGGGGTGGGTCTGCGGGGGCTGCTTCGTGAACAGCGCCTTCAGCACCAGCGGGGTCGCCACGCTGGATACCACGATCAGCAGGATGACGGCGGTGAAGTACACCGGGTCCACCACGCCGACCGCCAGACCCTTCTGGGCCACGATCAGCGCCACCTCGCCGCGGGTCATCATGCCGACGCCCACCTTGAGGGAGTCCGCCCAGCTGAACCGGCAGATCTTCGCGGCCAGGCCGCAGCCGATGATCTTGGTGACGAGCGCCACCGCCACGAAGCAGACGCAGAACAGCAGGATCTCCGGCGTCAGGCCGCTGATGTCGGTCTTTAAGCCGATGGAGGCGAAGAACACCGGTGCAAAGATGACGTAGTTGCTGATGTCAACGCGGCGCTCCACGTAGGGGGCGTCGTCCATCGCACAGAGCACGATGCCTGCAATGTACGCGCCGGTGATGTCGGCAATGCCGAAGTACTGCTCGGCAATGTAGGCCATGGCAAAGCAGAACGCCATGCTGACGATGGTGATGCGCTGGGTGTGGGGGTTGCGCTTGTCAAGCCATTTCATGGCAAAGTGGATGACGACGCCGACGCCGATGGCGACGAGGAAGAACAGCACGGTCTGGATGAGCACGCCGCCGATGCCGGTACCCTCACCCGAGCTGGCGCCCAGCACGCAGGTCAGCACGATGATGCCGATGACATCATCAATGACTGCCGCGCTGACGATGGTCGTACCAAGGAAGCTTTTCAGATGGCCCAGCTCCTGCAGCGTCGCCACCGTGATGGAGACACTCGTCGCCGTCATGATGGTGCCGATGAACAGTGCGCGGTAAAACTCCGGGCTGCCCACCGCCGCAAAGCCGTAGAATGCGCTATACAGCAGCGTACCGCCTACCAGCGGCACAAAGACGCCGACGCAGGCGATCAGCGTCGCAATGGGGCCTGCGCGCATCAGCTCCTTCAGGTTCGTGCCAAGGCCGGTGGAGAACATCAGCAGCACCACACCGATTTCCGCAAAAATCGAGATGGCGTCGCTGGTCTGCACCAGGTTCAACAGGCACGGTCCGATGATCAGGCCGGCAATGATTTCGCCCACGACCTGCGGGGCCTTGCATTTGCGGGCGACCAGCGCAAAGAACTTTGCGCTCAAAATGATGATCGCCAGGTCACGGAACACGGAATACATGAAATATCCTCTCCTTACCTCTTGTTAGATGTTTCACACCTCTATAGTTTTAGCACCTTGCGCCGCCGTTTGCAAGAGGATAAAACGTGCAAAATATGCAGTTTGCACGCACGTTTTGCATACACTTTGCCCATCGCAGATTTTTTTGCAAAAAAATGCAAAATAAGGCTTGACATTTGAAGATTGTATTGCTATAATAGCTCATGCAGTCAGGCGCTGCGCAACTGAATATGTGGAAAGATGGCTGAGCTGGTCTAAGGCGCACGACTGGAAATCGTGTAGGGCCCCTAAAGCCCTCAAGGGTTCGAATCCCTTTCTTTCCGCCATAAGCCCATGACAAAAAGATGTCATGGGCTGTTTTGTTGTATAGCGCAAAAATGGCAAAATCAACGAGCCATTTTTGAAGCGCATTTTATAGGGCAATACCGCTTAATTATTATCTCAAAACACGAAATGTTTCCTTTTCTATCCGAGGATTTTCTTGTATACTATTAAAAAAGGAGGATGTTTCCCATGAAAAATTCCACTGCAATAGCCGATTATGAACTGCGCCACATCGAAGATCTTCGCAAGAATTTAGCAGGCTGCACCGTGCTGCTGAAAAAGGACGGCAGCTTTCCGCTGGAAAGCCCCTGTGCGCTGGCCGCTTACGGCAGCGGTGTGCGCCGTACCATCAAGGGCGGCACCGGCTCCGGCGAGGTAAATTCACGTTACAGCGTTTCTATTGAGGAAGGGCTGCGGGACGCGGGCTTTACCCTGACCGACACGGACTGGCACACCGGCTACGAGCAGGCGCGGGAAAAGGCCCACAAAGCCTTTTTGAAGCAGCTGAAAAAGGACGCCAAAGCCGCCAGGCAGAACTTTATCCTCTACGGCATGGGCAAGGTCATGCCTGAGCCTGAATACGACCTGCCGCTCAACGCTGAGGGCGATGCAGCAATTTACGTTGTTTCCCGCATTTCCGGTGAGGGCAACGACCGCACGCCGCTCAAGGGCGACATCCGCCTGACCGATTCCGAGGTGCGGGATATTCTGGCGCTGGACAAAAAGTTCACCCGCTTTATGCTGGTGCTGAATGTCGGCGGCGTGGTGGATCTCTCCCCCGTTATGAGCGTGCGCAACATTCTGCTGCTGTCCCAGCTCGGTGTCGAGACCGGCGGTGCGCTGGCGGATATTCTGCTGGGCAAGGCCAATCCCTCCGGCAAGCTGACGACCACCTGGGCCGCCTTTGAGGAATACCCTGAAATGCCCGACTTTGAGGACATGAACGAAACCCGCTACCGCGAGGGCATCTATGTGGGCTACCGCTATTTTGATACCTTCCGCAAAAAAGCTCTGTTCCCCTTTGGATACGGGCTTTCCTACACAGAGTTCCGCCTTGGGGCTGCCGAGGTGGAGGCGAACGGTGCGCAGGTCACTGTGCGTACCACCGTGGAAAACATCGGTGCTATGGCGGGGCGGCAGGTCGTGCAGGTCTACCTGAGTAAGCCTGCCGGTAAGCTCGATGCGCCCCGGCAGGAGCTTTGCGCCTTTGCCAAGACCCGCACACTTGCCCCGGGAGAAGCAGAAACTGTCGCCTGCTCCTTTACCTTGCCGGAGATGGCAGCTTATGATGCCGAAACTGCCTCCTATATTCTCGAGACCGGTGATTACCTTGTCCGTGTCGGTGTCAGCAGCGCCGAAACCGTCCCCGCCGCCGTCCTGCATCTGGGCAAAACCGTCACGACCCTGCAGGCAAAAAATGTGCTGGGCAGCACGGATTTCACCGACCTTACCGCCCCTGCCGCCGCGATGGAGCGCCCGGAGGGTGTGCCGGTCATCGAAATCGACCCGGCCTCGATTGTCTGTGAAACGATAGATTATGCCCGCACCGAGGAAATTTTGCCCGAGGTGGACGCCCTGACCAAGGAGGACGCCGCCCTGCTTCTGATCGGCGATTTTGATCCGAACGCAAAGGGCCTTGCTTCGATGATCGGCGCGGCGGGCCGCCATGTCTGCGGTGCTGCGGGCGAGAGCTGCAGCACTGTCAAGGGCATTCCTTGGCTGATCTTGGCCGACGGTCCTGCCGGCCTGCGCCTTGCGAAGGAGTATTATGAGGACGACAAAGGCACGCACGCTGTCGGCAATGCTTCGATGCCGGATTCCATTATGGAAATGCTGTCCGGCCCGATGAAGCTGGTGATGAGCCTGATGGGCGGCAGCGGCAAACCGAAGGCCGGCTGCGAAATCAAGACCCAATACTGCACGGCCATTCCCATCGGCACCGCGCTGGCGCAGAGCTTTGACACGGATTTTGTGCAGCGGTGCGGCGGCATCGTCGGCGAGGAGATGGAGCACTTCGGCGTGCATCTGTGGCTTGCCCCGGCGCTGAACATCCATCGTTCGATCCGCTGCGGGCGCAACTTTGAGTACTACTCTGAGGATCCGCTCGTCTCCGGCAAGATGGCCGCCGCCATGACGCGCGGTGTGCAGGCTCATAAGGGCTGCGGCACGACCATCAAGCATTATGCCGCCAACAATAAAGAGTACAACCGCACCCGCAACAACAGCATGGTTTCCGAGCGCGCCATGCGTGAAATTTACTTAAAGGGCTTCGGCATCTGCGTGCGGGAGTCCCAGCCCAAGGCCGTCATGACCTCCTACAACCTGCTGAACGGCACCCACACCGCCGAGCATCGCGGGCTGATCATGGATATTCTGCGCGCCGAGTTCGGCTATGAGGGCATCGTCATGACCGACTGGGTCACGCCGATGGCCGGGGACAGCCGCTCTGCCAACCGCGACTCGCAGGCACAGCTTGTGGCTGCGGCAGGCGGCGATTTGTTTATGCCTGGCAACAAGGGTGATTACGACAATCTGCTGCAGGGCATCGACAGCGGCGCAGTGACGCTGGAGCAGGTAAAAATCAATGCCTCCCGCGTGGTCAAAATGGCGCGGGCACTGACGCAGGAATAAAACACAAAAACCTCTGCCAGACTTGATGTTTGCCTGGCAGAGGTTTTTTGGATAAGCATTTACTTTTCGCGGTACTCCATCGGGGTTTGGCCTGTGACCTCCTGAAAAATCCGGCTGAAATAGTTGCGTGTGCTGAAAGAAAGTGCAGTGGCAATGTCCTGCACGGTCTGGTCGGTGCTTTTCAGCAAAACCTTGGCACGCTCGATCTTGACAAATTTAATGTAATCTGTCACGCTTAACCCTGTCTCCTCTTTGAATTTGTGGGTCAGATAATATTCCGTATAGCCCACCAGCGCTGCCATATCCGCCGCGCGTATTTTTTTATCGAGGTTCATCTCAATGTAGTCCACGCACTTTTGCACCTGCTGGCTGAGATACGGGTTGGTGCGGCATTTGTGCACACGCCGGACAAAGTCATCATACATCATAAGCCCGAGCGGTTCAAGATCATCCAATGTTTTTGCATTTTCGGCGGATTGGATATAGCTGTCCCCCAGCGCGTAGGCTTCCTCCGGCGAAAGCCCGCCCTCGATGGCGGCACGGCATACCAGCGAGGTAAACACAATGATGCTCGTCTTACTCTGACGCAGGGCATCATCGCTGCGCACCGGCACACCCGCACTGATTCCCATGCTGGCGGAAAGTGCCTGCTTATAGTTCAAGTCGCCGGTGCGCACCATCTGCAGAAGTCCCTGCTCTGCCATCCAGACCTTGTGGCGATCATGGGCAGGCTGCTGCACTGCATTGCGTACCTGCGTCAAATCCTCGCTGTTAATGTCACTGATCGTAAGGTGGTTGCCGGTCAGACAATAATGCATCATCAGAGCGTAGCGGTGCAAAACCGTGCATTGCAGCACGGGGACGGTTTTCAACGCCTCGTACAGCTGCATGGTCCATGCCACGCTCGTCTCCAGACGGTTATAGTATTGCAGCCCCTGCTCGATCCCGCGCAGCGAAACATCCTGATAAAACACCGGCCCGATGACCCAGGCGCGTTTCAGCGCACTGCCATCCTTTTCAAAGGCCGCCGCCCATGTCATGCCAATGGCCGTGCCGAGCGTGACCGGCGTTGTGTGCCGGCTGCCGTAGTCCAGCATTTTTTTCTTGCAGCCGAATAAGTCAAATGCGCCGGAGAGGAACCCTGCTTCCGGGCAGTTGCTCTGCAGCAGGCTGCCATCGGCATTATAGCACCATGTATAAATGTTGCCGCCGCACTGGATCAGCTCAGAAAACAGCTCCATATTTTGAAAAACATCCATCGAATCACCCTCTTTTTATACCAGTATACCACAAAAAAGTGGCTGCCGTACAGACAACCACTGATATTCTTATGGCAATACCGCATAATTCTAAGTGCCGATACGGCGAGCGAGGTGCGGCAGCTGCTAAGCCAAAAGCGCAGATAATACTTTGTGTATTATCGAGCATTTTGGCAACGCAGATGCCGTGCCGCAGCCGCCGGAGCGGTGCTTAAGCCGTAAGGCGGGAATTATGCGGTGTTGCCTTAGGCGTTGGCGTATCCGCCCAGCACCGCAAGGCTGGGCTTCGGGGTGCGCTCCATCGTTTCGCGGTTCACGGCGATCAGGCCAAAGTTCATGGCATAGCCCTTCTGCCACTCAAAGTTATCCATCAGGCTCCAGTGGAAGTACCCCTTGACCGGGATACCATCGGCGATGCAGTGCTGCACGCCCGCCAAGGCTGCCTCGATAAACACCACGCGGCGCGTATCATCAGCGGTAGCAATGCCGTTTTCGGTCACTATCAAGTCGCCCTTAAAGTCGGCAGCCACCTTGCGGATGACATTTTCCAATGCCTGCGGATAAAACTCGTAGTCCATCTGGGTCAGCTCGGCCCCCTGCGGTGCGGGCAACTGCCCCTGCGCACCGTACAGCGTGCGAGTGTAGTTCTGCACGCCGAGGAAGTCATCCTCCTTAATATAAGGAAGATAGTGGGTGAATTCCTCCTCCCACGCAGCGGCGGCAAAGGCTTCACCGCCCGGCTGGGCCTGCAGGTCATGCAGCGAGAGGGTCAGACCGACCTTGACCTCGGGGCAGATTGTCTTGATGGCCTCCCGCGCGGCGGCGTGAGCGCGCAGAACCAGCAGATCACCCTCCGGCGTGCGCTCGCTGACAAAAATTTTCGGCTGCGGCGTGCCGAACACGGCGGCGTTTTCAGCGGCAGCGTACTTCATGTTCTCCATCATCTTCTGGAAGTTCATGCCCACCTGTACGCTGCCTTCGGCGGATTTGCCTTCACTGGCAGCCGCCTTGGCGGCCTGCTCTGCCATCAGGCGGAACCGCTTGGAGATCGCCGCCAGCTGCAGGCCCATGTTGGCCTCATTGATGGTGCAGATGTAGTGCAGCTCACTACCCAGTTGCTCCATCACATAGCTGACATAGCGCTTGAAGTATTCGACCGTGGATTCTGCCTCCCAGCCGCCCATGGCAATCAGCCATTTGGGGCTGGTGAAGTGCAGCAGCGTCGCAACAGGTTCAACGCCGTGCGCCTTGCAGCAGGCAATGACCTTGCGGTAATGCTCGATTTCGGCAGGGTCGAACTTGCCCTCCTCCGGCTCGATACGCGCCCATTCGATGGAAAAGCGATAGGCGTTCAGCCCGGCATCCGCCAGCAGTCGAATATCTTCCTCATACCGATTATAATGGTCGCAGGCAATGCCGCTCGGCTCAGCAAAGCTGGTGTGGGGCAGTTGCTCTTGTGCCCAGTAGTCGGAATGAATGTTGTTACCCTCGACCTGATGGGCGGCAGTGGCCGCGCCGACAAAGAAACCTTTTTCAAATTTCTGCATAATTTTCTCCTTACCTGTGCTGTCTAAAGCAAATCAAGAAACTTCTGTACCTGTATCATACCATAACAAGTGCAAGTCGTGAGGGTATTATTTAGCAAAGCAGGACAATATTTCGTGTTGCTTGAAATAATGCGCGAATTTTTGTTTCTTATCTGCTGATTTTTATCCCCTGCTGCCGTTTTGCTTCTGGTATAGTGGTGTCAGTGAGAAAAACAACTGCGGAATTTTTAGGAGGAAAACAAAATGTTCAAAAAGAAACCCACTGCTTCAGAAGTTGACGGCGTACAATACCGCCGCGCCAAGCTTTGGCAAATCATCTGCTATGCCTGCAACGGTCTTGTCGGTATGAGCGTCTATTCCCTCATCGGCATGGCGAGTTATTCCGCCAGCATCGGCTACGGCATCACGACCGCTGCCGTTGGCATTATTCTGACCTGCTCCCGTATTCTGGACGGCATCACCGATCCCCTGCTTGCCTTTGTCTATGACCGCGTCAACACCAAGTTCGGCAAGCTGCGCATCCTGATGGTTGCCGGCTTCCTGATTGAGGCACTCGCCCTCTACGGAATGTTCACCGGCTTCTCGTCCAAAGGGCTGGGGCTTCCGGTATTCACCCTGCTGTACATTGTCTACATCATCGGCTACACCATCACCAACATGACTGCGCAGACCATCCCCGCCATCATGACGAATGATCCGCGCCAGCGCCCGACCATCGGCGTTTGGACAACCGCCTTCAACTATCTGGTGCCGATGGCAATGTCGATGATTTTCAACGTTGTGCTGCTGCCCAAATGCGGCGGCACCTACAACCAGGCCTTCCTGTCCGCTGCCTGCAATATGACGCTGCTTGCCGCGGGTATCGGCACCGTTTTGGTCTGTCTGGGCGTTTCTGCCTACGATAAGCCGGAAACCTTTGTCGGCACCAAAAAGTCCGAACCGCTGAAAATGTCCGACATCGTCGAGGTTCTCAAGCACAACAGGCCCCTGCAGTGCTACATTGCCTCCAATGCTTCTGATAAGCTGGCCCAGCAGGTCGGCAGTCAGGCCATCATCGGCACGCTGATCAATGGTATTTTGATTGGCAATATGGGTCTTGCCACGATTTTGACTGTTATCAGCATGATCCCGTCCATCTTCTTTGCAGCGTTCGGTGCCAAGTATGTCGGCAAGTACGGCAGCAAAAAGGGCATTGTCAACTTCACCTGCATCAGCATGGTTATTACCGCCGTTCTGGTCGTGTTCTTCATTGTCATTGACCCCAAGCAGATCGGCGTCATGGGCAGCCCGGCCATGATTATCTATGTGGTGCTGAGCCTTCTGCAGAACGGTTCCAATATGTGCATTACCACCTCCAACACCTCGTACATGGCGGATGCCATTGACTTTGAGCTGGACCGCAGCGGGCGTTATATCCCCGCCGTTGTCTCCGGCACCTACAGCCTGGTCGATAAGCTCATCACCTCTTTTGCTGCTGTGATCGCTACCGGCGCTGTGGCGCTGCTGGGCTACACCACCACGATGCCCCAGCCCACGGATCCTTCCACCCCGGCCATCTTCTGGATGACCATGGCACTCAAGTTCGGTCTGCCTATCATCGGCTGGATCATTACGCTGGTTGCCATGCGCAGCTGCCCGCTGACCAAGGAGGAAATGGTCAACGTCCAAAAGCGCATTGCCGAGAAGAAGGCCGCTGCGCAGTCCGAGTTCTATAAAGAGCAGCTTCAGTAAGCCCATTATCCAAAGCCGAAAGGGTTTGCAGCCCTTTCGGCTCTTTGAAGTTAAAATCACACATAAGGAGTCATTCTATGAGCAAGACAATTCTTTTGAACCAAAACTGGATTTTTTCCAAAGAAGGACACGACGAACCCGTCACCCTGCCCCACACCTGGAACGCCGTAGACGGTCAGGACGGCGGCAACGACTACTACCGCGGCACCTGCTGCTACACCACCGTGCTGCCTGACATCGTCCTGCCGGAAAACGGACGCGCCGTTTTGCAGTTTGACGCCGTTGCCATGACCGCCGAGGTCTATCTGAACGAGCAAAAGCTCGCTGAGCATAAGGGCGGCTATTCTGCATTTTGCGTGGACATTACCGATGCACTGCGCAACGGCAGCAACCTGCTGCGCGTGAATGTTGACAACAGCGACAATGATACCGTCTACCCCCAGAAGGCCGACTTCACCTTCTACGGCGGCATTTACCGCGATGTGACGCTGCATGTTGTGCCCGCTGCTCATTTTGCCCTTGCTGAAAACGGCGCGGTGCCTGTCAGGGTCACGCCGATTGTCACAGACCTCGACGCCCGCCGCTGTGAAGTGACGGTGGAGGCCGCTGTGGTGGGTGCCGAAAGTGTCACCTTCACACTGGATGGCCAGCAGACGAACGTTGCCGTCAAGGACGGCAACGCCAGAGCCGTGTTCACGCTGGAGCATGCCCGCCTGTGGGACGGTCTTGATGACCCGTATCTCTACACCGTGACTGCGCGGCTGGACAATGGCGAGACCGAGACCGCCCGCTTCGGCTGCCGCAAGTTTGAAATTGACCCGCAGAAGGGCTTTATCCTGAACGGGCGCCCCTATCCCCTGCGTGGTGTTTCCCGCCATCAGGACCGCAAGGGCGCGGGTGTGGCCATCACCAAAGAGATGATGGAGGAGGACATGGCGCTGATCCTTGAAATGGGCGCCAACACCATCCGCCTTGCCCACTACCAGCACGCGCAGGCGTTCTATGATCTGTGCGATGAAAAGGGTATCGTGATTTGGGCGGAAATCCCCTACATCACGATGCACATGCACAACGGGCGCGCCAACACGCTGACCCAGATGGAAGAACTCATCGTCCAGAACTACAACCACCCCTGCATTGCTGTTTGGGGACTGTCCAACGAAATTACCGCTGCATCGGCTGTCAATGAGGAGCTGCTGGAAAACCACCGCGCCTTGAACGAACTGGCGCACCGCCTTGACCCGACCCGTCCGACCACGATGGCAAACGTCTTTATGCTGGAAATTACCAGCCCGATTCTGGAAATTCCCGATGTGAACAGCTACAACCTGTATTTTGGCTGGTACTTGGGCGAGCTTGACCAGAACGATGACTTTTTTGATACCTACCACGCCAAATACCCCGACCGCTGCATCGGTTTTTCGGAGTACGGCGCGGACGCCAACCCCGCCTACCAGAGCGCCCACCCCGAAAAGGGCGACTATACCGAAACCTACCAGTGCGTCTATCACGAGCACATGGCAAAAATGATTGCTGACCGCCCGTGGCTGTGGGCGACCCATGTCTGGAATATGTTCGACTTCGGCGCGGATGGCCGCGATGAGGGCGGCAAGCCCGGCCAGGCGGAGCCTACCGGCTGCCCGGAGGGCACCACCATCTGCGTCCGGGACCTGTTTTACAACACTCCCGCCCGGATGAAGTTCATGAAGAAGGACACCGCCGAGGGCGCTGCCGCCGCCGGTGTAGTGACCCATCTGGCGCTGAGCCATCCTGACGTATCCTTCAAGCTGCTGCGGGACGGGCAGGAGATCCTGCACACCCCCGGCGACGGACAGCTGCTGTCCGCCATCTACGCGGCGCTGGGCCGTGATTTTGCCAACAGCCTGCTGCCCGTGAGCGGCAGCGGCGGCGCGGTGCGGGTGGATGGCTTTATCACCAAGCCGCTGGCCGGTCACGGCACCCGCGGCCGCCAGCTGTTCTTCGTCAACGGCCGGTTCATCAAGTCCCAGCTTCTGACCGCTGCTTTAGAGGAAGGCTACCGGAATCAGCTTCTCAAGGGCCGGTTCCCCGGCTGTGTGCTGGAGGTGCTGCTGCCGGTGACGGCGGCGGTGAGTATTATGAGCCCACCGTGGCCCAGACCGCCCTCCGGGGCAAAAAGTGGGAGGGCGATGTGGCCAGCGCCGCAGTCAGCACCACCAACGCCAACATGATTGATGTGAAAATCACCATTGATGACAGCGTGGGTGGTTTCACCATCCGTGAGATGGGCCTCTTTGACGATGACGGCACGCTCATTGCCATCTGCAACACCCCCGACACAGAAAAGGTGTCCACGGATGGCGGCGTGTCCGGCAAGCTCACCATGATTATGCACATCGTGGTAGCGGATGCCTCCGTTGTCAGTTTCACCATCACCCCGGCTCTGGACACGGTGAGCCGGGCGGAGATGGAGAGCGCCCTGGCAGAGCACAACACCAACGGCACCAGCCACTCCGACATCCGGGCGCTGGCGCTCAATGCTGTGCAGCAGGGCGATGTCTACACCAAGCCGGAGGTCAACGCTTTGGTGGGGGGCGCTGTGAATGAGCATAACAACTCCGACACAGCGCACGCCAGCATCCGTGTGGACCTCACGGGGCTGGATAGCCGCCTCAAGACGCTGGAGCTGAAATATGGCACCAATGTCACCGGCAGCAGCTTTGAGGTCACCTTTGTTACGCTGACGGATGTAGTGGTCACCGGCGTATGGAATGAGGAACTTGGCCGAATTGAGTTTTAAGATGCGGAGGTGAACAAGATGCGGAGAGGCACAAACCCTGTGCTGACCTTTGAGCTGCCGGAGGCAATCACTATATCTGCCCTGTATATCACTTTTCAGCAGAACAGGCAAACTGTGCTGGAAAAGGACCTCACTGCTGTCACCTATGACAAAGAAAACGGCATCATCACGCTGCCGCTTTCCCAGGAGGACACGCTCCTCTTTTCGGAGCTTGAGCCTGTCTGGGTGCAACTCCGCCTGCGGGACAATCTGGACAACGCCATTGCCAGTGAGCCCATGCGGGTCAATGTGGGGGAGATATTCAAGGACGGGGTGATCTAATGTGACCTATGCAGTAAACTTTGAAACCACGCCCAGGGTCATTGCGGTCAAGCTCTCCACCGGCGGCATGATGCACGCCAGCTTTGGCTCTGTGCAGTATGTCAACACCGGCAAGCAAGGAATTGACGGCACCACTTTTTACCCCTCTGTGGAGGGCGATGAGTGCACCCTGAGCTGGACCAATGACGGCAACAAAGAAAACCCCAAGCCTGTCAATTTGAGGGGCCGACAAGGCCCCCAGGGCGCTCCTGGCAGTGACGCAGACATCCTGCCCATCACAAACCTGGAGCTTGAAAAACTACTCATATAAGGAGGACAGCCAAAATGGCAAACAGCAAGAAAGCGCTTGATGAAAATGGTGTACTTTACCTGTGGGGTAAGGTCAAGACCTATGTGGCCACGGCCATTGCCAACATCAAGCTGCCCAGCAAGACCTCTGATCTGACCAATGACAGCGGTTTCATCACTGCCAAGGATGTGCCGGAGGGCGCTGCCGCATCCAGCACCGTGCCCAAGATGGACGGCACCGCTACCGCTGGTACGGAAACCGCTTTTGCCCGTGGTGACCATGTGCACCCCTCTGACACCACTAAGGTGGACAAGGTGGAGGGCAAGGGCCTGAGTGCCAATGACTACACCAACGAGGAAAAGGCCAAGCTGGGCGGCGTGGAGGCCAACGCCAACAACTACACCCTGCCGGATGCCAGCGCCTCCGTCAAGGGAGGCGTGACTGTTGGCACCAATGTGGATGTCAGCGGCGGCAAAATCTCCGTCAAGAACGGCACCACCAACCAGAAAGGCGTGGTGCAGCTCTCCAGCGCCACCGATGACACCAGCACCACCAAGGCCGCCACGCCCAGCGCCGTCAAAGCTGCCTATGACCTGGCGGCAGGCAAGCAGAGCCCGGCCACCTCTTTGGCAGGCTACGGCATTGCAGATGCCTACACCAAGGATGAGGTGGATGCCAAGATGTCCAGCGCCCTTGAATATAAGGGCTCCAAGGACACCTATGCAGACCTGCCCACCACCGGCAACAAGAAAGGCGATGTGTGGAACATTGTCAATGCCGATGCGGCCCACGGGGTCAACGCCGGTGACAATGTGGCCTGGAACGGCACCACATGGGATGTGCTGGCCGGTACGATGGACTTATCCGCCTACATGCTTGCGGAGGACCTTGTGGCCATTTCCAACACAGAGCTGGATAATATCTGCAAGTAAAGGAGGCCAATGACATGGCAAAAAGGCCCTACCTTGATGACCTCCAGACAGCACGCCTCTGGGCAAAGGTCAAGGCCCTGGTTTCTCCTTTGAGCTCCAGAATGACCACACTGGAGGGGCAGGTCCAGACCAACACCACGGACCTCTCCGGCCTGGCCACCCGTGTCCGCACGCTGGAGCTGAAATATGACACCAATGTCACCGGCAACTCCTGGAGCGTGGCTTTCACCAGCCTCTCCGGCGTGGTGGTCACTGGTGTGTGGAATGAAAGCCAAGGGAGGATTGAGTTTTAAGTGCCCAACTATGACATCATACCGCTTGCCACTGATCTGCTGGACTACACCATCCAGCGGGTCAAGGTCAAAGAGCCCCAATACACCAAGGTCAAGGCCTATGTGATGGAAAACGGCCAGATGGTGGAAAAGGAGCTCTTTGAGAAAATCAAGGATGACGGCAAGCCTCACTTTCCCAAGAGCCAGACTTTCCACATGTGCGCTGATATGCAGCGCATGGCCAGCGCCATCCTCCAGAAATGCAACTCCGCTGATGGCCGTTATTTTGAAACTGAGTATGAGGAACGCCTCAAGGACCTTGATGAGGTCATCGTCCTCTGCGACACTCTCAACCAGTACATCAACCTGAGCTATAAGCGCAAGTACATCTCTGGTGACCAGTGCCACTACTGGGCAGAGCTGGTGCGC